>OHAJ01000187.1_pt1 | contig 42372 bp, 37 predicted proteins | sample 1577101 | NCBI WGS metagenome assembly OHAJ01 (sample SAMEA3541531, study PRJEB24748) | human gut metagenome | biome: human gut; feature: human-associated habitat; material: faeces | place: China | collected 2012
GCGGTGCAGGTCCTGAGCGGAGATGAACTCCTCGCAGTCGGCCAAGGCGGCGCGAATCGCGTCCTTCTGCTTGGTCTGGCGTTCGATATGTTCAACCATCGGTAAGGTCACGCCTTCTTTTTCAGGTCGTCCCAGCAGCCGGTGGCCTCAAGGTCAGCGACCGTCTTGGCCGGGTCGTCGGTGAGCACGGTGATGTGGCCCATCTTGCGGTCGTGGCGCACTTCGGCCTTGCCGTAGTCGTGCACATTCCACTCCGGGTGTTGTCCCAGTCATGAGTGAAGTTCATGCCTAAAGAATGTGAGGTGACCAGTCCCACCCTATTCAGAATATTTCCACTGGCAGCCGACGACTCCCGTTGCAACTCCGAGAAGCCTTGATTGTTAGTGTTATTCAGATTACCGATAATAGTTAGTTGGGAATTATCCCGAAAACGGTTCAAAGTATTGGCAAGCTCATACCGTCCTTTATTGCCTGTACCTGCCATGAAGTTATCCATCCATCCCTTCTTCATGTCCTTCTTCACCGCTAGGTCAAGTATCATTTCTTCATCTCCGTCATCAATTCCCGTCAGGCGAGCCAGGTCGGATTTACGTTCATAAGCTCTCAGCTTCTCCACCATTTCCACCGGCAGATTTTTCAAGGCAGCTTTCGGATCGTCCGCAAAGAACTCTTTGCCGTCTACCAATATCTTCTTAACTTCCTTGCCATGAATCAACAGCTTTCCATCGCCATCTATCTCTCCACCAGGCAATTGTTTTACAAGATCTTCGAGCATAGAACCTTCGGGGGTACGATAGGCAGAGGCATTGAAGACCGTGGTATCCTGTTCGGTAACTGCCAGAGGAGCTTTACCCACCACTACCGTTTCGCCCAACAAAATGCCATCGGAAAATAGCGCAATATCACCCAAGTTCTGCGAAGTACCTCTGAATGAAGAGGGAATAGATTTAGAAAAAGTGGTATAGCCAATGAAAGAAATCTCTAAAAGCAATTTCTTGTCTTTGGGCCAGACAACCGGCATCCTGAATTTACCGTCGTCCGTAGTGGCTACACCTGCCAGAAAAGTACTGTCCGGCAAGGACAATAAACGTACCGCCGCATACCCCACCGGCTGCTTCGTATCCTTATCAACAACACGTCCGGCAAAGCTTCCTTTGCCGGACTGTGCATTAACAGTCATACCTGACCACAACAAAACAACATAGATTAAGATGTTTCGGAAAGTCAAATATGTATGCCTGTGCCCCATTCGTGTCTATCAAGTAGTCTAATGAAAATGTATTATTTAGTAGCAGGAGCAGGTCTTCCATGCACCGGGCGCTTTCCTTGTCCGTGCTTCTGACCTTTTCTTCTATCAAATTCTTTTCTGAATTTATTCGCATTACTCTTTTCTGTCTGATAGATCTTCATAATCTGTTTAGGAGACAGAATCTTACGGAATTCATTATAATACTTCTCACGAACATCCAGGATCTTACGGCTTTGTGCAAACTGATCCTTAATCTGTTTTTCTATTTCCGCATCCGTCGGTACTGGTTTCGCAGTTTGTTTAGCTTCTGCATTGTTTCCTCTGTTTCTTTCGTGGCGGTTCATCATCCGGCACTCACGCAGTGCTTTCAGGTAACCCTCGTAAACAGGAGTAAATTTAGCAGCCGTAGCGTCATCCAACATCAATGTTTTTACCATCTGGTTAGCTTGTCTCTGCATCATCTGCTCGGGAGTAGGGCGTTGTTTCTGATCCTTATTATCCTTATTCTGAGCAGAAATTGTTTGGCTACCAATCAAAAGAGCGGCCATCATTACATAAATAAACTTAGTCTTCATAATCTTCTTGTTTTTTTATTAATACCTAATTTAAAAATATGTCATTTTCAGAGAAGTCGACGAGCTCTTCCAACTCCTCATCCGACAGTTCATGAATCCATTTATCAACCGGATCGCTGCCGCTTCTGTCCACAGCCAGCATATCCGAAGTTCCTGCAGGTACATCTCCCGTTTGTAAATAAGACGGAACAAACAATACCCCTGCCAATATTGCAGCAGCTGCTACAGCAGTAGAGAACATTATCTGTAAACGGCGTTTCCTGCATTGCCCACCGTAAGTGCGTTCCATTACCTTCTGCTGCATATCCTCAAAGAAATTATCAGGAGTGCGGTAAGGTATTTTTTTACCTATATCGTCAAAATCAAATTCTTTATCCATTGTCCTACCTGTTTAAGATGTATTCTTTTATTTTTTCTTTCGCATAGTGATAATTCACTTTGAGAGTATCGACCTTGCTATCCAGTATCCGGCTGATCTCTTCATAATCAAGCTCGTCGTAATAGCGCAGGTTGAATATCAACCGTTGTTTTTCCGGTAAACTCAGTATAGCTTCCTGAAACTTGACTGCCAATTCATTTTCATAATCAATATAATCGGAAGCTTTCAGTTTACCAATCAGTTCTTCTTGTACTTCTTCCGCAGGAATCGCTTCTTCATCCTTTCGTGTATTCAGCATGTTCGGCATACACGCAAGCGCCGTAACGCCGCCTGCGACAGCCGCCTCACAGCCTGTAATAATATCCTCTTTATATGTCTGTCCGGGATCTCTCAGATGAACGTGCATATCGCATATACCCGGTATCACCGTAAGCCCGTTGCAATCTACCACCCTTGCGTTCTTATCATCGCATTCAAGGTTATCGCCGAGCGCACGGATAAAGCCGTCCTTTATAAGTATGTCCGTTTTGCCTTCAAAACCGTTCACATAATCAACAACGTGACCGTTTTTCAGTAAAATTGTCATTATAGTACCTCGCAATTCTGCACAAAAGCCGTGTCTTTCTTCCTTGACGATGAAAAACACGGCTTTAATTCATATCCGCCCTTAGCAGATAAAAGATCCCATTTTACGAAAGATATGCTAATATCTGTATCGCACACCCTCGCCTATTTCCATAGTCATTTTATTATACTATATTTTCTGCCGTTTGTCTACAAGTTTACGAAATTTTTTTAATTTTTTATAAAAACCTAAGATTTATGAGTTTGCATTTGATTATGAGGTGATAAAAAAAGCACCCTTAAAGGGTGCAAAACAACTTTATTTATACAAACATAAGTAATCCAAAAGTGCCAAGAAAAATCCCAAAGTGTCAAATTGACACTTTGGGATTCACTTTTTGATACTTTGGAGTATCATTTCATCATTGATGACAGGAAAAGAATGCTTAAACGAAAAAAGGACGAACCATCCAATATGGATAGTTCGTCCTTGACTCATTTTGATTGTTGACTGTCTAAGTACTTCCAGCATCGATAGTTTTGCAGACTACTGATGTGCCAATCGCTCTTTCGACTAATTTTACGAAAATCAAGTGAGCATAGAAAGTCTATCAAATAAATTTTGGGAACAAGATTTCTGCCTTTAATAACAAAATGTTTTAATTTTCCCTTGCTACACCATCTATTAACAACAGCCACCCTATATCCTGTTACTTCGCTAATCATACTGGTTTCCATAACATCTGGATATTCTTTTAATAGATATTGAAAATACTCGTGTAAATCCTCACCTTTAATATTAGGCAGCGTAGAATGACTACTGCGTATAGAAGAATTCTTGTAGGAATACCAGTTTTCAGGTACAGTATAATATTCAGGATTTTGCTCTTTGTCCTCAAGGAAAACCATCAAATCTTCTTTTCTGATTTTATAACAACGAGTTTTCTTTCCTGAATACTCACAAGGCAATTTCCCGCTTTTCAGATAATAAAGTGCAGTTCGTTTGCTGCAATGACAGATTAAACGCATCTGTTCTTTCGTAATAATGCTTGGTACTTCAGACCAGTTAATATCATTTAATTTCATAGCTTACACCTCAATATTTTTACGGTGGGAAATATCTGTGTTTGCTATGTAGTTCTAACATTTTTCTAACAGTTCTAACACGAATTCTAACAAAAATGCTAAAATCGGTGCATTTTTTGTCTTTACTTGAACCCATTGAAATATCAGCGTTTTTTGCGTGTGCTATGCTAATAAGCCTTGATTTACACGGATTTTCTGCGGATAAAACATCCTAAAACATATATGAAAAAACCTATAAAGTAATATTGGTGCAAAAAACTCGAAATCCATCGTGCGATTCGTTCGCCCGTGGGTTCAAATCCCACCCACTCCGCCAAAAGCCCGGCAGCCCCCAAGCTTTCCGGGCTTTCTTTTTGCTGCGGAAAGTCTCGTTCAAATCAACAAAATGTACATGCCTGACGCGCACGGTCTTTTATAAAAGAGAATTTGAAAAACACTTTCAGGCATTGTATAATTCAAATCGGTATAATCGCGGATGGGAACATTCGGATAAGAAACGAAAAAAACAATTAAGCACGATCTATTGCTTGGTTACGCATAATGGCAAATCATACTGTACGGCGGAATCACCATCGGCCTTATTCTCATTATGCTTGCCATTCTGCTGTTTATATTTCAAGGCAGTTTGACCGAATTTTGATCTGTTTATCCCCTGCTTTGCCCGGTGCAAGGCGGGGTTTTTGTTCGTTATTTCAAATCGAGACGATCGGAATGACCGCTTGTGCCAAAAGCATTGATTTGACAGCAAAAAGAGCAAGTCAAACAGACTTGCTCTTTTTCATTTCTATATTGTTGCATTGGCTTTTACCCCTCTCGGCGCAGCGCTTTCAGCTCCGTGCGCAGATCGTAAGGCGCGTCATAGCAGCCAAAGGTCTCCGTAGACTTGCCGCCGGCAATATTGGCCAGCTGAATGCACTCTGCCACAGAGCAGCCGTGGTACACGCCAAACACCAGCCCGGCCAGGAAATTATCCCCTGCCCCGGTCTTATCCACCGGCGTGGCCTCCCCTGCCGGGAAGTGCTCCGTCTTGCCGTGAATGCGGGTAATGCAGCCGTCCTTACCCACCTTAACAATGGGCTGGGCGGTGTAGTTGCACAAGGCGTCCAGCGCCGCCTGGGGGCTGTCCGTGCCGGTTAGGAGCATGGCCTCTTTGTCATTGGGGGTAAAGAAATCCGCCAGCCGTAAAATGGGCAGATGGTCCTCCAGAGTCTGACCCTCCTCCCAGTGGGTATCATACACGATCTTGGTGCCCTCCCGGGCCAATTTCTTCACTACATCCGGCCGCCGAGGCGCAAAACACACATCCGCCCCATGGAGAAAGTCATACACCTGGGCGTCCGTAAGCAAATTCTCACCCAGCCCAGCGTCAAAGGTCATAATTGACCGATCGGAGGGAAAAGAGAACACGGAACTGAAGATCACCGGCTCCCCGTCGCCGTCATAAAAATTGTGCAGGTTCTGCACCTTGTACTTTTGCAGCAGATTCTCCGCCGTTTTGCTGAGCAAGCCCTGACCCAAAAAGGTGCCGTACCGCACCGGCACGCCCATATTCCCCAGCCGCACCGGGGTCACGCAGGCACCCCCGCCCAGGGTCATGGAGAACCGATCCGTATAAAGTTCCTCCCCCGCTCCCGGGAACCCGGCCATGCCGGAGAAAATACAATCAATGGTCACCCGGTCAATGACAGCCACACCGTTCATTCCAAACACTCCTTTACGCACTTTTCTCTATTATACCGAACCGCCGGCCGGATTGCAAGCGCCGCCCACCCGGCGGCACAAAATCCAATGCAGTGGCACCAAAAGGCACAGAATGGGCGCCTTGCCCCCTCTAAGCATACAAAAAGGCACACGCCGATCAGCGTGTGCCTTTGCAATTTTGATTTGGCTTACTCAGCCTTGGCCTCTGCCTTATTGTCCTTAGTGGACTTTACATCCGCAACGGACTGCTTGGAGAAGTCGTAGTCCTTGCCGGGGAAGATGGCATTCAGGATAATACCGGCCAGCGCAGCCACAGCCAGCGCAGACAGGTTAATGTCGAACTGCCCGATATGGAAGCTTACACCGTTGCCCAAGCCCAGTGCGCACACCAGGATTACAGCGGCGATGATGGTGTTTCTCGGCTTGGAGAAGTCCACCTTATTCTCTACCACATTACGGATACCGATGGCGGAGATCATGCCGTACAGCACAAAGGAGATACCGCCAACGATGGCTGCGGGCATAGAGTCAATCAGCGCAGCAAACTTGGGAGAGAAGGAGAACAGAATAGCGAAGTACGCAGCGATGCGAATGACTCTGGGGTCATACACTTTAGACAGCGCCAGCACGCCGGTGTTCTCACCGTAAGTAGTGTTGGCGGGACCGCCGAACAACGCAGACATGGTCGTTGCCAAGCCGTCACCGGCCAAAGAACGGTGCAGACCGGGATCAGCAATATAATTCTTGCCGCAGGTGGCGCCGATAGCGGAAATATCACCGATGTGCTCCATCATGGTTGCCAGTGCGATAGGCATAATGGCGATGATGGCAGTTACGGCCTTACCGGTATCATGCACACCGCCGAACACGGTAGAGCTCCAGTGAATGGGCAGACCCACCCAGGCCGCTTCCTTAACAGAAGAAAAGTCAATAGCAAAGCTGTCTACGCCAAAGCCGTTACCGACGATACCGGCCACTGCATAGGCGCCGAGAATACCAATGAGAATGGGAATGATCTTGGCCATGCCCTTACCGAACACATTCACCACGATCACAATACCCAAAGCAATCAGCGCCAGCCACCAGTTATTTTTGCAGTTGGAAATAGCGGTGGGTGCCAGGCCCAAACCGATAGCCACAATGATGGGGCCGGTTACAACCGGCGGGAAGAAGCGCATCACCTTATTGATACCGATAATCTTGATGATGGTGGCCAACACCAGATACAGCAAACCGGCGCAAGCCACGCCCACGCAGGCATAGGGCAGCATTTCCGTGTTGGCAATGGTCAGCTCGCCGTTGGCGTCCGGCAGTTTGGGTGCTACCGTGGCATAACCGCCCAAGAAAGCAAAGGAGCTGCCCAGGAAAGCAGGCACCTTAAATTTGGTGAACACATGGAACAGCAGGGTACCCAGACCGGCCATCAGCAAGGTGGTGGCAATATCCAACCCGGTAATCAACGGCACCAGCACGGTGGCGCCGAACATAGCAAACATGTGCTGGAAGCCCAGCAGCAGCATCCGCGGCGTACCCAGCTGGCGGGCATCGTAAATGCCCTTAGAAAAATCGACTTTATTTTTTGACATATAAATTAAATTCCCTTCTTTTCAACAGATCACTTCTTATTTGGTGCCGAAGATACGGTCGCCGGCATCGCCCAAACCGGGAACAATGTAGCCGTTCTCGTTCAGATGATCGTCCATACCTGCGCAGAAAATATCCACATCCGGATGCGCCTTCTTCAGGGCCTCCAGACCCTCCGGTGCAGCGATAATGCACAGGAACTTTACACTGCGGGGGTGACGCTTTTTGATCTGGCCGATGGCATCAATGGCGCTGCCGCCGGTTGCCAGCATGGGATCCAGTACAAACACATCTCGCTGACCGATGTCGCCCGGCAGCTTGCAGTAATACTCTACCGGCTCCAGAGTCTCCTCGTTACGATACAGACCGATGTGACCCACACGAGCGGCGGGCACCAGGCGCAAAGCACCGTCTACCATACCCAGACCGGCACGGAGAATGGGCACAAACGCCAGCTTACGGCCGGCAAGCACCTTACAGTCGGCCACGCCGCAGGGGGTGGTCACCTGCTTGTCCTCCAGAGGCAGATCACGGGTGGCGTCATACATCATCAGCATGGCGATCTCGTTGACCAGCTCACGGAACTCCATGGTGCTGGTGTCCACATCACGCAGAATGCTCAACTTGTGCTGGATCAGCGGGTGATCCATAATGACTACTTTTCTGTCCATTGCGGTTCCTCCTAAAAATATAATAAATTATTTTTCGTAAACAGAGCGTTTCAACTGACCGATATACGGCAAGTTGCGGTATCGCTGGTCAAAATCCAGGCCGTAGCCCACCACAAACTCGTCCGGCACACTGGTGCCCACATAATCCGCCTTTAAGTCTACCACGCGGCGCTCCGGTTTATCCAGCAAAGTGGCCACGCGAATGCTGGCCGGGTGGCGGGTACGCAGCATATCGCAAACATAGGAGAGGGTGCGCCCGCTGTCCAGAATATCCTCCACCAGCAGCACATCGTAGTCCTCCAATTCAATATCAATGTCCTTCACAATCTTTACCACGCCGCTGGAGCGGGTGTCGCCGCCGTAGCTAGACACGGCTAAAAAGTCCAGCTTACAGGGCAGCTGTATCTCACGGATCAGGTCCGCCATAAACAGCACGGAGCCTTTCAAAATACCCACCACCAACAGATTTTTGCCGGCGTAGTCCGTAGTAATCTGGGCGCCCAGGCGGACATTGATTCGGTGCAGCTCTTCTTCAGACACCAGCACCCGTTCAATATTCTCGTGCATCAGCGTTCCTCCCGGAAGTAGGACAGACCGAGGGCGGCCGGTCCCTGATTTTCTTTCTTCTTGCGCATAGAGGTAACGATCAATACCAGGATCGTCACCACATAGGGCAGCATCTTAAACAGCTCCTGCTTGCTCAGATCCAGGCCGGGGATAAACAGATACACAATATACAGGAACCCGAACAGGATAGAGCCGAAGATAGCCAGGTTGGGTCGCCAAATGGCGAAAATCACCAAAGCGATGGCCAGCCAGCCACGGTCACCGAAGCCGTCGTTGGACCACACGCCGCAAGCGTAGTCCATTACATAATACAGACCGCCCAGCCCGGCGATCATACTGCCGATGCAGGTAGCCATATACTTGGAGCGCTCCACATTGATACCCGCAGCGTCTGCGGTGGCCGGGTTTTCGCCCACGGCACGCAGGTGCAGGCCGCCCCGGGTGCGCTTTAAGAACACGGCGCACACAATGGCGATCACAATGGAAATATAGGCGAGAAAGCCGTAGCTCAAGAACATCTCGCCAAAGGCGCCCAATTTCTCTGCAATAGGCAGATGGGCACGGAAGTAGGTGCTGGTGCGGGTCAGGGCAACAGACGGGATGTCACTGCCGGTGAGCTGCACCATAGAGGCACCGAAAAAGTTACCGAATCCAACGCCAAAGGTGGTGATGGCCAAACCGGTTACATTCTGGTTGGCCCGCAGGGTCACGGTCAAGAAACAATACAGCAGCCCCATCAACAGGGAGCCGAAGAGCGTACAGATCAACGGGATCAGCACAGCCAAAAACGGATTAAGCTCCGTTACATGCTGCTCATACAGAAACGAGCCGATCACGCCGCTGATACCGCCCACATACATAATACCGGGAATACCCAGGTTCAGGTTGCCGGATTTCTCCGTCAAGATCTCGCCGGTGGCGCCGAACAGAATCGGCACGCCCTGCATCACGGCACGCTGGAACAGCGTGACCCAAGTAGCTAAACTAAACATCAGGCGGCCTCCTTCCGATTGCGGCGGAACTTCAGCTCATAATTGATAAAGAACTCGCTGCCGATAATAAAGAACAGGATAATACCCGTAATAATGTCTGAGAACGATTGGTCCAGCATAAAAACGGTAGAGATCTCGTCTGCACCCTTTTGCAGGAACACCAGCAGGAACGAAGTGAGGATCATATACGCCGGGCTGAACTTGGCCAGCCAAGACACCATTATGGCAGTAAAGCCCCGGTTGTCTGCGGTGGTGGTGGTAATGGTGTGATCCGTGCCGCCCACCAGCAGCAGGCCGGCAATGCCGCACACGGCGCCGGACAGAGCCATCGTGCGCAGAATCACTTTCTTAACATTGATACCGATATAGCGGGCGGTGTTTACACTCTCGCCTACCACGGAGATCTCATAACCGTGCTTGCTGTACTTTAAGTAAATGGACATAAAGACGGTCAGCGCCAGCACAATGAGAATATTCAGCAAATAGTCGTGTTCGCCGAGCACCGGCAGCCAACCGGCACGGGTGGTCTGGTTGATAATACCGATCTTGCCGGAGCCCTTGGGCACCTCCCAGCGAATAACGAAATACGCCACCAGCTGAATGGCCACATAGTTCATCATCAGGGTGAACAAGGTCTCGTTGGTATTGTACTGCGCCTTAAAAAATGCGGGGATCAGCGCCCAAATGGCACCGGCCAGCATACTGGCTACGATCATCGTCAATATCAGCAGCGCATTGGGGATCTTGCCACCCAGGCAGATCATACACGCCGCCGTTGCCAGACCGCCGATCAGCACCTGACCCTCGCCGCCGATGTTCCAAAACCGCATTTTGAACGCAGGGGTCAACGCCAGGGACACGCACAGCAGCATAGCCAAACTTTGCAGCAAGTTCCATATCCGGCGGGGGGTGCTAAAGGCACCACGAAACATGGTGGCATACACCTGGAACGGATTTTCATGGGTCAAAAACACAGTCAGCGCCGCACATGCCACCAGCGCCAGTACAATGGCACCGATGCGAATGGCCCAGGACAGATACCAGGGCAGTGCCGCCCGCTTGGCAATGTGAAAGAGCGGCTCTTTGGTCTTGTTCTTATGCATGGGTTTCGCCCTCCTCCTTCACACGCTTGGTCATCAGGATACCCAGCTCCTCCTTGGTGGCGGACGGACCGTCCACAATGCCGGTAATCCGGCCGGAGTTCAGTACCATAATGCGGTCACACAGTTCCACCAGCACATCCAGATCCTCGCCCACGAAGATCACGGACACACCGCTTTCCTTCTGCTTTTGCAGCAGATTATAGATCATATAAGAGGAGTTGATGTCCAACCCACGCACGGGATAGGCCACCATCAGCACCGTGGGGTGCTGGGCGATCTCTCGGCCCACCAACACCTTTTGCACATTACCGCCGGACAGGCGGCGCACCGGGGTGTTGGCATCCGGGGTGACAATCTCCAGACTTTTAATGATGTTCTCCGCCAGGTCCTTAGGACGCTTGCGCTCCAAAAAAGCCGTATGGCCGCGCTTGTAGCTGCGCAGCATCATGTTGTCCACAATATCCATATTGCCCACCAGGCCCATACCCAGTCGGTCCTCCGGCACAAAGGACAAAGCAATACCCAAACTGCGAATGGCCTTGGGGCTCTTTCCTACCAGGTTCACCGCCTGGCCGTCTGTCGGCTTATACACAATGCTGGAGCCTTTTTCGCTGGCTTGTAAACCGGCAATGGCCTCCAGCAGCTCCTTTTGGCCGCAGCCGGAGATACCGGCAATGCCCAAGATCTCGCCGCCGTTGGCGGTAAAGTTCACATCCTCCAGCACATGGGCACCCTCTTTGTTGCGCACGGTCAGGTGCTCCACTCGCAGCCGCTCCTGTGGGTCCTTGGGCGCGGTGCGCTCAATGTGCAAATCAATTTTCTCGCCCACCATCAGCTCTGTTAAAGACTGCTCCGTGGCGTCCTTGGTGGCTACATTGCCCACATTCTTGCCCTTGCGCAAAATCACCACTCGGTCGGAAATTTCCAATACCTCGTGAAGTTTATGGGTGATGATGATAATGGACTTGCCGTCCTCCCGCATACGCCGCAACACATCAAACAGTCGCCGGGTCTCCTGAGGGGTCAATACAGCGGTGGGCTCGTCCAAAATCAGAATATTGGCGCCGCGATACAGCACCTTTATAATCTCGACCGTCTGCTTCTCAGAAACAGACATCTCGTATATTTTCTTTTTCAAATCCACGGCAAAGCCGTAACGCTCGGTGATCTGCCGCACTTTTTTCTCAGCCTCAGCCAAGTTGAATTTTTCTTCATCGTGCATACCAAGCACGATATTTTCCGTGGCCGTAAACACATCCACAAGCTTAAAATGCTGGTGGATCATACCAATATTGTACTTAAATGCGTCTTTGGGAGAGCGGATCACCACTTCTTCCCCGTTGACAAAGATCTGCCCGGCATCCGGAAAATAAATACCGGCCAGCATATTCATTAAGGTGGTCTTGCCGCTGCCGTTCTCACCCAGGACAGAGAGGATCTCGCCCTTCTCTACCGTCAGGGAGCAGTCGGAATTGGCAACGATGGAGCCGAATGTTTTGGTAATCCCCTTCAGCTCAACAGCAGGTACGCCCATGGTCTACCTCCGCAAAATAAAGTTCCTATATACAACACTACCGTGACCGCAAAAATTGCGGTCACGGGTGTTTGTAAACTGTGCTGTTTTAGATTACTGCTTCTTGTCCAGCAGCTTGATACCGTCGATCTGCACATCAAAGTAGGGGGCAGAACGAGCAGTAGACTCAGCGAAGTAGCCGTCCTTAACGACCTCGGTGTCCGGGGTGTACTTGGCATCGGTGTCTACATCCGCCTTATAGGAATCCAGCTTCTTGCCGTTTACGGTGAAGGCGGAGGTGTCAAACACATGAAGAGAACCGTCTTCCAGCTTCTTCTTGGCGGCGTCAATGGCCTCCTGGGTGCCGGCAGCGGCAGCCTTGGTGTTTACATCGGTCAGTTCCACAGAGCCGGTGGACAGAGTACCGGTCCAATCCGCGTCAATGGTCTTGCCCTCAGCCACGCATTTGATGGCATACTCATAGTACGGCTCCCAGTTGATGCGGGAAGATACGATGAAGGTGTTGGGGCAAGCAGAGATGGTGCTACCGTTGTAAGACACATTGGGAACACCGGCGGACTCACAAGCAGTGGGTGCGCCCATAGAGTCGGCGTGCTGGCTGATCAGCTTGCAGCCGTCCTTAATCAGCTTGTTGGCAGCTTCCTTCTCGGCAGCCTCGTCGTACCAAGAACCGGTAAAGGTGACTTCCATGGTAACGGAGGGGCATACGGAGCGTGCGCCCAGGAAGAAGGAGGTGTAGCCGGAGATCACTTCAGCATAGGTGAAGGCACCTACATAGCCCATCTTGGCCTCGTCCTTTTTGAACTCGCCCTTCTCGATCATCTCGTTGAGCTTCATACCGGCGGCAATACCTGCCAGGTAACGGCCCTCATAGATGGAGGCAAAAGCGTTGTGGTAGTTGGCCAGACCCTCGGTGTGAGCTCTGGTGCCGGTGGAGTGGCAGAACTGCACTTTGGGGTACTTCTTGGCAGCCTCAATGATGTAAGGCTCGTGACCGAAGCTGTCTGCAAAGATAATGTTGCAGCCCTGCTCCGCCAGGTCTACTGCTGCGTCATAAGCTTCCTGACCCTCCGGGATCTGGGTCTTGTACAGCTTCTGCGCGCCGGTGATGCCCAGCTTCTCGCAGGCAGCGTCCGCAGCCTTAATAAAGTTCAGGTCATAGGTAGAGTTCTTGTCATGCAGGAAGATGAAGCCAACCTTCAATTTGCTGGTTGCAGAATTGGTGGTGTCTTCTTTCTTCTTGGTGTCGCCGCTGTTAGAAGAGCAGGCGGTGAATACGCCTACAACGAACAGGACACTGAGAAGAACTGCAAGTACTTTTTTTGCCATTTTCATTCTCGATTCCTCCGAAAAAAATATTTATTATCAGAGCGCACGCTCAAATAACCGCCTTAATCCCGAAAACAGATCTGCCCGGTGGTGTGGTCCATGGACTCCACGATGGCCAGGGACTCCACCCGAACACCCTCGGCACGCAGCTGATCGCCGCCGTGCTGGTAGCCCTTCTCGATCACGGTGCCGCAGCCCACCAGGGTGGCGCCGCTTTGGTGCACCAGGTCGATGAGCCCCCGCAGGGCATTGCCCACCGCCAGGAAGTCGTCTACGATCAGCACCCGATCCTCCGGGGTCAAAAACCGCTTGGACACCATCACATCATAAGTCGTACCGTGAGTAAAGGACGCCACCTGGGTCTTATACACATCGCCGGCAATGTTCTTGGTCTTGCTCTTTTTGGCAAAGACCAAGGGGCAGGCGAACTCCAGCGCTACCACGCTGCCCACGGCAATGCCGGAGGCCTCAATGGTGAGAATTTTGTTCACCCCGGCGTCCTTATAAAGACGGTGGAACTCCCGCCCCACCTCTTTCATAAACGGAAAGTCAATCTGGTGGTTCAAAAAGCAATCCACCTTAAGAATATTACCTTCATAGACCTCGCCCTCGGCGAGAATTTTCTTTTTTAATGCTTCCATCCTAAAATCCTTGTCGAAACAGAAATAAAATGATAAAATTATGATAATACGAAAGCCCCCGATTTGCAAGGTCGATTTGTATGTTGACACCAAATTTTAACTTTTTTTGCAAATCGGCGAATTTATGCTATAATTATTTAGTAAATTTCAACAAGGGAATAGGCGTTGGCCTGCAAATTTATGAGAAAAAAAGAAAAATCTACCTTTCGCAAAATCGAACATCACCGCACAGAGACCTTCTTTCTCATTGTGCGCGGGCTGGAAGTGGGCGTGGTTGCCGGTTTGGTATCCGCTCTCTACCGCTTCCTGCTCAGCAAAGCGGAAAGCGCCAACCATGCGGTACTCACCGCCATTGCCGGCAAGCCGCTGTACATTGCACTGTTCTTAGCGGCACTGGCGGGGATCGGCTACCTGGTCTCTCAGCTGGTGCGATGGCAGCCTCTGTCGTCCTCCAGCGGTATTCCCCAAATCACCGGGGAAATTCGCGGTCACCTGGACGCCCCCTGGTGGCAAGTGCTGTTGGCGAAGATCGCCGGCGGCACCCTGTCCATTCTCAGCGGACTGAGTCTGGGGCGCGAAGGTCCCAGTATTCAGCTGGGCGGTATGGCGGCCAAAGGGATTGCCAAGGTTACCAAGGCGGACAAAACCACGCAGCTACGCATGATCAGCTGCGGCGGCGGTGCCGGACTGGCAGCGGCATTTAACGCCCCGCTGGCGGGCATGATGTTCACCCTGGAGGAGATCCACAAAACCCTGGACGGCAACATTCTGTGCATGGGCATTGTGTCTACCATTACGGCAGACTATATCTCCAAGCTGTTTTTCGGTCAAAACACGGTGTTCCACTACACCACCGCCGACATTCCGTTAAAGAGCTACTGGATCCTGCTGCTATTAGGGATCGTGCTGGGGCTGGCCGGCGTGGGCTACAATGCCCTCATGTTGCTGGGCCAAAAATGGATCGGCAAAATCAAAGCACCGGTACGTATGATGCTGGTTTTCGTTTGCAGCGGCGTGCTGGGGCTGTTCGTGCCCCAACTGCTGGGCGGCGGCCACACCATGGTGACCCTGCTGCTGCAAGAGCACCCCACCATTAAAATTCTGATTTTACTGCTGCTGGGCAAATTTCTATTTTCCCTGCTGTCCTTTGCCTCCGGCGCACCGGGCGGCATCTTCTTCCCGCTGCTGATTCTGGGGACTTACCTGGGCGCCATCTATGCCGAGGCGGCCATTGCCTGGTTTGGGCTGGCGCCGGAGCTGTGGCAGGAGCTGGTGGTGGTGTCTATGGCCGGGTTTTTTGCCGCCATTGTGCGTGCGCCCTTGACCGGCATTATCCTGGTATTTGAAATGACCGGCAACCTGGACAGTCTGCTGCCGCTGGCAGTGGTGAGCCTGACCAGCTACACGCTGGCAGATCTGCTGGGCAGCACGCCCATTTACACTGCGCTGCTGGAAAATCTGCTGCGCCCGGAGGACAAAGCGGCTGCCCGCCGCAACCGTCCCGGTGAAAAGGTGCTCAAGACCTATGTGATCCCCCTGGGCAGTGCCCTGGACGGCAAGTGCATTAAAGATATTGACTGGGGCCGCCACTGCCTGATCGTCAGCATTGAGCGGGGCGACACTGCCGTGACCCCTAAGGGCGACACCACTCTCCACGCCGGCGACACGCTGGTGGTGATGGTGAGCCAGCGGCGCTTTGCCCGAGACAATGACCGGTTGGAAACGCTGATCGCCCCCAAATCGTAACCCCATCGGCCGGTGCCGACACAGATAAATTGCATCTAAGAACGCATACAGGAGTGAACATTATGGAAAACCGCATTTGGCTCAAAGGCGACACCCACCTGCACACCTGCAACAGCGATGGCAAGCTGACCCCCGGTCAGCTGGTAGAAGCGTGCCGGCAGGCAGGGCTAGACTACGCCATTATCACCGACCACAACTACAACACCGTAAAGGCCAGCTATACGGACAAAAATTTGCTGGTCATGCAGGGGCAGGAGATCACCGACGACCTGGGTCACATCAATGTTTGGGGCAAAAAGGTGCCCCAAGATCCGCCGTACATCTTAAAAACCGTAGAGGACTATGACGCGGTGCTGGCGCCTTGCCGGGAGGCAGGGGCCACCATCTCCGTCAATCACCCGTTTTGCTCTATGTGCGGGTTCCACATGGATCTGGAGCACTTCCACTTTGACTGCGTAGAAGTGTGGAACACCATTCAGCACTCGGATAATATTAAAAATATGAACTGGTGGCACAACCAGCTGCTGCAAGGCAACCACATTGCAGCGGTGGGCGGCTCCGACTTTCACAAGGACATTGGCCCGCTGAAGCTGCTGGCCAACCCCACCACCATTGTGCACACCACCGCCAAAACAGAGGAAGCTGTTTTGCAGGCACTGCGAGAGGGTCGCTCCGTGGTAACCAACAAACCGAGCACCAGTATGATCTACCTGACCGTAGGGGACGCCAATGTGGGCGACACGGTGTCCTACGCACCCGGCCTGATCGGCAAGGTGGCGGTGACAAAGTTCAAAAAAGGCCACACCATCAAGGTGTTTAACAACAACGATGTGATCCTGGAACACACCGCCGCACAAAGCAGCGACCGAATGGAACTGGATTTTGAAATTCGGCAGCCGGGATTTATTCGGGCAGAAATCGACTACACCTTCCGCCCGGTCATGCGGGCTCTCTACCACACGGTGGAGGAAAAATATCTTCACGCGGATGTGGCCGATCTGCCGCCGTTTTTCTGGGCGTTCACCAACCCCATTTGGATCCGCTGATGGAGGGCGTGCATATTACTCGCTCCCGGCGAAAGAGCATAGAGCTGTCCATTGACGATAACCTGCAAATCGCCGTAAAAGCGCCCCTGTGGGTCACTGATCGAGCCATTAATCACTTTATCGCCCAAAAAGCGGACTGGATCAGCCGACAAAAAGCCGCCAAGGCTGCCTACTTACAGGCACATCCGCCCTTAACGGAAGCGGAAGTGGAAGCGCTGCGCCGCCGGGCCAAGGCGGAGTTGCCGCCTCGGGTGACCTATTACAGCCAAATTCTGGGCGTAACCCCCACCGGGATCAAGATAACAAGTGCAAAAAAGCGCTTTGGCTCCTGCAACGGGAGGAACAGCATCTGCTTTTCTCTCTACCTGATGCAGTATCCACAGGCAGCCATAGACTATGTGGTGGTGCACGAGCTGTGCCACATTCGCCACCACGACCACTCCCCTGCCTTTTACCGGCTGGTGGAGCACGTGCTGCCGGACTACAAAGAGCGGGAGCGCCTGCTGCGCCACTAAAAGCAAAGAAGCACCGTAACGAAAGCCGTTACGGTGCCTTTTTATTCTGTATAAATGGGAGAAGTGATGGCCAGGGCCTGCTTTTCGCCCCCAACGGTACCCCACAACTCGCAAATGTACCAGTGTCCCGGCTCCAGGGTCAGCCGGGCGTGGCGCTCGGTGACCGCCGTCTCCAGCACACACTTGTTTCCATTGGTAATAATGCGAATGGTGTCGTAGCTTACCGGCTCGTCGCTCTCGTCCTTACGCCGGGCGTGCAAATCCGTAAAAAAGCTGAAGATTACCCGCCCTCGCTTGAGGGTGTCGCCAATGCCGTAAGTTTCGCCCCAACGGTGCACCCAAAAGAAGAATTTGGCGCCGAAGCTAACCACCGTGCGCCCGGCGCGGATGGCCTCCAACGCACAGGCTGCCGTGGGTTCTTCCATATTCAAATAGGTGACCCCAAAGTGCCGATCCGACTGGCGGTGCCAGTCCCGACCGTAGGTGATGGGCAGATGATAGCCCTTGTCCAGCAAGGACTTCCAAAGCTCTGTTGCCGGGACGTTTTCGCAGTTGTCCGGGCCAAAAGCATCGTGCCATACCTCCAGGTAATCCACCCGGTTCCAGTCCTGCACATCAAAGGCCCAGCGCCCGCCGGTACAGATAGGCGAGCCCAACTGAAACGGATGGGCCACGCCGCACAGGCCGCCGGCCGCGTGCACCTGATCGATCTTGTCGTCTATATTGGCAGGCACTGCGTCCCGCCAGTCCACAAAGTCCCTGGCGCCCAGCACCAGCATGTGGCCAAAAAAGGTGGTCCACTCAATACCCGGCACAGCGGGGGTAATGCTGTCATCCAGCTCCCCGTGGCCGGAGACAGTATTGTGGTCGGTCAAAGCGATCAACGCCAGGTGGTCATCATACGCACGGCGCAGCAGTTCCGCCACAGAAAAGCTCCCATCGGAATGGACGCTGTGGCAGTGAAGTTCGCAAGGCAAATAACTCATTCCGTTCCCTCCCCGATCACACGCACACGGCAAGTCACCGGACACAGCACACAATGGGCGCTGAGTATTGCCTGCCACTGCCCCGGGCGCAATTCGCCGGGCAAAAATCCGGGCGACGCACTCTCTGCCGTCAGTCGATGGCACTGCTCGGTGGCTCGCCGATGGGCAGCGCCTCGATAGCCCGCCGGGTCATCCAAAGACAAGGTGACTAAATTATACACCGGCAAATAGGCATACGGATCCTTTTGCACCACCGCCCGAGCATACCGGGCCAGCGCAGCCTTTACCGCCTCTACCGCCACCGGCTCCGGTGGGGTGGGCGGACCGTAAGTAAATTCCACCTGCAAGGCCGTCAGCCCGGGCGGAACGGAAAAAGACAAAGCCACATTGGTCTTGTCCGCCTGCGGGTTCAGCACCCGCGTCTCATCAAAAAGCACCATATACAGCGCCCCCTCTTCCCCTTGATTATAACCGATACCGCAGAAATTTGCAATTCCTGTCAAAAGATGTTAAAATAAAGGCGGTGATAACAATGGGAATTGATCTAAAAAATTGGATGCAGAACCTGCCGGACGGCAGCGATCTACTGGCGCTGAACCTGTGCGGCACCCACGACTGCGTGACCCAGCACATTCGACTGCCCCACTTCTTTTGCTGCCAAGACCTAACCGTCTATGAGCAGCTGCTTTTGGGGGTGCGGGCGCTGGATATCCGCGTGCGGGCGGACGGCAAGTGCCTAACCATGGTGCACGGCATATTCCCCGCCTACAACCACTCCTGCCACCGGGCCAACCTGATGGATATGGGCGATGTGCTGTCCCAGTGCTACCGCTTTTTAGACGAATGCCCGGGCGAAGCGGTGGTGTTCCAGTTTAAAAACGACAACGGCAAAGAGAACGAGCAGTGCTTTGACAATCTGTTTTATACCTACATTAAGGGCAAAGAGCCTTATTGGTACTTAGAGGATCGGGTACCCACCTTGGGCGCCGCCCGAGGCAAGCTGGTGCTGATCCGTCGGTGCAAAATGGAGCCAAAGCCGGACTTTACCCACCACAACACCGGCATTGACTTTTCCACCTGGGTGGAACAGCCGGAGGTAGTGCCCACGGCGCTGCCCCTGTGTACCGGCACGGCAGACTTTATTATACAGGATCGGTTCAAATACAAGCCCAAGCCCCGCTGGGCCCAGGTGATCCGGCCGTTCTTAGAGCAGCGCACGGCCTTTGGCGGGCAGTATGTGATCAACTACCTGTCCACCGCCGGCGGACTGAAAGGGCCACGGCGCAATGCCAAATATATCAACGCCAAATTTATGGACTATCCGCTGAAAAAGGGCGTGTACTACGGCACCACCTATGTGGACTTCCCCTCTCGGGAGCAGGTGCTGAAGATCGTAGAAACCAATTTTGAATAAGCGCACACAAAAGCGCACGACCAAACAGGGTCGTGCGCTTTTTAATTTTATGTTCTCTTTTATTTCTCCGTAGGCAGGGGCAGGTTTTGCAGCTTTTGCACCTCGCCGTCCGTTTTGCCCTCCGGGGTGTCCCGATAATACTGGGTAAAGGGTCGGAAGCGGCTTTTCTCCTCCCAAATGCGCTTGGCGGTAGGCGCCCAGGCGGCAGCATAAGCATCGCACTTGGCGCACAGCGCCTCGGCACTCTCCGGAGCCAGGAAGTTGGTGGACTTGGCGCCGGTTTGGCTGACGATCCGCCGCAGAGCCGCCGGGTTTTCCAGCATGGGACAGGGCCGCAACATATTATTATTAAAGGGCTGGCCCTTATAATATTCGTAAAACAGCGGCGACTGCAAGCATTCTTTAATGCTCTTTTGCCGAATATTGGAGTCGCTGTAATGGATAAACACACAAGGCTCCGCGTCACCCTCGGAATTGATATGAAAGTAGTTGCGCCCACCGGCAATACAACCGCCTACAAACTCCGCGTCATTTTGGAAATCCACGGTAAAAATCGGCTTGCCGTTCTTGCCGTCCCGCTTCTCTCGAATGGTGCGGTACACATGCTCCCGCTGCTCCGGGGAGAGCAGCAAATTCTGATCTGCGTCGCTGCCCACCGGCATATAGTGAAAGTACCAGGCATAGCGGGCACCGGCCTCAATAAGGGTGTCATAAAAGGCGTCGGAAGTGACCGCTTCGCAGTTTTGCGATGTGTAGCAGACGGACACGCCAAACAGGCAGCCGTGCTTTTTGAGCAGTGCCATGGCCGCCATAGTGTCCCGATAGGAGCCTGCGCCCCGGCGGGCGTCCGTAGTCTCCTCGCTGCCCTCCACGGACAGAGCCAGCGCCAAATTGCCGCAGGCCTTCATATCCTCACAAAAGACATCATCCACCAGCGTGCCGTTGGTGAAGGTCAAAAACAGGCAGTCCGGGTTCTCCTTTGCTACCGTTATAATATCCGCCTTGCGGATCAGCGGCTCGCCGCCGGTGTACATAAAGAAATGGGTACCCAGTGCCTTGCACTCCCGCACAATACGACGCATTTCGTCCAAGGTCAGGTTGGACTTATGGCCGTATTCCGCCGCCCAGCAGCCTTTGCAATGGCGATTGCAGGCACTGGTGGGATCCATCAGCACCACCCAGGGAATGTTGCAGTGCTCCTTCTCCCGGTTGGCACGCAGGGTCTTGGTGCCAAAGTAGCCCAGATCAATGGCAAAGGTCAGCGCAATGCGGCGAAACAAAGCCGGGTCCACCTCGTCCAGCCCGCGAAACAGGAATTGGTGCCACACATTGTCCTCATCCTCAATAATCTCAATGGGCTTGGTAAAAGTGCTGGGGGGGAACATTTTGCCGGCCACCAGCTTGCCAACCTTTACCAGCTTCACCAAATTGCGGCGGGGGTTCTTGTACACATAGCGCAGCAGACGGTCGCCCACTGCGTACAAAATTTTTCTGTTCATAGCTTCACCTCAAGCGCCGCTTACATACGCTCCGGCACGCTGATCTTCAGCATAGTAAGTACATTGCGAATGGTATTCTTTACGGCGGTGCACAAATACAGCCGCGCCTGCATCAGCCCCTCATCTTCTACCATGACCCGCTGGGCATTGTAAAATTTGTGGAACAGGGTGGCCAGGTCGATCACATAGTGGGTGATCTTGGCCGGGTCGTAGGTCTTGGCCGCCGTGACCACATCGTCGGTGAGGGCGGCCAAGTGGCGGATCAGCTCCCGCTCCTCCGGCGCCGTCAGCTGCTCCAGCTCCGCGGTAGTGGGCGTGCGCAGGGTTACGCCTTCCTCTGCCGCCTTGCGCAAAATAGAGCAAATGCGGGCATGGGCGTACTGCACGTAGTACACCGGGTTCTCATTAGAGGTGCTGGCTGCCAGCTCCAGGTCAAAATCGAAGTGGGAGTTTGGCTCCCGCAGGTTAAAGAAGAAGCGTGCCGCGTCAATGGGCACTTCCTCCAGCAAGGTATTCAAAGTAATAGCCTTGCCGGAACGCTTAGACAGCTTAATGGTCTCGCCGTCCCGCACCAGGCGTACCATCTGCATAATCACACAATCCAAACGGTTCGCGTCCAGACCCAGGGCGGTGAGCGCCGCCTTCATCCGCGGTACATAGCCATGGTGATCCGCACCCAGCACATCCACGGCCTTATCATAGCCGCGAGTCACCAGCTTATTATAATGATAAGCAATATCCGGCACAATATAAGTGGGAATGCCGTTGGCACGCACCAGCACAATGTCCTTGTCGTTGCCGAATTCACTGGCCTTAAACCACAAGGCGCCGTCCTGCTCATAGGTAACGCCCTTTTCTTTCAATGCGTCAATCACCCGCTGCACAGAGCCGTCCCCATGGAGGGAGGACTCCTTGAACCAGCGGTCATACTGAATGCGGTAGGCGCCCAGGTCCCGCTCCAGCCCGGCAATGTTCTTAGGCAGGGCAAAATCCACCAGCGCCTTGCGCCGCTCCTCTGCGGAGGCGCTCACATACCGGTCGCCGTATTCCTTGATGAAATTCTCGGCGTGCTCCACAATATCCACGCCCTTGTAGGCATCCTCCGGCAGCTCCACCGCCGGGTCATAATGCTGCAAATAGCGCACTTCCAGGGAAGTGGCGAACTTCTCAATCTGATTGCCGGCGTCGTTCACATAAAACTCCCGCTGCACATCATATCCGGCCCAATCCAGCACCGCTGCCAGGCAGTCGCCGATCGCGCCGCCTCGGGCGTTGCCGATGTGCATAGGCCCGGTGGGATTGGCAGAGACGAACTCCACCAGCACACGCTTGCCCTTGCCGTAATCCGAGCGGCCGTAATTCTCGCCCTGCGCCATCAAATCCTCCAGCACAGCGGCATAAAACCGGTTGCCCAGGAAGAAATTGATAAAGCCGGGACCGGCGATCTCTGCCCGGTCAAACACTGTATCTGCCAGATCCAGTCGATCCACAATGGCCTGGGCGATCACCCGGGGCGCCTTGTGGAATGCCTTGGCACCGGCCATGGCCACATTGGTGGAGTAGTCGCCGTTTTGGCGCTCCTTGGGCACTTCGATAATAAAGGCAGGCAGGGGTGCCTCGTCCAACACACCGTCCGCCACGGCGCGACCCAAAGCGTCCATAATTTTCTCTTTTAATTCCAATTCCGTTTGCTTAACCAATTTAGACATGGCTCATTCTCCTTGCGACCCGGTGATCCGGTAGTCAATTTTCAGTTGATTTTTAGAGGCCAAAGTGCCGTTAATATCAATTTCATAACGCAGCTGCACCCGGCCGTCGGCGGCATTCTCCTGAATCTCCACCGCCTTGCCGTAAATGCCCATGAGCACATCGCCGTAAGGCGTGCCGTAGCGGCACAAATTCCGCTGCCCTCTGGCAATGGTCAGACAAGAGCCATAGGCGCCGGTACGCAGAATCTCCGCCTCCGTTTGATCCCGGCGCAGGCGCACCTGCACATAAATAGGCTCCTCCGGCGGCTCCTGCTGCTCCGTGTAGCGGAACACCAGCGTCTCCGGCTCCGTTTGCAGCGTACCCACGGTGGTCAGCTCAATCTTGTCGCTGTCACCGTTCAGCCGCTGGGTGCCCACGATCTCCAATACCACATCCCGGGTGTCCGTCTGCTTCTCCGTCATACGGCACCCCGTTCCAGCGCGTAGGCCACCAGCCGATCAATCAGCTCGCTGTACGGCACACCCACCGCCTCAAACAGCTTGGGGTACATACTGATAGGGGTTTGACCGGGAATGGTGTTGATCTCATTGAGCAGCACCTGCTCCCCGTCATAAGTAACAAAGAAATCCACCCGGCTCAGGCCCTCACAGCCCATGGCTCCGTAGGCACGCAAAGCAGCCGCACGCACTTCTTCCAGCTTTTCCGGACTTAGATCCGCCGGAATGTGCAGCTCACTTTGGGGATTATTATACTTGGCGTCAAAATCATAAAAGTCCGCAGCGGCCACGATCTCGCCTACCTGGGCGGCAATGGGGGTATCGTTGCCCATGACGGCACACTCTACCTCGTGGCCTATAATACACGCTTCCAGCACTGCTTTTTTATCCTCAGCAAAGGCCACTTCCATACCACGCACCAGGCTCTCCCGATCCGTAGCCTTGGTAATGCCCACAGAGGAACCGGCGTTGGCAGGCTTTACAAAAATCGGATAGCCCAGCTTCTCCTCCGCCGCTTGCAGGCAGCCCTCTCGGTCGCTGTCGTAAGCAAAGCGGGTGTAGGCGCACCACTTGGCCTGGGCAATGCCCACCGCGTCTGCCACGGCGTTGGTCACCGCCTTATCCATACACACACCGGAGGCGGTAGCATCGCACCCTACAAAGGGAATGCCCGCAAGTTGCAGCAGTCCCTGAACGGTGCCGTCCTCGCCGTTCTTGCCGTGGAGCACCGGGAACACTGCGTCCAAACGAATGGTGTCGCCCTTAGCGGTCACCACACCGTGCACGCTTCGATCCGGGCTGATCCAGGCAGGCACCAAGCTGGGGGAAGTGAGCCACCGGTCCTCCGGCAGCAAGTCAATATCATCATCAAACAGGAACCAACGCCCCTCTTTGGTGATCCCCAGCAAAACCAGGTTATATTTTTCTTTGTCAATGGCAGAGAGAATTCCCTTTGCCGATACGGTGCTGATGTCGTGCTCGGAGGATACGCCGCCGAACAACACACCCAATGTGATTTTATTCATGCAAAACTGCTCCTAAGTCAAAATTGATTATAATATTGTACCACAGAAGATACGCCGGCGCAACCGTCATCTTCTATTAAAATCTATGCCTTTTTAGAAAAAATATCGGCAAAACCAACCACCCTCTACCCAACTTCATAAAAAAGCGTGACAAAAGGGGCAAAAAATGCTATAATACTTTGCACCAAGTAAAAATGACCGAGTAAGGAGTGCCCATATGGAACTGAACCAGGCTTTTGCAACGCTGGAAAAGCAGCTTGCCGCCATCAATACCGAATTGCACTTTAACCGCGAGGCAGGCGCAGAGGACGCCCTGACCTTTGCCAGTGATAACGGGCTGTACCGCCTGCATTATGTAGCAGACAAGCAGCTGCTGGAATTTGACTGCGCCTATGAGAAAGAAAACCCCCAGTGGAGCACCGTCTCCCGTTCGCTGTTTGAACTGGACGCATTGGACGACCGAGATGTAAAGTCCGTAGCCAACGAGGTAAGTGAGGAAGTGCACTCCCTCTTTGCTAAGAAGAAAAAGGCAGACCTGGACAAGATCAAAATGCCCAAGGCCGTGTCCCGATCCAAGGCCAAGAACGGCGTTGTCAGCTACGATGTGGACTCTCTGGCCAACCGCTTTGGCGTGCTGTACCCGGATATGAAAGACGAAATCAAGCGCAATATTGCCACCTACGGCGAGTTTCTGCCGGAGACCTTCTTTACCGAATACGGTACGCCCCGGGTGCTGGAAGTGATGCGCTCCGGCCGGGAGGCAGATATTAAAAAGCTGTTTAAGGCGCTGGGTGAGATCTACGAGGACGGCACCAACGAGGTGCAGGACATTATCGGCGTAACCATTTTGGGCGAAATGAAGAATGATCCGCAGCTGATGGAGATCGCCGACCGGTATATGACCGAGTATATGGCCGGCCCGGTGCACGAGATCAACAAGCTCACCGCCAAAAACAACCGCTGGACCAAGAAGCTGAAGAACCCGCCCCCCTATAAGCCGAAAAAGCAGAACAATATGCTGCAAAACGCCCTGAACCAGCAGCAGAAATAAAGAATCATTCATGAGAGCACCTGCATGGTGCTCTTTTTTTGTTACGGTGCGGCGAAGCACCACACCCTACAAAAAAATTTTTACAAATGCAGGGGTCGAGGTGGGCATCGCCTCGCACACTTTTATCTGCCCGCATTTTAGAATACACCTGCCAAATACTGTACACCTGTCCTACAATTCCGCCGACATTGGCTACGATTTGTACAATATCGTTAATGATTTGTCAATCTATCGGCTTTTTTTACAAAAATCAGCGGTTTCGCTTGACAAAAAGATGAACAGCCGTATAATGGTATGTACACGATTTGAAATCCAAAGGAGATATTGACTATGGCAAGAGTATGGAATTTTAGCGCAGGACCGTCCACCCTGCCGGAGCAGGTGTTACAAACCGCAGCTGCCGAAATGATGGACTACCGGGGCAGCGGCCAATCCGTTATGGAGATGAGCCACCGCTCTAAAACCTTTGATAAAATTATCAAAGACGCCGAGGCACTGATGCGGGAGCTGTACCGGGTGCCGGACAACTACAAGGTGCTCTTTTTGCAGGGCGGCGCTTCCGCCCAATTCTCTGCCATTCCGCTGAACTTTATGAACGGCAGCGGCAAGGCGGACTATATCATCACCGGCCAGTGGGCCAAGAAAGCCTATCAGGAGGCCCAGAAGTACGGCGATGTGCAGGCCGTGGCCTCCTCTGCGGACAAAACCTTTAGCTATATCCCCAAGACCGCAGCCGCCGACTTCCGGGACGATGCGGACTATGTGTATATTTGTATGAACAACACCATTTACGGCACGGTATATAAGGAACTGCCGCCGGTGGGCGACAAGGTGCTCATCGCCGATGTGTCCTCCTGTGCTCTGTCCCAACCGCTGGACATCAGCAAATTCGGCATGGTGTACTTCGGCGCTCAAAAGAATGTGGCGCCTGCCGGACTGGTGGTGGCCATTATCCGGGAGGATCTGCTGGGCAACGCACGCCCCACCACCCCGGTGATGATGAACTATCAAGTACAGGCAGACGCGGACTCCCTTTACAACACGCCCCCCTGCTGGTGCATTTATATCTGCAAACTGGTACTGGAGTGGATCAAAGCGCTGGGCGGCTTAGAAGCGATGGAAAAGCGCAACCGGGAAAAGGCAAAGCTGCTGTATGACTTTTTGGATAACTCCAAGCTGTTTCACGGCACCGTGGTGCCGGAGGACCGCTCCCTGATGAATGTGCCCTTTGTCACCGGCAACGCCGATCTGGACGCCAAATTTGTTAAAGAAGCGGAAGCCGCCGGACTGGTAAATCTGAAAGGGCACCGTACCGTGGGCGGTATGCGCGCCTCTATCTATAACGCCATGCCTTTAGAGGGCGTGCAAGCGCTGGTGACCTTTATGCAAAAGTTTGAGGAGGAGAACTGCTGATGTTTCACATTCAGACCTTAAATAAAATTTCGTCGGTGGGGCTGAACAAATTTGACCCTGCCAACTACACCGTGGACGCACCGGAAACGACGCCGGACGCCATTATGGTGCGCTCCGCCTCCATGCACGATATGGAAATGCCGGAAAGCCTGCTAGCCATCGCCAGAGCCGGTGCCGGGGTTAACAACATTCCTGTGGCCGACTGCGCCCAAAAGGGCATTGTGGTGTTCAATACCCCCGGCGCCAACGCCAACGCGGTAAAAGAACTGGTGCTGTGCGGTATGCTCCTGGCCAGCCGCAAGGTAACCCGCGCCATCGACTGGTGCAAGACCATTAAGGACGAGGGCGACAAGGTGTCCAAAACGGTGGAAAAGGGCAAGTCCGCCTTTGCCGGTCCGGAACTGAAAGGCAAGACCTTGGCAGTGATCGGTCTGGGCGCCATCGGCCGCCTGGTGGCCAACGCCGCCGTGGATCTGGGTATGCAGGTGATCGGCTACGACCCGTTCTTAAAGGACGCCTCTGTACTCAAGCCGGGGGTAACCGTCAACAATGATCTGGATCAGGTGTTCCCCCTGGCAGACTATATCACCGTGCATGTGCCGCTGACCCCGGACACTAAGGAGCTGATTTGCGCCGAAAGCATTGCCAAAATGAAAGATACGGTGCGCGTGATGAACTTTGCCCGTGGCGACCTGGCCAATGCGGACGATGTGGTCGAGGCTTTGGAAGAGGGCAAAATGGCCGCGTATGTTACCGACTTCCCCAGCGCTAAGTTGATTGATGTGGACGGCGTGATCGCCATCCCCCACCTGGGTGCTTCCACCCCGGAAAGCGAGGAGAACTGCGCCTCTATGGGTGCCGAAGAGCTGATTGACTTTTTGGAGCACGGCAATATTCAAAACAGCGTAAACCTGCCCACGGTACACATGGGTCCCAACGGCGCTGCGCGCATGACCGTGGTGCACAAGAACCAGCCAAATATGATCGCCACCATTACGGACACCATCAGCAAGGACGGTATGAACATTGCCGCCTTTACCGATAAGAACCGGGGCGAAATCGCTTACAGTATTATTGATACAGACACCGCTTACAGCGCCGGCGTGGTGGCGGATATTGAAAAGATCGACGGTGTGATCCGGGTGCGCGTGATCCAGGATTGACAAAAACCCGGCGCCGCCGTATAATAGAGTTGTTCAAATCAATAAGTCAGGGGTGCCGCAAGGCTGAGATCATACCCTTTGAACCGTACGCTAGCACGCACGGCAGAGACGATTGCTTAGATATTTGCAACTGTGCCCCATTCTGCGTGAATGGGGCTTTTCTTTTGACTTATTGCCACCCACCCCGGCGGGCAACCGCCAAAACACTTGGAAGGAGAGTATTTTTTATGAAAGCAAGTGTTGCCATTCAGGTTCTGCCAAAGGCAGACAACGACCAGGAACTGGTGCGTATCGTAGACGAAGTGATCGCCTACATCAAGAGCACCGGCCTGCACTGCTCCGTAGGCCCCTTTGAGACCACCATTGAGGGCGAAAGCTACGATCAGCTGATGGAGATCGTAACGCAGTGCCAAAAAGTGGCCATTAAAGCCGGTGCGCCCAGCGTATCCGCTTATGTCAAGATCGTGTACAACCCGGAAGGGGAGGTTTTGACCATTGACCAAAAAATTACAAAGCACCACCAATAAGCTGGCGCCCATTTTGGCACTGGCGGTGATCTTAGGTATTTGGTACGCCTGTGCCGGATTTGAAGTGGTGCCCGCCTACATGCTGCCCTCCCCTACGGATGTGTGGCTGGCGTTTGTGCACAACTTCTCCGTGATGATGGCTCAGGCCAAGGTGACCCTGCAAGAAGCGCTGTACGGACTGGGGATCGGCGTGGCGCTGGCATTTATTCTGTCGGCGCTGATGGATCGCTTTCACTTTTTGTATCAAGCCATCTATCCCATTCTCATCATTACCCAGACCATACCCACCATTGCCATTGCGCCGCTGCTGGTGCTGTGGATGGGCTTCGGTATGGCGCCGAAGATCACACTGGTGGTGATCACCACTTTCTTCCCCATCTCCATTGGGCTCTTAGACGGCTACCGCAGTGCGGACCCGGACGAGGTCAACCTGCTGCGGGCGATGGGGGCCAATCGACTGCAAGTGTTTTGGCACATCAAGCTGCCCTCCGCCACCGGCTCCTTTTTCTCCGGGCTGCGCATCTCCGCCTCCTATGCGGTGGTGGGCGCGGTGATCTCCGAGTGGTTAGGCGGTTTTGAGGGACTTGGGGTCTATATGACCCGGGTAAAGAAAGCCTATGCCTTTGACAAAATGTTTGCCGTCATTGTGTTCATCTCCGTCATCAGCCTGCTGCTGATGGCACTGGTGGCACTGGCGCAGCGGCTGGCAATGCCCTGGGCAAACAAGGGAACAACGAAAGGAAAAGAATAAGATGAATAAAGCAAAAAAGATTTTTGCCGGTATGCTGGCCGGCGTAATGGCGCTGTCCTTTGCCGCCTGCTCCGGCGGTAAAACAGCGGACAAAACGGACACCACCGCCGCACCGGCACAGAAGACGGACATTACCGTCTGCCTGGACTGGACCCCCAACACCAACCACACCGGTATGTTCGTAGCCAAGGAAAAAGGCTACTACGAGGCCGCCGGGCTGAATGTGAGCATTGTGCAGCCGCCGGACAACAGCACCGCCACCCAGCTGTGCAGCTCCAACAAAGCGCAATTTGCCATTGACGCACAGGACACCCTGGCGCCTGCCTTTACTTCTGACACCCCCATGGATGTGACTGCCGTGGCAGCGCTGCTGCAGCACAACTCCTCCGGCATTATCTCCAAGGCCGGGCAGGGTATGGACCGTCCCAAGGGCCTGACAGGCAACACCTACCTGACCTGGGACTCCCCCATTGAAAAGGCTATGCTGGAAAATATCGTCAACAAGGACGGCGGCGACTGGAGCAAGGTTAAGCAGATCCCCAACAAGGTGACCGCCGAGGCCCAGGATGTGCAGCAGAACCCGGACCACGCCATTTGGGTATTCTACGGCTGGGCCGGTATCAACGCCAAGGTCAACAAAATCGATGTAGACTTCTTCTACATCAAGGACCTGAACGCCACCTTTGACTACTACACCCCGGTGCTCATCGCCAACAACACTTTCTTAAAGGAAAATCCGCAGGCTGCTAAGGCATTCCTGGCTGCCACTGCCAAGGGCTATCAGTACGCCATTGACCACCCGGAGGAGGCTGCGGACATTCTCATTAAGAGCGACGATACCGGCTCTCTGAACGGCAGCGAAGAACTGGTTAAGGAAAGCCAAAAGTGGATGGCAAAGCAGTACATCAGCGACGCCAAAAAATGGGGCTACATTGACCCGGCCCGTTGGAACAACTTTTACAAGTGGCTGACGGACAACAAGCTGGTGGAAAAAGACATCAGCAGCAATGTAGGCTTTTCCAACGATTACCTGGCATAAGCGATGGACATTTTATCCGCAGAAAACATTAAAAAAAGCTTTGACGAAAAGGTGATTTTGGACGGCGTAAACCTGACTTTGCAGCAGGGAGAGTTAATCTCCCTGCTGGGGGTCAGCGGCGCCGGCAAGACCACCCTGTTCAACTGCATCAGCGGCATTGACCGGCCGGACAGCGGCCGGGTGGTGCTGGGCGGGCAGGACATTACCGGCCAGCCGGGCCATATCAGCTATATGCTGCAAAAGGACCTGCTGCTGCCCTACAAGAAGATCATTGACAATGTGTCCCTACCGCTGCTGCTCTCCGGCAAATCCAAAAAGGAAGCCTGGACAGAAGCCGGCAGTCACTTTGCCCAGTTCGGTCTGGAGGGCACCCAGCAGCAGTACCCGGCGGAATTGTCCGGCGGTATGCGCCAGCGGGCAGCCCTGCTGCGCACCTACCTGGCCGGTGACCGCGTAGCGCTGCTGGACGAACCGTTCAGCGCCCTGGACACCATCACCAAATCCGCCATGCACCGGTGGTATCTGTCCGTGATGGAGGAGATCAAGCTGTCCACCATCTTTATCACCCATGATATTGACGAGGCGGTGCTGCTCAGCGACCGCATTCTCATTCTCAGCGGGCGACCGGGCAAGATCACCCACCAGATCACCGTTGCGGAGCCAAAGCCCCGGCGGCGGGACTTTAACCTGACTCCGGAATTTTTGGATTACAAAAAGCAGGTGATTGACGCCTTGGGTGTGGTGTTATAATGCGGCGGAAGCAACCACTTGAGTAAATGGAATCAACCCATAAAAAAGAAAAACGGCATTGCAACCAAAATTGCAATGCCGTTTGTTTTATTTTGCGATCCCCAGGATGGTCTCCGCCTGCTGCACCTGCTCCGGTGTGGGCACAGGTACGCCCTCCAGCGGGTACTCGATCCCCAGGTTTTGCCACTTAAAGAGCCCCAGCGTATGGTACGGCAGGATCTCCACCTTCTCCACAGAAGAAAGGCTGTCGATAAAGTCTTTCAACTGCTGCAACTCTGCCGGATCATCGGTCAGACCGGGCACCAGCACGCGCCGGATCCACATAGGCTTGCGGATCTCCGACAAGTAGCGAGCCATATCCAAAATATTGGCGTTGTCCCGCCCGGTGAGTTCCTTGTGCTTTTCGCTGTCCGTCTGCTTTATGTCCAGCATCACCAGGTCCGTCACTTCCATCAGCTTTTGGAACTTAGAGAAGAACGGCTCCTTGCGGCTGAATGCGGAACCGCAGCTGTCCAGCGTGGTATGCACCCCGTGGGCCTTGGCAATGGAGAAGAACTCCGTAACAAAGTCGATCTGGAGCAGCGGCTCGCCCCCGCTGACGGTGATACCGCCGTTGGGCTGGCCTTTCTTGGTCCAGTAATTGCGATAACGATAAGCCTTATCAAACATCTGCTGTGGGGACAGGCTCATCTTCTCTGCCGCCGGATCCCAAGTCTCCGGGTTGTGGCAATATTTGCAGCGCATATTGCAGCCCTGCAAAAAGAGCACATAGCGCACCCCCGGGCCGTCTACCAGCCCGAAGGTCTCTATGGAATGAATTTTACCGATCATAAGCGATCAGCCGCTTACATTCTGTCGTGGCAGGTACGGGCAATAACATCCATCTGCTGCTCACGGGTCAGGTCAATAAACTTCACGGCGTAACCGGATACACGGATGGTGAAGTTTGCATACTCTTCCTTCTCCGGGTGCTCCATGGCATCGATCAGCTTCTCTTTACCGAACACATTCACATTCAGGTGATGCGCGCCCTGATCGAAGTAACCATCCATCACCTGTACCAGGTTGTTGATGCGCTCCTGCTCGTCATGGCCGATGGCGTCCGGGTTGATGGTCTGGGTGTTGGAGATACCGTCCAGTGCCCACTCATAAGGCAGCTTAGCAACGGAGTTCAGAGAGGCCAGCAGGCCGTTCTGCTCTGCGCCGTAAGCCGGGTTTGCACCGGGAGACAGCGGCTCGCCGGCCTTACGGCCGTCAGGCATAGCACCGGTTGCCTTACCATATACCACATTGGAGGTAATGGTCAGGATAGAGGTGGTGGGCTCAGAGTCACGATAGGTGTGGTGCTTCTTGATCTTAGCCAGGAAGGTCTTCAGCAGCCATACAGCGATCTCGTCTGCACGGTCGTCATCGTTGCCGTAGCGGGGGAAGTCGCCGGTGGTCTCGTAGTCAACCACAATGCCGTCCTCGTTGCGGATGGTCTTAACCTTAGCGTACTTGATGGCGCTCAGGGAGTCTACCACGTGGGAGAAGCCGGCAATACCGGTGGCAAAGGTTCTGCGTACATCGGTATCGATCAGAGCCATCTCGGCAGCTTCGTAGTAATACTTATCATGCATGTACTGGATCAGGTTCAGCACATTCACATACAGATCAGCCAGCCAGTCCATCATGCGGTCATACTTCTCAATGACCTCATCATAGTCCAGGTACTCGGAAGTGATCGGCTTGTACTCGGGACCAACCTGCTGGCCGGTCTTTACATCAACACCGCCGTTGATAGCGTACAGCAGGCACTTAGCCAGGTTGGCTCTTGCGCCGAAGAACTGCATCTCTTTACCGGTCTGGGTAGCGGATACGCAGCAGCAGATGCTGTAATCGTCGCCCCATACCGGCTTCATCACATCGTCGTTCTCATACTGGATGGAGCTGGTGCGGATAGAAATGTCTGCCGCGTACTTCTTAAAGTTCTCAGGCAGAGCGGAGGAATACAGAACAGTCAGGTTCGGCTCCGGAGAGGGACCCATATCCTCCAAAGTGTGCAGGAAACGGTAGTCGTTCTTGGTAACCATGGAACGGCCGTCTACGCCGATACCGCCAACTTCCAGGGTAGCCCATACCGGGTCGCCGGAGAACAGCTGGTTGTAAGAGGGAATACGGGCGAACTTCACCATACGGAACTTCATAACCAAGTGGTCGATCAATTCCTGTGCCTCGCTCTCGGTCAAAGTGCCGGCTTCCAGATCTCTCTCAATGTAGATATCCAGGAAAGTAGACACACGACCAACGCTCATCGCAGCACCGTTCTGGGTCTTGATGGCAGCCAGGTAGCCGAAGTACAGCCACTGCACAGCCTCTTTTGCATTCTTTGCGGGCTGAGAAATATCAAAGCCATACTTCTCGGCCATGACTTTCATCTCGCCCAGAGCCTTGATCTGCATAGCCAGCTCTTCTCTCTGACGGATGATGTCGTCAGTCATAGAACCGCTGCCGCAGTTGGCAAAGTCTTCCTTCTTCTGCTCGATCAGGAAGTCGATACCATACAGAGCCACACGGCGATAATCGCCGACGATACGGCCACGGCCGTAAGTATCCGGCAGGCCGGTAATGATCTTGTTGTGGCGGGCCTTCTTCATCTCGGGCGTATAAGCGTCAAACACACCCTGGTTATGCGTCTTGCAATACTCGGTGAAGATCTTGTGCAGCTCCGGATCCGGCTCATAGCCGTAAGTGGTGCAAGCCTGCTCCGCCATCTTGATACCACCATAGGGCATAAAGGCACGCTTCAGGGGCTTGTCAGTCTGCAAACCGACCACAGCCTCCAGATCCTTCAGATCCTCGCTGATGTAGCCCGGCTCATGGGCAGTAATGCCGGACACGATCTCCGTGTCCATATCCAAAACGCCGCCCTTGGCGCGCTCTTCTTTTTGCAGGCCCTGCAACACGCCCCACAGCTTGTTGGTAGCATCCGTGGGTCCTGCCAGGAAACTCTCATCACCATCATAGGGCTTGTAGTTCTTCTGGATGAAGTCTCTTACATTGACTTCCTCTTTCCAGAGGGAACCGTCAAAGCCATTCCATTGTTCAAAATTGACCATCGTATTACCTCCTACAGTATTTGTTTGCTAAATATGAAAACTAATGATTGGCATAGTTGAAATTGCGAAAACAGACGCAATTTGACACACCTGTCCGCAAATCGCTAATAATATACAACAAATCGTCTCGAATTTCAACCCAAATTGTATAAGTATTTTGCCCATTCCGGCTAAAGTTTTTGGGAATTTTGACCAGTTGTTGTAATCATTACCAACTTGTAATCATTACAATTTGAATTATACACAGCAAATCGCCTTTTGTCAAGGGCTTTTTTCTGTTTTTTGCAGAACACACCTGGCGGCGGCACTCGCCTTTCTCTGATACTATTTTAACATAATTTGCTGTTTTTTCCAAAATTTTTGCACGCTGTTGCGCAATTCTGCACACAGTGTAAATTATTTATGAATTCCGCCACTGCCTAATTGACAAAAAATTATCAATTCGCTATACTGAACTTGCAAGCGGCGAAAAAAAGCCGCCGAAATTTCAATCAAAAGAGGTAATTTGTTATGGCAAACAGATTTGTATTGAATGAGACCAGTTACCACGGCCCCGGTGCGATCCGGGAGATCGCCGGTGAAGTGAAAGGCCGCGGGTTCAAAAAGTGCTTTGTGTGCTCCGATCCGGACCTGATTAAATTTAATGTAACGAAGAAAGTGACCGATGTGCTGGAGAATGCCGGCATTGACTACGAGATCTACAGCAAAATCAAGGCCAACCCCACAGTGGAGAATGTGCAGACCGGCGTGGCCGCCTTTAAGGCCAGCGGCGCAGACTGCATTATCGCCATTGGCGGCGGCTCCTCTATGGACACCGCCAAAGCCATCGGTATTATCATTGAGAACCCGGAATTCAGCGATGTAATCTCCCTGGAGGGCGTGGCGCCCACCACCAAGAAGGCCGTGCCGATCATCGCCGTTCCCACCACTGCCGGTACAGCCGCCGAGGTAACCATCAACTATGTGATCACCGACACGGAGAAAAACCGCAAAATGGTGTGCGTAGATGTGCACGACATTCCCGTAGTGGCCGTTGTGGACCCGGAGATGATGGCATCCATGCCCAAGGGGCTGACCGCCGCCACCGGTATGGACGCACTGACCCACGCCATTGAGGGCTACATTACCAAGGCCGCCTGGGAAATGAGCGATATGTTCCACCTGAAAGCCATTGAGATCATCAGCAAGAACCTGCGCGGTGCCGTAGCCAACACCCCGGAGGGCCGCGAGGGCATGGCACTGGGCCAGTACATTGCCGGTATGGGCTTTTCCAATGTGGGCCTGGGCATTGTGCACTCCATGGCGCACCCGCTGGGCGCTGTGTACGACACCCCCCACGGCGTAGCCAACGCCATTATCCTGCCCACCGTGATGGCCTACAATGCACCTGCCACCGGTGAAAAATACCGGGATATTGCCAAGGCCATGGGCGTTACGGGCGTGGACGATATGACTCTGGACCAGGCTCGTGCCGCTGCCGTGGATGCTGTAAAGCAGCTGTCCCAGGATGTAGGTATCCCCGCCGATCTGAAAGACATTGTAAAGCCGGAGGATGTGGACTTCCTGGCACAGAGCGCTTATGACGACGCCTGCCGTCCCGGCAATCCCAGAGACACCAGCGTAGAGGAGATCAAGCAGTTGTATCTCTCCCTGATGTAAATCTTTTTTGCAAGACAGCCGCACCGCTTCACCATGAGCAGTGCGGCTTTTTTGCGCCCCGGCATTGTATTTCCCGATCATTTATGCTATGCTAAAGGCAATGTGAGGAAGAAAGGTGATCTACATTGACCATTTCTGACGCAATTTGCTATGTCGGCGTCAACGATACAGACATTGATTTGTTTGAAAGCCAGTACCCGGTGCCCCACGGCGTGTCCTACAACAGCTATCTGCTGCTGGACGACAAGATTGCCCTGCTGGACACGGTAGACAAGCGCAAATATGACGACTGGGCCGCAAAGGTGGACGCTGTTCTGGACGGGCGCACCCCGGACTACATTGTGGTGCACCACTTAGAGCCGGACCACGCCGGCAGTCTGCAAATGACCATAGAGAAATATCCCGAAGCCACCCTGGTGCTCAGCGCCAAGGCGCTGGCTATGCTACCCCAGTTTTTTGACCTGCCGGCAGGCACCAAGACCCTGTCGGTGAAAGAGGGCGACACGCTGGAGCTGGGTCACCACACCTTGACCTTTGTGATGGCACCCATGGTGCACTGGCCGGAGGTGATGGTCAGCTACGAACAAACGGAAAAGGTGCTCTTTAGCGCAGACGCCTTTGGCAAATTCGGTGCCGTGGGCACGGACGAGCCTTGGCCGGAGGAAGCCCGCCGCTACTTTATCAATATCGTGGGCAAATACGGTGCGCCGGTGCAGACCCTGCTGAAGAAAGCCGCCGCCCTGGATATTGCCACCATTTGCCCGCTGCACGGCCCGGTACTGCAAGGGGACCTGACCCCCTATCTGCACCTGTATAACACTTGGAGCAGCTATCAGCCGGAAACCCGGGGTGTGTTCATTGCCTATACCTCCATTTACGGCAACACGAAGGCGGCTGCTCTGCTGCTGGCGGAAGAACTGAAAAGCCGTGGCGTAACGGTGGAAATCGCGGACTTAAGCCGCACGGATTTGGCACAGGCAGTAGCAAAAGCATTTCAGTACAGCCAAATGGTATGCGCCGCCCCCAGCTATGACGGCGGGGTGTTCCCGGTAATGGCAGACTTCTTGCACCACTTAAAGAGCAAGAGTTACCAAAACCGCACCGTGGCCTTGATTGAAAACGGCAGCTGGGCGCCCAGCGCCGCCCGCACCATGACCGCCCAGTTGGAGGAGATGAAAGCCATCACCCTGCTGTCGGGCACCGTCACCGTGCGCGCCGCCTTAAAGGACGCAGACCGCACCGCGCTGGCCGCACTGGCAGATGCGCTGGCGCAGTAAGGAGCAGACCATGGTTGTATATACAAACGCAGATTTTATCTCCCTGAATGAGGAGAATCTCACTTACAGTGTGCTGGTTGAGGACAAGGGCAAGATTGCCTATATCGGCTACAATACGCCCCTGTGTTACCGAGACGCCAAGGTGGTAGACCTGGAGGGCAAGGCGGTACTGCCGGCAGTAAACGACCTGATCCCGGTGGACTGCAAGGACGCCGGCTGCGCCGTACTGGCTGTGGGCGAAAGTGCCGACTTTGCCGTCTTGGACAAGAACATTCTCAAGGACCCGACCGCCACGGTAGAGGCCGTGTATCTGAAAGGCCGCGACACCAGCAAAAGCCGCTTTCCGTTTTTTCACATCTAAAGCGTCATAGTAAAGGCGCACACCAAAACCGGTGTGCGCCTTTTGTTTTCCTTATTTGATTTAGCTATTTGGCCCTCTTTACAAGGGAGCCATATTTTTTTGTCTTTTTCCGCTTTTATTTATTATTTCCCCTGCTTTTTCTTTTTATGGTGTATCAGCAGCACCACGGCCGCAAACACAGCGGCAGTGCCGAAAACTGCGCCAAAAGCAATGCCCGCAGTAGCCGGAGGCAGATACAACTTACCACCGTCCGACAAAGTGGGGGTCGCCTTTTCCGGCAATTTATACAAATCCGCACCGCTGTTTTTGCCATAGGCCACCCGCACCACACTCACCTGGTACTTGCTCAGCTCCACCTGAAGGTCCGTGCCGGGGGTCAGCTCCGTTTGGGTGGGCGCAGTGGTATTGCTGTCCAGTTCATTGCAGGCGGACTTAAATTTTCCTTGCAGGCTTTGGACGGAAACCGCATTCGGTTTGTAGCCGTCCAGCTGCACATTCACCGTCCGATCCTTGCCGGAGGTATTCACCAGCTTAATATACAGCACCTGGTTCTCCGGGTCGCAGGTAACGGACTGGTACACCCCGTCCTGTACGGTACTGCCGCCGTCAAAAGTGGCGTGCACATACTGCGTACCCACATTATTGGCAAAGAGCATTTGCACATAATAGGAGGGAGTGAGCACCGTTTGGCGGCTGTCAAACCAAATGAGATTCACATTCCAGCTTTGGGCATTGACCTTGGCAAAGGTGGGGGCGTAGGATGCCATATCCACCACATCGCCGTTGCGTTCCAAGCCGGTCAGGTAGCTGGCTTCTTCCACCGCTTCCCAAATGTTGCTCTTGGTCTCTATGGTGCCGATCCCGGCAGAGGTGGCGGCGTACTCGCCCACAAACACATGAGCGCCGGAGCGGTCAAAGTTGTCGTACCGATCATTGTGGTTAAACAGGTAGCCGTCATAGGTATAATAATGCTCGTCCACCACCGTGTCCTTAAATTCCCGGTCAATCCACGCCATATTGCCGTCGTAAGCATCCCCCTCCAGATAAGTACCGGCAGAGGAGATCACAGTGATCTGCGGGTATTTCTCTTTTACCGCCTTGTAAAGCGCCTTAAAGTTGCGTTCATACACGGCGCCCCAGTTCTCATTTCCCAGACCGATATATTGCAGATTAAAGGGCTTGGCGTGGCCGTTGGCCGCCCGCAGTGCACCCCAGTAGCTGGTGGTGGCATCGCCGTTGGCGTACTCAATCAAATCCAGTACATCCTGCACATAATTGTCCCACGCATCCGTGCCCGGGCGCAGAGCGATGGTGTCCAAATACGCCTCCCAGTCGGCGGCGCTGTTGATGTTCAGCTTTTTGATTTTGTCCGTATATTCCGTGCGGGCGTCGGTATCCTTTTCGTCCAGGCCCACTTTTTCCGTCAAATACGCCTCCCACTGCGCGTCGGTCATGCGCAGTTTGGCATACGCTGCCGCGTGGTCATCATAGGCCGCCCGCGGCTGGCAGCTGAGCCCCACATTCACAATGGGCAGCGCCAACGCGTTCAGGTCCGCGCACAGCTGGAAATATTCGTGGTAACCCATGGCGTTGGTGTTGTTATAGTCCCGGCCGTTGTCGTCCTTCCACAGGTTCTCACTTTGCTTGCGCTCCTCCAAGGGGCCGATGGTATCTTTCCAATTGTACAGCTGATCCAGGCTGCCGCCCTCTGCCAGGCACCCGCCGGGAAAGCGGATAAACCGTGGGTGCAGATTTTGCAGCGCTGCAAACAGGTCGCTGCGCAGGGTGGTATATTTCCAGCTGTCGCTGCCGTAACCGTAGCTGCCCTGGGGCACCAGGGTGACGAAATCCAGGTATAAAGTCCCCTCACCCTCCAGCTGAAATACCAAGGCGCCATCCTTGCTGGCACTGGCGGTCAGCGGTACGGTCAGCTTGTTCCAGGCGCCGCCGGTTTTGCTCAAATCCAGCTGCACTGCCGTCTGCTTGCCATCGCCGCAGTCCAAATACACCTGTGCGGTGCCAGTAAAGCCGCCGGAGCGCACATAGCAGCTGAAATCATACACCTGATCCGCCACAAAGCCCATATCCGCCGTGTTGGCTTTCTTTTTATCATATTTATCCGTCTTGTATTTATAAATCTCCGTAAAGCCCAGGTTGGTCAGGCTGCCCTTGCCGTCCACCGTCACCTTGGCGTAGGTGGGATTGTTCTTATTTAAGGGCAGGTTGCCCTCGGTGGTCAGTTCCAACCCATCCGCCACCCAGCCGGTGGTAGGCGCAGAGGCGTACTCAAAGCTGTCGTTATTCACCAAATTGGACACCAAGCCCCCGTCGCAGGCGTAGCTGATGTCCTCGATAAACGCACCGTACAAATGATCCGAGATGGCGGTTTGCTTGGCGTCTGCCGCCACACGCAGCACTGCCTTATCCGCTGCCTGCACCGGCAAGGCGGCGCCCAAGGTCAGTGCACCGGCCAGCAGTGCGCAAAAAATCCGTTTCATATATAGAACCCCCTCTATTTTATACCTTTATTATAGCATACCGCCCTGCCCCGGCGCAACTAAAAAAGGTCGTGCCTGCACGCAGTGTACATTTTTTTGTTAAAATTTCATCGAACTTTTTAATGTACTTTGTCGGTATAGAACATATTAAGATTTTGTCTATTTTTCAAGCCGGTTGACAGCGCCGAACCCTTGCCGTATAATAAATCTATTAAAAAGGTAGGTATTCGCTATGGAACAGGCATTTTCCAGAACAGAATTACTCTTGGGCAGCAGCGCTCTGGAGCGGCTGGCCGCCTCACGGGTAGCGGTATTCGGCATTGGCGGCGTAGGTGGCTATGTGTGCGAGGCTTTGGCCCGTACCGGTGTGGGGCACCTGGATCTGATCGACAGCGACACAGTGGCCGTGTCCAACATCAACCGCCAGATCATCGCCACCACCAAAACCGTGGGGCAGTACAAGACGGACGCCATGGAGGCTCGAATCTTAGACATCAATCCGGCGGCCAAGATCACCAAGCACAACTGCTTCTTTTTGCCGGAAACGGCGGCGGATTTCCCCTTTAACCAATACGATTATGTGGTGGACGCAGTAGACACCATGAGCGCCAAGCTGGCGCTGGTGACCCATTGCCACGCTGCCGGCGTGCCCATCATCTGCGCCATGGGCGCCGGGAACAAGCTGGACCCCACCGGCTTTCAGGTGGCGGACCTGGCTAAAACGAAAATGGATCCGCTGGCCCGGGTCATGCGCCGGGAGCTGAAAAAGCGGGGCATTCACCACCTAAAGGTGGTCTACTCCGAAGAACCGCCTATTCCCACCGCCGGTGCCGGCCAGGGAGATCCGGATCACCCCGGCCGCCGCAGCACGCCCGGCAGCGTGGCCTTTGTGCCCTCCGTGGTGGGTCTGATCCTAGCCGGCGAAGTAGTCAAGGATCTGATGAAAGCGGAAAAATAAGCAAGAAAAAAGCCAACCGAGCAAGACGCCCGATTGGCTTTTTTCAGTTTTGGCAACGCGCCATTTACTGATGTGCGATAAAGAAGTAATAGAAGTGTAAAAAATTTTGCCGTTCCTATCCGGCACTTGCGCATTGTGTCGGATAGGTCGGGCGGTTATTCGGGCAAGTCCACCTTGCCAACAAAAGAATAATAAATCTCAATGTCCTGTCTGCGGGTCTTGTTCTCGTCATAGCTGCACTCATGCACAACGATTTTCTCTACAAACTCCCGCAGCAGAGTAGGGGTAAGTTCTTCAAAGCTGGTATGCCGCCGGACAACATTCATAAACTTTTCTGCGTTCACGGTGGCTTCCTGTGCTTTGGAAAGCTCCGCTTGAATAGCAGCGGCTCTTTCTTTCAGCTCCCGTTGCTCTGCTTCATAGTCTGCCGACAGCTCTGTGAAACGCTCGTCTGATATGCGCCCGGTCACGCTGTCCTCATACAGCCGCTTGAAGATAGCGGATAACTCGGCTATGCGTTTCTCGGCGGCTTCCAGTTCCTTTTTCTTGGCGGCGTTCCTGCGCTTGCCCCCGTCCTCGTTCTGCTCAATCAAGAGCTTCATAAACCGGGCTTCATGCTTTGCCGCATAGCTGGTCACTTTCCGCAGATTGGAGAGTACACCAGCGGTCAAGAGGTCGGTGCGGATAAAGTGCGCCGTACAGTCATGGGTGCGTTTCTTGTAGTTGCCGCAGATATAACAGTCCTGCTTGCGCTTGTCCGTCTGGTATCGCTGCTGATACATCACGCTGCCGCAGTCCGCACAGAACAGTATGCCGGAGAACAAACCCACTTCATCATAGCGGTTTGGGCGTTTGCGCTGTTTGCGAAGCTCCTGCACCCGTTCCCATGTTTGGGTGTCTATGATAGGCTCGTGGTGGTTCTCGAAAATCACTTGCTTTTCCGGGGGATTTTCTACACTGTGCTTGACTTTGTAAGAAAGTTTTTCTGTCTTGAAATTTACCAGACAGCCTGTGTATTCCCGGTTTTCAAGGATATGCACTACGGTATTGGTCGCCCACTTGCACTCATAGCCGGGGTGGTAGCGGCGGGTGCTGCCCGTCCTGCGGTATTCAAGCGTTCCCGGCGTGGGGATTTGCTGCTCTGTGAGCATACGGGCTATCTTGGTCGGACCATTCCCGGCAAGACAGAGGTTGTATATCTGCTTGACTACGGGTGCAGCTTCCTCGTCAATAATGAAATTTTCATCCTCGTCCATGAGGTAGCCATACACAGGCTTGCTTGTGATGGGCTTGCCATTCATGCCTTTTGAGCGTTTTACTGCTTTGATTTTCTTGCTCGTATCTCTCACCAGCCATTCGTTAAAGATATTCCGCAGCGGGGCAAAGTCATTGTCGCCCTGTGCGCTGTCCACTC
>OHAJ01000197.1_pt1 | contig 41737 bp, 34 predicted proteins | sample 1577101 | NCBI WGS metagenome assembly OHAJ01 (sample SAMEA3541531, study PRJEB24748) | human gut metagenome | biome: human gut; feature: human-associated habitat; material: faeces | place: China | collected 2012
TGCGTCCGCCGGCCGTTCCGCATCTCATGCTCCGGAAACGGGCATTACAGGAAGGCGCGCACCAGGCAGACCGCCCCGGCCACGCCGATGATGACCAGCAGCACCTTGCGGAAGGTCTCCTGCGGGATGCGCTTGGCCACGGGGAAGGCCAGCAGCGTGCCCAGGATGACGCCGGGCGCCCCGTACAGGGCATAGCCCAAAACTTCCGGGGTGTAGAAACCGGCCGTGGCCTGCAGGATCACGGTGAGGGAACCGCGGATCACGAAAAAGACCCCCAGCGTCCCCAGGAAGACGCGCGGCTCCCAGCCCATGCACAGGCCATAGGCGCCGATGGGCGGACCGTCGAAGGAGATGGCCGTGCCCAGCAGACCGGCCCCGAAGCCCGCCGCGGCCCCCAGCATCTGCGGATGGGAAACGGGTCCTTGCGCGGCGCGGTAGGTCATCTGCCAGTACACATAGTAGAGCAGCAGCAGGCCCACGGCGCCCTGCAGGACGGCGCCGGAGCAGATCTGCAGGATGTAGAGCCCGGCGAAGGACCCGGGCACGGAGCCCGCCAGCATGGGCCAGAGGGAAGAAAGCCGGCAATGCCGGAAGTGCATGCTGGCCAGACAGCCGTCCATGACCACGTTGATGATGCACGTCAGCGCGATGAGCTGATGGACGGGGATGACCAGCGCCAGCAGAGGAAAGGCCACCATGGCCCCGCCGATACCGCTCACGCCGGAGACGAAACCGCCCAGGATCCAGGCAAAGAAAACAAAAAGGTCCGTAGCTTCGGGCATACCCTTCCCTCCTGTGGACGCTGCCCCGCCGCCCTTTCCGGGAACGGGGCCGCATGATCTGTGGTGCTGCTCCTGCATAGGGGCGCCGCGCCGTTTTGGCAAGGGGCCCGGGAGCCGATAAAAAAGCCGCCCCGGGGGGCAGGGCGGCTTCCATGAAAGGCGGTCCGGCGAACGGACAGCCAGTGTCCGGCTCCCCTTGCGGGGAGCCGCCGGAGGTTACTTCTTGAAGAAGACCGCGATGTCCTTGCGGCCCAGCACGTTCTCACGGACCTTTTCTTCAGGCAGGGAGATCCAGTGCTTCTTGTTGGAGAAGTAGAAGATGAAGCCCAGCACGACCCACACGGCCAGGCAGATGAAGGGGGCGGTACCGATGCGGGCGGGGGAACCGGGCACCAGCAGGAGCAGGATGCACATGACGGCGGTGATGGTGCCCACGGCGCAGCAGAACAGCTTGAGGCCCTTCTTGTCCACGCCTTCGCTGCCCATGATCACGCGGCGGGCGGCCAGGCAGGTGAACAGGTAGCCGATACCGGTACCCACGGAGCTCATGTCCACGGTCCAGGCCACGGCGGAGCGGCCGGCGAAGGGAGTCAGCAGCACGACGATGATGGTGAACAGGATGGCCTTGTAGGGGGTGCGGTACTTGGGATGGATCTCACCGAACCAGGCGGGCAGGATGCCGCTGCGGGACATGCTGAGCAGCAGGCGGCTGGTGGCGATGAAGAAACCGTTGGTACCGGTGCACACGGCGCCGAACACGGCCACGGCCAGCACGATGGAGCCGAACTTGCCGAAGGCCATGGTGGCCACTTCACCGGTGCCCCAGGCGGCGCCGCCGGTGGCGCGCTGGGCGTCGAGCTTGGCCAGCAGTTCAGGATACGGCACGGCCATGCCCACGGAGAGCATCACCATGGCGTACAGGAGCACGCCGCAGAAGATGGCGACGACCATGATGTTGCGGGCACGGGAAGGATCGAAGGCGAATTCTTCAGCAGCCTGGGGCACGGTATCGAAGCCCACGAACAGGAAGGGAGAGATGGCGAAGACCAGCAGCACGCAGGCGATCATGCTGCGCTTGTCGGAGAAGGCGGGGCTCAGGTTGGCCACGCTGGCGGTATCCAGGGTCAGCACGCCGCCGAACAGGGCCAGGATGCCGAAGGTCAGCATGAAGGCCAGGATCAGCTGCAGGGCGCCGGCAAAGCCGATACCGCGGTAGTTGATGTAACCGAAGAAGAGGGTACCGGCCGTCATCAATATGACTTCGCCGGAATACACGGTCCAGCCGGCGATGGAATAGAGCTCTCCGAACTCAAACACACCGGGGAAGAGGAAGCGGAAAATGACCGAGAGGGCTGCGATGTCGATAGCAACAATGGCAAGATAGCCGATGACCAGCGCCCAGCCACACACAAAAGCGGCACGGGGGCCAAAACCGATATACGCATAAGCAAAAGCACCGCCAGCAACAGGGGCGTATTTGACCATGTAGCTGAGGCATACGGCAACGAAGCTGATCAGGCAGGCGCCGACAAAGAAACCAAGCAGGGTACCCACAGGACCGGCCTGGGGCAGGAACATATCACCGGGCAGTACAAAGCAACCCCAACCGACAATGGAGCCCAGTGCCAGTGCGCACACCTGCAACGGCGAAAGGGACTTTTCCAACTTGACCTGTTCCGACATACCATTTTCTCCGTTATGAATTTGATACCGCTGCGGATTGCTTGTTATGGCTGCCATACATGCACATGAAGCCTGGTCGTTGCACCCTTTGGCGAACTTCCGGGCGAAAACTATAGTTCCTCCCTGCTCAGCAATAAGCGTGCCATATGTGAAAAACTTCGCTATGTCGGACAATATCCCGTTTTTTCACGAAAAAAGGAATAATAATCATTATTTTAGTTTAAAAAATAGTAAGAAAAATAAAAAAATTTTGATTTTTATATTAAAATTTATATTACATTATGTAAAAAAAGGGATGCTTGTGATTATTTGTCTAACCTTCCCTTTCTCAAAGGCCTCCAGCCGCCCCTCTCTCCAGTAGCTTGATTTATCAGCCTTATGCAGCCCAGCCTGTCAGGGGGCCCACCGGCAAGGCCATCCATCACGCACCATGGCTTCCCTGTTCCAGGCCACTCTGCCCGCCGCCGACGACCAAACAAACGCTATTCGATCAATATGATTGCATATTCCATAAATACCCCTGATGCGGCATGGAAATTGCTGACCACAGACAAGCTTGTGACACTCGGCACAGCTTTGTGATCCCCATCACCGGCCTGCACATGCGGACTGGCGAACGTCCTTATCTATGGAGTTGACGAACCATGAGCATCACAGCGAGCCTCGGGCGGCTCTCCTGCGGCTCCTCCCTGCTGGCTGGCGGTCCTTTGTGCATCATCCTCGGCGCCCTGTGCTTCAGCACCACCGGCACCGTGCAGGCCCTGGCCCCGGATGGCAGCCACCCCCTGGGCATCGGGGCCCTGCGCATGCAGATCGGGGCGCTGGCCCTCTGGGCCTGGTGCGCCTGCCGCCATTCCCTGCCCGCAGGCCTGCGGCACTGGCAGTTGCGCTGGCTCATCCCCGCCACGCTGGGCCTGCTGGGCTTCCAGGTGTTCTTCTTCTGGGGCGTCCAGCAGGCGGGCGTCGCTGTGGGCACGGTGACGGCCATCGGCTTCTCTCCCGTCATGGCGGCCATCCTGGCGCGCATCATCCTGGGCGAAAGGCCTGCCCGCATCTGGTACCCCGCCACGGCCCTGGCCCTGGCGGGACTCGTGCTGCTCAATCTGGGCGGCAGCCAGGGCGCCAGCACGGCCGCCCTGATCCTGCCCTTGCTGGCGGGGGCCTGCTACGGCGCCTACTTCGTCTTCAGCAAGCCTCTGGGCCGGGTCCACGCGCCGGAACACATCATGCTCCTGCTCTGTGCAGGCAGCGGGATCCTGCTGCTGCCCGTCCATTTCTGCACGCCGCCGCTCTGGCTGCTGCAGCCCCAGGGGCTGGGGATGGCCCTGTATCTGGGCGTCGTGACCGCGGCCCTGGCCTTCAGCCTCACGCTGGCCGGGCTGCGCCGCACCCCCACGGCCATGGCCGCCACGCTGGCCCTGGTGGAACCGCTGGGCGCTGCCTGCTGGGGCATCTTTTTGCTGCATGAGCCCGTCGGCGGCCAGGAGCTGGCCGGTATGGGCCTGCTTTTCGGCGGTGTGGCCCTGCTGGCCCTGGGCAAGAAAACGGAAGGGACGGAGCCAACGGAAGAGCGGGAACAGTCCCGCCCCCTGACCGGGAAAGGCGCCCCCCAGCATTAGCATGCAGACACGATCATGGAGCCTGTCGGCTGCAGACGACGGCTCCCAAGGGTCCGGGAAGGATGTTCTCCGTGTCCTCCCGGGCCCTTGCTTTTTCCGCCGCTTCCCGCTCCACCGTGCACCGTACTGCGCCGAAAACACCAACGGGCCGCCCCTTTCGGGACGGCCCGTCTTCATCATCTGCGGACACCCCGGCCCCACAGACGCAAAAAGCCCCTGACGCTCTCGCATCAGGGGCTTGCATGCAATGGTGGGTCGTGCGGGGTTCGAACCTGCGACTCTCTGCTTAAAAGGCAGATACTCTACCTACTGAGTTAACGACCCGTTGAGACGTTTCAGATATACAAATCCCCACATGAAGTCAAGGATTATTTTCCACAAATCCGTTTTTCCGGCCATTCCATGCCGCAACGGCATGGCCGTGCCCCGTAGGATGCAGGAACGCCGCCACGACCGGACATCCTGAAGCTTCCGCCGGGCTAGGCGTTCTTCTTCTCCTGCTTGGCCCAGGAGTCACGCAGGCCCACGGTGCGGTTGAAGACCGGACGCTCGTCGGTGCTGTCCTTGTCCTTGCAGAAGTAGCCCACGCGCTCGAACTGCACCTTGGCGCCCACTTCCTTGGCGGCCAGGGCCGGTTCCAGCATGGCGGTCACTTCGCGCAGGGAATCGGGATTGATGGCATCCAGGAAGGTCTGGCCTTCGGGCATGGCGTTGGGGTTCTCGGCCGAGAACAGGTGCTCGTACAGGCGCACGGTGGCGGGCACGGCATGGCGGGCGGAGACCCAGTGGATGGTGCCCTTGACCTTGCGGCCGTCGGGGCTCTGGCCGCCGCGGCTCTCGGGATCGTAGGTGCAGCGCAGTTCCACCAGATTGCCGGCATCGTCGTACACGGCTTCGCGGCAGGTGATGAAATAGGCGTAACGCAGGCGCACTTCCGCGCCGGGCGCCAGACGGTGGTACTTCTTGGGCGGATCCTGACGGAAGTCGTCGCGCTCGATCCACAGTTCACGCGAGAAGGGCACGGTGCGGCTGCCGTAGGCGGCATCTTCGGGATGCCAGGGCATCTCGAACTCTTCCACCTGGTCTTCGGGATAGTTCTCGATGACCACCTTCACGGGATCCAGCACGGCCATGGCGCGCGGGGTGTGGGCGTTGAGGTATTCGCGGATGCAGAATTCCAGCACCGCGTAATCCACCATGGAGTCGGAGCGGGCGATGCCGATGCGGCTGCAGAACTCGCGCAGGGCCTCCGGCGGCACGCCGCGACGGCGCAGGCCGCTCAGGGTGGGCATGCGCGGGTCGTCCCAGCCCTTGACGTAGCCTTCTTTCACAAGCTGGATGAGCTTGCGCTTGGACAGCACCGTGTGGGTGAGGTTGAGGCGCGCGAACTCGATCTGCTGGGGATGGTACACTTCCAGGGCGTCCAGCACCCAGTCATAGAGCTCGCGGTTGTTCTCGAACTCCAGCGTGCAGATGGAGTGGGTGATGCCTTCCAGCGAGTCGGACAGGCAGTGGGTGAAGTCGTACATGGGATAGATGCACCACTTGTTGCCCGTGCGGTGATGTTCGGCATGGCGGATGCGGTACAGGGTGGGGTCGCGCATGACCAGGTTGGGCGAGGCCATGTCGATCTTGGCGCGCAGCACATGCTCGCCGTCGGCAAATTCCCCGGCGCGCATGCGGCGGAACAGGTCCAGGTTCTCTTCCACGCTGCGGTTGCGGCAGGGGCTCTCCTTGCCGGGACGGGTCAGGGTGCCGCGGTACTCGCGGATCTCGTCGGCGCTCAGGTCGTCCACATAGGCCTTGCCCTTGAGGATGAGCTGCTCGGCGTATTCGTAGAGCTTGTCGAAATAGTTGGACGCGTAGAATTCGCGGTCGTCCCATTCACCGCCCAGCCACTTCACGTCCTCGCGGATGGAATCCACGTATTCGGTGTCTTCCTTGACGGGGTTGGTGTCGTCGAAGCGCAGGTTGCACATGCCGCCGAACTCGCGCGCCACGCCGAAGTTCAGGCAGATGGACTTGGCATGGCCCAGATGCAGGTAGCCGTTGGGTTCCGGAGGAAAGCGCGTGTGCACCTGACCCCCGAAACGACCCGACGCGTTGTCGTCCATGATGCGGGCGCGGATAAAGTCCACACCGGCTTTGGGATTGTCGTTGCTTTCCGCGGCAGCGGCCACGGTCTCGGCCTTGTTTTCGCTCATGGCGTTGTTCCTCCGTAAGATATTGAACGCAGCAGGATACGCCAAGCCGGTACGGGGGTCAACGTCGCCCGCCGGGCCTTCCCGGCAAAGGCGAAGATTTTTTGTGCCTTTGCCGGATTTCCCCTTGACACTCGGCCCCTTCCCGACTAATGTACAGCCTCACGCGGGAATGACGAAGTCTTCCCTGAGCGGAGAGGTGTCCGAGTCGGCCGAAGGAGCTCGCCTGCTAAGCGAGTATACGGGCTTAAACCTGTATCGAGGGTTCAAATCCCTCCCTCTCCGCCACTAAGGCAGCAAAGCCGGTATGTCAGCAATGACGTACCGGCTTTTTTTCGTGCCTGAAAAATGCCTCCCCGGCAAAGGTGTATACCAAGGAGTATACCGGTGTGCCGAAACAGCCGTTTCCAAAGGGGGCACGTAAACAGGCTGCCCAGCCTTGCCTGTGGCGACCTCTTTGAACGCGGGAAACGCTTCGGCTGGTGGTACGGTGTGCGAAGCCGACAAAAAAGGCCGGAGATCGTCTCCCTTGCCCTCAAAACTACTCGTCTTTTTTGTAGCACCTCGGCCTCGTTATATAAAAAATTAATCAAATCCTCTTTGTTTTAAAATTTTTTTTGCCTCATTTATATCAATTTTAGCATTATATCCATGTTTTTCTAGTAAATGTAATAGATTGCTGCCAGACATTAATAAAATTGGTTTATTTTTACTAAATTCATATGCATCAGAGCCAAAATTTGACGTCGTAACCAAAATCCCCTTATTCGCGCCTTCATTAAGGATGGTTCCATATAAATCTCGTACAGCAGATACGCCTACCATATTTGTATATCGTTTTGCTTGTACAATAATTTTCCCACCACGAATAGGATCAGGATCAAAAATTACAGCATCAACGCCACCATCGCGGCTTGCTTGTGTAATTTTTACTTCACAACCAGTATTTGAAAATTCCTTCTCAAATATATCACGGATCAAATTCTCAAAATCCTGCCAATGCATACTAGCTAAATTCGTATCATTTGTAAGAGATGCAGCCACATTATAGCCATTAATAAATCTTTTATCATCCCTTTGAAAAGAAATAATTGGTGATACAGGGATAATCTCTTTGAAACTGCTTCCAGATATCCCTTTGAGTGCTTGAAAACATTTTTTAGAATCAACTTCGGCAAAGTTTATATCTTGAATCATGCTAGGGGTCGCAGAAATAGATGCTACATAGCATTCTGATTTTTTGCCATTTGCTTTATTTACAAATATATTTTTTATATTGACGCATACTATACGAATTCTATTTAGTTTGTCTGCAGAATTTGAATACAAAAGAACTGCTAATATAAATTGATATATAAATGTATCATATAATTTTATATGTTTTGAGTCAGAAATCTTTTTATATGCGACTACTCCTTTTGTTTTTAAATAACCCTTTAAATCTATTATATCTGGAAAATCATTGTATTCCGGAAGCAGACAATCAATACATAAAATTCCATCATCATATTTTGCGTCAATAGCAATCTTTGTTAGGCATGGATAGGGAACTGGAAAAAAATCGAATATAAAATTGAAATATTCTTCACAGTCATCATTTCTATATCTATCAAATATTTTTAAAATACGCTTCTGTTGATCCTCAATACATTTTATGCTATTTTTTATATTTTTATCAGTATTAATTATAGTAAGTTTTTTCCTGCGAATATTAGCAGCAACATCAAAAACATTGTCAATTGTGTATACAAAGTCCTTTTTATATACCAATGAACAAGCATAATATTTTAGATATAACTTTGGATCTGCGATATCGATATCCTTTAAGAATAGACTTAATTCGTGTAAAAACAATAAATATGACTCTTGCAATTTTAATAATACAAATTTAATACCATCTATGCTATCTTCACGATTTCCATGATTATTTCTTAAACACTCCTCGTAGTTACTTATTATTTGTTTAACTAGTTTAGAAAAATATAAAATGACATCCTCATTTGAGGTAATATTGCATCTACAAAGTGACATATAGTATTTGTTAAATATAAAATAATTTCTATATTTTAAATCTACCTCTAATGTTATGGTATTTTTTATTGCGTTTTTATTGATACCAAATAAAGATAATTTTTCTTTTATATGGAAGTCATTATATATTGCCTTTACATTCATTTTCTCCACACTACATTCGAGTAATATATTTTTTATTATACTAATACTGATTGTGTGTATATATTCTTCTTTTTTAAATCTACGTTTAACAATTGATAATACATAATTAGAAAAAATTAATGCATTTTCATCATATTTATTATATACAATAAAAGGCAAATATTCACAAATATAGTTTTTAACTCTATTTTGCAAATTTTTAATAGATAGCTTTTTATCTATATCAGTTTTTTCTGTAGGATAATATTAAATGTATAAATTAAAATACAGCGTTTATCCCGCAGCTCTCTTTTGTAAACAACCTCTTCTTTTGTTTTCTTAAATAAAATATCATTGAATACATTAAGCAAATCACAGCGTTTATTTTTTAATTTTATTTTTTTATATTTACTGTAAATAGACTTACATTGCAAAATCATCCAAATAGCTAATATTATAATACATAAAGCAATTAAAATAGTATCGCTATTTTTTTCAATAAACTCTTTTATTTTTATAATCAAAATACAGATAAGAACAAATAATACTATAACAATTTGAGGTAACATATGATGCTCTCCACTGAAGCCCTTGTTTTATATAGACCTCCGCCGCGCAGCCTCCTCATTTTTTCCTGTAGCCTTCATAAAAATAAGACTGCTCTATGCCCTTAAAAATGACTTCGCGGTCGTCCGTCCGGTCGGTCAGATTCGGCTGGATGAGAAAGCGTAGTTCAAGGTCGTTGACGGGGCTTCGTTCCATCGCTTGAAGGTACTTGTCCCGGTCTATGTTCCGCCAGTCTACCACGCGCTGAAGGTTCTTTTTCAGCATCATGTCCAGCCAGATGCGTGTGGCGCGACCGTTCCCCTCCCTGAAGGGATGGGCGATATTCATCTCCACGTACTTGGCGATGATATCCTCAAAGGTGGCTTCGGGCATCTTTTCGATGGCGGCCAGGGCTTCTTTCAAATACAGGCAGTTGGCGAAGCGAAAGTTTCCTTTGGAGATGTTCACTTCCCGTATCTGTCCGGCAAAGTCGTACAGGCCGCCAAAAAGGTAGGCGTGGATCTGTTGCAGGCCTCTGGTGGTGCCCACTTCCATGTTTTCGATGTCGCCGCTTTCATACAGCCGGTGAGCGTTATCAAGGCTAATTTCGTCAAGCTTCATAGCGCTATCCCTCGATTTCAGCGACTATCTTGTCAATTTCGGTACGAAGCACAGATTCACGAGCGACGATTGCCTCTATCTGCTTGTTGAGTTCGTGAATATCAACAGCTTCCCACATATCTTCCTGCTCCACATACGTACTGACGGAAAGATTGTAGTCCTAGGCTCCAATGTCGGCAAAGGTTTTCAGAGATGTACCGGTAGAACAGCATCCCCAAAACGTACTGCTTGCAATCCCAGCCGTCCACGCTACCGCGAAGATCGTTAGCGATATTCCATATCACGCGATGGAGCTCTGCCCGCTCCTGTTCTTTCCTGTTGTCAGTCATTGTTGTTCTCTCCTTGAGGGATATCTCCAAAGGCCAAGCCGGGGAAGGCATCTACGGGCGGCGCCTTGCAATCTTCCGGGAGACTGCTTATAAAAAAGGTGCCGGGAGAATGCGCGAACACTCCCCCGGCAGGTACGACGCGCTAGCGTCCCCTTGGTGTTACATGGCTATGCTACATGTTTTAAGCCCTCGCCCGGTGCCAGCCGGACGGGGGCCTTTGTTTTATCTACAGCCGGGACGAGGCCCGAATCATCAGACAAAGGAGCGTCAGCAGCGCCAAGAGCACAAGGCGTCTCATGCGGCTAACCTCCCTTACCCGGCAAACGGGAGTTTGCGCCGTACCGAACGCATGGGAAGAAGCCACATAACAGGGGACATCTTAGCTTTTTAGGACGGGGGAATCAATATAAATGCAGCTTACTGGTATACCACTCAAAAAGGAGCACCTTTACGCTAGAGCTGCAAAATGATGATATTTACGAACTTGTTGAGGTAGAAAACGCTTTCAAGTTCCCGACAAACATGCTTGAATGTAATGGCAGTATAATAATCGAGACGGAAAAGAACCCGCAAAGCACTAGCATGGATGTACTGGCGCTTGCTTTTGTGGGCTGAGTGTCTGACGTATTTTTTCAAGTTTTATGGTATGTATGGCACAGCGCAGCGCCATAACGCGCAGAACGTGTTGAAATCAAAAATAAATACCATATATTCTAACCAGTTAAAAATAAAACCAATCGACTGCTAAGCGAGGATACGGGCTTAAACCTGTATCGAGGGTTCAAATCCCTCCCTCTCCGCCACTAAGGCAGCAAAGCCGGTAGGTTACAGCATGTAGCTTACCGGCCTTTTTGTTTTCATATCCATCAATTCATACAATAAATACTTTGCCTGTAATTGAGTAACATGTAAAATATTGCCATCTTACTCTTGTAAATTTAACTGTATTTCAATATGATTATCTTCTATACATCTGTAACAGGAGTCGTATATGCCCATCAGAGATGCCATAGCCTGTCTTAGAGATGAAACTGGTCTATCCAGAGAGGAATGCAAAATTATCCTCAAACAAGAAGGAAAAATCCGCTCTGGGGGCAATGTTACAAATGGCTTACTGGCAAATGGCAAGGGAGGCGCTAGCCTCCTTATCAATACGCGCCTTGCCACGGAGCATGGTATTCATATCAACGAGTTAAGAACAGAAGTTTCCCAATGCAGCAGAGTCAAACATCCAGATAAAAAAATAGCTGAACACTTGCGAAACTGTCAGGAGTACGCGCGCCCCCACCGACTGGCGGCGTGCGACCTCAAAAATGTCCTCGCCAGTCTGGAGCTTCTAAGCCCCGATGGAAAAACTGTCCCTACTGTGTGCGTGAATGGCATCCCGGCACCAAGCATCACTCACAGCACGGTACTTTCCTGGTCAGACGATACGATTCTTACGTCCCCCTTGCTGGCAGCTATCGCTGCCTACGAGACAGGAAAACGACCTCCACACTGGGTACAAAGCTACATGCGCCGTTCAGTGTAAGCCCCTAAAGCCATCCCAGCCCATTGGGATGGCTTTTTTACGCGCTCCGACTGTCCAAAGACAGTTCCCCAGCGCCCGCATTCCGAACATAATCATGTAACTTTGAAAAGCTGGGGATCTCCCCGGGATGCCCCGGCCAGCCCTACAGCCCGCATTCCTTCATCCGGCGCCACAAAGTCGTTCGCGAGATGCCCAGGGCCTCTGCCGCCTGGGTCTTGTTGTATCTGTATTTTTGCAGCACCGCTTCCAGGCGGGCGCACGACGCCGTCTCTCCCCTGCTGGCGGGAAAGGTTTCCGGGTCTTCCTCATCCAGGATATCCGCATCGAAAAGGATGTCGGAGGCCTGAATCACAGGCTGCCGAGCCAGGACGATGGCCCTGTCCACCACATGGAGCAGCTCCCGGACATTGCCGGGCCAGTCATGCTGTTCCAGCTTCTCGATAGCCTCGCCCGAGATCGAGAATTTTCTGTGGCCTTCCCCGCGCAGCCTGCGCAAATAGGCAAGGACGATGGGGCCGATGTCTTCCTTGCGGGCTGCGAGCGACGGGATCTTGAGCAGCAGGGTATTGATCCTGTAGAACAGGTCCTGCCGGAACTGCCCCTGCCTGGCCATGGCAAAAAGGTTCCTGTTCGTCGCACAGATGATGCGGACATTCACCTGCACGAAGCGGGTGCTGCCCAGACGGGTCACGACCTTGTCCTGCAGGACCCGCAACAGGCGGGCCTGCAAACGCAAGGGCATCTCCCCTATCTCGTCAAGGAACAGGGTCCCGCCGTGGGCCAGCTCCACCAGCCCCGTCTTGCCCCCGCGCCTGGCGCCGGTGAAGGCCCCCTCTTCATAACCAAAAAGTTCGCTTTCCAGCAGGCTCTCGGGCACGGCCGCACAGTTGACGGAAACAAAAGCCGCCTCCTGCCGCTGGCTGTGCGCATGGATGGCCTGGGCGAACATCTCCTTGCCCGTGCCCGTATCGCCGATCAGCAGTACAGGCCCGTCGCTGTCCGCGAAACGCTGCCCCATGAGCTTTGCCTGAGTGATGACGGCACTGTCGCCGATGATGTCGTTGAACATGAAGTAACGGCGTTTCCCTTTCTGATAGATATTTTGCCGTACCTGCCGCTCATTTTTCTGGATATCGACAGTATTGTTCAGGCTCAGGACATAGCCGTCAAAATTCCCCTTGAGCTTGATATCGACGATGGTGAAGAGGAACTCACGCTTTATCATGTCTTTCAGGATAAAGGAGTCCGAGGCACCTTTCCTTTCTCCCATGATGCGCGCGAAATCCGTCCTAGGGAATATCCTGCCCAGATCCATGCCGATGATCTGCTCCGATATGACGCCAAACACCCCCTGGGCTTTATCATTCGCGTAGCGAATCGTGTAGTTTTTATCTACGACTATGATGATATTCGGATTGATATTCAAAACAGTATTGATGAAATCTCGTCTCTGTATATTCAGAGCATCCATCTCTATGATGTGCTTTGCCTCAAGAAACACCTTGTAGACGGCTTCCTGATTTTCTGAAAGCAGGGGGATGGCGTGGAAACCTTCCTCCCTGGCTTTGCTTATCAGGCCAAATCCCCCCACAAGAAGGGATATGTTTTCCTCTCTGACCTTTTTCAGGGCCGCTTCAAGATTGTTCCTGTCCTCGACTTCCAGCCTGTAGCCCCGCAGACCGAGCAGCTGCGCTATCCGCATGAATTTGAGCCCCTGGCCGGGAAAACAGAGATGGCCCACGCGCATGTTGCTGTTCTGGAAGGGCAGGAGGGTCTCGAAAAAATTCTCGGCCGAATATTCTATGGAAAGGATAGGGATGGAGGTGGAGTTCCTGAGGATATGGAGCGCATGCCCGCGTGTGGCCAGCAGCTTGATCTTTTCCGTATTGAGGATGTGCAGGGCGACCTCCACGTCATTATCGAACTTCGATACGGCGATGCAGGTCCGCATGTTGAGCTGGTGGGCCGTCTCCTCGGCATACTTGGCCAGAGTCTTGAACGGGGTGACGACACAAAAATCCGCAGGTTGTTCACCCACGTGGATGATGGACTCACAAAAACCGGGGTGCATGGAGGCTCCTTTTGTGAAAGGCCCGTTGTTGGCTCCCGCCCTGCCCATCCGGCAGGATGGACATTACGTTCTAAATGTTTCAAAAATAATCTAGAATAATTTCAATATATTGTCTAAGGATATCTGCAACATTACGTTCATTTTGTTATTTTCGATTTGTTAACATATTGATTTTAATTATTTTTTCAAAATGGCACGCTTATTGATGTTAGTGAAAAAAAGAGCGTAGTGCCGAAAGAAAAAATAAAACCAATCTTATCGGTATATTATCATGGAGGTCATCATGGTCCAAGGTAACTGGTGGAAGTGGGCTCTCAGCCTGGGCTTGCCCCTGATCGTATTCTTTACCGTCCCGGAAATGGAGATAGCCAGCCCGAAGACGCCGCTTTTCCTGGCGATCACCCTGTGGGCCGTCATCGCCTGGGCCGTGGAGATCCTGCCCTCTGCGATCGTCGCGGCCATCCTGACGTTCCTGTATGCGCTTTTCGTCACCAAGCCGGCCGTTGCCTTCTCCAGCTGGTGCACCTTCCTGCCCTGGATGTGCTTCTCCGCCCTCATCATCGCCCAGGTGCTCAACCGTACGGGCCTTGGCAAGCGCATCGCCCTGCACAGCATGATCCTGATGGGCTCCTCCTTCACCAAGACCATGATAGGCCTCATGGGGGCCGGCATCATCCTGACCCTGCTCGTCCCCTCCGGCCTGGCCCGCACGGTCATCTTCGTCGCCATCGCCCAGGGCCTGATCCAGGCCCTCAATGTGGACACCCGCTCCCGCATGTCCTCTGCCCTGATCATGGGCGGCTATCTGGCGGCCATCGCCCCCGGCCTGTTCTGCATCACCGGCACGGAGATGAACCTCCTTGCCCTTCAGGTCGTCACCAACACCACCGGCGTGCCTGTGGAGTATGTCGACTTCATCATCCAGATGGCGCCCTTCTCCATCTTCTACATGGCCTGTTCCATCATGATGGTCTTCATCATCCGCGGCAAGGAGCGGCTCCAGAACGAAGATTCCCTCAAGACCGTCCTTGAGGAACGCCTGAAGGAGATGGGCCCCATCTCCGCTGAAGAGATCAAGATCTTCCTGGTGCTGTCCATCGGTTTCATCGCCTTCGTGACCGAACAGTGGCACCATCTTCCCGGCGCGTTCGTCTTTGCCCTGGTCGGCATGGCCTGCTTCATGCCCGGCATGAACCTGGCCACCGAGCAGGATCTGCGCAAGGTCAACCTTTCGTTCCTCATCTTCCTTGCGGCCTGCATGTCCATCGGCGCCGTGGCGCAGGACCTGAACATCCCCAAGTGGATCTCGGCCCACATGTCCTCCCTGTTCGAAGGACGCGGCGCGGTCATGGCCATCAGCTTCTCCTATGTGCTGGGCGTGATCGTGAACTTCCTGATGACCCCCATGGCGGCCGTCGGTGCCCTGGGCAGCCCGCTGGCCCAGCTGGCCGTCAGCCTGGGCATGGATCCCTACACCCTGGTCTACGCCCTGCTGTACGGTCTGGACCAGCTGCTCTTCCCCTATGAGATCGGCTACCTGCTGTACACCTTCATGAGCGGCGCCGTCACCCTGCGCCACATCATGGGCGCTTTCGCCATCCGCATGGTGGCCTTCGCGTTCTTCATCCCCCTGATCCTCGTGCCCTACTGGAAGCTGATCGGTTTCCTCAAGTAAAGAGAAACAGTCATGAACATCATCGATTGCAGATACAGACCCAATACGCCCGAATGGATGGCGACCTTTACCCGCAACCCGGTCTACGCGGAGTACGTCAAACTCACGGACTTCGACCGGAAGCCCACCCAGTCCCTTGCCGCCTGTGCCGCCCAGCTGGGCTCGCTCGGCATCGGCAAGGCCCTCGTTTCGGGCAGGGATATCGAAAGCACCTATGCCTCCCCTTCCTCCAACGGTCTTGTGGATGCCTGCGTGGCGGCCTTCCCCGATCTTTTCATCGGCATCTACGGCTATGATCCGCACAAGGGGATGCAGGCCTACAAGGCCATGCGGCAAGCCTTTGCCGAAGGGCGCAGCCTGGGGGCATCCATCGAACCGGCCATGGCCCACTGCGCCCTGGACGATGCCCGCTACTATCCGCTGTACGCCCTGTGCTGCGACCATGACCTGCCGCTCCTCGTCACCGCGGGCCTGTCGCCCCACATGCCCGGCGTCCTGCTGAGCCCCACTTCGCCCGCGGCCCTGGACAAGGTCGCCACCGACTTTCCCGACCTGCGCATCCTGGTCAGCCACGGCGGCTATCCCTGGGCCGGCGAGACCATCGCCGTCTGCCTGCGCCACCGCAACGTCTACCTGGATTTTTCTTCGTCCATCAACAAGCCGGGGGGCGAACTTTATGTCAAAGCCGCCAATGACTGTCTTGCCGACCGCTTCGTCTTTTCCAGTGCCAATCCTTTCGTGGATGTGGACAAGGCCCTGGAGCAGATCGGCTGCCTCGGGCTCTCGGACGAAGCCCGGGACAACATGCTCCACAAGAATGCCCTGCACCTCATCGGCCACGTCCTGCAAAACGCCTAAGGAGCCTTGCCATGTCATCCCGCACCATCTATGCCCTCACCGCCGGCCAGAAGCCCGTCGTCATCACCAACCATTTCTACATGCGTCCCGACATCAAGGAGTCCCTGTGCACCCAGTTCTTCTTCTGGTGCATCCTGGACGAGAAGGAAGGCCCCATCCTGGTCGACCAGTCGTTCACCCAGCGATGCCTTGACGAGATGAAGATCCCCTTTCAGGTCAAGGAAGGTCCCCTCGAGCTGCTCGACCGTATCGGTGTCCGCCCCGAGGACGTGCGCCACGTCATCCTGTCGCACCTGCACTGGGACCATTACGCGGGCGACGAGTTCTATCCCAATGCCCGCTATCATGTGCACCAGAAGGAACTGGAATATGTGACCGGCCCCCTGATGCGCTTTACGACCTATGCGCAGCACTACAACTTCAAGGCCATCGAACATCTGCTCCACCTGCACTTTTCCGGACGGGTCCACCTGATCCAGGATGAGCGCGAGGAGATCTGCGAAGGCATCACCTGCCTGAGGACGGGCGGCCATACGCCCGGCCTGATGTCCGTGGCCGTGGAGACGGCAGGCGGGACGAAGATCATCTGCAGCGATGTCGTCCCGCGTTACCGGAACATCAGCGAGATGACCCCCTGCGGCATCCACTATGACGTCACCGAGGCCCTCCAGGCCCTTGAGACCGTCAGCCGGATGACCCGGTCCGTGGACGACATCCTGCCCGGACACGACCCGGCCATCACGGAGCGCTATCCCCAGGTGGCTCCCGGCGCCTTCCGCATCATCTGACATCCGGGGCATGACCGGCCATACAGCCAAGGAAAGAACATGACATATACGACATTGCTCCCGGCCCGCATGGGACGGCTGGAACTGCGCAACCGCATCGTCTTCCCCGCCATGGTGACGAACTATTGTTCCACCCGGGGCGAAGTGACCGACAGGCTGGTGGCCTACCACCAGGAAAGGGCCAAAGGCGGTGCCGGTCTCCTGATCACGGAAGCCACCTACATCAGTCCCGACGGCAAGAGCTTCCCGCATCAGCTCGGTATCGATGACGATGGCCTGCTGCCCGGCCTCCGGCGCCTGGTGGAATCCGTCCACGCGGCGGGGGCCCGCATCGCCGTGCAACTGTGCCATGCCGGCAGGCAGACCTCCCGGGCCGTGACCGGTCTGCCGCTCATCTCGCCCTCGGTGACCCGTTTCGGCAATGACGAGACCAGCGCCATGCGTCAGGAAGATATCGACAGGGTCCTTCGTGACTATGCCGGCGCGGCCTTGCGGGCCCAAAAAGCGGGGTTCGATGCCGTGGAGCTGCATGCAGGCAACGGCTATTTGCCCCAGCAGTTCCTTTCCCCGTTCACCAATGCCCGGCAGGACGGTTACGGGGGCAGCCTGGAGAATCGCGTCCGCTTCACCGTGGAGGCCATCCGGGCGGTCAGGGCGGCTGTCGGACCGGACTTCCCCATCATCCTGCGCCTCGGTGTGGCGGAACCCGTCAGCGGAGGCCTGACCCTGGAAGACGGCGTGGCCGCAGCACGCATCCTGGCCCGGGAGGACATCGACGCCTTCGACGTGACGGCCGGCATGCGGGAAGGCGGCATGTGGGTGACGCCGCCCCTGGCCCTGCCCCGGGGCACGCATATCGAAAAAGCGGCGGCCGTACGGCAGGCCATCCAGGCCTCCAGGCCCGTCATCGGCATCGGCAGGATCACGTCCGCGTCCCTGGCCGACAGCTTCATCACGGCCGGGAAGGTCGATTTCGTGGTCATGGGGCGCGCCCTGCTGGCCGACCCCGAACTGCCGCTCAAGACATTGCAGGGCAGGGAAGAAGACATCCGCCCCTGCATAGGTTGCAACGAAGGCTGCATCGGCCGCCTGTCCCGCGGGCTCGACATCTGCTGCGCCGTCAATCCGCGTGTGGGCAATGAATACCGCCCCCTGTCGCGCCGGGCCGCCGTCCCGCGGCATGTCCTCATCGTCGGCGCCGGTCCGGCCGGTCTCGTGGCCGCCTGTACGGCACTCCGGCGGGGCCACCGTGTCACGGTCCTGGAAAAAGAGGCCGCCTGCGGCGGCAAGATCCCTCTCGCGGCCCGGCCCCCGTTCAAGGAAGAGCTGGCGGGCTACGCCGCCTGGCTGGAACGTCAGGCCCGGGATCTGGGCGCCGACATACGCTGTTCCACCAAGGCCACGCCCTCGCTGATAGCCGAACTGGCGCCGGACGTCGTGCTGCTGGCCGTCGGCGCCGAACCCGTCATCCCGCCCATTCCCGGGCTTGCGCCGGAACGATTCCTTCTGGCAGAACAGGTGCTGCAACAACAGGCCCCTGCCCCCGGGCAGGATGTCCTCATCATCGGCGGCGGGCTGGTCGGCTGCGAGACGGCGCTCTTCCTTGCCAAAAAAGGCTGCCATCCCCTGGTGGCGGAGATGCGCGAAAATCTTTGCATGGATATCGAGCCCCGCTCCCGGGCCGTCATGCTCCTGCACCTGAAGGAATACGGCATCCGGGCCCTGACCTCCTGCCGGGTCGCGCGTATCGGGGAAGGGGAAGCCATCCTGTGCACGCCGGGACATGCTGAGGAACACCTGCCCTGTTCCTGCATCGTACTGGCCACGGGCTACCGTCCCCGCACGGCGCTTGCCGAAGCCCTGCGCGGCATGGACATGCCTGTCTACGGCATCGGCGACTGCCACGGCGGGACGCGCATCTGTGACGCCGTCTGGCAGGCCACGGCCACAGCCGAAACCATCTAACCCATCGCCCGGGAAGCACCGGGCCGGAAACGGCAATGAAACAGTTCGTCTGCAAACCGACCATCCACATGTTCCCCACCTGCAAGGACTTCCTGGCAGGCTTCGACATCGGCGAGGATGACCTCGTCCTCAGCAACGCGTATATCTTCAAACCGTTTTTCGACGGTCTCGCCTGCCGCGCCCAGGCGCTTTTCCTGGAAGACTACGGCCAGGGAGAACCCAGCGACACCATGGTGGACGCACTGCTGGCAGCGGCCTCCCGGCACCATTTCCGCCGTGTCATCGCCATCGGCGGCGGCTCCGTCATCGACGTGGCCAAAGTCTTGGCGGTGGCTCCGGCCGGCAGTGATACCAGTGCCGTTTTCGACAGCAAGGAACTGAAGCAGGAAAAAGAACTCATCATCCTGCCCACCACCTGCGGTACGGGCAGCGAGGTCACCAATATCTCCATCATCAACCGCACCTGCCTCGGGATCAAAGTCGGGCTCGTCCACGACAGCCTGTACGCACGCCATGCCGTCCTGGTGCCCGAGCTGCTGGAAAAGCTGCCCTATCCCGTCTTTGCCACCAGTTCGCTCGATGCCCTCGTCCATGCCGTGGAGTCCTACCTGTCCACCGCGGCAAGCCCCTTTACCCGCATGTTCTCCGCGGAAGCCATCCGGCTCATCCTGGCCGGCTACAGGGAAGTGGCTTTGCACGGCAAGGACGGCCTGCGCCCCCTCCTCGGCGACTTCCTGCTGGCGAGCACCTATGCCGGGCTTGCCTTCGGTACGGCAGGATGCGCCACCGTGCATGCCATGAGCTATCCGCTGGGCTCCACGTTCCATATCCCGCACGGGGAGTCCAACTACGCGGTCTTTGCCGGTGTGTTGCGGCATTATGAACAGCAGCAGGTCCCGGGTCTGGCAGACCTCCAGGAGCTTCTGGGCCGGGAACTGGGCTGCCCCGCCTCCAGGGCCATGGACAGCCTTGATGCCCTGCTGCAAAAGATCCTCCCGCTCAAGAGGCTGTCCGCCTACGGCATGGAGCCTTCCCAGGCCCGGCCCTTCGCCGAGGCCGTGCTGCGGACCCAGCAACGCCTGCTGGCCCACAGCCCCAAGGAAATGACGGTGGCCGACATGAGCGGGATCTATACGGCCCTGCTGTAGCATCCATCTCCAGGCCGGGATCCTTTCGTCCCTGATCCGCACCCGGCCTGGCGTCCTCCTTCCGGTGGGGGGGCGGCCTGATCCCCCACCCCACAGGCCGTCCCCCCTTTCTAGGCAGCCTTTTCAGAAACACGAGGCATGCCCCGAACGCATCCCCTGCCCACCGCCCAACGGCGGGCAGGGGATGCGCTTCTATAACAGTCATGATTTTCTGGATATCCGGGATGGTCTTGCGCATGTGGCCCTGATGATTACTCTGTGGTCATACTACAGACCAGCAGACAGTTCCCGGCAGCCGCCCAGGGAAGGGCGGCTCGTGTTTCCCGGGCATGCCGCGTGCAAGGGGGCCATCGTGAAAACTTCGGATGTCGTCAAACGCTATACGAGCCTTGCGGTCTCGCTGTTCTTCAACGCCCTGGGCATCGCCCTGATCACGCAGGCCCATCTGGGCACCACCCCCATCACCACCCTGCCCTATACGCTGGCGGCCATCTTCGGTCTGACCCTGGGCACCACGACCTTCGCCTGCAACCTGCTCTTCCTGCTGCTCCAGCGCATCCTGCTGCGGCGCCGGCTGGGCATCGCGGAACTCCTGCAGATCCCGGCCGTGCTCATCTTCAGTGTGTTCATCGACTTCTGGATGCACCTCACCGGCGCGCTGGTCACGGACGTCTACATCTGGCAGATCCTCATGTGCATCGTGGGCAGTGCCGTGCTGGGCGCGGGCATCAGCCTCGAGATCATGAGCAATGCCACCGTCATCCCCGGCGAAGGCCTGGTCATCGTCATCGCGGCACGCTCCCGCAAGAACTTCGGCAACATCAAGGTGCTGTTCGACTGCTCGCTGGTCCTGGCCTCCTGCCTCCTCGGCCTGGCCGTGCTGGGCAGCATCGTGGGCCTGCGCGAAGGCACCGTGCTCTCGGCCGTCCTGGTGGGCATGTTCGCCCGCCTGTCCTCGCCCTGGACGCGCAAACTGAAGCCCCTGCTCTGGTCCCCGGAACAGCGCCAGCTCCTGCGCCACATCAAGGCGGAGATGCCGCCCCGGGAAAAGTAAGCCCCCGGGAGCATGCCTCCAGCGCTCTTCCCATGACGTCCGCGCCATGGGACAGACTCTCCGGCAATTCCAACCCGCGCCCATGGCTCCCTGTCCTGCGCGCATTCTTCGCGTCTTCTGCTACCGGCCTCTGTTCCCGCAATGTTTTCACTATGGGCATATCCCGACAGAGGCTTCCCGCCGAGGTCCCACAGTATGCCAGCCCCCACGTAACCACGCCGCAGATACCCCCAGCTCCCGGTCCCTGCACGGACCGCAGCCCTGCGCTCCACAAGGCAGGGCGGAAACACCAAGGCCTACGCCTGCAAACAGTCATCCAGGACCAGTGGTTACCGGGGCAGCTCCAGACGCACCGTCACCGCGAACCAGGCGATCTTCCCCCAGTCCTCACGCTGCGGTGCGAATGTCCCCTGCTGCGGCACTTCTCCCATGCTCACCGCACAGGACGGCCCCGTCTCCGGTGCGCTGTCCGCAAGGGCAGCACCTCCCTCTTCCCCGGCGGAAGCCCCCGGCACAGCGGCCGGGCTCCCCTCTGCGATGCTTCTCCCATCATCCCGTACCGCAGGGAAAGGTATCCCGGCAGGCGGCCGCGCGCCCGCCTTGTCCCCGGCGGTATCAGCTGCGGAAAGGCCGTCCCGCAGCCCTTCGACCGATAAAAACGGGTCCGGCAGCGCCACGCCGGTACTGTCCGCCCCTGCGGTCTGCCTCAGGACGAACCGACCTTCCCCGCCTTCCGGCAGCTGCCAGATGCCCATCTGACGTTCCAGCGCAACCATGCCGGTGCGCTCCCGCAAGGCGCGTTCCACGGCAACGGCCTGCGGCCCCGGCACACGATACCGGGCCGTGAGCGTCCGGCGCTCCGTGCGCGGCTCCGCGGCAGGACGGCAGAACAAATACTCCAGTCCTTCAGGCTTGAGGCCCGCCTCTTCCAGAAAATCGGCGCACCGGTATCCCGCTATCGTCTCCGCCGCAGGGCCGGACGCCCCCGGCAGGAGCAGGACCGGCCCGCTGTCGGCCGCCCGGGCAGGCAACGCCAGATACAGCCCCAGCACCAGGGCCATCATCACGCGCATGATGTGTCTCCTTCTTTCCTGTTTGCCATCGTCACGGTCTACCGGGGACACGGCTCTTTGTTCACCGGAGCCCGGCAGCACCGCACATGCCTCTCCGCCCTCTCCCGCCATGGTTTGCCTGCGGGACGGCGCCTTTCCAGCCTGCCGCCGGAGTGCCCGTCCCGGCCTTCCGGGCCAGGCGGGAGCACAGGGACACAGGAGCTCCGTCCCCATTCCCGGCGCAAAGCCGCAGCAATACCGGACCGCGCTTTCCTCCGGCCCCCCGGCATGACGAAAAAAAAGGGAAGGACGCAGGACGCGTTCCTTCCCCATAAACATCGGGCTCAGGCCACGGCAGGGCCGTTACGCACGGCTTTCCCAGGCCTGGACGGTATTCTTCAGCAACATGGCGATGGTCATGGGGCCCACGCCACCGGGCACGGGCGTGATGGCCGCGGCCTTCTTGCTCACGGATTCGAAGTCCGCGTCGCCGCACAGGCCGTCGTCCGTACGGTTGATGCCCACGTCGATGATCACGGCGCCTTCACGCACCATGTCGCCCGTGATCATGCGCGGACGGCCGATGGCCAGGAAGAGGAAATCCGCGCTGCGGCATTCCGCCGCCAGATCGGGCGTACGGGAATGGCACAGGGTCACCGTGGCGTCGCCGAACTCGCCGGGACGGGCCAGCAGCAGGGCCAGGGGCTTGCCCACGATGTCCGAACGGCCCAGCACCACGGCCTTCTTGCCGCGGGTGGGCAGATTGTAGCGGCGCAACAGCTCGATGACGCCCGCCGGCGTGCACGAGACCATGCCGGGCAGATTGAGGGAAAGGCGCCCCACGTTCTCGGGATGGAAACCGTCCACGTCCTTGGCCGGGTCGATGGCCAGCAGGCAGGCGGAGGCGGAAAGATGTTTGGGCAGGGGCAGCTGCAAAAGGATGCCGTCCACGTCGTCACGACCGTTGAGCTCGGCGATGAGGGCCAGCAGGGCCTCCTGCGTGGTATCGGCAGGCAGCCGGTAAGGGAAGGAAAGGATGCCCGCCTCGGCGCAGGCACGTTCCTTGTTGCGCACATAGACCTGCGATGCGGGATCTTCTCCCACCAGGATCACGGCCAGGCCGGGAGCGCGGCGGCCGGCCGACACGGCGGCCTCCACCTGGGCCTTGAGTTCCGCGCGGATATCGCGGGCAGTCTGCTTTCCATCAATAAGGATCATGGCGACCTCGTGGCTGACGTTGGCGCCGGGGCCGGCGCGTGGAAGGGGCGGAGTATACTCCGGGAGCGCGCCAAGCTCAAGTCCGCGACATCCCTCGACCATATGCCACCGGAGCGCCTTGCGCTCCGTGCATGATGCGTTGTACATTCGACCTTTGTACGGCCCTTCCTGCTCCAGGGAGTTTTTGCCGTTGATGCCATGGCCCCCCATGCGGTGGCATGATGTGAGAACGTACCATGCTCCGAACTTTCCTGCTTTTCCTGCTTTGCCTGCTCCTGGCTTTTCCCCAGGGAGCTTTCTCCGCCTCCTCCGGGAAGGCCTCTGCCCAAGTGGACACGGGCCTGCCCCTGAACAGGACGACTTTCCACTTTTTCTCTCCCGAAGACATCGCTGCCAACTATAAAGCGTCCAGAATCATCCGCGTGGGCTACTTCGACCAGCACGGCGTCTTTGAAGGAGAAGGAGAACATCTTTCCGGTTATGCCGTGGCCCTGCTCACGGCCGTCTCGCGCTATACGGGCTGGGAATACGAATGGGTCAGGATCCGCTTCGACGAGCTGGCCCAGCGGCTGAATGACGGCACCATCGACCTTTCCTGCGGCATCAGTTTCACGCCGGAACGCGCCCACCTCTACAGCTTTTCCAAACTGCGCGCCGGGTATGAGAACACCTGCCTGCATGTCTCCAGTACAAGCGACATGCATTATATGGATCTGGAAGCCTTCAACGGCATGCGCATCGGCTTTTTCACCGATTCCCTCCAATATGACGTGATGCAGCGTTTTGCCGCCCAGAACGGGTTTACCTTCAAAACGCTGTTCTTTGAGGAAAGCCATGAGATGTCCCAGGCCCTGGCCGACGGCCGCATCGACGGCTATGTGGACGGCGTCCTCCAGGGCAAGGGCACCAAGGTGGTGGCCACCATCTCCACGGATCCTTTCTTTTTCGTCACCCGCAAGGACGACAATGAGATCATGGACCCGCTCAACGAGGCCATGCGCCAGATCCTGCTGAACCACCCCACCTATCTGGCCCGCCTGTACGACAGCTACCTCAATATCTCCTCGGACGTGCCCGTGGTCTTCACGCGTTCCGAAAGCCGCTGGCTGGCCACCAAGCCTGTCATCCGCGTGGCCTACAGCCGCGGACAGGACATGATGGACCCCAAGCACGGGGGCAATTTCCTGTATGCGTTCCTGAAGATGCTGGAACGCCAGAGCGGCATCCGCTTCGAATTCCTTCCCCAGCCCTCCTATGATGCCTGTCTCAAGGCGCTGGCCGACGGTACGGCGGACATCATGCCCGATGTCTATCCCAAGCTCTCCTTCCTGCGCAGCCAGAACATCTTTTCGGGCAGGCCCTTCTATAACGCGCCCATCACGGTGGTGGGACGGCTCCATGACAAAAAGATCCCCGGCCAGGCCTGCACCGTGGGCTTCACCAGCGAGATGCGCAGCGTGATGCTGGCCTACCAGAGCGCCTATCCCGAGGACATCCCCAAGATCTTCCCCAATATCGACGCCTGCCGCACAGCCTTTGAAAAAGGGGAGCTGGACGTCTACCTCTGGCCCTATCCCGCCGCCGCCCTCCAGGACGCCCCGCCCAAGGACGGTCTGCTGCTCCCCACCCGGGCCATGTATCCCATGGCACGGGGCATCTCGCCCCATGCCTCGCCCTTCGTGACCTCCGTGCTGGACAAGGTCATCACCTCCACCACCACGGCCACCATCGATGCCCTGCTCCTCTCCGCCGCGCCGGACTCCCTGATGGACATCATCCACCGTTTCCTGCGCCGGAACCTCGTGGAGACGCTCTGCGGCCTCGGCCTGCTGCTGGTCCTGATCGTGCTCCTCGTCCTGCGCCACAACAGGCGGCGCCTGGCCGCGCTCCGCGCGGCAGCGCTCACCGACCCCGTGACGCAGGGCCCCAACCGGGCGCGGTTCCTTATGGATGCGGCCAAGATCCTGCAAAAGGACCCACGCTGCCATTACCTGTGCACGGTCAACATCCGCAAACTCAAGCTCATCAACCGGGCCTGCGGCCTGCGCACCGGGGACAGCCTGATCCGCTTCTGCAACCGCGAGTTCGCCCTGCGCAGCCGTCAGGGGGAACTGGCCGCCTACAGCGGCTCGGGACAGTATCTCCTGCTGTGGAAATGCCCTGACGAGACGAGCTTCACCCAGCGCATGGAAGAACTGTTCAGCGTCGCGGACATGGCCCGCAAGCTGTACCAGCGCCCGGTGAGCTTCTCCTGCGGCGTCTACGTCATCCGCAACGGCGCCGACATGGAAGAAAGCGAACCGCAGCCCACGCCGGGGACAGGGAAAAACGTCAACGAATCCGAGCGATTCGTCTCCCGCTATCTGCTCTATGCCGAAACGGCGGAAGCCAGCATCGCTTCCGGCGGCTACCGGTCGCAGTTCCTGATCTATAACGAGCTCATCGGGGCCCGCCAGCTCAAGGCCAACGACATAGAGAACCGTATGGTCAATGCCCTGGAGCGCGGGGAATTCACCGTCTTCATGCAGCCCCAGCTCTGCCTTGCGGACCGGCGTCTGCACGGGGCCGAGGCCCTCATCCGCTGGCAGGGCCCGGACGGGAAGATGGTCTACCCCGACGAGTTCATCCCCCTGTTCGAGCAGAACGGCTTCATCCGCGAACTGGACCTTTTCGTCCTGGATACGGTCTGCGCCTGGATACGTCGCCGCCTGGACGAAGGCAAAAAGGTGCCCCCCATCAGCATCAACCAGTCCAAGGCCCTGTTCTTCCACGACAACTATGTCGAGACCGTCCTTACCATCGCGGCCCGTCACGACGTGCCCACCCACCTGCTGCATGTGGAGGTCACGGAAAGCATGGCCTGGCTGGATGAAGAAGCCTTCATCCGAACCCTGGATGCCCTGCGCCGGGCAGGTATCGGCCTGAGCCTCGACGATTTCGGCAAGGGCTATTCCTCCATGGCCATGCTGCATTCCTTCGGCTTCGACACCATCAAGCTGGACCGGGCCTTCCTGGCTCCCGGGCAGGACAAGCAGCGCTCCGTCTGGATCATCATCTCCTCGCTCGTGGACATGGCCCGGCGCCTCGGCATCGAGATCCTCTGCGAGGGCGTGGAGACGGAAGAGCAGCTGCAAAAGCTCCTTGCCTCGCACTGCAAGTACGGGCAGGGCTATCTCTTCTCCCCGCCCATGAACATGGAGACCTTCGACGCCTACGTGGATGCCCACGATCTGGAGCAAAAGTAACGCACTGATCCGGGGGCCCTTTTCCCCGGCGGGGAAGGGCGCCTCCCGATACTCTCTCCCCAGATGCAAAGCGCCGTCTTCCCTTCCGGGAAGACGGCGCTTTTGTCTTGGCAGGGCTCCCTGCCGCATGAAAAAGGGGGCCTTGCGGCCCCCTCGGGAATACGGATGACGGCAGGACGAGCCTGCGTCTGCCGGATTAGTCTTCGCTCTCGTCCAGGGCGTAATATTCCGCCAGCATGGGACCGAAGAATTCGGCGCCGTCGCCCAGTTCCTCTTCGATGCGCAGCAGCTGGTTGTACTTGGCCATGCGCTCGGAGCGGCACAGGGAGCCGGTCTTGATCTGGCCGGCATTGACGCCCACGGCCAGGTCGGCGATGAAGCTGTCCTCGGTCTCGCCGGAACGGTGGGAGACCACCGTGGTGTAGGCGGCTTCCTTGGCCATCTCGATGGTGTCCAGGGTCTCGGTCACGGTGCCGATCTGGTTCAGCTTGATGAGGATGGAGTTGGCCACGCCTTCGGCGATGCCTTCGGCCAGGATGGAGGGGTTGGTCACGAACACGTCGTCGCCCACCAGCTGGGTGCGTTCGCCCAGGCTGGCGGTCAGCATGCCCCAACCGTCCCAGTCGCTTTCGGCCATGCCGTCTTCGATGGAGATCAGGGGGTACTTGCTGGTGAACTCGGCCAGCCACTGGGCCATTTCGGCATTGTTGAAGGTCTTGTTCTCACCCTTCAGCACGTACTTGCCGTCCTGATAGAATTCGGAAGCGGCGGCGTCGATGGCCAGGGCCACTTCGCTGCCGGGGATGTAGCCGGCTTCCTCGATGGCCTTGACGATGTAGCTGAAGGCTTCGTCGTGGTTCTTCAGGTTGGGGGCAAAGCCGCCTTCGTCGCCCACGCTGGTCACGTGGCCGTCCTTTTCCAGCAGCTTTTTCAGCACGTGGAAGATCTCGGAACCCATGCGCAGGGCATCACGGAAGCTCTGGGCGCGCAGGGGCATGATCATGAATTCCTGGATGTCCAGGTTGTTGGGGGCGTGGGCGCCGCCGTTGATGATGTTCATCATGGGCGCGGGCAGCACCTTGGCGTTGACGCCGCCCAGGTATTTGTACAGGGGCAGGCCCAGGTATTCGCTGGCGGCACGGGCGCAGGCCATGGACACGCCCAGCATGGCGTTGGCGCCCAGACGGCTCTTGTTGTCGGTGCCGTCCAGGTCGATGAGGGTGTTGTCCAGCTGCACCTGCTGCAGGGCGTCCAGGCCCAGCAGGGCGTCGGCGATCTCGCTGTTGACGTTCTCCACGGCCTTGGTCACGCCCTTGCCGCCGTAACGCTTGCCGCCGTCACGCAGTTCCAGGGCTTCACGGCTGCCGGTGGAGGCGCCGGAAGGCACGGCCGCGCGGCCGCTGTGGCCGGACTCCAGAGAAACTTCCACTTCCACGGTCGGATTGCCGCGCGAATCCAGGATCTCGCGGGCATACACAGACGCAATGCTGCTGCTCATAATCGCTCCTTTGAAGGTTGATTCTTCCGCCGCGCGAAAGAGTCGTTTTCTCCGCTGCGCCCCACGGGCGGTGGCGGGACCATTGTCCGGCGACAGGGAAGCCCTGCCGCAAAAATATCTCTCCCAAAGGGGGGCCTCCGGGCCCTGCGCGCGACGGCAGACCCGGGCCCGCTGCCGCACGGGGCGGCACGGCCTGTCGGCACTCAATAGGGATGACGCTCGTAATACAGGCGGCGCAGGCCCTCCAGCAAGAGCGAGGGCAGCACGGCGTCGAAAACGTCGGGGCTGATGCGCGCGATGGACGGGGCAAAGCCGCCCGTGGCCAGCACCAGACAGTCACCGGGCAGGCCCTTTTTCAGGCGCTGCGTCAGGCCTTCCACCATGCAGGCGAAACCGAAGACCAGACCGTGCTGGATGCTCACCGACGTGCTGCGGCCGGGCGCGGGCTCCAGGGCGTCCACGTCCAGGTTGACGCGGGGCAGCTGGGCCGTTTCGCGCGCCAGGGCCGAGATGGCCGTGCGCGGGCCGGGAAAGATCAGGCCGCCGAGATAGGCATTGCCGCTGATGCAGTCAAAGGTGACGGCCGTACCGAAGTCCACCACGATGAGGGATTCCGGGCCGGGATGCAGACGGCGTGCCTCATAGGCGCCCACCAGGCGGTCGGCGCCCACTTCCTGCGGGCGTTCGTAATGGTTCTGCAGGGGGATGGGCATGTCCTGCGGCACCATCCACAGGGGGCAGCCCAGATAGCGCTGGACGGCTTCACGCAGCAGGGGGTCGAAGCCCGGCACCACCGACGAGGCCACGCAGGCCGTGAAGCGGGGCTCGGCACCGGCGTGACGCAGCAGCTCCAGCAGGGTCAGGCCCAGACTGTCCGAGGTCTGGGCGGGGTCCGTGCGCAGATTGTAGGAGGTCATCACCCCCCGGGAGTCGGCCAGACCGACCTTGATGCAGGTGTTGCCGATGTCGAAAAGAAGAAGCTCTGGCTGCATGTCATACTCCTTGGGGAACAGATGCCCCGCGCACAGGAATCCGCAGGCAGAAAGTATGCCAGAAAGCCCGCCCGTTCGCAAGGAAACGCACGGCCCGTTGTCCAGCGGCCTGCCGCACGATCCGAAGCGGTGCCGGGGCTGCATATTCCCCATCGCCGCAGCCGCGATGCCCGGCACTTTCCTTTCCTCTGTCCGCGACCATGCGACGGGGCCGTGCCTCCTAAAAAAGCCCCTTGCTATCCCCTAGCCGCCGAACCACTCCGGCCGGGCCTCCGTGGCATCGGCGCGGCAGCCCTGCCAGAGGCCGCGGGCGGCCATGGCGCGGCGCAGATCCGTGATGATGCCGCGCTTTTCCAGGGCCCAGGCGGGCGCCAGCAGTTCTCCCGGCGCGGGATCGGCCTGGATGCGCTGCATGACCACGGTGGAAGGGATACGCGGCAGGGCGGCGCACAGCATGTCCACATATTCGTCCCGGGCCAGAGGGCGGTAGCCGCCCACCTGCCACTGCCGGGCCAGCTCCGTGCCCTGCGGCACATAGACGTTGTGCAGCTTGAGGCCCTGCATGCCCAGCGAGACGGCCCAGTCCACGCCGTGGAGGAAATCCTTCTCGTCCTCGCCCGGCAACCCGGCCATGAGGTGCCCGCAGACCAGCAGCCCGGCATCCAGGGCGGCGCGCACGGCCTCTTCGGCCTGACGTGCCGTGTGGCCGCGGTTGATGCGGCGCAGGGTATCGTCCCGGCAGGTCTGGAGGCCCAGCTCCAGCCAGACCTCATCCAGCCCGCAACCGGCCAGCAGGGCCAGTTTTTCGTCATCCAGGCAGTCCGGACGCGTGCCCACGGCGATGCCCCGGCAGCCGGGCAGGGCCGCCACCTGCTCCAGCAGGCGGGCCAGGCGGGAGGCCGGGCCGTAGGTATTGGAAAAGGATTGCAGATAGGCCATGAACAGGCGGTCGCTGTCCGTGGTGGTGTACTTGGCGTACCAGGCGTCCCACTGGGCGCGCAGGTCGAGGCCGCGCAGGCCCATGCCGGAACCGGAACCGCTGTCGTTGCAGAAGATGCAGCCCCGCGCGGAGAGCGTGCCATCCCGGTTGGGGCAGGTGGCGCCCGCATCCAGTGGAATTTTTTGCACCCGAACGCCGTATTTGCGCCGGAAATAGGTGGCCAGGGTATGCCAAAGCAGCATGATTCACGCCTTTTTAGCGGATTTTTTCGGTGCGCGGACGGGAGAAAAAATTTGTACTGTGTCCGCAACAGCTTGACTTCAAGCCCATTTTAGCCGAACAAGTTTTGTCTGCTGCCGTGCGCTTTTCGCCTGCAAGGCCGTGGTTCCCGCGGGAACCGGCCCGGAGCCTTACGGCATCCCCCACAGGTTCCGTCCTCCCTTCTCCGCACGACCGGCAGCACCATACGCATACCAGTAGAACGAGGCAAGCTAGCGTAATGTCCAAAATTGTGGATTTCTTCTTGGGAATGTTCTCCAATGACCTGGCCATCGACCTGGGCACGGCCAATACCTGTGTCTATGTCAAGGGCCAGGGCATCGTCCTGCGTGAACCGTCCGTGGTGGCGGTCAAGAAAGATTCGCGCGGCAATACCGTGGTCCTGGCCGTGGGCGCCGACGCCAAGCGCATGCTGGGCAAGACCCCCGGCAACATCAAGGCCATCCGTCCCATGAAGGACGGCGTCATCGCCGACTTCGAAGTGACCGAGGCCATGCTGCGCCACTTCATCACCAAGGTGCACAATTCCCGCCATCTGGTTCGCCCCCGCATCATGGTCTGTGTGCCCACCGGCATCACGCAGGTGGAAAAGCGTGCGGTCAAGGAATCGGCCCAGTCCGCCGGCGCCCGTGAGGTCTACCTCATCGAGGAACCCATGGCCGCCGCCATCGGCGCCGACCTGCCCATCCAGGAGCCTACCTCCAACATGGTGGTGGACATCGGCGGCGGTACCACGGAAGTGGCCGTCATCTCCCTGGCCGGCATCGTCTATGCCCGCTCCGTGCGCGTGGGCGGCGACAAGATGGACGAAGCCATCATGACGCATGTCAAACGCAAGTATAACATGCTCATCGGCGAAGCCTCGGCGGAAGAGATCAAGATCAAGATCGCCTCGGCCTATCCCATGGATCCCGAACAGCAGATTGAGGTCAAGGGCCGCGACCTGGTGACGGGCATCCCGCAGAACATCATCATCACTTCCGAGGAAGTGCGCAAAGCCATCTCCGAACAGGTGGAAAGCATCGTGCAGGCCGTGCGCATCGCCCTGGAACAGACGCCCCCGGAACTGGCCGCCGACATCGTGGACCGCGGTATCGTGCTGACCGGCGGCGGCGCGCTGCTCAAAGGCCTCGACCAGCTGCTGCGCGAGCAGACCTCCCTGCCCATCACCGTGGTGGACGATCCCCTGTCCACCGTCGTCATGGGTACGGGCCGGGCCCTGGACAACATCCACGTGCTCAAAGACGTCTGCATCGACTAATCTTTGCAAGTGCAGGACGGCCCGTCGCCTTTTTCCGGCACGGCCGTCCTTTTTTTTTCCTGCTGCTCTCACGGGTGCCACTGTGACATTCCGACGCTTTCTCCTCATGGCGGGCGGCCTTCTGGTGCTGTTTCTGGGCATGTATTCCTGGAACCAGCGCACGCACGCGCTCGATGACATCGCCGCCAACGTCGGCCTGGAGATGAGCGGCACGGTGCTGGGCACCTTCGATTCCGTCAAGGGCAGCGTCATGGACGCCTGGCGGCGCTATGTGGACCTGGTGGGCGTGCGCGAAGAGAACGAGCGCCTGCGCGCCCAGGTGGCCGAACTGCAGGCCCGCATCGTCTCCCACGGTGAGGATCTGGCGGAGCTGGCCCGGCTGCGCGAGCTGGTGCAGCTGCCCGTGGACAGCGCCTGGAAGCCCGTGGGCGCCCGCATCCTGGCCGGACGCATGGGTCCCAACGCCATCCAGGACAGCATCACCATCAACCGGGGCTACACCTCGGGCGCCCGCCCCGGCACCCCCATCGTCACCAATATGGGCCTTGTGGGCCGCGTGCTGCGGGCCAGCCCCCATGCCGCCACGGTCCTGCTCATCACCGACCCGGGCAGCCGCATCGCTGTGTTCGCCCAGCAGAGCCGCTCGGCCGGCATCCTGAGCGGACAGGGCCTGGAACAGCCGCTGGAAGTGGGCTTTGTGGAACGCGACGCCCCGGTGACCTCCGGGGAGATCCTCATCACCTCCGGTCTGGACGGCAAATACCCCAAGGGCATCCCCGTGGCCACCGTGGACAGCGTGGCCCCTTCGGACTCCACCCAGTTCCTGGCCGTCACGGCCCGGCCCCTGGTGGACGTGCGCCGTCTGGAAGAAGTGCTGCTGCTGGAACCCAGCGGCATCAACCGGCCCCTGCGCCCCAGCGAGCCCGCCCCGGACTTCGTGGGCCCGCCCCGGCCCCCCAAAAGGGAGCGCTAGCCCATGCAGGCCGTGCGCAACATCTTCTGGTGGCTGTGCTTCGTGGCCCTGGGCATCTGCGTGCAAAGCCTCGTCCCCTGCCTCGATGCCCTGGTGGTGGGGCTGGTCATCCTGTTGCAGGAAAGGGACTACAAGAACCTTTGCTGGCTGCTGCCGCTCTTCGTCCTGCTGCAGGAAGGCATCGGCACGAGCCCCTTTGGGGCCACCATCGTCTGGTACGCGCTGGTCTGCCTGATCTACCGCCTGTTGCGCTGGCTGCTGGGCCTGGGGAACTTCTTCCTCGTGCTGCTGCTCTCCATCTGCCTGGGCGGTGCCTGCTTCGGCCTGGGCTGGCTGTTCTCCCCGCTCTATGCCGTGCATTTCGATCCGCAGGAATTTCTGGACAGGAGCCTGATTCAGGCCCTTTACCTGCCCGTGGCCTGGTTGCTTTTGACGGCCACGCGGCCCCTGGCATGTTCGCATGACGAAGAATAGGCGCATCATCCCCTCTGCCGCTCCGGAACCGGCCTCTCCCCTGACGGAGGCTCCCCGCCGCAAGCGCAAGAACTGGCGTTCCTGGCTGACCATCCAGGTGGAAAGCGAACGCTACCAGCCGCCGCGCAGCGGCATCCTGCTCCTGCAGGTGCTGGTGGGCATCTTCTTTTTCGTCTTCGTCACCCGCTTCTGGTACCTCCAGCTCCATCTGGGGCCGGAGATGACCACGCAGGCCCAGAAGAACCGCCTGCGCACGGAACGCATCTTCGCCCCGCGCGGCCGCATCTTCGACGATCACGGCAATATCCTGGCCGACAACCGTACGGCCTACGGCCTGGCCATCATCCGCGAGGACTGCCCGGACATCCCCGCCACCCTGGCCCAGATCAGCCAGTGGACGGACACGCCCCTGGAGCAGCTCCAGAACCGCTACAACCAGGACCGCTTCAAGACCAAGCCCTTCGAGGCCCTGCCGCTGGTCTCCGGCCTGGACTTCGGCCAGGTGGCCCGCATCGAGGCCGAGCTGGTCAACTGGCCCGGTCTGGAGATCATGGTCCGCACCAACCGCTACTATCCCGAAAAAGACCTCTTCGCCCATGTGCTGGGCTATGTGGCCGAAGCCAACAGCGCCGAGATGGAGAAGGACCCCGACCTTGCCATGGGCGACCTGGTGGGCAAGGCCGGTCTGGAACTGGAGCTGGAAAAGCGCCTGCGCGGCCACAAGGGCCTGTACCAGATGGAAGTGGACGCCCACGGGCGCATGCTGGCCAAGAGCCTGAGCGAGGCCCCCAGCGCCGGACAGGAACTGGCCCTTTCGCTGGATCGCGACCTGCAGCAGGCCGCCTGGGACGCCCTTGCCGGCGAGGCGGGCTGCGTGGTGGTCATGGAGCCGGACACCGGCAAACTGCGCGCGCTGGTGACCTCCCCGGCCTACGACAACAATTTGTTCGCTGCGGGCATCTCCCGCCGCGACTGGGAGGCCCTGCGCACCAGCAAGCGCTATCCCCTGCAGAACCGCGTCATCCAGAGCGTCTATCCGCCCGGATCGGTCTGGAAGCTGCTCATGGCCGTGTTCTTCCTGGAGAACGGCGTGGATCCCCGCGAGACCGTCTTTTGCGGCGGCCAGACCAAGCTGGGCAACCAGATCTTCCGCTGCTGGCGGCGCGGCGGCCACGGCAGCCAGACGCTGGAGCAGTCGCTCATCAACTCCTGCGACGTGTACTATTACATCATGGCCGAGCGCCTGGGCATCGACAAGATCTCGGCCTTTGCCAAGCAATGCGGCTTCGGCCGCCCCACCGGGGTGGACCTTCCCCACGAACGTTCGGGCCTGGTGCCCTCGCGCGACTGGAAGCAGCGCTACCGCAAACAGGTCTGGGTGCGCGGCGATACCTTCAACACCTCCATCGGTCAGGGCTTCACCCTGGTCACGCCCATCCAGATGGCCGTCTACGTGTCGGCCATGCTCAACGGCGGTGATTTGCTCAAGCCCCAGCTGCTGGAAGATGCCCCCCGCGAGGTGCGCGGCCGCATCCCCGCCGAGCTGAGCCACCTGCGCTTCGTGGTCCAGGCCATGCGCCGCACGGCCGGGGGCGGTACGGCCAAGGTGGTGGGCCGCCACGATGCCGACATGGGCGGCAAGACCGGTACGGCCCAGGTGACCAAGCTGAAGATGACTGCCAACGACCGCCGTCTGCGTACCGCGGAGCTGGCCTACCTGCACCGCGACCATGCCTGGATCGCCACCTGGGGCAGCAAGAACGGCAAGACCTATGTGGTCATCGTCATGGTGGAACACGGCGGCGGCGGTTCCAGCGTGGCCGGGCCCGTGGCCAAAAAAGTCTACGAATATCTTTTCGGGCCGGATACCGCCGCGCCCGGCTACAGGGCACCGGAAGCGCCCCAGCCCGCCGGCAGGATGCTGGGCCCCGCCTCGGGTCCCCTGCCGGGCATGACCAACGACAGCAACGATCTTCCCAAGCGCCGTCGCCGCTGACGACAACAGGAACGCCCCATGGACAAGCGCCTTCTCGGCTATATCAACTGGGCACTGCTGGCCTGCATGCTGCTGCTCTATTTCACGGGCGTGGCCAACCTGTATTCCGCCAGCGGCACCCGCGTGGAGACCGGTTTCGCCTTCGAGAGCTTTTACCAGCGCCAGCTGATCTGGGGCCTGTGCGGCCTGGGCTGCATGCTGCTGGCCACGCTGTTCGACTACCGGCAGCTGCGCAACCTGGCCTGGCCCGCCTATCTGTTCTTTCTGGTACTGCTGATGCTGGTGCCCCTGATAGGCTCCACCTTTTACGGCGCCAAGCGCTGGATCTCCTTCGGGCTGTTCACCATCCAGCCTTCGGAACCCATCAAGATCGCCGTGCTCATCCTGGTGGCGCGCCTTCTGGCCCGCGACAGCCAGCCCCTGGGCTGGAAGAACTTTTTTTCCGTGCTGGCCGTGGGCCTGGTGCCCGTGGTCTTCATCCTCAAGCAGCCCGACCTCGGCACGGCCATGATGGTGCTGCTCATCATGGGCGGCATGATCCTGTTCCACGGCCTGCGCCGCTATGTGCTGGGCACCTGCCTGCTGGCCGTGCCCGGTGTGGCCGCCCTCATGTGGTGCGTGCTCATGCACGATTACCAGAAGCAGCGCGTGCTCACCTTCCTTAACCCCGGTGACGACCCCCTGGGGGCGGGCTACCACATCCTGCAATCGCGCATCGCCATCGGCTCCGGCGAGCTGTGGGGCAAGGGCTACATGGAAGGCATGATGAACAAGCTCAACTTCCTGCCCGAACGCCACTCGGACTTTGCCCTGGCCGTGTTCGGCGAGGAATGGGGCTTTGTGGGCTGCGTGGCCCTGGTGACGCTGTTCTGCCTGTTCCTGCTGTCCATCTTCTCCACGGTGGTCCAGGCCAAGGACCGTTTCGGCAGCATGCTGGCCGTGGGGGTCTTCTTTTACTTTTTCTGGCAGATATGTATCAATATGGGCATGGTCATCGGGCTCATGCCCGTGGTGGGCATCCCCCTGCCCTTCATCAGTTATGGCGGCAGTGCCACAGTGGTGAACTTCACATTGCTGGGTATCGTGCTTAATGTTTCTATGCGGCGCTTCATGTTCAAGAGCTGAGCCCGGGGCATGCCTGCCCGCGCAGGCGTGCCGGACAGGAGACCTCCCACCTCCTTTCCCGGGGCACAGCCGGGGACCCGCCGCATGACCCATCCGGATATCCCGTTGCCGGACGACCGGCCGACGACTATCCCCTCTCCGCCGCCCTGCGCGCGTCCGTCATCCCCGGTCACGCGCCTGCGCCCGGGGCGGCCAACGGCAATCATCGACGCCCTGCCGGGGAAGGCGTCACCCCATCCAAAGGAGGTCTTCCATGCCCCAGGATTATTTCCGCGCCCTGCGTGATGTGGCCCTGGCCATCAATGCCAGCCTTGATCCCAAGGACGTGCTGCACAAGATCAGCGAGCACACGGCACAGACCATGAACTGCAAGGCCTGCACCATCCGTCTGCTGGACAGCACCGGGCACTTCCTGCTGCCCAGCGCCGCGTACGGCCTCTCCGCCACCTACATGCGCAAAGGCCCCGTGGAAGTGAAACGCAGCGGTCTGGACAGCGAAGTGCTGTCCGGCAAGGCCATCCACCTGAAGGACGCCACCTCTGACGGCCGCTTCCAGTATCCCGAATCCGCCAAGGCCGAAGGTCTGGTCTCCGTGCTTTCCGCTCCCCTGAGCGTGGGCGGCAAGGTCATCGGCCTGATCCGCGTCTATTCCTCCGAAGAGCGCGAGTTCAGCGCCGACGAGGACAGCTTCATGATGGCCGTGGCCGCCATCTCCGCCGTGGCCATCGAGAACGCCCGCCTGCATGACGCCCTGCGCAACAATTACGAGCTGATGGCCAAACACGCCTACTCGGTCTACGAAGACTAGCCGGCTCATCGTACGTCCCGGCCCGCCGGGCCCGGCGACGTGCGCCCCGGCATGACGGCATCAGGGGCCCTGCCCGCCGCCGTGCCGCTCCGCCCCCATCAAGACAGGATGCCCGCAAGGGCAAAGGTGAATACAATGAAAAAAGTTCGTGTCGGTATCAATGGTTTCGGCCGCATCGGCCGCCAGGTGTTCCGCGCCCTGCGCCAGAGCTACGCTGATCGCGTGGAAGTGGTGGCCATCAACGACCTCTTCGACGCCACCACCAACTTCCAGCTGCTGGAGTACGACTCCGTCTACGGCCGCGCCTTCCTGGACGCCCAGGTGGACGGTCAGGAAGTGAAGGTCGGTGACTGGAACATCCACTGCTTCGCCGAGCGTGACCCCCATCAGCTGGCCTGGGGCCAGCATGACGTGGACGTGGTGGTGGAAAGCACCGGCATCTTCCGCAAGGCCTCCCAGGCGTCCGTGCACATGGACAACGGCGCCAAAAAGGTCATCATCACCGCTCCGGCCAAGGAAGAAGACATCACCATCGTCATGGGCGTGAACCACGACCAGTACGATCCCGAAAAGCACCACATCGTGTCCAACGCCTCGTGCACCACCAACTGCCTGGCGCCCGTGGCCCTGGTGCTGCAGCGCAACTTCGGCATCAAGCTGGGCAACATGACCACCATCCATTCCTACACCAACGACCAGCGCATCCTCGACATGGCCCACAAGGACCCGCGCCGTGCCCGCGCCGCCGCCTGCAACATCATCCCCACCTCCACCGGTGCGGCCCAGGCCGTGGCCAAGGTCATCCCCGAACTGGCCGGCAAATTCACCGGCTATTCCCTGCGCGTGCCCACCCCCACGGTCTCCGTGGTGGACTTCAACGGCATCCTGGAAAAGGAGACCGACACCGAGACCCTGCTGGCCGCCCTCAAGGACGCCAGCGAGACCTACCTCAAGGGCATCCTGGGCTATAACACCCTGCCTCTGGTCTCCATGGACTTCAAGGGCGACCCGCATTCCTCCATCCTGGAAGCACCCTACACCACCGTGCAGAACGGCAATCTGGTGAAGGTCGTGGCCTGGTACGACAACGAATGGGGCTATTCCAACCGCGTCTGCGACCTTATCTGCCTGATGCAGGAAAAAGGCCTGTAAAAATCCCCCGGAGCGGGCAGCAGCCCTGCTCCGGCCCCTCATGAACACAAAAGGCCACCCGCCATGGGTGGCCTTTTTCATGCGTTCCACGCGCCCGGCAGCGTCAGGCGAGGGCCGTCATCCCGCAGACAGCCTGCTCCCTTGCCTTTCTTTCCATCCCAGGACGTCCGCGCCATCCTCCCCGCACTCGCTCCCGTCCTGTCTGCCCCATCCTGTGGACCTGTCCTCGGCCCATCCTCCATTCTCCTGCCCCATCCACCGGACACAAAAAAGTCCCCCGCGACACCGGGGGACCATCACACAGGGCTCGGACAGAGAGACCACGCTCCCGTCCGGCGACCATAGCAGCGTTTTTTGAAGGGAAAGGGGGAGCTTGAGGGGGAGAGGGGAACTTTTTCCAAGAAAAAAAGTTCCCCTCTCCCCCTCAACACAGCAACACTCTACCCCAGGGCCTCGCGGGCCAGCTCGGAAACGGTCTTCTCGACCACCTTCTCGCCGTCGAAAACTTCGCAGATATCCTCATGCCCCGCCTCGGCCAGACGGCGCAGGGCCGGGGCATCCATGAAGTCGCGGGGCAGCTGGGCAAGGGCCCAGGCGGCCATGCCGCGGCAGGGGACGTCCTCGTCCTCCAGCCCCTTGAGCAGCCAGGGCCGGGCGATGACGGCCAGTTCCTGCCGGGCCTGCGCCAGACGACCGATGGCCCAGAAGCAGGAGCGGCGCAGCGGGCCGTGGTCGCAGAAGTTGTCGTCCCGGCCCAGATCGATGACATAGGAGATGAGCACCCGGTGGAACTCCTTGGCCGCGCGCGGGCAGGCGGCCAGCACTTCGCCGAAGGCTTCGGGGATGCCCCAGCCGATGTTTCCGGACTCTTCGTTCATGTGCCACATGAGGCGGCGCATGATGTTGTGCATGTCTTCGGCGCTGCCCTCTTCCAGACCGGCCACCACCTGCCCCAGAGCCAGGGCGGCCTTGTGGCGCATGAGCGGTTCCAGCAGCAGGAAGGAGAAGAGCGGCCCCACGGCGGGCTGCCCCATGGAGCGCAGTTCGGGCAGATGGTCACGCCAGTCGGGCGCGGAAAGCAGGTCTTTCAGTTGCTGTTTGACGGCACGCATACGGGCCATGGCGCAGCTCCTTGCGTTACAGGGTACAGAAGAAGGTCACCCAGAAAGGCACGCTGAAATCCAGGATCATGGCGTGCACGATGGAAACGAACACCCATTGCTTGCCCGCGAAGCGGGTGATGACCGGCAGGGTGGAATCCATGGTGGACGCGCCGCCGCACGAGATGGCGGCCAGCGGGCTGATCCAGCGTACCATGAGCGGCGTGAAAAGCAATGTGGCCAGCTCGCGCATGATGTTGGCCAGCAGGGCCACGGTGCCCAGCTCCGCGCCCTTGTACTGGGTGATGAAGATGGACGAAAGGGAATAGTAGGCAAAGCCGGAACCCACGGCCAGGCATTCGCTGAGGGAATAGGCCAGCGTGATGCTGGCCAGGGCCGCCCCGGCAAAGGTGCCCACGGTGGTGGCCAGGGGCAGCAGCAGTACCCGGGGCCGCAGGGTACGCAATATCTCGCCCAGACGGCGGTCGTGCCCGATGGAGATGCCCACCAGGAACATCAGCACATAGAGGACGTAAAGCGTGCCGTCGTGCTCCAGGAAATAGTCCGGTATCCAGCCCAGCCAGGCCAGCAGCACGCCCAGCACGAAACAGCCCAGGATCATCAGGCTCCCGCTCATGCCCGGCCCTCCCCGTCTTCCCGGTCGTGGCGCACGCTCATGGCCGTGCCGGCGTCCGCGCCGTCGGCCTCAGCGGCCGCATGACGCTGGGGCCCGGCACCGGGGAAGAAGCGGCGCACGGCCACGGTGCAGATGAGGCTGCCCGCCACGCAGGCCACGGTGAGCACCAGGGCCTTGCCGCCCAGCACGGGCAGGTTGGCCATCAGGGTCTCGTTGCCGCCCACGGCCACGCCGAGGGCGAAGAGCATGAGCATGATGGTGGGAGAAATGGCGCGGCCCAGCAGTTCGGGCCACTGGAAAGAGCGCAGGGCAAAGCCCAGGGCGATGCCCGTGAGCATCAGTCCGATAGCAGTGAACATGTCGTTGTTTTCAGCGTCTGGAGATCTGTTGCAGCGCCCGGCGCACAAAGGCCAGCATGGCCGCGTAGCGCTGCGGTTCATCAAGAAGGAATTCCACGTCCCAGAGCACCCAGACCAGTGTGCCGCGATGGCGCAGCTGCTGGAGGGGGCGCACCCCGGCGGGCAGCCCCAGGGCGCGGGCCGCCACGGAGCCCATGACCACCACGGCACGGGCATGCAAGGCCTGCACGCCGGACCAGAACACGTCGGCATTGGGCTGGTAATGGGGCCTGTCCTCCCCGCCGGCCGGGGCCGAAGGGGCAGGCATGGCGTCAGGATCGGGCAGGCAGGCGGGCCAGAAGGTGCTGGTGCCCGCCGGATAGGCCAGATCCTGCATGAGACGGCGGAAAAAGGCGCTGCGCTGCGCCTTGCCCGGGGCCTGCGCTTCGCAAAGGTCCGGGCCGAGATTCCAGTAGGTCCAGACCACCCGTCCCTGCCGGGTGCGCGAAAGGCGCTCCTGCCAGACGGCGGGCCAGACGTGGGGCGGCAGGGGCCGCCAGTTCCTTACCGGAGCGGCGGCTTCCGGGGCCTGTTCCTCAGGCTGCGGGCGGGCCGGGCGTCGCTGTTCCTGCACGGGGGCCGCGGGAGCGGAAGAGGCTGCGAGGGCAGCGCCCTGACCATCCTGATGCAGCTGGGACGGCAAAGGGCGCACGTGACGGGGCGCCCGCGGGGCCGCAGGCTGCGGACGGCGCACGGGCGCGGCCGGGACGGCGTCCGGCATGACGCACAGGGAGAGCTCCGGGGGCAGATCCTCGGGCATGAGCAGCCAATTGAGGCCGCGTGCCTGCCAGGGGGCCGCCAGCGGGTTTACAGGCGCAAAAGCCACGAACAAAGATCCCAGGCCACGTCGGCCTTGCTCTGGTTGGGCCAGATCTCTTCATGGCCGGTACGGTCCACCACGGCCATGCTGTTGGTGGCCGCGCCGAAGCCGCTGTCGCCGCTGTTGACGCGGTTGCCCGCCAGCAGGTCGGCATCCTTGCGGGCGCGCTTGCCCCGGGCCAGCTCCAGCAGGCTTTCCATGTCGGGCGTGGTCTCGGCCGCGAAGCCCAGCACTTTCTGCCCTTCCCGCCGCTGGTGCGACAGGGTCCGCAAAATGTCGGGATTGGCCGTGAAACGGATGCTGAAGCCGTCCTGCTGCCCTTCTTTCTTGAATTTCTGCGGGCCCAGCGGCTCGGGCGAAAAGTCCGCCACGGCGGCACAGAACAGGCCCATGTCCATGCGGGGCCAGCAGTCGGACGCGGCCTCGAACATCTCGCGGGCACTGCCCACGCCGATGCGCTCCACTCCGGCGGGCAGGTCGGGGCAGCCGGGCCCGCACACGGCCGTGACCTCGGCCCCGCGCAGCCAGGCGGACGTGGCCAGCGCCGCGCCCATGGTGCCGCTGCTGGGGTTGGTCCAGTAGCGCACGCCGTCCCACTTCTCGCGGGTGGGGCCCATGGTCAGCATGACGCGCCGTCCCGCCATGTCCTGCGGCGAAAGGGCACGCAGGGCGGCCAGGAAAAGATCCTCCACCGGGGCCAGGTCTGATGGATGCCGATAGTGTAATAAAGCTTAATCAAACCTT
>OHAJ01000206.1_pt1 | contig 41233 bp, 46 predicted proteins | sample 1577101 | NCBI WGS metagenome assembly OHAJ01 (sample SAMEA3541531, study PRJEB24748) | human gut metagenome | biome: human gut; feature: human-associated habitat; material: faeces | place: China | collected 2012
CAAGTAGCGAGAAAAAGGGGTGATTATCATCAATGTCCAGTTGTTTTAGGTAGTGCCACACCTTCTCTTGAAAGCTATAGTCGTGCTTTAAAGGGTGCCTATGAATTATGTATACTTTCTCAAAGGGTCAATCAAAAACCTTTACCACAAATTGAATTGATTGATATGGTCGAAGAAATGAAAGCACATCATTATGAAGTATTATCAAGGAAGATGAAAGCTAAAATACAAGAAACAATCGATAAAAATGAACAAGTGATTTTATTGCTTAATAAAAGAGGTTATTCAAGTTATGTTCGTTGTTTAGATTGCGATGAAGTATTAAAATGTCCTCATTGTGATGTATCTTTAACTTATCACAAAGATACTCATACAATGCGTTGTCATTATTGTGACTTTCAAGTACCTTACCAGCAAAAATGTAGTCATTGTGGAAGTACTAATATTAAACTGATTGGTAGTGGTACCCAAAAGATAGAAGAATATTTACAAAATAATTTTATAAATTCAAGAGTGATTCGTTATGATGTTGATTCTACAAGAAAGAAGCAAGGACATCATCAATTGCTTAAACAATTTGAAAATCAAGAAGCAAATATTTTAATTGGGACACAAATGATTGCTAAAGGATTAGATTTTGAAAATGTGACTTTTGTAGGAGTTATTAATGCAGATCTTTCTTTAAATATTCCTGATTTTAGAGCAAATGAAAGAACATTTCAATTATTAGAACAAGTTTCTGGTAGAAGTGGTCGAGGGAAGAAACAAGGAACAGTGATGATTCAAACGTATAATCCTGATCATTTTGTTTTACAATGTGTTAAAAATCATGATTATCAAAGTTTTTATCAAAAAGAAATGGAAATGAGAAAACTTGCGAAATATCCACCTTATTGTTATTTAATAAGTATTTTAGTACAAGGTAAAAAAGAAGATGATGTGACTTTTTGTAGTCAACAAATAAAGGAATATTTAGTAAAACAATTACCGAAGGCAATTGTTTTAGGACCTGCTAATTGTACGATTTATAAGATGAATGATATTTATCGAAAGAGAATGACACTTAAAATAACGAATACAACACATGTTTATGAGGTGTTGCATGCAATGAGTGATTATTATAATAAAAAAGGAAGAAAGGTAAATGTGATATGTGATTTTAATCCATACACAACGATATAGTTATGGCAAGAGAAAATGCATATATGATTTTAAATCAATATTTTGAAGATGAGAGTTTTTTAAATATTGCTTTAAATGAACAATTAAAGAAAAGTAATTTAAAAAGAGAAGATAAAGATTTATGTACAACCATTGTTTATGGAACAATTCAAAATCTTTTATATATTCAATATCAACTTCAACCTTATATTAAAGGAAAAAGAGTAAAGAAAAAAATAAGGGCACTTCTTTATATGTCTTTATATCAATTGATATATTTAGATAAAATACCTGAATATGCCATTATTAATGAAGCGGTTAAAATAGCTAAAAAAGAAGGTTATCAAACAAGTCAATTTGTAAATGCGGTATTGAGGAATTTTACAAGAAACGAAAGAAGATCATTAGAGGAATTAGATGAATTAGAAAAAATCTCGATTATGACATCACATCCTTTATGGATGGTCAAAATGTTTAATAAACAGTATGGTTTAGAAAAAACAAAAATGATTTGTGAAGAAGATAACATGCCTCCTACAAGAAGTGGGAGAGTCAATACATTAAAAACAACAAAAGAAGAGTTATTAAAAGAAAGCTGTTTTGAAGAAGGAACATTGTCTCAAGATGCTCTTTTATATAAAAGAGGAAATCTAGCCTATACTTCTTATTACAAAGAAGGTAAAGTAACGATTCAAGATGAATCAAGTCAATTAGTAGCAAGACTTTTAGATCCTCAAAAAACAGATTACGTTTTAGATATGTGTAGTGCTCCAGGAAGTAAAACAACACATCTTGCAGCATTAATGGAAAATCAAGGAAAAATAGAAGCCTATGATTTATATAAGCACAAAGTAAAATTAATAGAACATAATTTAAAACGTTTAGGTGTTAAAAACGTACATGTTCAAGCAGGTGATTCTACAAAGCTCATAGAACACTATCCTCCTGAAACGTTTGATCGTATTTTATTAGATGCACCTTGTTCAGGATTTGGGGTTTTAAAACGTAAACCAGAAATTAAATATCATGATTCGAGTGTGATGGATGGTTTAATCCCATTACAAGCACTTTTATTAGAAAATGCGTATAATTTATTGAAAAATGATGGTACAATGGTTTATAGTACATGTACAATCAATAAAAAGGAAAATGGGATGATGATTGAACATTTTATTCAAAAACATCCTGATATGAAAGTTATTGAACAACGTACAATTTTGAATTATGAATATCACACAGATGGATTTTATATGTGTAAAATGAAAAAGGGATAGAAGATGGAACATTTATATAATTATTCTTTAGAAGAATTAACTGAATATTTTAAATCAATCAATGAAAAACCTTTTAGAGCAAAGCAGGTTTTTCAATGGTTATATCAAAAAAATGCTTTTGATTTTCAAGAGATGTCTAATATATCAAAAGATTTAAGAGAAAAATTGGAAAAACAATGCATCATTGATACCTTTGAAATACAAGAAAAACAAGTATCAAGTGATGGAACTATCAAATACTTATTTAAAATGATTGATGGTAACTTAATAGAAGCCGTTTTAATGAGACATGACTATGGTCAATCATTATGTGTAACAAGCCAAGTAGGATGCAATATGCAATGTGCATTCTGTGCTAGTGGACTTTTAAAAAAACAACGTAACTTAACAGCTGGTGAAATGGTGAATCAAGTCATGGCAGTCACTAAAGATACAGGTATTCGTGTTTCACATGTTGTTGTCATGGGAACAGGTGAACCTTTTGATAACTATGATGAAGTGATGAAATTCGTTAGAATTATTAATCATCCTCATGGTTTAGCTATTGGAGCAAGACATATTACGATTTCTACATGTGGACTTGTCAATATGATTGAAAGATATAGCAATGAAGGGATTCAAACAAACCTTGCTATTTCTTTACATGCCCCTAATGATGAAATTAGAGACCAATTAATGCCTGTAAATAAAGCGTTTAATATGGATGCTTTAAGAAAAAGTGTTGCAGATTATATCGAAAAAACGAATCGTAGAGTGACATTTGAATATATTTTATTAGATGATGTCAACGATTCACTTGCACATGCCAGACAGCTTGCTCATTATATGAGAGGATTGAATGCGTATGTGAATTTAATTCCTTATAATAGTGTTGATGAACATGGTTTTAAACCAAGTAGTCATGTAGAGGAATTTAAAGACGAACTATTAAGATTACATATTAACTGTACGGTTAGAAAAGAACATGGTAGAGATATAGATGGAGCATGTGGTCAGCTAAGAGCAAAACGTAGTGGGGTGATATAATGGAGTATTATGCATTGACTGATATTGGAAAAATCAGAGAAAAAAATCAGGACCAGGCAGCAACAGCAATTAATTTGAAAGATCAAATTTTAGGTGTTGTTTGTGATGGAATGGGAGGACATAAAGCAGGAGAAATTGCTTCTCATGTTGTAGAGGAACATGTACTTACATGTTTTAAAGCGAATCCACCTTTTTTAGATGATGAAGAAGTGACAAATTGGTTAATGGATACTGTTTTAGAAGCTCACCAAATTGTAAAAAGAATGGCTAATATGCAAGAAGATACAAAAGGAATGGGAACAACTGTAGCGATTGCGGTGGTTGATGGTGATGATGCTTTCTTTTGTCATGTAGGTGATAGTCGTATTTATGTTTATGATGATCAAGAAATTATTCAAATGACAAGAGATCATACATTAGTGAATGAACTTATTCAACGAGGTGCGATTACTGAAGAAGAAGGTAAGAATCATCGTCAAAAGAATGTTTTAATGCAAGCTATTGGTGTTGAAATGAATATTGTACCAGATATTCAAAAGTATAAGTTAAATGGAAAAAATATTTTGATTTGTAGTGATGGGTTATTTAATTCTTTAGAAGATGAAGAAATTTTAAATATTGTAAGACAAAATATGAATGTTAAAGATAAAGTTCATCTATTGATTGAACAAGCAAATGAACATGGTGGACATGATAATATTGCTGCTGTGTTAATAGAAGGAGGACGTTAAAAAATGAATAAAATCATTGCTGAACGTTATGAATTGATTGATATTATTGGTCAAGGAGGAATGGCAGATGTTTATCTAGCAAATGATACGATTTTAAATCGTACAATTGCTATCAAGATATTACGTACATCTTTAGCGAAAGATCCAATTTATATTGCAAGATTTCAAAGAGAAGCTTCAGCAGCAGCTGCGCTTTCACATAAAAATATTGTTGAAATTTATGATGTTGGTGAAGATAATGATCAATACTATATTGTCATGGAATATGTACCTGGTAGAACACTGAAAGAATTAATTGCTAAAAGAGGAGCTTTACATGTAATGGAAGCTATTGACATTATGAAACAAGTACTTTCAGGAACAGCAAGAGCACATCAAATGGGAATTATTCATCGTGATTTAAAACCACAAAATATTTTAGTAACGGATACAGGAACAGCTAAGATTGCTGATTTTGGAATTGCTTCTATTCAATCACTTACACAGTTTACACAAACAGATGTGATTATGGGTTCTCTTCATTATTTAGCACCAGAATTAGCACGAGGAGAAAAAGCGACAGTTCAAAGTGATATTTATGCTTTAGGAATTGTTTTTTATGAATTATTAAGAGGACAAGTACCATTTAATGGTGAATCTCCAGTGAATATTGCTTTAAAACATATGCAAGAAGATTTACCATCACTTAGAGAATTTAATCCATCTATTCCTCAATCAGTAGAAAATATTATTATTAAAGCAACTGCTAAAAACTTAAATGATCGTTATAAAAGTGCTACGGAAATGTTAGAAGATTTACAAACATGTTTATCTAGAACAGATGAAGAAAAACTTGTTTTTGATCATAGTGATGAAGTGAATGATCCTACGATTGTTGTAAATCCACGACAAATCTTTGATGAAGAAGAACCAGAAGAAGTTGAAGAAAGAGCTGTTGAAAAGAAGAATAATAATGGTAAAGGAAAACAAATTTTAGAAAAATTAAAAAATCCTAAAGTTCTTGCAGGAGTCGTTGCAGGTGTTGTTTTGATTATTGGAATTATTTGTTATTTCTTACTTTTTGGTGGAAATAAACAACCAAATGTAATGCCAGATTTAGTTGGATTGAAACAAAGTGAAGCAGAAAAAATATTAAAAGATTATGATGTTACAATTAATAAGACAGTTTTTAAAGAATTATCTGATGATTATAAAAAAGGTTTAATTACAAAAACTGATCCAGAAAAAGGTTCTTCTATTAAAGAAGGAGATGTTATCACAATTACTGTTTCAAAAGGTAAATATATTGTTTTAGATGATTATACGGGATTAAGTTATGATGAAGCTAAAAAGAAATTAAATAAGATTGGCTTTAAAGTTGATATAAAACGTGAAGTTTCTGATAAAAAGGCGGGAACAGTTTTATGTTTCCTATTCCAAAGAAGATTTGACCATCCAGAAAAATTTTGAAACATTCCTTGCCTAGCCGGGTACCACATTTGCCGCCGTGCCGCCGCAGTTGACGATGGTGTAGTGCATCCGAACGTCCGAGGGGACATGCTCCCGTAGGAACTCGACGCCCTGACAAGCCAGGATCAGGCCGTCCAGTGCGCTGCGGCCCTTTTCGGGCTTGAGCGCTGCGTGAGAGCAGACACCGTGGTTATTTATTATTATTATATTTCTTCCAGAATCTGACCGTCGGTGCTGATGGTGACGACCTGCCAGGGGATGATTTTACCGCTTTGCTGCAGCGCTGTTCTGACCGCCTGTTCCATACCGCCGCAGCAGGGTACTTCCATGCGGACGACGGTAACGCTTTTGATATCGTTTGCAAGCAGGATCTCAGTCAGCTTGCGGCTGTAATCTTCGTTGTCCAGCTTGGGACAGCCGATAAGCGTGATATGGTTTTTTATGAATTTACGGTGGAAATCGCCGTAGGCGAAGGCGGTACAGTCGGCTGCAACCAGCAGCCTGCTGTTTTGCAGGTAGGGTGCGTGCGGGTTGACCAGCTTGATCTGGACAGGCCATTGCTGTAGCTCGCTGTTTTGGGGCGTGGCTGCCTGCTGCGCTGGTGCAGGTTCCTGCTGATGCAGTAAACGGGCCTGTGTGCTGGGGCAGCCGCAGGGAAGTTCAGCTTCCTGGCTGGCTTTATTGGCCAAAACGGCAGCTTCGTCATAGGCTGCGGCTTCACGTACTTCAAAGGTTATGGCATTGGTAGGGCAAACGGGCAGGCAGTCGCCAAGGCCGTCGCAGTAATCGTCTCGCAGCAGGGCTGCCTTGCCGTCCACCATGCCTATGGCCTGTTCGTGGCAGGCCTGGGCGCAGAGACCGCAGCCGTTACATTTTTCCTGATCTATAGTGATTATTTTGCGTAACATGATGAACCTCCTGTTGTCTTTCTGTTTTTATTATAGTACGATAGTAGGAAGAAAGCTGTTGTTTTTACAACGGAGGTAAAGAAGAATGGATAAATATTTGCAGATCATAGCGTCGGCATCTTTGTTCCGCGGTATTGCGAAAACAGAGATCGCGGCAGTGCTGCAGAATCTGGATGCGCAGCTGAGGGTCTATCCCCGGAACAGCTTTATCTGGCAGCTTGGCGAGCAGGTAACGACAGCTGGTTTTGTCGTTGCCGGCAGCGTGCATATCCTGCGCGAGGATTACTGGGGGCGGCAGAATATTCTGGCGCAGCTGGGCTGCGGGCATCTGTTCGGCGAGGTCTATGCCTGTCTGCGGCAGGTGCCGCTGACGGTGAGTGTGGCCGCGCCTAATGGAGCTACGGTGATCTTTCTGGACATTAAACGTCTGCTGGCGGGTTCGGCTCGCAGCGAAGCTGAAAACAGGCTGCTGCATAATCTGCTCCTGCTGATGGCGGAGCGCAATCTGTTTCTGACTCAGAAAATGGAATATCTGACGAAGCGGACGACGCGGGAAAAGCTGCTGGCGTATCTTTCAGAACAGGCGCGCCTGCAGCAGAACAATAAGCTGACGATACCCTTTAACAGGCAGCAGCTGGCCGATTTTTTGGCGGTAGACCGCAGCGCGATGTCAGGTGAGCTCAGTAAGATGCAGGCGGACGGACTGATCAGGTATAAAAAGAATAATTTTGAGCTTTTACAAAAATAAAACCAGCCGCTTCAAGCGGCTGGTTTTGCTTATACTGTTATTACATATAGAGGAATTGCAGACAGGTGGCAAATAAAGCTGCCGTTAAAACCTTGATGACTGCGCCGATAATGGCTGCCGTCATGGCCTCGCGTTCGGTAAGGTCGGTACAGCCGCTCCAGATAGCGGGAATCTGCCCGAAGATGACCTGCAGCGGGAAGCCGGAGGAAGCCAGGATATACGAGCCGACGACCAGCGGCGGGGCGATTGTGGCGGCAATTTCCTTCAGCTGGGCCATTGCCAGCGACCCGCCGACTAAAATAGAAACGGAACCGGTTTCGGCATGGATGTTGAAGGCATTGAGCATGGTATTGATACCGGCCTGAATGCCGGTCCACAGACCGAAATGGTCTAAAGCGCCGATTGCCGCAAAAACTACGGCGCAGGAGGGAATGATGAGCAAAAACAACAGCTCAGCGCCTTCCTTGGCCGCATTGAAGATGGTCGGCAGAAAACCGGTTTCAGGTGTGAAGCGGGGCAAGTCTTCAAGCGAGACAGCTTTGGTGTCGCGCCAGATAGTGAGCCGCAGAAGCAGCGGCGTCAAAAGCACCGGCAGGAACACCGCCAGAAAAACGACGACCCAGACGGAAACCTTGGCGGCGTTCAAAGCGATCAGGCCGAAAACGAAGATCGCAAAGGAGGACTGCGACTGCATCATGGTAGCGATAGCGATTTTCTGCTCGTCTTTGGTGGCTTTGGATTTTTTGAGGATCGGGCCGCCAATACGGCCGGCAGCGTTGATATCGCCGAGGATATTATATACGGACGGTACGGCGACAGCGGCGTTGACACCGATGACCTTCATCAGGGGCACGAAAATACGCATCAGGGCGTCGGTAAAGCCAAGGCGTTCCAGCAGGCGCCCCATGGTAACGCTGATGATGATCGCGATACCGATGGAACCTGTGATATAGACCTTGATGATAATAGGGGCGGCATGGTTGAACATATTGTTGAACAGGTTGCCGATACCGCCGGGGTTAACTACCAGCATCAAAAAGGAAAAGGCGACTAAAAACAGGCCTACGTATTCGATCAGTTCGATCTTTCTTTTTCCACCATTCATCATAAACCCCTCCGTTATTCTGTTTTTGGCTTAGGCAGATAATTGCGCGCCATGGTTTCGCCGTAGTTTTCGATGTGGGTGCAGCCGCAGTGGTCCAGCGGCAGGCTTACCATACGTTCGCGGAAGATGTGGATATCCAGCTCGGGGATCTGCAGACGCAGGGCCCAGGCCAGGGGGATTCCGTTTTCTAAGATCTCCAGCGCGTGAGAGTTGCCTGCGATCAGGTTCAGGCCCAGTTCTTCGGCTTTTTTGACCAGCGGGTCGCCGGGCAGTGGTCTGCTGATCGTGCAGACTACGGTGTTGGCTTCGGGGTATTCGGCGTAGGCTTTTTCCAGGTCCTCGGCCGAGAAACCGGTATGCGGGAAAACAGTGATGGTTTTGCCCAGCTTGTTGTCGGGGCTGCCGACAAAGATTTTGGCGCGGGCTGCGATCGAGGTTTCGTGGATCTCGGTACAGCCGCGGATCTGACGTTCAGAGGTGAGCACGCGTGATTCGATATCAGTGCCCATGATCGTGTCGATACGGTTGAGCAGGTCGCCCAGTGTTTCTACTTCCGGCAGGGCGTTGCCATACCAGACGATCTTACCGGGGACACCGCCAAAGCGGATGTTGACGTGTTTGGCGCAGCTGCCGTGGATCCAGGCGATACCGGGATGCAGGCCGTGAAAGGCTTCGTGCAGCTCAAAAACAGCCAGATGATACAGATTAAAGTAATCTCTGGCGGTAACGCCGCCGGTATTGGAGCCTTCCGCGATTGGGTGATGGGCGATAAGGCAGTCGATGCCTGTTGCGCCGGCCAGTTCAATGGCGCTTTCAGTCAGGGTCATCATAACCGCTACTTTTTTGACGGGCATATCTGGATCGCCCCAGACGAGACCGGGCAGTTCGGTCACAGCTTTGCCGGGGATACCGGAGGTCTTGGTAACTACAAAGGGGTTAGCGCCGCCGTAACCGAAGGAGTCGGTGATGACGCGGCCGCCGGTAATAACGTCGAGGGCTTTGAGGATATCGCGTACAGTTGCCATCAGATTATCACATCTTTCTTATAAGTTTGAGAAAATATTGGTGCAGCCTGCCGCTTCGACACGGGCCTTGATAGCATCATCGTCGGTGCTGTAAAGATTTTTGGCCTGCATCCGTTCAAAATAAACTGAGCCGGAGAAGGTGTATTTTTTATTGCGTGTCTCGGCGTCCAACATTTGCTTGACAACGTAGCCGATAAATTCGCCGATAGCTGTGGTTTCAGGCAGGATGACTGGCGCCAGACCGTTGGCGGCTCTGGCGGCGTTATGCCCGGCCAGCGAGCCGCTGACGATAGCTTCCGTATGGCCTACCATTGCTCCGGCACGTTCGCCGCCACAGAAAAGGTTGATTTTGCCGTCAGCCTTTAAGGAAGCATCGACATGGGCGAAATTAAAGTAACGCATAGAGTTGCCTTTGCCGCCGGACAGTGGGTCTTCGAAGCGGGCCCGTTCAAAGCCGGGGATCATACGCAGCTCTTCCAGCGGATAATAAGGCGTCATCAGCTTGGCTGAGCCGGTGTCCAGCAGAACGATGTTGTCGGCATAAGCGTCGAGCGCATACTGCTGGCAGGCTTTCATAGCCAGCTTTTCTTTATGCTTTTTGATTGCTTCGGGAATCGGGACGACGCAGCAGCCTGTCTTTTCCAGCTCGGTAACGATCTCAGGGGCCAGTGATTCTTTGAACAGCTTACAGGAGCCGCTCATGGCGCCGAGCCCTGTAGGTTTTTCTGCTGTCCATTCTTCCACGCCGGACTGGGTGGTGACGCTGACGCGGGGGCCGAAGCTGTGGCAGCGCAGGATACACATGGCGCAGCCGTTGCCGTGTTTATTGCAGTTGAGCGGCATAGCCGAAGAACCGCTGACATCTACGAAAGCGTCGGCAGTAAGGCGCAGGCCGCTTTTGGTAATAACGGCGGTGATCGTGTCGCCTTCGTATTCCGTTTTAACGGCCGGATCAGCCATCAGCAGCTTGATGCCGCGGCTCAGGAGCAGTTTTTTGACCGCGGGCTCGATTTTATAGATATTGTAAAGAGTAGCGTGTTTATGACCGGGAAAATCCATGTTTTTGTGAGTTGCAACGGCTTCCATAACTGTAAACAGGTCGCCTGCACCCATGGCGATACATTCTTCGGCGGCAGTATAGCGGCCGTTGTTGCGGAAAATCCCGCCGACCAGCCCTGTGCCTAAAAGCATATCGGTACGCTCGAGCAGAGTTACGTCGGCACCGGCTTTTTCAGCAGTAAGAGCTGCGGCACAGCCGGCCCAGCCTCCGCCGATAACGACGATTTTTTTCTTGGTCATCCTGATTCCTCCAAACGGGGTAGATTTTTATTTAATTATACCCCTTTAGTATAACAAATTAATAATTAAAGAGTAAAGCACATAAAGTATGTATACATATAAAAAATTGCAGGCTGTACTGGCGCGGCCGGTTGTGGTAAAATAAACGAATAAAAACAGTTCTTGCTGGTGGAGGGATCAAGGTGACCAAGTATAAGAAAAATGGTAAAAAACTGGGTGTGCTGGGAGGAATGGGGCCTGCTGCGGCGGCAGAGTTCCTGCGGCAGCTGGCGGCAAAGTGTCCGGCGGCAACAGATCAGGAGCACCCTGTGGTATATATGATCGGGGATTGTGAGATACCTGACCGCAGCACAGCGATCTTTGGCAAAGGCGAAAGTCCGGCGCCGGTTCTGGAAGCGCGGCTGCGCCAGCTGTGCGATATGGGGGCAGAGGTACTGGCGGTGCCCTGCAATACGGCCCATTATTTTATTGATGATTTTAAAGCTGCTCTGCCGCAGCCGTTAGTGCATATCATTGAAGAAACTGTCCTGGCGGCCCAGCGGCTCAATCCTGAAGGCGCCTGGATGCTGTCGACGCATGGTACGCGCGCCAGCGGTCTGTATCAGAAATATGCCGATAAACACGGTTATACCTTATATCTGCCCAATGAGGAGCAGGCTGAAAAAGCGCAGCAGGCTATCTTTTATGTCAAAGCCGGCGAGCTTGACCGGGCAGGCGCTGTGACTAAAGCTCTCGTAGAAGAACTGTGGCGCGAGCGTGACCTTCCTGTGATGACGGCCTGTACCGAGCTGCCGTTAGGATACGCGGCTTCCGGCCTGCCGCTGGACAGAGAGGTTTCCAGTATCGGGGCTCTGGTCGATGCCTGCATCAGGATGCTGTATGATGAAGTAAAATAAGCATAAAGAAAAGGACTATCTCGATGAGATAGTCCTTTATTTTTGTTTTACCAGCGCCTGCTGGAACCGCCGCCGCCGCCGGAGCCTCCTCCGAAACCGCCGCCACCGCCTCCGCGTCCGCCGCCGCGCAAAAGTGCGAGCAGGATGAACTGAGTGATGATGCCGCCGAAGAACATATGGTCAACGATGACGAGTACGATCAGGCCGACTGCGATCAGTGCCTTCATCCAGCCAGGCATCGGCGTATCGCCTGTGCCCTGCTGGGCTCCGCCGTTATAACGCACGCCTTCCAGCTTGACATCATAACTTTTGGCTACGGTAGTTGCGACAGTCAGATAGCCCTGCACGATGCCTTTTTCGTACTGGCCCTGCTTAAAGTAGGGCAGCATCTGCTGGTCCTGGATCCGTCCCGTCAGGCCGTCGGGCAGAACGCCTTCCAAACCGTAACCGACTTCGATCCGCGATTGTCTGTCATCGACAGCTACTAAGATCAGCGCGCCGTTATTCTTTTCTTTATTACCAAGTCCCCATTGCCGCAGCAGTGTCAGTCCATATTCGTCAATGGGCTGGCCGTCAAGTGTTTTTACCGTAACTACGGCGACCTGTGCGGTGGTTTTATTATCCAGATCCTGTCCGATGGCATTAAGGGCCTGACGGGTCTGCGGTGATAAAACACCGGCATAGTCCTGCACGTAGATGCCGGAGGACACGCTTGGCTTAGGTGGTACCTGGATCGCCGCTTCTGCCCCGACGGCAAAGACCGCCTGGATCAGAAGCATCAAAAGGACGAGCCAACGTTTCATAATCAGTGAGCTCCGTTATCGGTTAAAATTGTACTTGCGGAACAGTTTTTGCGCTTTCGTCTGCTTTAAAGTAATCACGGGCGTCAAAACCGAACATACCGGCATAAAGAACAGTCGGGAAGGATTTGATCTTGGCGTTGAAGCCCTGAACTGCGCCGTTGTAATCCATACGGGCTACGGCAATGCGGTTTTCCGTACCGGCCAGCTCGTCCTGCAGCTGCAGGAAGTTGGTGTTGGCTTTCAGGTCAGGATAGTTTTCTGCGATCATCAGCAGGCGGGAAAGAGCGCTGCTCAATTCGCCGTTGGCCTGGCTGGTTTCGGCAACCGTCTTGGCGCCGCCTAATTTAGCGCGAGCATCGGATACAGCTTTAAAAACGTCGCTTTCGTGGGCAGCATAGCCTTTAACGGTATTGACCAGATTGGGGATCAGGTCGTTACGGCGCTGGAGCTGGTTTTCGACCTGCGACCATTTGCCGTTGACATTTTCATTCATGGAAACAAGGCTGTTGTAGCCGCTCATAATAATGCCGGCGAAAATAACAACGACGGCGATAATAATCATTAAAGTTTTGTTCATTTTTTATTCTACCTCCAAAGATTTTTTTACTTAATGCTTATCTTCCATTGTAACTAAAGCGGGGGCTGCTGTCAAATGGAGCAGCGCCTGAAAATGTAAAATATCTGTGTTATTATGTATTTGTTTTATAATATTGCTGTGGGCTTAATTAAAGCAGAGCGTTCGCCAGCAGATTCCTTGTGATATAATGTTGTTAGAAGATTATAAAGAAGGCGGTGTCGACGTGGGTGCACTTGACGGTATCAGGATTCTGGATTTGTCGCGGCTTTTGCCGGGACCGTATTGCAGTATGCTTTTGGCGGACTTCGGAGCGGAAGTAATAAAAATCGAAGAACCGGGGCGCGGCGATTATTCGCGCAGCTTCCCGCCATTTCAAAACGGGTTCGGGTACTGGCATTTGCAGCTGAACCGCAATAAAAAAGCGTTGTACTGGATTTAAAAAGTGACGCCGGCAGAGCGGCCTTTTTAAAATTGGCGCAGACGGCGGACGTAGTCTTGGAAAGCTATCGGCCCGGCGTTTTAAAGCGTTTAGGCATTGATTATGAGACCGTGAGCAGGCTGAATCCGAAAATAGTTTATTGCGCGATCACAGGCTATGGCAAGCGGGGACCATTGGTCGACCAGGCTGACCACGATATCGGCTATGTGAGCCTGGCGGGCATCACGTCGATGAGCGGCGAACCAGGAGGCAGGCCGGCGATACCTGGTATTCTGATGGCGGATATGAATGCGGCGCTGATGGCGGGCATGAGTATCCTGATGGCTGTGCGCCATGCTGAGCAGACCGGGACCGGACAGGAAATAGACATCTCGCTGTATAATACGGCGCTGACCCTGATGCCGGGCGCTGCCAGTTTATATTTCGGCAGCGGTTTCGTTGCCGAACGCGGCAATAACTGGCTGACCGGTGCATATGCCAACTATAATATTTACGAAACGCGGGACGGCCGTTATGTTTCGGTAGGGTGCCTGGAGAAAAAATTCTGGAGCAACCTTTGCCTGGCCTTAGACCGCGCCGACTTTATCGATGCTCTGGACGATGAATCGCAGCATGAGCGCATTAAGGACGAGCTGACCGAGATTTTCAGGACTAAAACCATGCAGGAGTGGACGGCTTGTTTGGAGGGGAAGGACACCTGCGTAACGCCGGTACTGAATTTTGACGAAGCTTTGGCTGCGGAGCAGACCCGTGCTAATGCAATGGTGCTGACGGTCGAAGACGAAGAGATCGGTACTTATAAGCAGCTGGGCTTTGCCATGAAAATGTCGGCAACGCCGGGAACGCTGCAGAAACGTGCTCCCAGACTGGGTGAGGATACGGAAGCAGTTCTGCGCGGCTGCGGTTTGAGCGAGGCTGAGCTGGACCTGCTGACAAAAGAATAAAGGCAGAAAGACTAATTTTTTATTTATGAAGGATTTATGTTATATATATAATATATGTTATAATATTATATATATAACATTTTTTTTGCTTAAAAATATCATTCGCTATGTAATAACATAGTGGCTTTTATTTTTGTTCACCAAAAGACAGTCTTTGTAATTATTTTGGTGCCATGATCAAAGCGGAGCGGGGATCAGACTTCGTATATGTATGGCAGTCAGGTCACTAAGGAGCTGAGCTAAAATGCCCTGGAAAAGGTCTTTAAACAGTTTGGCAATGCTGATGCTTATGAGCAGCAGCATTGCCAACGCGCAAAGTGCCGACAGTTTTAAAACAGCTGAATATAATGAGATAGGCTATAATGTGCTGGATGCAGTGAATGCGGCGTCGGCTTATGCCAATGGCTATACAGGGAAAGGCGTTATTGTGGGTGTCTGTGATGATCCTATTAATTTTTTGGTTCCTGAATTTGATTTAAAACAAAATTCTGAGATGATCAATGTTGCTGGTGCCGGAGTATATAATTGGGCGAATTTTACTCATGGTACTCATGTGGCTGGTGTCGTGGCCGCATCTAAAAACGGCCTGGGTATGCATGGCATTGCTTTTGATGCCGAGATCAAGGGCTCTACTGCCGGTAGGATTTATTACAGTGACGGTTCGTTTGAGAGCCGCAAGGACCTTTATGCTTATTATGTGCAGCATCCGGAAATCAAGGTTATCAATAATTCCTGGGGAACTGGGTGCTATTTGACGAACATCGATGATAATCAGGCTTATGAGCTGGTGCAGAGTGGCGTTCTTACTCCTACAGGCAACCCGGAATGGCAGGATTATCTTTATAATAATACCATACAGTTCAGAGAAGCGGTTGCCCATGATAAGCTTTTAGTATGGGCTGCTGGCAACAACGGTCACACTATGGCGAGTATAGAAAATACCAGCCCTGTTTTTGACCGAAGCCTGAGCAACAATTTTATTACTGTTACCGCAGGCGATGCTGCGGCGCTGCACCGTAATAAGACGGGCGGTTTTGACGCAGACTGCAACGCTATCGCAATTTTCTCTGATCTGGCTCAATATAGAGAGGACTGTGTTTTAAACGCACCGGGTGTTGCGATTGTTTCCGCTAATGCTGACTTTGCGGCTGCTGGTCAAATGGATGTGATTAGGTATGGTACGTCTCAGGCCGCTCCGCTGGTAACAGGTGTGGGCGCTTTAGTCCAGCAGGCGTTTCCCTATCTTGGCGGCAAACAGATAGGGGATGTGCTGTTGAGCACGGCAAATAATCAGATTGTGGCGACGGATGGTTTTTTCATAAATGTACAGGATGATCCAGGAGAAGGAGATAATAAGTCAGAGCTCAAAATAAATATTTTTGTTCCTCCTGGTGGAGCCGCGCTGGATATTGAGAAAGCATTCGAGAAGGCCTACGCAGAAAACGAAGATCTTTTTTGGGGATTTTATGGTATAAAACTATCAGATGATAAAACAAATGGTAAAAAAAAGCTGCACAGTGAACTGGATGCAAATGTGGAAATTGATGTTTTTGAAAATGTACCGGTGGAGGCATTGTTTGGACAGGGCATAGTTGATGCCGGGAAAGCTGTTGGAGGACTTGGGGCGATCAATGTCAGGCGGCTGAGTGCCGGCGATATCAGCGATGCTTATACGGTACGTGGAAAAGCTGAAAAGCAGGCCTTATACAGCGTGGATACTCAGGGCTATGATTCTGTCTGGAGTAATGATATCAAAGAAATACGCGCAGGTTATATTGCCGCTGATCCGCTCGGTTCAGGAAAAGCTGCTGATTCAACAGGAGCTGACAGCGATGTCAAAGATCTGTACGATCGCTGGCTGTACTATCAAACCAACTGGCTGAAAAATCCCAAAGGTGTTAAAGACAATAACAGTTATATGGTTGAGCGATATATCACAGATTTCAACAAGCAAATTGCAGACACCGGACTGGTAGGATTGCACGCCGGGCTGATAAAACAGGGGGAGGGTATTCTGAATCTGACCGGCAACAATACCTATCAGGGCAGTTCTATCGCAGTACAGGGCACGCTGCAAATAGACGGCTCTGTGGCCGGCGATGCTTATAGTACAGGCAGTGGTACGATTACAGGCAAAGGCACGGTCAATGGCAGCTTGTATAACGATGGCAGAGTGCAGGCCGGCAGTTATGGAAGCATCGAAAATATGCAGGTTAGGGGCGGCTTCAACGGCAGTGGTACGATATTGCTCAATACAGACGGTAAAAAATATAATTGTCTTAATGTAGACGGCGATGCCCATATCGACCGGATGGAGGTTAAAGCGTCTAATAGTGCTGCCCCCAGAGTCAGCGGCGTATTTATTACTGCGAATAGCATAGTTTCAGGGAGCAGTACAGAACATGAGTTTTCCGGGATGCTGGATGCCCAAATAGTGATCGATAATCAGGCTGGTAAACTTACGACTTCTGTCAGTAATAATACCGGCGGCAACAGCGCTACCTTTGCTGCTTTGAATAATATGTATTTTTCGCTGGATAGTGACCGGCAAAAACAGATGTACAGGCTGTATGCCCTGGATAAAACTAATGCTGCAGCCGCTTTTTCGCAAATAGAAAATGGGATGCTGCTGGATCTGGCCCATGATGCCATGAAAAACGGCTCTGTAATGAGAGCGGTATATGAGCAGCCGGCACTGGCGCGGCAGGACGGATTGTGGATGCTGAATAACAAGCGCTGGGGACGCATTGGCGGCGTAAATGGGCACGGCTATAATCTGACCATTGGCAAGGATTTTCTTTCCGATGAACATGGATATTATGGTCTGTTGTTTGATTACGGCAGCAATACTGTCAGCGGAGCTGCGGGAAGCGGCGAATATGACAGTTATTCATTGGGTTTATATGCTGGAAATAAAAACAAACCCGGAAGTATAACAGGCTTTGTCAGCTATGGTTTACAGGCCAATAAGGGTACCGCTTATCTGCCGGTACTGGGGCAGACCGCTGAAAGCGACTATGACAGTAAAACGTTGGGGATAGGCGTTGAGTATGCCTATGATCTGGATTATGGAAAGCCGGAAGAATTGTGGCATGTCAGTCCTTATGCCAGGCTCAATTTTAACCATTATAGGCAGAAGGCCTTTAGAGAGCATGGTGCAGGTGTTTTTGACCGCAGTTTTGGCAGTTATAGTGATAATTATGCCGAAGGGGAGCTGGGCTTATCCTTTGACCGCAGTGAGGGTACGGGCGGTTATGGCATTCGCCTGGGTTATAAGCGTATCCTGACTGGCGAGCGGCAGCTTATGGAAGTCTGCTTTGCTGAAGATGAATGCGGGTCCCTGCTGCCGGTACGCAGTTGGGGAGAGGGCAGGAACCATTTTGTGGCGGCGGCTTATGTCAGGCATGATTTCAGCCGAAAATGGTCGGCTGGCGGCAGCCTTAGCGGGGACTGGTCTAATGGTGGACGGGAGATCGGGGCCCGGCTTGACTTGGCTTATCATTTTTGATTTCTTAATAATAAAAAAGACAAAGCCACTGTCACACTTATCACAGTGCGGCAGTGGCTTTGTTGCGTGAGCAATCGGCACATTTACAGTGCATTTTGGGGGGGATGGCTCAGCGAACTTGGTATTTAAGTTCTTTTTCCATCAGAGCGCCGTTTTCAGGGTTGAATTTCATTTCGCCGCGTAATTCGGGGGTATAGAATTTCAACTCATATTCATAAAGGCCGTCGTCGCTGTCAAGTTTTACTTTAGTGAAGGTTGCGTTGGGGAATTCTTTGCGAACGAGATCCTGGACATCAGCGGCAGATAGTACGACTCTGGGGCTGCCGAGAACTGTTTGGGCATCCATTTTGAATTCTTTTACAGCGCCGCCGTTTTTGAGCACTTCAACTTCATATTCGGTGTTGGTAGCGTTGTCGTAGAATTTTACTTCGTAATAAGCTGCGTATTTGTGGCTTTCGTCTTTGGTTACCAGATGAGTGCTGCCGGCAGGTACCCATTGTGCAGCGATGCTGCGTGCCTGATCGGCGTTGATGAACTCAGCGGCAAAAGCGGTTGCTGTGATTGCTAATGTACAGATTGCGGCGGCGATGATCGCCAGGATTTTTCTAGTCATGTTTTTTACCTCCTTGCGCCGTTTTCTTTATTCGGCGTTTTCTTTGTCTTTATTATAACGCGGAAAGATTAAAAGAAGATTAAAAGAAAATTTAATAAAAATTTATTTTAAAAACTTATTCGTTAATTTGCTTTTTTATTGTAAAATTCTAGTAGAAGGCTTATTGAAAAATAGGAAAGACAAGGTCTTTTTATGAAAGAAAATAAAAACTGGAAAAAACAGATCGCCTTATTCCTGATCAGCCAGAATCTGTCGATGTTCGGTTCGTCAGTAGTGGGCTTTTCGATCGTCTGGTATATTACCGTAACGACTGAGTCCGGATTCTGGATAACGCTGTCGACGTTGGCAACGCTGATTCCTCAGGTGCTGGTTTCATTGTGGGCGGGAGTATTTGCGGACAGATATAATAAAAAGACGATCATCATGCTGGCGGACGGTTTTACTGCTTTGGCGACACTGCTGGCTTTTGTGGCTTTTCATTATGGTTTTGCAAATTTAAGCTTTTTGATCTTTATCGCCTGTCTGCGTTCTGTCGGCGGCGGGTTTCAGGCTCCGGCAGTCAACGCGCTTTATCCGGAGATCGTGCCGCGGGAGCATCTGCTCCGGATAAACGGTATCAACCAGATGGCGAATAATGTGCTGCTGTTGCTTTCTCCGGCAGCCGGCGGAGCTATTTTGGGTATGGTTGGGATGCAGTGGACTTTTTTAGTAGATCTGCTGACGGCAGTTATTGCCATTGCCATCATGTTCAGGCTGAAAATAGTAACAAGAGCAGCGGACAGATCTGATAGTTCGGTACTGAAGGAACTGAGGGAAGGTGTACGTTACACCTGGTCACAGCCGCTGTTAAGAGTAATGCTGGTCTGCTATGCGGTAACTTTTATTCTGATCACTCCGGCGGCTTTTTTGTCACCACTGATGGTAGTAAGGAGCTTCGGCAGTGAAGTTTGGAAACTGACAGCCAATGAAATGCTGTGGTCGCTGGGCGCTCTTTTGGGCGGCGCGTTTGTCGCCTGGAAAGGCGAGTTCAAAAACAAGATTACGATGATAGCGGTCTCGTTGGCAGTGTTTGGCTGCACCTTTGCGCTGATGGGACTGTCGCGGGTCTTTTGGGTGTATCTGATCTTTGATTGTATCTGCGGGATGTTTGTACCGGTACTGATAGCGTCTGAGACGGTTTTGATCCAGACTAATACGGAAAAGGGTTATATGGGGCGTGTTTTTGCATTGCTGCAGTTTGTTTCGCAGGGGATGATGCCGATTGCTATTCTTGGCTTCGGACCGCTGAGCGATCTTGTCAGGATAGAGTCGATCATGATCGGCTGCGGCCTGCTGCTGATATGTTGGAGCCTGTATTTTAAAAAGGCGGCTGGCCGGGCGCTGTGCAGTATTTGACTGCTGGCAGGGAAACAGCCTTAGGCTTGTGCTATAATAAAAATAATTGAGGAGGTTGCGGCTATGAGACTTTTATTTGTGGAAGATGAGCCTGACCTGCGTGAGGTGCTGAAAAAGCAGCTGCAGGGAAGCGGTTATAGCGTCGATGCCTGCGGCGATGGTCTGGAAGCTCTTGATTATTTACAGCTTACAGCCTATGATGCCGTCATTTTAGATATTATGCTGCCCGGAGTCGATGGGCTGTCGGTACTGAAAAAAATGCGTACTGCCGGCGATAAAACGCCGGTATTGCTGCTGACGGCGCGGGGCAGTGTTGAAGACCGCGTCGCTGGTCTTGATCTGGGGGCTGATGATTATTTAGTCAAACCATTTGCTTTTGACGAGTTGGTGGCGCGTTTACGGGTGCTGCTGCGCCGCAGCAATGGACAGGTGTCGAACGTGCTGCAGTGCGGTGGTCTGGAAATGGATCTGAACAGCCGCCGCGTCAGCAGAGACGGGCGCGAATTGCAGCTTTCCGCTAAAGAATTTGCTGTTCTGGAGTATTTACTGCGCAATCAGGGCGTAGTCTTAGCACGCGAAACAATCGAAAACCATGTTTGGGACTATGATTTTGAGGGCGGTTCCAATGTAGTCGACGTATATATCCGCTATCTGCGGAAAAAAGTAGATGACGGGTTTGAGAAAAAACTGATCCAGACAGTGCGCGGCGCCGGCTATGTGCTGAAGGAGACTTTATGAAAAAGCTGTCGGTTAAAATGAAAATAACCCTGTGGTATACAGGGTTGATCGTGATAATTTTGAGTGCTATTTTTACGGCTGTTTTGCTGGCAACAGACAAGGTGTTGCTGTTGGGTGTACAGAACAAGCTGGAAGAAGAGGTCTATGATTTTGCCGAAGAACTGAAGGTCGACAGCAATGGCCGTCTGCGTCTGGAGAAACTGGATTTTTTAAAGGACGGGGTCAGGCTTGCTGTATATCACGAGAATGGTCAGATGATCACGGGCCTTGTGGCCAGCGGTCTGCCGGAAACACCCTTTGCAGACGAGCTGCTGCAGAAGGCTGGAAGTGACCAGCAAAACTGGTTTGTATATGACTTTTATTTTAAACCGCGTCATGCTGATAATTTTTACTGGGTACGTGGAACGGTACCGCTCAGTTCTGCATATGCGGAACGGGATAAGATTTTGCGGCAGTGCGCATTGTTTTTTCCGCTGCTGATCCTACTGGCTGCCCTGGGCGGCTACTGGATCACTAAAAAGGCTTTTCGTCCGGTAACACGGATCACGGAAGCAGCCGCGCAGATCAGCAGCGGCAGTGATCTGTCCAAAAGGATCGAACTGGAAGGTGCTGATGATGAGATCGATACGCTGGCGAAAACCTTTGACGGGATGTTTGCCAGACTTGAGGATGCTTTTGAAGCCGAGCGGCAGTTTACCGACGATGCTTCCCACGAATTGCGAACACCGACCTCGGTGATTATCGCGCAGGCTGAATGTGGTTTACAGTCGCCTGATCTGGAAAGTAAGCAGCAGGCACTGCAGGGAGTGCTGCAGCAGGCCGGGAAAATGTCGAAGCTGGTCAATCAGCTGTTGCAGCTGTCTCGGGCGGACAGGCATAAAGAAAGCCTGCATTTGGAAGAATTTGATTTAAGCGAACTGACCGAGATGGTGGCAGAGGAAGTCCATGGTCTGGCAGAATCCAAAGCGGTCACGCTGACGGCAGAGATCGAACCGGGAATCTTAGTTAAAGCTGATCAGACTCTGATGATGCGTATCTGGCTTAACCTGCTGACTAATGCGGTCAAGTATGGCAGGCAGCAGGGGCAGATCTGGCTTACTTTAAAGAGTGACGGTAAAAATGCGGTCGGTACTGTTCGCGATGATGGCATTGGGATCAGCGCAGCCGAGCTGCCAAAAATCTGGAAACGTTTTTACAGAGTCAATACCGCCCGCAGCAGTGGTGACGACAGCGGCACCGGTTTAGGGCTGGCGATGGTGAAATGGATGGTCGAAAGTCATGGAGGAACAGTAAGCGCTGTCAGTACCTTAGGGGCAGGCAGTACTTTCAGCTTTACGATCCCGCTGCGGCCTTCGTAAAATAAATAGGGAAACAAAAAAGCTCACTTCGCAAGAAGTGAGCTTTAATTTCTGGTGGCCCCGGCAGGATTCGAACCTGCGACCTTTTGATTCGTAGTCAAACGCTCTATCCAACTGAGCTACGGAGTCATTGAGATTGCCTAAATCTTTAGGCAACGATGATATTATATCTGATTGCAGTGCTGTTGTCAACAACTTTTGTTAAATTTACTGACACCATTTTTGCAGGATGCTATGAAACTGCTCTAAATCGATCGGTTTACTGAGATGTTCATTCATTCCTGCCTGCAAGGTGGCGGCAATATCTTCAGGAAAAGCGTTGGCCGTCATCGCGACGATAGGCACAGTTTGGGCATCTTTAACAGGCAGGGCGCGGATCGCTTTAGCCGCTTCCAGGCCATTCATAACGGGCATTTGGATATCCATCAATATCAGGGCATAGGTCCCGGGAGGTGCGGCTTTAAATTTATCCAGCCCTTCCAGACCGTTTTTGGCGGTGGTGATATTCAGTCCGGCATATTTTAATAGTTCTACAGCTATTTCCAGATTAAGTTCATTGTCTTCAACAAGGAGGACTTGTTTGCCACGGCAGCTTATTTCCTGCAGACTGTCGATGCCGGCGGCAGGCGCTGAAGCCTTGCTGCTGGGTATTTGCTGGTGCGGGCGCAGGTAAACCGTAGCCTTAAAGGCTGAGCCTTTGCCTAAGGTGCTTTGGACATCGATTGTGCCGTTCATCATACGGGCGATGTTGAGGGCGATGGTCATTCCCAGCCCTGTACCTTCTATTTCGCTGGTTCGCGAATCGGACGCACGGGCGAACGGTTCAAAAATTTTGGCGGCGAATTCAGAGTCCATACCGATGCCGTTATCTGTAATAATAAATTCGTAGCCAATAGTATCGTGGAGCCGGGAGTGTGTTTCGCGTACCTCTAAAGAAATACTGCCATATGGAGGCGTATATTTGATGGCATTGGCTAAGATATTGAGCAGCAGCTGTTTCAAGCGCAGCTTATCGCCCAGAACATTATCGCGCAGTTCCGGTGCCTTAGTCAGAGTGAAATGATGTTTTTTAACTAAAAGCTGCGGATTGATCAAATCAAGCAATTCCTGCAGCATTGCACTGATAGAAAAATCTTCCTCAAGAAGATTGAGCTTGCCGCTTTCGATTTTAGCCATATCAAGCACTTCGTTGATCAGGTTCAAAAGATGATTGCTGGCAGTAGTTATTTTGGCAAGACAATCCTGGATACGGTCTTTGTCGTCCAGATATTTACCGGCAATGGCAGTCATCCCCATAATGGCGTTCATTGGGGTACGGATATCATGGCTCATACGCGAAAGAAATTCATTTTTAGCCATATTGGCAGCTTTAGCGGCGTCAAAGGCCTCCTGCAAAGCCTGCTGTTCCCGCAGTTCTTTCAATTTATCCTCGTGGATATCGCGCAGGGTAAGAATAATCTGATGATAACCGTCACTTTGAGCCAGCAAGGTCGAATTAAAGGCGGTCCAGCGATATTCGGAACCAAAAAGGCGGCTGCGGCATTCCAGGGCAAAATCGATATGACGGTCCTTTTTTTGCCTGCGCAGACCGGACAGAGAGAAATGTTCTAAAATCTTGGCGCTGTCATCAGGATGAAAATGGCTGCGTACCAGCGGTTCGATATCATACAGGCCGTTGGTACTGTAGCTTGTAAAAACAGCGCACTCTGTTTCCGGCAGGCGCAGAGGGATACCGGAACCGTCTTCAAGATTAACAAGATAGATGAAATAGTAATTAGAGTTGATGCTTGAAAGCAGGTCATAATACTGCTGTTTGGTGCGGCGTTCGTGATTCAGCTCGCTTTGGCGGGCTTCTTCATCTTTTGTTATATCCAGATAAATACTGTTGATGATCGTATTGCCCTCAGGAGTTTTTGTTTTACGGCCGCTGTCCATGACCCATTTCAGGCTGCCGTCTTTACAGGGCACGCGGTATTTTGTCGAGTAAGTAGGATTTCCGTCCTTAAAACATTCGTTGCAGTCAGCCAAAGCCCTGGGCAGATCCGGCGGATAGACCATTCCCATAGCGTTGTTACCGGTAAATTTTTTGAATTCTTCCATAGTATAACCAAACATACCAGGCAGCTCTTCGCTGATATATGCATAAGAATAGGTATCGTCATCATTGCTGGATTTGACGCCGCCGTTGACAGAATGCAGTACGACTTCCATTTGCTGCTGCTTTTGCTGCAGTTGTTCTTTGGCTTTGTTAAGCTCTGCTTCCATATATTTATAAGTCTGCGAGCCTACCTGAAAAGGAAAGTTTTCTGTACCCTGCAATTCCTGATAGGGATGGGAAAGATTGATGTAGACATAGCTGAAATCACTGCCCAGATCGCGTATGACGATCGTTGCCCGCTGATGTGTCTGAACGAGCAACTGCTGATCCTCGTCGGAGGTAAGATAATGACGACCTTGGGCAAGATAGAGGCCTTGTGCCAGCGGGAGGATAGTCCATTCTTCATTCAATAATTCACAGGCGGGAATCTGCCCTTCCAGTGAAAGAATAAAATCTTTGGCTGCCTGTGGTGTATCATAATAATTGTGCTCAGCGGCACCGATGCCGATTAGCTGCGGGTCGAGATGAGCGAGGATAAAGGGAATGTCCTGCTGACAAAGCAGCTTAAAGATATATTGGTGTGCAAAATTTTTTATTGCTGTAAGTTTTTCCTGAGGTATATTCAACATAATGCCCTCCGCTTATTTACGGTCCAGTCTTTAGGATAAAATAGATATTTAATTTTATTATAGCATTATTTTCAAGCTTTAATATTAAAAATATTAAAGAAAAGCAAAAATGGGAGCGGGAAAGTTGCTGGTATCGGACAGGCATGTCGGTGCCAGAAGGCAATAAAAAAACGCATTCCGGAAAGGAATGCGTCAATGGCAATGGTGGCCCCGGCAGGATTCGAACCTGCGACCTTTTGATTCGTAGGCAAGGGTTTTAAAATAAAATCTTGCGTAAAAAAGGCCCTGTAAGCGCATAAATACAGTGATTACGGTATTTTATGTGATCTGTTGTCTGAGCGTGGTAATACCGAAATTTTGGCTAAAAAGACAGTGTTTTGGGGTACAAGTTCCCCAACTGTTCCCCATAATTACAGAAGCACCGTTTATCAAAACGGTGCTTTCTTTCTAAGCAATATTATAAATGTTGGCAGCGGTTTTGGCAATCTCTAAAACTTTATCCTGCCGGCGCAGGGCATATTTGTTGGTTGTTTCTAAACGGCTGTGACCAACCACGGCGGCAATGTCCGCTGCAGCATAGCCTTGAATAAACATTTCTGTTATAAAGCTGTGGCGCAGATAGTGAAAGCTGCGATAACGCACGTTAGCATGCTTTAAAATCATCTTCCATGCTCTTTGCATATTACGGACGCTGATAGGAGTTCCGTTGGCTGTGCAGAATAAATATTTACTATCTACATTGCGCGCTGCCAAGTAGTCTTGCAGGATTTTGCCTATGCCGGCATCAAAATATTGTATTCTAACAGACGCTTTGGTTTTGGTTTTTCCCACATAGGTTCGGCCGTTTATATCAGCTTTTATTGCATCTTTTATTTTGCAATAATTTTTTTCAAAGTTTAATGTACTGCGCTCAATTCCCAAAATTTCGCCTATACGTGCGCCTATAACACTTTCAAGTGAGCAGAGGGCATAATAGCGTAAAAATTTAGACGTGTTTTTTAATTTAGTGATAATAAGTTTTATTTCTTCCGGTGTAAACGGTTCATCGTATTCCGGTTCATACTCAGGAACAATGGCTATATCCATAGGATTTTCAAGAATAAGGTTATTTTTCCTTGCAGCTCCAAATAGGATTTTTAAGAATTTATACACCTTTGATTTATTGGAAGCAGACAGATCAGCTTCTGCAATAAAAGCATTGATATCTTCAGGCGTGATTTTATTCATCACTTCGTTTGCCAGCGGATAAAGCTTTGAAGCCAGGTATGTGTAATAATTAACGGTGCTTTCTGCTATCTTAGGATTGACGGCCTTATTTTTTATAAAGGCAAAGGCAAAATCCTGCAAAGTAGTATCATAGCTGTAGAGTGGATTTAAACTGCTGTACACAAGGCGCATTTTGTTGAGCCAGTTGATTACTTCCACTTTATCAACATGCCTGAATTTATGCGGCTTGCCATTAGTATCGCGCAGTGTACCGCACCATTTTTGGCGTTCCTTGTCCCATGATAAGCCGCCTTCACCGTTTGATCGTCTTTTTTTCATATAAAAAAACCAGCCTTTCTTTAAAATTGTGTATAAAGTAGTAAAGGCTGGTTGCAATATGTTATAATATTAGCGTAATCAGCCTTACTTTTGAGAGGTGGGGTTATTACACAGCCGTTCGGTGCGCCAACACCGGGCGGCTATTTTTATGGGTTTTACTCTGTATATTCCGACCATTTACAGATTTTACATTCAATGAAATAATAAATACGATCATGTTCATAATCAAAATGTGATGATCTTTCTAATTTTTGAGAGCCACATTGAGGACAACATTTATAAGGAAGTAGATCATCTGAGTTAGAATCATAAATTTTTTTTTTGTAATATTTTATTTAATTCTAATACAGTAAGTTCATCTGCTTTTGTTTTAAGAAGAATTTGCTTTACCATCTAAGGTAATTTATTAAATGCTGCTATATCATCTTTCGTAGATTTAGTATAATAATATTTAGATATAAACCAACTTATTAATAGCACTTGAAATTATTCCTATCATGGTTTCTAACATCATATATATAATTCCTTTAATAAATATATTTATGTTTCAAGTGGTTTAAATTCAATTTCATATTTTCCTTCTTGAAGAATACATTCATATATTTTTATATTTTTTTCGAAGGCTATTTGAATAATCTGGGATTTTATATGTTCATCCATTTTATGTCCTAAATATACAGCAGAAATCGGAAAGAATTTTATCGTTTTATCTTTTGTATCAATGAAACGCCATTCATTTTCATAAGACCAAATTGCATCTTTGAGAAGGATCTCATATTTGTATAGTTCGAACTTTTGCTCATCAGTAAGTGGATATAAAAGTTGTTTAATTAAAGAATCTGTTAAATCAACTCGTCTATTGGAGTAAGCGACAGGCAAAATATTTGCCCAAAGATAACGATCATATTCTGAAATTTCTTTGAAATTTGATAGATCATTTGGCATTGTGTACTCTATGCAAAATCCTTTGTAACTATTTGCATAATGTGACCACATTAGCCTATTATAGTGGTTTGTTGTAAAACAAGCGCAACCAAAAATATTCCTTTCATAGAAATTTTGTTTCTCTTTTTCTAAAAAATTTTTTAAAAAAACTTCTATTTCAAGATTAAAATTTAACATGAGAAAATCGACAAACATGTTTAGTTTATAATATAATTTTTCGTTACTACGGTCTTGTTTCAATGGTGGAATATTGAAAATAGAATGAAATTGCTTCGTTTCTTTCAATCTAAGCTTTATTTTAATTGAAAATTCTCTAATCATATCATATAGGTTGTTTTCCTCAAAAGTAATGTCAGCAAAACTTGCATATGTTGATAATGTTTTTTTATAAAAATCATCGGATAAAATACAGAGTTGTGAATCAAATGGGTCGTTGAATTTTTCAGGTGAAGAAAGATAAATAGTATTTGTTTTAAGTGCATCTATAGAATGATTTTCACCGTTATCTTCTGTTACGCTGGAGAAAAATTTATAGAGCTTTTTACCTAGTAAGCTGTTTAAAGTGAATTTTGTAAAATTTTCACTTGTTAGAGATTTGTAAGCAGAAAATGATATTTCTTTATTATTGATTGTTAATTTACACATATAACAAACACCTCAGAAAATAATAAATATTATATCTTCTTCAAAAATAAATTTTAAATTATTGAATAATTTGATCTCCGGTAACTTTCATTTGGTCAAACAAATAGATACCAGTCTTTAAATGATTAATGTCGTTTTCAGTAAGGCGATAGTCGTAGTAGTGTTCACGCCCTGTTAATCTTATTATAGGATTTTTACCATTTACAAGTAATCTATACCCTTCGTCAAGGTCTGAAAACGGAACATCTAAAGTTTCATATTTACCACCATAGACTATTTGGGTTGATTTGCCGCCGCCAGATTGACCTGCAAAGCAATCTTTAATTTTATATTCTATATTTTTGTCAGCTGTTGAGAATGTAATTTTATCCCAAAATACCCATCCAGTGGATGAAGTGAAATTGACTATTTTTGCTCTCATCCACACAGAATCATTTTTCTTGCCGGCGTACCAGTAAACTGCATCTTGCGCTGGATAACCATCATTGCCCCAAGGTTTATACCATGTAAGCTTTTCAACTTCATCTGTTTGTTGTGGCATACTATTTAAAATTCGCATTATTTCAGCGGAAGCTTGTTTTTTCTGTTCTAAAGTTATTTCCTTTTTTGAGTTAGAAGAACTAGATGTGCTGGAAGTTGTGCTTGATTTATTATCAGAGCCACAGCCAGCAATAAAAGAAAGCAATAAAACCATAATCAATGCGAATAAAAATTTTTTCATCACTAAACACTCTCCCAGGGACTATAATATTTATTTAATCGCCATTGTGACGATCAGAACTGAAATCAACATATATTACCCGACCTTGTTTTCGAACGGGTCTTCGCCGTTTTCCGTTGTTTCATCTTTCATATTTGCTTTAATATAATAATCTATGCTATTTTCTATCGCCCCTTGCTGCTCCGCAGTAAGTTGGCGATATTTTTTTATTATAGTACACTCTTTTTCTGAAAATGTAGTATCTGTATTGATTTCTTTTTTTCCGTAAATCAAGTAATCAATATTGGCATCTAAGGCATCGGCTATAGCTATAAGTGTACCGATTTTTGGATCAGTCGTTATACCAGCAAAAATTTTTGAGATAGTACCGACAGGAACATTGGACTTTTTACTAATATCTTCTATTCTCATTTTCTTTAATACTTTTGCTTCTTGTAAACGTGATAATAAAACATCAAATGAAAATACCATATCTAAGCCTCCTTTGTTTGCATTATACCATTGAGTCGAAAGGAAATCAACAAAATAATTCCGTTGATGGAAAATAATTCCCGAAAATATGTTGACTAATTCCGTTGACGGAATTATAATGGAGTTATAAAATTCCATTAACGGAAAAGAGGTGCAGGGATGAATAATTTGTTTATTGCTTTGATGAAAAAAGGGATAAAACCAGAACAAGCAGCAAAAGTTATATCTCGACTTTTGGGATGTTCTGAAAGAACAGCTAGAAATAAGCTGAAAGAAGTAACTGATTTTAGTGTAACAGAAGCAATTAAAATCAATGAAAAATTTTTCGATAATAAGTATGAAATAGGTTTTTTATTTAGGAAAGATAAAAGTGAAAAAGCAGCAAAGGGAGCTTAGGTGTGGAAAAAGAAAAAATCTCCGTTATAGTGGGGATTTGAAGGGAGTGTTAAAAATGAAATTAATAAGTGCTACTTTAATGGGTTGTATTTTTGGCGTTTCGATGTGTTTAATACATTCACAAGTTGACGGTAATCGTTCAAAAATGGTTCTGTTAATTGTGGCAAGCTTAGTTCAGTGGATAATATTTTGGCTTCTTCTAATATGCTAAGTGTAATTTTGTTTAACTGATAGTAGAAGTTAAATGGAGTTTCTTTGTTATATAAAGTAGAGTCTTTTTCAAATCCAAGTAAATTTATATAGCTTCTGTAAAAATAAGGGTATATTTTTAATGTTGAGTTATCCCAGTATTGAATATTTTGTGTTAAGTGTTCAAAAAATGCAGTCCGAATTTCAATAGGTTTATTACTGAGATCAATATTGTTAAAAAAGAATCCCTTATAAAGCATATTTATATAAGGAACATAAGCATTTAAATAACGTTCTCTTTTTATTTCTTTTTCATAATCTTTCCGTGAACCTTTTCTTCCAAGATAATATGCAAAAAAAGCTGTTGCAATAGGAATTGTAAAATTAAGAAGAATTTTTATGGTTTCGTCCAAAATAATCACCTCAAAATAATTATGGCGCAATATTTAACAGAAAGTGGGTGTATGATGCTAAGAAAAATTTTGTGTTGGCTTGGTACAAAGAGAAAGCCTTGCATACAACAAAGTGTTTCAGAAAGTTTTTATATTTTCATTGGTGGTTTTTCTAGTCAAATGCGGGCATGTAGACTGGCAACGGCTATTCAGGAAACATTTGATCTGCCAGAGGAATGTGTCAGAGTAGAGAAAATTTTTGTAAAACCTGTTCTACGATCTGACGGCATAAATCTGGATAAAGCTGAGTAGCCGCAGCCGTGAAAATACCTATTATCCACCAAAGAAGTTGTAGTAATTTAGTGAAAATATTTTTTCCGCAAAACCCTAAATATTGCAATAAATTTTGAGGTAGATATATAAGGAGATTTAACCAGTATAAAGGATTAAAAGTTTCCCAACAGCGTTTTTTAAAAATGCCTTGTATTTGCAATAGAGTTTCTTGGGTAACTGAAGCAAAGTCTGCTAATCTAGAAGGAAAATTTTCGGCAATAGAGGCTTTAAATGAAGCAAGCTTGCCATAACCCATTGGTTGGACTGTTTGAATGTGAGGATCTGTTATATTTGCTTTTTTGATTAATTCATTGAAGGTTTGTTTTTCTTGGGCAAGTTTTTTATAATCTTTATTTTGGGCGAGCCATGTTATATATAAATCAAGTAACTTTTTTGCATTATAAAAATTTATAAGATTAGTAATAAGTTTATACAATGGAATTGCCAATATATAATACCAATGTTCTAACATTGATCCATCTCCTTTGGAATTTATGGTTGATAAACTATATTTTACCATATTTGAGATATTGTTGCATGGAAAAGGGCGGGACTGGCATGACTGAAAAAGAAACAACCGTATGCCCTTTTTGTAGGGATACGGTTGTTAAAGGAAATTTTTGCATGTATTGCAGTAAAAAACTTGTTCAGCAATGCGACTGCTGGGTAAAGAAACAGACATATAATTGTGGTTTTTCATAATGTCCTGGGTTAAAGCTTGAATTAATTCAAATGCATAAGAAGAAATAAGCTGTCAATAACTTTTTCTTTTAACATACTGATGAAAATATCTTTGCCGGCTGACTGAAAACCATTTATTAATTTGCTGGCTTGCAGGGCGGCAAATTTTGATTTTGGAGTTTCAACTATTAAATCAGGAAAAGTTTCTTTTAACTGTAGTTTTTGTTCAGGTGATAATTCATCAAACATATCAACCATGTCTTCTGCGGTTTCTAAGAAAGTTTTTGTCCAAGGGTAGGGTTCACCGCAATTATGGCAAAAAGCTGGAACAATAAGTTCGCCTGATAACTGTGTTTTCTCATATCCATCAAATTCTTTTGAATATCTTTGTTCTGTTTGCCAAGGGTCGTAGTCAGTGGGTACGATATTATACAAAGCTTTTTGTTTGTAGTAGTAAGATCGTATTGGTGCTTTGCAAGTTGGACATTCAGAAATAACCTCGTTACTACATAATGAACAAAATTTTTCATTGCGATCTGGATGCTGGTTGACTTCATTATTACGTAAATGACCGTTTAAACATATTTGAGCAGTTTCATATAAATATTCGGAATTGGTAGCCATGGAATGATCCTCTTTTCTGTTCATATTTGGATTTTAATGCTAAGAAATATATTTTGCTAAATCACCTATTTGGGGATTTGAAAAAGGTAAAATTTCAGGTTCGGATTCTTCTATAGTTGTTATAGTGCAATCATTATCAAATCTGTAAAAGGCAGCTAAATGATTTATTCTGTAAGGATCATGAGATTTTTCGGTGATAGTTTTTTTGGCTGGTGGTCTATGCCTTTTCGTACTTCTTAGAATGGACATCTTTTCTTGTACATGTATTACTTCACCGACTCCCTTAGAAGTTTCTAATTGACCTAGAGATTCATTAGTATCTGGATCAAAAATTTCTTCTCCTAAAGAATAGATTAAAAACTTATATCCTTTTCTAATTCCTTGATTAGTACCCGCATTTATAATTAATTGTTCGTCACTAATAATTTCTGCAACTTTAAAAGTAGTATTTTTCATTAAATATTGATCTATTACTATTTTGTTAGACATAAATATGTTCCTCCTCGAGTGTGGTGATAATAATGAAATCTTTAATAAGATATGTGACGATTTTTCTATTGGGATGGGTTGCTGCCATAGTTGTGTTGGTAATGTTCAATCTTTAATAAGGTAGCTCCATCAGAGTTTGGCTTGATAATAAATAGGTTTTTATTTGTTGTTTCTATATGAGCATATGCACTTTCTTTTTCTGGTACGATCCCGATTATGTCTGCTTGAATAATATTAGAATTATTTTGAATATTTGTGACGATAGCTGTTGCTAAATGTTCTTCAAAATCGCCGTTCAATATATATAACCTTATTAAGCAGTTATAAGAGAGAATATTAGTAATATTTGCACTAAATAATATTCTATTATTTTCAATGCTTATTATTTTTGTAGAGAATGACACATTTTTAGTGTAATCCTGAATTGTTTTTTTATGATCGGTTTCTCTGATAATGATAATACAGATAAGTAAGAGAATAATTATTACTGCAATAAATAACCACAAAAAAGGAACCGGATCGTTATATTTGTAAATCCAAAATAAAGCGCTGGTAATTACGCCTGCGATAAATATCGCTATATCTTTATATTGCATTATAATCCTCCTGTAATCTTTAGTATATTTTAACAAATTACACAAAGAAATGAAAGTTGGATTAAAAATATAGAATTTAGAAAAAGCAATAACTTTATGGAAATAAAATATGGAGGTAGAGATGTGAAAAGGAAGGTTGGAACTTTAAACATTGGCGGGCTGAATTGGCCTGTACTTATCAATGTAGAGCAGGTTTGCCAGGTGATGGTCGATTTGAGAAATAACATAGAATTAGGACTGAGATGCGTACTCGATTGCATCAAAGCGATCAATCGCAGAATAAAAGTACGGAAGCGTGTCAGCTGCTGTTTTAGGATCACAGAAAGGGCTGAACGTAAAAATGCAAAATGCTGGAATAAAAGACGTTCCGGCTGGTGCTGAAAGGTGGTGCAGTAAATGCAGCGTATGAGTTTGAGCAAGTTTTGTAAAATCTACGGCGCAAGTTATTATGATATGTTGAATTATTGCCAGCGTGGCTTGTTGCCGCATAGTGGAGGCGGTAAACGCGGATGCCCGATCAGAGTTTGGGATGAAGATGTTATTGCTTTCTTGCGCGATCAGGATCAGCGACAGGCTGAGCTGAAGGCTGCCAGTATGAAAAACATGCAGCAGGCTGCGAATATAATCAGTTTTCGCAAAAATAAACCTAGTGATGAAAAGCGGTTTAAAAGCGATATTCTTGATCTTAAAAGTGAAACTAAGAAGCTTTTGGCAAAGCGTAGAGCTGCTGCACAATAGGGAGGGATGTAAATGAATAATGAAAAAGAAAAGAACGTATAGTGTTGACGCACCATACGTTCAAGGGTAGATGTAACTTCGCCAGTTCTCATCTACCCATTATTTTATCATAGTGGGGTGATATTGTGAAATACTTTTTAACTGTTTTAGGGCTGGCCTGCTGCTTGTGGTATTCGTTTTTTATGGATGAACCTAAGCAAACCGTTGCTGTAACTGTAACAGTGCGGGCAGGAGATACTTTGGAAGAAATAATTTACGATTTAAAAGAAGCGTATGACGATCAGCGCGACTGGCGTGAAATTTGCGCTCAGGCTGAAAGGGACAATGCTTTTGGCCGCTATATTCTGCCGGGGGAACATATTATTTTTAATATGGAGGTCGCGGGAAAATGAAACCTGAATGTAATAACTGTCGGTGGAAAAATAAACGGCATCCGGGTGTTTATCCGTGCTGTGACTGCATTGGACTTAATACTTTGGCAAGCTATAATTTCTTTTGCTTTCCCGATCAGCTTAATATGTTCGGAGTTGCCGAGCTTTGCCATTGTCGGAGCTGTGGGCGGCGTGTGCATATGGAGTTTGGCGATCGTGGTTATAAGTATATTCGCTGCAAATGTGGAAACACCATGCAGGCAAAAGTAACTGTAGAAGAAATGATTCACCGCTGGAATAATCGTGCGCCGGCACGGACTAAAATGTGGAGGTCAAATAAATATGAATAGCAAAGCTGAATTACTTTCAAAAATAAAAAAGCTTGCTGAAGCTGGATTTTATGGCGAACAGACTAATGCAGCTGAAATTTTAGAACGATTAAAGAAAAAATATGGAATAACTGATGCAGATATTGCTGAAGATATGGAAACAATAATATGGATTAGATACAAAACAAAGTTAGAGCAACGTCTTATTTGGCAAGTGGCTTATATGGTTTTAGGAAACGTTAGTGCTTACAACAAAGGGTGTAGGACTAAAATGGTTGGTATAAAAGCATCAAAAACAAAATGTATAGAAATTGAGGAAATGTGTGATTTTTATATAAGGGCTATGAATGAAGATTTGCAGATGTTTTATGATGCGTTTTTAGTTAAAAATCAAATTTTCCCGCCGGAATCAATAATAACAGAAGAAGCTTCTAACAAAATAAATCCTGACGATTTAAGACTGGCTTTTATGGTAGAAGGTCTTGAAAAACATGAGCGTTATAAACAGATCACTAATCAAAACGATTAAGAAAGTGGGTTTAATATGGACAAAAGAAGCTTCTGCTGTCGTTGTGAAGAAGTCTTGATGAATGGTTTTTATTTTCATAACAGTGAAGTTGGTATTTGTAATAGGTGTGTGACGGCTTTGGCTATCCAGCTGATTAAAAATGAAGATAAGGAAGTCATAAATGTTTTGAGTAAACATATTGGCAGTGAAAAGGAAGTATGAATTTTATGGATATGAGTTTGTTTGAGTTTATTCAATATGCTTTTCTGACGATAATATTTTTTATTGCATCTATGGCTGTAGCGAATGTTTTGCTTACTGCTGTGGGAATTTATCTTTTTTGGAGGAAATAAATTATGGAGTATGTCAATAAACAGACTGGTGAAGTATATCAGGCCGAGGAAGTTGATTTAAAGAATTTGTGTGATGGGGATTTGAATTTTTTGTTCACCGGCGAATTTAGAAAGCTTATTAATGAATTAGATATTGGTGATAAAGGCAATATAACTATTAATATCAAAGCAAGCAAAAGCTTGGATGCTACTGGTGATGAAGCAATATTTGTTGAAGCGCAGCTTGGCACTAAATATCCTAAAGTTGTTATTTCAGATAATAATGCAAAAAAAGTTTCTGAAAATGGTCGGGTTGTTCAGAAGATTGAAACAGGTATGTTTGATGAAACTACTGAAAGGATGGCATAAATATGGATTTATATAAAGCACTGGAAACAATTAAAAATGAATGCACAAAACACACTGAATGTGCGGATTGTCCTTTGGGATTGGGTCATAGCTGTTGTGGAATTAATACAAATGGATTTCCGGCAAATTGGAATTTACAAAAGCCTGTTAATAAGTTATTTGCGGTAGAAACAATAAATGCGGAAGAACGGTGATAGATATGGAAAATAATATTTTGAATAAAGAAAAGGTTGCTGAGCTGATAGAACTTTTGACATGCAAACGGTACTACTCTGAATGTTTGGAAAGCGTGACTGAACTTAAAGAAAGAATACAGTATGGCGTTACTTCTATTGAAATGCGCTTTCACTATTTTAATAAAAAAAGTGGTATGGCTGTTAATGATGGTATTAATTTTTGTAGCGATCTTAGTGAAAATAAACTGGAAGTTGCAAACATGCTTTCTCAACATATCCTTTCTGATATGGAAGCTGATTTGGAACTTCAAATTAGACGGCTGGAATCCTGCTTATGGGATAAATTTAGATATACAGAGGATGCGGTGCCGGAGAAAAGTGTTAAATAGAATATAGCTAAATAAAAAATATAAGGTGATGCTATGGCTGTTGAAATTTATGTTAGTTCTGAGGAACTCAAAAAAACTTTGGAATATGTTGCGCTGATTGGTGGCAATATGGCTTCCGGTAAAAAGCAGGATGATGATCTAAAACAAATGGCCGGCGCTTTGCGTATTGTAGCAGTAAGCCCACATGAAGATAATAATTATATGCTTATGTTCTGCCGGGCAGGAGCTGCAGAGCAGCTGACGTACAGAATGGAAGGAATAAGCAACGGCTGCGGTCAATCAGCTGATATTTGTGTTGAATGTAAACGCTTTTTGGCTTTGGCAAAAACTTTTACAGGTGATGTAAGGCTTATTTTTGCTGAAAAAGAGCTGCAGATCGTTGTAGAGAGCAGTCAATATAATTTAACGATACTATCAGCCCGCCTGCCTGAATTGAAGATACCTGAAGGCGGCGTGTGCCTTTCTACAGGATTTTTACAGGAAGCAATGAAGCATTGTAGTGCTGCTATTGCCAAAGATGCTGTTGGTGCAAGGGGCGGGATAGAAATAAATATTGCGGACGATGGCAGTGCCGTCTGCTGGAGTGCGCAAAATTCCTGTGTTGCAAAGTATGTAGTGCCGCCTGCATGTTGCAATCAGGCTGTTAAATTGATCTTGCTGCCCTTGAATATCCAGCACATTGCAGAACTGGCTGAATTGGGTGAAGTTCGATTGGTCAGCAGTGCGCAGGGTATTTTTGTTACTGCACCGCGCTTTGATTATATGTGCCAGTCAGTAAGCGGCAGCTTTCCTGACTGTAAAAAGGTGGCTGCGAGCAACAGCGAAACTAAGTGTATAACTATTAATAAAAGCAAGTTGCTGGCAGCTATTTCAAGAGCTTCAGTTATTGTTGGCGATGAAATAGGCAGTAAGATAAAAATTTGCAGTGACGCAGAGCGGCTATATATCGAAGCTGTCAGCATAGCTGGGACTGGTATTGAAAGTATTGCTTTGGATGCCGTTGAAGGCCAGGACGAAGATACAAATTATTTTTCGGCAGGCAGGCTGTACCGGCTGATATATAACTGCCGCGGTGATAGCGTTACTATTGGCAGTAATGGCAAGTATAAGCCGATTTTTGTGCGTGCTACAGGTAGCGATAGTTTTTATATAGTTGCATCCATGAAAGGTTAAAGGCTATGAGTGGATGGATAAAATTGCATCGTAAATTGCTGAAAAGCCGTGCGTGGTGTGGTGCGGATGCAGAAGGCAAGGTAATACTGATTACATTGCTGTTAACTGCCTGCCATAGTGTCACGCACTGGCAGATAACAACAGATAAAAACGCTGTACTGAACCCGGGTGAATTGTTTATCAGCTACCGCCGCTTTGCTAAAAGCTGTGGCGTATCTTTAAAAAAGCTTACAAGTGAATTTAGCCGTCTTGCCGTAGTCGGTTTTTTAGAATGCAAAAGTAAGCGTGAAGGTACTATCGTGCGTATCAAAAACTGGGAATGCTATCAGCTGGCGGATACACCTTTGGATACACTTTTGGGAACAGATTTGGAGACGCTTACGAATGCCGATACTGCAAGGGCTTCCGGCGAAAATATTGCCGCTGTGGAAACACCAAAGGGAACAGCTTCGGGTACACCTGTGGCGACACATAACAAGAATTATATATTATTAAAAAATAAATTAAACCACACTGACACGAACAAGAAGCTGCGCAGTGTTGTATCGGAACCTGAATTTGTGTCAGCTTTGCAGGAATACAATGCTGCTTTTACAAGTGCAAAACACAGGCTTGATGGCGATGAAATACAAATGCTGCAAGCTTTTGCTGTTAGTGCTAAAGCCGTATGGGTATTGCAGGCTGTAAGAGAGCTAAAAGCAGCTAACAGGGGTAAAGTGATTCGTAATCCGAAGAATTATCTTTTTGGCATACTTGGTAACTGGCTTACAGATGGTTTGCCAAATGACAATAAAGCAGCACAGCAGTCGCTGGATGATTTTTACAGACAGGAGGGCATAACGTGAATGTTATAACAAAGCAAAATGTTTTAAAAGCGTTTTACCAGTTTGATAAGAAAAAGATGCCGATCATGGAAATAAACGGTAAACTTTCTGCCAGTATGGATATTGCCATGCGCAAAAGGCTGTGTGATGAATGGCTGGTTGCGTTCCGTACTGTTGATGCCGTTGTATTCGATAAAGCAGCTGAGCTTGCCCTTGCTTCCTGTAAAAAATATCCTGATGAACTTGAAATGTGGGATTTTATCAATCTGGCGGCAGAGCAGGGAAATAATGGACCGGCGCAGGAAGAAGCTTTGCTTCCAACACCGCCAGCTCCGGAAAAAGTACCGGAATATGTTCAAAAACCTCAACGGATTGCAAAAATAATAGAGTTGGCAAAAGCAGGCAGGTTTACAGAAGCGGCGCAGTATTTCAAAACTTCTATCGAAGAAGATGAAATAATTTGCTATGCTAAAGAACATTGGCCTGAAGCAGAAGCTGAATGGATTGAAAAAAACAAAGATGAACTTAAAGAACTGGTTGAGCAGGAACATATCTGCGGCAAATGTATGTGCTTGAAAAGGTGCAGGACGAACGGCTACAGGCGTGTTGGTTCAATAGATAAATATACAGGCTTTTTGATTTTAAAGATGGAAATTTGCTCGATGAAAAGGATGGCAAAAAATGCAGGCATACAGAATTAATGGATCGCTGGTAAAAGTGGAACGGTGTGCAGCTGAAATGTATATTGTCAGGAATATTCCGGGGGTTTTTGATAATCAGGTTGCTATTGGTGCGATCGTCCATAAAGAGTTAGCGCAAAAGTTTTTAGACAGCTACGCCGTGAAAAGCAGTGATAAAACATTGGACATCTTGGATGTTGACTTTGAAGAAAAACTTCCTGAAGGAATACGGTATTGCCGTGGTTGCGTATACTGGAACGGAAAAGGATGTGAAGCAGGTGATAAAGGCGCGTGATGAAGAAAAAAGGATGGCTGTACAGAAACTGGAAGAATATGCTTTGAACCGTGAAGCGCTTAAAGGCCTGCGCAGTAAGCTGAAAAGATTGGCAGACGCCGGTAAACCTGCTGCTGCTTCTGTTGCATCCTATGATGCGGCAGCTACCAGCACAGCACCTTATCATCCTGGCATGATGAATATTGCTGAAGAATGTCAAAGGATACTTTTGAAAATAGCAGACAGGCAGGCTGAAATATTAATTATTGAAGATGCGCTACAAATAATCAATAAAGGAATAAACTGTGAGCATTACAGCGATATTTTGATAATGCGCCATGTAGACGGCTATAGTATGGAGCGCATCACGGAGAAGCTGGGATACAGTTCAAGGCAGGCTATTTATAACCAGTACAATAAAGCTTTATCTAAATTTGCTAAGGCTTTGGAATGGACAAAATGAGGACAGATTTTTGCTTTTACCTGTGGTAATATGGTAGTGATAAGAAATGTAAAAACGTATTCGGCACTTGCAATGTTATATTGCAGGTGCTTTTTTATGCGTGAAATGAGGTGACAGCTTGCCAAACAGAATAAAGCGTGAATGCCGTAAGCTTGGCTGTCTTAGCCTGACGGATAATGCAAACGGTTATTGTGATAAGCACCAGCAGGAAAAATTCATGCGCTATGACCGTTATCGTAAAAGTGCTGCTCAGCGTGGCTATAATGCGCGTTGGCAAAGATACAGAAAAATATTTTTGCAGAAACATCCGATTTGTGCAAATTGCCGCAATGCGCCTGCGAGTGTAGTGGATCATATCAAGCCGCATAAAGGCGATTATGATTTATTTTGGGATGAAGCTAATCATCAGGCGTTGTGTAAACGTTGCCACGATGTTAAAACTGCTACTGAGGACGGCGGCTTTGGTAATGATATTTTGAAAAAATAAAAAAATATTTTTTCTTAAAATTTTTACTCAGGGTAATCTCTTACGAGGGGTAGGGGGGTGCAATTTCCTGCAGCTTTTCACATCATACCGCGCCGTACTCGAACTTTTGAAAAGTTCCCCTATCATATATTTTTTTGCAAATATTGATTGAAGGAGGTGATATTTATGCCGACACCGGCTCAAAGTGCTAAGGTTATGCTTTTTAACCGTGGCAATAAAACTGGTAAACATTATACAAAAACAGAAATTGAGAAACGGCAAAACGCAGAAGAAAAAATCAAGCGTGCTGAAGTAGTATTGAAAACACCTGCGTTTTTAAAAGAAAAGTCGTGTGCTGCGGCTTTGAAAATTTGGAAGGAAATTATCAAGGAAGGGAAAGAGATAGAGCTGTTTGACAATGTTGATGCACGCATATTGGCAAACTTCTGCCGCTATCAGGCTTTGTTTGAAGATGAAGCTGTGAAGATGTTCCCTGATAAAAAGAAATTAGATATGTATGGTAAGCAGGCTTTAAGCTATGCTGAAAAGCTTGGACTTACGCCAACTGCCCGCGCCCGCCTTGTTGTCAAACGTGCTAATGCTTTAAATGACGATGATGAACAGGATTCAATGATGGCATGACCTGTTATGATGATTTATTTGTGACTGAGCGCTATGCGCGCGAGGTCGTTGACGGACTGCGCCTTGTGTGTAAGCGGGAACGGCAGGCTTGTCAGCGGCATCTTGATGATCTGGAAAGGCAGGGTACAGATAGCTTTCCTTATGTTTTTGATGAAAGCAGGGCAAACAGGATTTTTGACTGGTTTGAAAAATACTGCGTGCACGTGCGTGGCGTATATTCCGGGCAGCATATCCAGCTGCTGCCTTTTCAGTATTTCGACTTGGGCTGTGTTTTTGGCTGGGTACATAGAGAAACAGGCGCACGGCGGTTTACTAAAGCTTTTAATTTCCGCGCCCGTGGCAATGTCAAAAGCACTGAAATGTCAGGCGTTGCTTTATACGGCATGTGTGCTGACGCTATCTATCCGCCGGGTAAGCCTGAGCTGCGGCGCTTTGAAATGGCACCGGAGGTTGAATGCGCGGCCGTGGACAGGGAACAGGCAAGACGTGTTTGGGGTGATGCCTGTTCTATGGGTGAAGCTTCTGTAGAAATCAGTCAGAAGCTTATTATCAAGCGTACGCGGGTAGAGCATAAAACGCGTAAAGGCTGGATGCGGGCTTTGAGCAAACAGACGAAAAACAAGGATTCCGGTGCGCCGTGTATGGTTATAATTGACGAATATCATGCGCATCCGTCCTCCGAGATCGTTGACGTGCTGAAATCCGGCTTCGGCAAACGGCTGCAGTCTTTGTTGTTTATCATTTCTAC
>OHAJ01000207.1_pt1 | contig 41192 bp, 28 predicted proteins | sample 1577101 | NCBI WGS metagenome assembly OHAJ01 (sample SAMEA3541531, study PRJEB24748) | human gut metagenome | biome: human gut; feature: human-associated habitat; material: faeces | place: China | collected 2012
GGTACTTAAAATTACTCAATTTCTGCCAATTAGGCAAGAAACCATGTCGTTTTTTATGCCCATATCTCTGAAATTACATACTTGCGAAACTTAAATAATTAATAATACAAATGTCATGCATAAACTGAGCCAAATAATCCTATCTCGCCCTTGAATCTTCAATAAATTTGATTTTTCCATTTCATGGCGTTCTTGGGCAAAAAGCAAGTCATGTGAGAAAATATTCTGATGTATAGAATTAAGAGCTATTGAAAATTCACGATAAGCCTATAATGCTCCTTTGAAATCGCCATTCAACTCCAAAACATTGGGTTTTAGAGCCAAATATTTAAGCGAAGTTTTATGCTCAGATGTTGATGGTATTGAGTTTATGACACGCATTGCGTTAGATGAATCACCAATTTTACAATACGCTTCTGCTAAATCTATCTTAGTAACATCATCTATAGCCTGGATAGAATCATAATTATGAATAATATCAACAACTTCTTGGTCATTACCAAAATTAACGGCATACGACAGAATGTAGGGAGAAATGGAAGAACTCAGTTCCTCATTTTCACAAACTCGCGCCTCAGCCACATATAATATACTGTCTGCAAGTTGTTTATCATTGGTAATAATACTCCCGTCCAAGGCATTGGCAAGGCATGATATCTCGTAATCTATCTTTCCTATTGCTTTATAAAGCTTGGTCGCTTCAAGATTGACTTTAATAAAATCATCAAACTTATAAGTTGTATATAAAATAGTTCCTTGCGCAACCAAAAGATTGGCCATCATAAGAGTATCCGATGCCTGTCCACAATACTCTCTACCACGCATAAAACTCTGCATGGCGGAATCATCGTCTCCTTGATTCTGATAGACGCGACCCTGATAGTAATAGGTCTTCAACTTTTCGTCAGCAGTGCCTTTTCTTAAGAAGTAGTCAATAGCCGGCTGGAGAACATCGAAGTTCGTAGTATCGACATAATTCTTATCCAACGCCATTGATTTCAAAAGAGCATAACGAGCTTTATTCCTCTTGCCATCAAGCGTCTCAACATTGACAGAATTCAATATGTCCAGGGCCGAATCCGGTCTTGAATCCATTAATGACTCCGCCAGACTCATTTTTTCTGAAGCTCCGCTATGTCTGTCACAGCCGACAGTAGCCAATAACACTACAGACACGCATAATGTAATTATAATTCTTATCGGGTAATTGCTCATATTTTAACTAATCTACAAGAGTCAAGTCGCTACGAAGAATAAATGATAATGTATTTTTAAGAGAATAAAGTTAATTAAAATTTTTCATTAAAACCACCTTTCGTCTTGATTTCCGAAATTTATGTATATATCAGTATATAAAGGGAACCATGGCCACTTCCATACAAAGAGACAGTTTCAAGAAGGATACATATCAAGCGGACAAAGACAAGACAGGCTCAAAAGGATGTCTTTTGAGCCTGTCTGCAATTGTAGGATTATTTATGAAGTTGTCTAAACTTCTATCTGTCACGCCATTCTATTCTCAAGATTTGTTCTGATGGCCTTCAGGAATTGCTCTGAATTCACCGGAGTCGGCTCAATTCCCTCCATAAGATTGACAAGGTCTTTGGTCACTATGCCGGCATTGAGTGTGTCGAAGCAGGCATCCTCCAGTCTGTTGCCAAACTCCACGAGTTCGGGCAGCCCGTCCATCTCGCCACGTTTGCGCAGAGCGCCACTCCAGGCAAATATTGTAGCCATAGGGTTGGTAGAGGTCTCCTCCCCTTTCAGATATTTATAATAGTGACGCGTAACAGTACCGTGTGCGGCCTCGAACTCGAACTTGCCATCGGGCGAGACGAGTACAGAAGTCATCATGGCCAGCGATCCGAAAGCTGTAGAAACCATGTCGGACATGACGTCTCCGTCATAGTTCTTACATGCCCAGATATAGCCTCCCTCGCTTCTGATGACACGAGCCACCGCATCATCGATCAACGTGTAGAAATATTCAAGACCGAGGCGCTCGAAGTCACTCCTGTACTCCTCGTATACTTCATCGAATATTTCACGGAAACGTGCATCATATTTCTTCGAGATAGTATCTTTGGTCGAGAACCAGAGATCCTGTCGGCTGTCTATCGCGAATTTGAAGCAGCTGTGAGCGAATGAACGTATCGACTTGTCAGTATTGTGCATGCCCTGAAGCACGCCGGGACCTGCAAACTCATGGATAACCACCTCCTCATGCTGATGCTCGCCATCGAAGACAAGCTTCGCCGTACCCGGCTCTTCCACACGGATCTCCACATTTTTATAGACATCACCGTAAGCATGACGTGCTATAGTAATGGGTTTCTTCCAATTACGCACCGCCGGCTTGATGCTCGGGATTGTAATGGGAGTGCGGAACACAGTTCCGTCAAGGATAGAACGAATGGTACCATTGGGACTTTTCCACATCTGATGAAGATTGTATTCAGTCATACGCGCGGTGTTGGGCGTAATTGTGGCACACTTGACAGCAACGCCATATTTCTTCGTAGCCTCTGCAGCCTCAACCGTTATGCGGTCTTCCGTCTTGTCCCGTTCGGGCAAGCCAAGATCGAAATAAAGAGTTTTCAGGTCCACAAACGGAAGGATAAGCTCTTCCTTGATCATCTTCCAGAGGATGCGTGTCATTTCATCGCCGTCCATCTCCACAATGGGAGTAGTCATTTCAATTTTTTTCATGGTATGTAAGTGTTAGATAACTGTTCCAAATTATTTCTTATTCTGATTCGCGTAGTAGTTCATAAGGCAACCGTCGGCGAGGATCTGCCTTTCCACGGGGGTGAGATTTTTGAAATATAATCTTATATCCTTGAGTTCACCGGCTCTTGTGATGACTTTTGCCATTATTTCCTCGTCACCGTTCAGAATCGCCTTACGTATGCCCGGAATGAAAACATAGTCACCCGACTGATAGTCAAAGTCTGTATCCTTGTCTATGGTAAAAGGCACTATACCCCAGTTGATACAGTTCGAACGATAGCGCTTGGTGGCATATTCATAGCAGATATTGGCATCGCCTCCGAGTACTTTCTGGCAGCTTGCAGCCTGTTCGCGGGCAGAACCATCGCCAGGACGGTTGGCAAACACACAGGATCCGAAAGATGTGTCAGCAGCCTTTGCTCCGACTTTATCAAGCACAGAGACGATATTGCCCGGAGTGTCGCCGGCGCGACGTTCAAGGTCTTCTTTCTGGATTCTTTTGCTGAGGCCGACATATTCGGGCACACGGCGCGAAAGCGCGAATTCAGAAAGCTTCAGCGGATTGGAACGGTAACTTGAGGTCTCGCCCGACGGAATGAGCTCATCGGTAGTCGTGACCGGATCATGGATCACAGCGGCAAGTTCCAGAAGCATATTTTCCGACATCGGATACATTCTGGGCCAATCCTTGATATTGGGACCGTAACGTAGTTCTTCCGAAAGATTCTCGCGGCGGAATCCGTTGTAGACCCTGCGCTCGTAAATCTTACCGTCGAAGTCATACGGGCTGTGCGTATCTTCGAACTCGACATCTGTCGCCGCCGTGATGACACCTCCGTTGGCAGCCGTCGCCGCAATGGAGCGCGCATCCATGAGGGCAACCAGCGAGATCTGTCCCTGCCCGGGTTTTGAACCTTCGCGGTTGGGGAAATTTCGGGTGGTGTGCCGGATGGAAAGACCATTGTTGGAAGGTACGTCACCCGCTCCGAAACATGGGCCGCAGAAAGCGGGCTTAATGACAACGCCCGCTTCAAGAAGTTCCTCGGCTATGCCATTGCGAGTGGCGGCCATGTAGACAGGAACAGACTGGGGATAAGCGGAGATTGTGAAATAGTCGTTTCCTACCGATTTGTCCTTGAGGATTGCAGCGGCCTGCGAGAGATTGTCATAAGTTCCTCCCGAACAGCCGGCTATGATACCCTGATCGGCCATTACCTTGCCGTCCCTGATCTTGTCCGCAAGATTGACATCGATTTTGTCGCCGAAACGCTCACGAGCGTCCTCCTCCACCTTGCGAAGTATCTCTTCGGGATTAGCCTGAAGCTCGTGGATCGTAAATGCGTTGGAAGGATGGAACGGCAACGCTATCATGGATTCCTGTGCGGAAAGATCGATGCGGATCATGGCGTCGTAATAGGCCGTCTTGCCCGGACGCAACTCGCGGTAATCCTCAGGACGGTTGTGAATCTCGTAATGATGTCTGACTTCGTCATCTGTGATCCATATGGAACTCAGGCATGTGGTCTCGGTGGTCATTATGTCGATACCGTTGCGGAAATCGATCGGAAGATTTTTAACGCCCGGACCTGCGAATTCAAGCACTTTGTTTTTCACGAAACCATTTTCAAAGACCGCCTTTACAAGCGATATGGCCACATCGTGCGGGCCGATACCCTTGCGCGGAGCACCTTCCAGCCACACAAGCACAACCTCCGGAGCGTTGATATCCCAAGTGTTGTCGAGAAGCTGTTTTACCAGTTCTCCCCCGCCTTCTCCGACACCCATGTTTCCTAACGAACCGTAACGGGTATGCGAATCGGATCCGAGAATCATATTGCCGCACTTCACCATCGCCTCACGCGCATACTGGTGTATGACAGCCTGATTGGCCGGAACATATATACCGCCATATTTCTTGGCTGCGGAAAGGCCGAATACATGGTCATCCTCATTGATTGTGCCACCCACGGCACAGAGCGAGTTGTGGCAATTGGTCATGGCGTAAGGTATGGGGAATTTCTCAAGACCTGACGCGCGGGCCGTCTGGATAATACCCACATAGGTTATGTCATGACTCATCATCGCATCGAAACGGATGCGCATTTTTTTACCTTTCGAGCCATCGACATCGTGTGCCCGCAAAATCTGATAAGTGATAGTGTTCTCACGGGCTTCATCGGGAGTGGGAAGGCCGTCTGAACCGGTGACGACAGAGGTGCCGTCGACAAGGTAAACACCTTTGTCAATTAGTTCGATCATGTTACTAAATTTAAGGTTTGTGATTTAAGGTTTTTTAAGGTATTTATTCTATAATATCTGATACACTGTCGGCGAAAAATGTCAGCGCAAGCATATCGGCCGCACCTCCGTGCGAGATATTGTCACGCTTGAAATCTTCGCTTAGTATGGCGAGAGAGGATAAAAGAGAGTCACTGTTCACGAGACTGCCGGCTTTACGGCGAGCCTCTTCCGCTTTCCGCAATCCCGCGCGATATATGGCATTGGAGTCGTCTATCTCACTGATTATTTTCATAAGCAGCCTAAGACAATCATGGTCAGACTTAAGGCTGCTCCGGTAAAAAGGCAACCAGCTTTCAAAAAGCGCGGCATAACCGGCCCGGGCATTTTCCAACGCGCCGGAAATGCCGAACCGACGTCTGACTTCCTGTCCGTGGGTATGGCCCGGAGGGAGTGGGAAACTTCCGGCAAGAGACGCGATTTCACCGCCGAGAGACTTATCGCTTTTCCCTGACAGGATCCTCGCGGCCGCAGCTACAGCGAGACCCATCGAAAAGATGGCGCCACGATGTGTATTTACACCTCCTGTGGTTTCCAGCATTCTCTCTTCGGCCTCAAGTCCAAGTTTCCGGAGGAGATCATTGCCCAGAGTGTCAGATTCAAATGCCAGAACAGCGAGATTGACAAAGAATCCATGAAGCGACTCAATACTTCTTGACATAAGCGCATAGTCCATATCGGAATGCGAGCCATTGTCGTACGGATCCACCAGCCCCGGCTTGGGAGAAAGATCCAGCTCTTTGCGAAGAGCCCTGCCAGCCATAAATGCGAGAAAATAAGGGGTGTCCGACACTGGCACGAAAGACAAGGCATCTTTGAGAGTGCCCTGCCTGAGAGAATTTCTGACCCGCGAAGCCGAGACAGGAACGGCATCACATGTCAGGCGCTCTATCTCAACGACTTCAATGCCACAGGCAGGCAGCTTTTGTTTCATCAGGAAATTATACTGCGATGTCAACGGATCGACAGGCTCGGTCCCTACAAACCGTCGGGTGCAGCCAAGCGAGGGGGCTATGTGACGGCAGAAAATATCAAGGTCTATCTCGGCCTGAGCCAAAGAGACCTCATCCGCTTTTTTTATGAAATAAGAGGGAAAACTGAGCTGTGAGATGACATATTCACTCCCGTCGAGGATCTCCACATTGCCTATATGTGCAGTAGCCTTCTTCAGCATGGCCGTGCGTTCCTCATATCCGAAAGTGTTTTTCGGATGCGCTCCCACCGTTATCACAGCAAGCCTGCGTTTGATTGCAGGAGCCATAAACTCACCTCATTTCCCAAAATAGTTTACACATAATCCTCCTTCTTAGTTACTTGATCACCTTTGTGATTACACTTTTATTGTAGGAATTTATAATTACAGCGTCTAGTTTAACAATATATTAAAATGACGAACATTATTGCCGCTAATAGTTTAATTAAATTAAACAATAGTTTAATTTTTTGTTGCTAGAGCAACATGCAATCAAACATGGCTCGCCAACAGCATTTACACCTACTGTTGCTGCAGCAAATTTTAACCATTATAGATATATTTTCATATTTATTTTCGAGTCATAAATTTTAAAAATACTTGCAATAAAATATTAAAGCAGTTCCATCTCTTTTTTAGACGAAACTGCTGTTTCAATAACTCATTTTTCATGATAATGAGCAGTAAAATACTTTTTCCTTACAATTACTCATACCCCCTCTGCCATAGAACTAACAAAATTACAAATACCGACAAAATTCTCATTCTCTATCTGATCCGTTACTTACTTTTTTAAATACAGTCTCAGCTTAAAGCAGCTGTAGCTGCAATAATACAAACGTTTACGTCCAACTCGTTCCATATACACATGATGAGTTTTGTTACAGGCAAATTCTTTGCCGCAGATAGGGCAAATCTGCATCAGCCATTTATGGTATTCTTTTTGCTCCTGCTTTTCTTCCATTTACTCCATCTGCCTCCTTTCAAAACCAAAATACTGCCCCGCAGCAGATACATATGCCTGCCTTTCTGAGTTTGTCAGTTCTTTCAGCCTCCAGCTTCCAACCAAGATACTTAACGATCAATGGTAAATGTTTTTTACATTTAATTTTCAGCCTATCCAGACCATAATTCCACTTTAAGTACCACTGCGCTGTATATTCAGCATTATATTCTGCTGACGTAATATTATAGACTTAATAATTTAAAGATTTCCTGTGCCCAAGCAACATTATAATTTCTCCAAATAAAATATAGTTATTTTTTACACTTACAACTCCCTAATTGTAAAAAACATTTTAAAACAACCAGTATTTTTGAAAAACTGCGATATACAGCGTTTAAACTACCATACATTCTTCGCAGGAAGTAATTAGCCTCTTACCTGCGAAAATGGCTTGTTAACAACTAATTTATACAAAAATGAAACTTTGTTTATAACATTGATATATGATAAAATTATTTTTATATAATATACTGCTTTAAGCAGTAATGGAGGTGAACATGTTTCCTGACGGAAACAGATTCTTTGGAATATTTTAGTATACTTTTAAATGTTATTATCATCCTGTTTTTAGTTGCTCTCAACGGCTTTTTCGTTGCATCAGAATTTTCTATAGTTAAAGTGCGACCTTCGCGCCTTGATACTTTAATAAAAGAAGGCAACCGGCAGGCAGTCTATGCCCGACAGGTCACAGAGCATCTTGATGCCTATTTATCTGTAACCCAGCTTGGTATTACGCTTGCTTCTTTAGGTCTTGGCTGGATCGGTGAACCCGCCGTAGCTAAAATGCTGACACCGCTTTTTCATTTATTCAATATCCCGGCGCAGCTTGAACATACGATCGCCTTCGTTGTAGGCTTCTCTGTCATTACCGCACTGCACATCGTTCTTGGCGAGCTTGTACCAAAATCTTTATCTATCCAGAAAACAGAAAAAGTAGTGCTGTTTATAGCTTGGCCCCTGATCGTATTCAATAAGCTGATGTATCCGGCAGTCTGGTTTTTAAACCATGTCGCCAACTGGACACTTAGACGCATGGGTATCCATGCTGCCAGCGAAGCAGAAGAAGCACACAACGAAGAAGAGATTCGTATTTTAATGGAAGAAAGCTATAAATATGGTTATATCGATAAAACCGAACTGACCTATCTTGATAATGTCTTTGATTTTTCTGAACGTCATGCCAGTGAGATCATGGTCCCGCGTACGGATATGATCTGCCTGTATCTTAAGGATTCCTTTACAGAAAACATCGAAGTCGCTCTCAGTGAACGTATGACCCGCTATCCGATCTGTGAAGAAGACAAAGATCATATTATCGGTTTTCTGCATATCAAAGACCTGCTGCGTGCTTTAAACGCAGGCCAAAAGCCTGACTTACGCACTTTAGCCCGTGAAGTTCTGGTAGTACCAGAATCAATGCCGATCAGTAAACTTCTGCGTCTGCTGCAGAAACAGCGCAAACAACTGGCAATCTTAATCGACGAGTACGGTGGTACTGCCGGTATGGTAACCATCGAAGATATTTTAGAAGAAATCGTCGGTGAAATTCAAGATGAATTTGACGAGGAACGTCCTGAAGTTGAAGAAGAAAGCGATAAAACCTACTCTATTGATGGTAAAATGCTGCTTGAAGATGTCAATGACCTTTTCGGCCTTGAATTAAGTTCTAACTCCTGCGACACAATCGGCGGCTGGGTTTATTCCCAGCTTGATTACCCTCCGCAGCTGGGACAGTCTGTAAAACTGCCCAAAGCGGAATTCCTGGTCGAAGAACTGGATAATATCCGCATTACCCGCCTGAAAGTTAAATTACTTCAGGAGCCCGGCAGTATCCATCAGGGCATGCTTGAAGAACAGCTCAATAAATAAAAAACACCGCGAATTATTCGCGGTGTTTTTTATTGCCATTATTTCTTTAAAGCTTCTACTACCCTACCATATGCTTTTAAGGCTTTAGTATTGGCAGACTGCATAGATTGCAGACGCCAGCCTATCAAAAGTCCGCTGTCGCGATAAAGCGCACGGCTGTTGTTCCCCTTAATACAGTTCAGCAGGCATTTGCTGCTGTAAACATCATAAACCAGTACCTGGATCCGCTGGTACAGTTCTTTGATATCTTTCCAGGCAGTTTTACTGAGCCTGTCAATTTTAAGACTGCGGCGGGCATAATAAATAGCTTCACAGACGCGTAAAATACTTTTAGCCTGCGCTTCGTCTATTTTTTCCCCTTTAATATCAAGTTCTTTCAGCATATTATACCAGTCTTCTACACGACAGCCTGCCAGCTGTTCAACTTCCACATAATAACTGTTCTGCCATAATGATTGTTCAGTCCACGCCAGCAGTTTAAAAATACAGTGACTGTACACTCCCTGTTCCAGCTGTTTTGCTACTTCCGCAAGAATATTTTCTATTTCTTCCGTCAACTTTTCTGCCAGCTGCGGGCGCTGCAAAATAGTGCTGCCCGCCGTTCCATGCAGCAGCTGCCACTGCATCAGCAGCCGTTTATAACGAAACAGTACATCCAGTGTACCAGCAGGTTCCGCCAGTAATTTACGTATTTTATCATATTCCCCTTCAGCCAATAACGGCTTGATAAGCGCCAGTAAAGCCTGCAAATGCTTGAACTGCGGCAGCAGCAGCTTATCGGCCTGCACCAGCACATTTTTATCCGTTATCAGTCTGTTTTGCAGCTTCAAGATCCGATCACCATAATACTCCAGCAATTTGCTGAGCTCATCCTGCACCATACCGCCACGGTCGATTTTCAAGCGTCCCTTTGGTATTTCATGTTCTTCGCCATTACCAAGCAAATGCAGGCCACGGGCAAATTTGCTGCGCGGTTCAATAAAAATCGGTATTTTAGCAGCTATTTGAGCCGTGAAATCTAATAAATCCGCTTTCGTTCCAGCTTTGATTTCCAGCTCAACTTCATCGATTTTTTCTTTTTGTTTTCCGGCATTGATCTTGCCCTGGTCAATCGCCATTTCCAAAACAGTCTCAGGAGTTACCTGCAGCAGCCTGATCTCCCTTTTCACTTCTACGGTAAAAAGCTTCTGCAATTCTTCTCCTGCCAGCAATTCTTCCAGATCAGTCTCCAATCCTAATTCTGTGAAACCACTCACTGTCGGACTATCTTTTTTCAAAGGCATGTTAAACTCACGTCGAGCCGAAAGTCCTCCCCCAGACGCTTGCTCTGTTTTTACTGTAGCCTCATATTTTTTGCCGTTACGCCTGATGCGATATGCCATTCCAGATTCGGTCAATTTGTATGACGCAGTATCGTAATACGTTGTCAGCAGCTCCTGTTTTGCCAAACTTCCCTTAATCATTGTAGCAGTAATAAGCTCAGATGCCAGCAGTTTTTTCAGATCCCTGCGGGCAATCGTCAGTTTCATTTCCATTTCCACTGTTTTATCCATGTTATCGCCTTCCTATTCCGCTATTGAACCGCGGACATCTGTAAAAATAACCTGGGGAACATCTAAATCATATACCCTGGGAGTAAGCGCACGCAGGTCTTCGATCCGCCAACCGGCATTCTGTTCCGCCAGCTTTGACAAGGCTTCTTCCAGACTTTCTGCAGCTACGATTGCCAGTGCATCCAGATAAAAATGGTTTTGCACACAGGGCTCATTGATCATACTGTGGCTGTGATAAGTTTTGTTATGACGCCAAACGTAAACCTTCATCAGTATCTACTCCTTTAATTTTTTATGTTCACCGCCCAAAGCCCACCACGCCAGAGGCAGACCAAAAGCTATAATAACTACAGCTACAGACACATACAATCCTCGGCCGCCTAAAATAGAATCAGCCAGTAAATTATATGCAATCGCTCCCGGAAGCATTCCCAGTACAGTTGCAGCAGCATACAGCTGCAGGTTCATCTTACAGCAGCCGGCAATAATGCTTACCGGATCATACGGAAAAATAGGTACTGTGCGCAGCCACAGCATCTTAACAAATCCGCCGCTGCCGCTTAAGTAATTAGTCAGCCTTTCACCCCACGAGCCGCCATAACGATCTAGCAGCCTCCTGCCGCCGCCCAGACTTCCCAGCGCATAACATAAAACAGCACTACTCAGACCACCGCACAGCAAATATACGATACCCAGCATTGGCCCAAATAAAATACTGGCGCTGAGATTTAAAAAAATACTTGGAAAAAACAGTACCGGCCGCACAGTATATAAAGCTATATAAACTAACGGCCCCAGACTGCCGTACGACGCTACCCAACGGCGCACATCTTCGACTGAGGAAGGATGCAGGATATAAGGCGAACTATGCAGCTGCCATACAACCCAGATAATAAATATCGCCAAAACAGAAAAACGCAGCATTTCGCGATGACGCCTGCAACTGTTCAAAAAATTTTCTATCATTTATTTACCACCATTCTCTTTTTATATGATAGCCTGTTCTGACTATTTTCGCAAGGAAATGCTGGAAAATACAAAAACAGCCGGCAAATACTGCCGGCTGCTGCATTTATTTCTGATTTCTTTTTTTGCCAAGGTAAGCGGCTTTGATATCAGGGTTTTCCAAAAGCTCCTGACCGGTCCCGCTCATAGTTATTTTGCCAGTCTCCAGTACATAAGCCTGATGAGCCACCTTCAGCGCCATATTAGCATTCTGTTCGATCAAAAGGATCGTCATACCTCTGCTGTTGATCTCCTGTATGATATTAAAAATATCTTTAATGATGAGCGGCGCCAGTCCTAAAGACGGCTCGTCCATCATCATCAGCTGAGGACGCGACAGCAGTGCCCTGCCTACAGCCAGCATCTGCTGCTCACCGCCGGATAAAGTGCCGGCCATCTGCCAGCTGCGTTCCTCCAGACGCGGGAACAATTCATATACCCATTTGATGTCTTTGGCTATTTCTTCTTTATCATTGCGCATATACGCGCCGATTTGTAAATTTTCCAGGACCGTCAGATTCGGGAAAACCCTTCGTCCTTCCGGCACTAAAGTAATACCTGTTTTAACGATTTTCTGTGAATTAAGCCCGGTAATATTCTGTTCATTATAGCTGATAGTACCACTTTTAGGCTTTACCAGCCCAACAATGGTCCGCAACAAGGTGCTTTTACCGGCCCCGTTAGCGCCTATCAGCGTAACGATCTTACCTTCCGGCACTTCCAGGGAAATACCTTTGAGCGCTTCGATGCCTCCATAAGCTACAAATAAATCCTGCACTTTAAGCATCTTCATCCACCCCCAGATAAGCGTCAATAACGCGCTTGTTATTTTGGATCAGCTCCGGTGTGCCTTCAGCAATAGTCATACCAAAATCCAAAACATAGATACGGTCAGATATTTCCATAACCAGATCCATATGATGCTCGATCATAAACACCGTCAGATCATACTCGTCACGGATCTGGCGGATAAACTCCGTCAGTTCATCAGTTTCTTTAGGATTCATACCCGCTGCCGGCTCGTCTAAAAGCAACAGACGCGGGCCAGTTGCCAACGCACGCACGATCTCCAAACGACGCTGCTGCCCATACGGCAGACTGGACGCCTTTTCATCGCGCAGCTCCCATAGATCAACTTTCCTCAACAGGGCTTCGACCGAAGCTTCCATCTCACGCTGCTCTTTATTATACCAGGGCAGATGCAGAGCCGCCGACATAAAATCGGATTTCAGGTGCAGATGCTTGGCAATCATAACATTTTCATATACCGAAAGATTTTTGAACAGACGGATATTTTGAAAAGTACGTGCTACGCCCATTTTGGCGATTTCGCTGGGTCTTTTACCGGTTATTTTCTGTTCTTCACCCTGCGCGTCAGTATAGATCACGTCGCCGCTGGTTGGAGTATAGACCCCGGTAATCATATTGAAAGCCGTCGTTTTACCTGCACCGTTAGGACCGATCAGTGCAACAATCTCGTGTTCATTGATCTCAATATTAAGCAGATTTACAGCTGTCACACCGCCAAACTGCATTGTAATATTATCAGTTTTTAAAATCATCTTTCTGCTCCCTTCCGCCCAAAGAAGCTGAATGGATTTTTACAGAAGGCACGGATATTTTTCCAGGTCAGCTCGCTGGTCCCCATGATCCCGTGCCGCCAGAAAAGCACGCAGGCCATCAGCAGCGCCGAGAAAATCACCATCCTGAAACCAGGACGGAAAAGCGGAATATCCATACCAAAAAGCATCAAGGGTTCGTCAAATACACGCAGGAACTCCAGCCCGGCCGTAACGATGACAGCCCCCAGCATACTGCCGGTAATACTGCCCATACCGCCTAAAACGATAATCAGCAAAAAATTATAGGTCAATGTAAAAAGGAAATTCTTCGGATCAACAGTTCCCAGCAGCGCACCATACAAGCCGCCGCCCACGCCGGCAAAAAAAGCACTGATCATAAATGCCAGATTTTTGTGCCAGAACAGGCTTACTCCCATCGCTTCAGCCGCGATCTCATCTTCGCGGATCGCTTTAAACGCACGGCCATAAGAAGAATTGATCAGAAGTGCTATAAAAATAAAAGTCACTGCCGTCGCCAGAAAAATATAACGCACATCATTAAGAGGCGGTATATCTTTGATACCCAAAGCCCCGTTAGTGATGCTCTGCGCATTAGTTATCCAGATACGGATAATTTCGGAAAAGCCCAGCGTCGCCACAGCAAGATAATCCCCGCGCAGACGCAATACCGGCGTACCGATCAGAAAAGCCACTAAAGCGGCTAAAAGTCCACCGGCAATCAGGGCCAGCCACAAGGGCATTTGAATATCAGCGATCAGCGGGTTCATCGGTGCCGCATAAAAAACATTAGGCCGCAGCTCTACAGGCACGGTAAAAATGCCTACAACATAAGCGCCTATAGCCATAAAACCAGCCTGCCCCAGCGAAAACTGACCAACAAACCCATTCGTCAGATTCATGGATAAGCCGATAATTGCATAAACCAGACACAGATTGACGATCCTGCGGATATAAGAATCCATCTCGGTCTGGACGAAGCAGGCAACGCCAAAGAGTGCGGCAATAGCGATCAAAGTAAGGAAAACATCTTTCTTTTTCATCTTCGTCACACCTTCTCAGTCGTTTTTTCGCCCAAAAGGCCGGTAGGTTTATAAAACAGAATCACAATAAGCACGATAAAAGCAAAGGCATCTCGGTAACCGGAAAGCTGCGGAAAAAAAGCAACGATCAAGATCTCTCCCAGGCCGAGTATAAAGCCGCCCAGCACTGCACCCTTGATATTGCCGATGCCGCCGATAACCGCCGCAATAAAGCATTTCAAACCCGGCATAACCCCCATCATCGGGGTAATGCCAGGATAGCGGATACCCCACATAATAGCGCCGATAGCGGCCAAAGAGGACCCGATAATAAATGTGATCGAAATTATTTTATCAATATCGACGCCCATAACGCGCGCGATCTCATAGTCTTTGGAAACTGCACGCATAGCCATACCTGTTTTAGTATGATTGACGATGTGCAGCAGCACAACAAGGCTGATTATTGTAATAACGGGAATGACCAGACAGATCGCCTGGATCTGAATCCCGCCGATAGAAATATTCTGCGATAAAAGTTCAATATTAGGAAAACGCATCGGACGGCCGCTGAATAAATAATTAGCCAGGTTTTCCAATAAAAATGAAGCGCCGATAGCAGAAATAAGAACAGAATTTTTCGGTGCGTCACGCAACGGACGATAAGCCGTCCGTTCAATCACTACACCTAAAATTGCCGTAGCAATAATGACTCCGACAAAAGTAATATACCAGGGAATGTGAAAAACGGTAATACCGAAAAAGGCAAAATAACATGCCATCATAACGATATCGCCGTGTGCAAAGTTTATCATCAATAAAATGCCATAGACCATCGTATAACCGATGGCGATCAGGGCATAAAGACTGCCGAGAGATATGCCGTTAGCCAAATGCTGCGCAAGACTGTCACCGGACATATTCGCAATCGCTTGGAAAAATTCCATGAAAAACACCTCATGACACAAAAGAATTGCTCCCTTCCCTTAAGGAGAAGGGAGCACTAACATAAAGCAAAAGGGTTATGAAAGAACCAATGAATTATTTAGCTTCTACAAAATCCAGGAATGTAAATTTGCCGTCTTTAACAGTTTTGATCACAGCGCCTTTAATAGGATCGCCGTTTTTATCAAGAGTAGTCATACCGGTTACACATTCCAGATCTTTAGTTGCTGCGATAGCGTCACGAATCTTAACGGTATCAGTAGAACCTGCGCGTTTGATGCCGTCGATAGCGATCAGATAAGCATCATAAGCCATTGCAGTCAGTGCGGAAGGCTCGCCTTTATACTCTTTTACGTATTCATCCAGGAATTTTTTAGCTTCCGGAGTAGTTGCTTTTTCACGGTCAAACGCAGTAGAAAGAGCTACGCCTTCAACATCTTTGCCGCCAACATCGATGAATTCCTGAGTTTCCCAGGTATCGCCGCCCATAAAGGGAGCTTCGATGCCAAGCTGACGGGCTTGTTTTACAAGCAGTGCAGATTCGGTAAAGTTACCGGGTGCGAAAATCGCATCAGGATTTTTAGCTTTGATATTGGTAAGAATAGCACTGAAATCTTTATCGCCTGTTTGATAGTTTGCGATCTCAACAATGCTGTTTTCATCACCGGTCAATTTTATGAAAGCTTCTTTGAAGAATTTTGCCAGACCAACTGCATAGTCATTGGAAACTTCCTGCACGATGGCAACTTTTTTAGCACCTTGTTTGAATGCATAGTTAGCCATAACGGTACCCTGGAACGGATCAATAAAGCAGGCACGGAAATAATAGTCATTATTAGCAGTTACCTGCGGATTAGTACAGCTGGTACCAACAGCCGGAACTTTACTGTCTTTTACGATATTACCTGCCGCCATAGACAGCGAAGAACCATAAGAACCTACGATAACGCTTACTTTATCTTTTTCGATAAGGCGGGCTGCAACAGAAGCAGCTTCAGCTTTATCAGATTTGTTATCAGCTACAACAAGCTCGATCTTTTTGCCTAAAACTTCAGGATGCAGTTTGTTGGCAAGCTTGATACCGCGGAGTTCCAGTTCGCCTCCGGCAGCATTATCACCGGTCAATGGCAGGAAAACGCCGACTTTGATCACGTCGGATGCTTTAGCATCTTCCTTTTTCTCGCCGCCGCAGCCTGCTACTAAGCTCATTGCTACTGCTGAAGCCAACAGCGCTGATAATATTTTTTTCATTTTCAATGTAATCTGTCCCTTCTTTACTGTTTGCACAGCTTTTTCCCCTTAACTGTAAATGATTATAACATCAAAGCACGGATGTGACAATATTACTATTTCTTCACAATTTCTTTACAGTTTTCAAACAGCGTTTTTCGTATTTTAACATTTTTGTAAGAATAATGTTGCTGCAAAGCGTTGCTTTTTCACTGTTTTGTCCTCGCAAAAAGAACTTTCCCGAAAACAAAAACACGGCAAGTCCGCCTCTCGTGTACAGTGACATCAGAGATTTTCTCGCCGCGCGTTTTTGTATACAATATACTTTGCATATTTTTTTGTATATCTGCCCTTAACAGCCGTTCTTGCAGCTGTCCCCCGCTGCAAAGGCCTGTCAGCAAATCATTTTTCTACAACTTCGTTGACATAACCAACAGCACTGACAGCGTTAGGCGCGTAGTGATCGGCGCCGATACTGTCAGCATAGTCCTGTGTCAAAACAGCACCGCCCACAACTATACGGCAGTTGCAGACATCACGCAAAGCCTTGATCGTAGCTGCCATTGCACCTACTGTAGTCGTCATCAAAGCTGACAGTCCTACAACATGAGCCTTGTGCTCCAATACAGCTTTCACTATTGCTTCTACAGCTACATCCTTACCAAGGTCGATAACGTTATAACCATAATTTTCCAGCAGTACCTTAACTATATTTTTACCGATATCATGGATGTCACCCTTAACTGTAGCAATAACAACAGCAGTACCTTTTTCCACAGCGCCACCGTCAGCCATCCTGTCGCGTATCACCTCAAAAGCTGCCTTCGCGGCATCGGCGCTCATCAAAAGCTGCGGCAGAAACAGATTTTTTCTCTCAAAACCATTTCCAACAAAATCTAAAGCCGGTATCATCTGAGTATTGATAATATCCAGTGGTTTTTCTGTTTCCAGCAACCGGGTCACAGCCAGACGGCTCTGTTCCTGTAAACCTTTAACGATCGCATCGTGCAGCGTATATTCACTGACAGCAGCTGTCGGAACTTTATTTACGTAATCAGCAAAACGCTTCACATATGCCTTGCAGCCTCCGTCCAATCCTTTTAAAGCTCTATACGCATAGTAAGCATCCAGCATCGCTTTACTCTGCGGATTGATAATAGCGCAGGAAAGCCCCGCCTCCATTGCCAGAGTGAAAAATGTACTGTTGACAGCATCACGTGACGGCAGTCCGAAAGAAATATTAGAAACGCCCATAATCGTTTTGATTTTCTGCTCTGTCAATTTACGGATCACTTCCAAGTCAACAGCAGCGTTGTCAGGTCCCGTACTTATCGTCAGCGCCAGCGGATCAATAATAATGTTACGTTTTTCGATACCGCATTCAGCGGCGCGTGCGATTATTTTCTCCGCAACGGCCAACCTGCCTGCAGCTGTTGCAGGAATGCCGTCATCATCTAACGCCAGGCCAACCACAACAGCCCCGTATTTTTTTACCAGCGGCAGTACCTTTGCCAGCGATTCATCTTTACCGCTGACAGAATTTAACAGCGGTTTGCCATTATATAAACGCAGAGCCCGCTCCATAGTCTCATAATCTGAAGTATCGATCTGCAGCGGTGCCGAAGTGACGGCCTGCAAAGCCAGAACTGTTTTCTCTGCAGCGGCAGCTTCGTTGATACCCGGCACACCTACATTGACATCCAGGATATGGGCGTCATTTTCAAGCTGCTCCAACCCCAGCCGGCAAATATAATCCAGATCTGCGTCTAAAATAGCCTGTTTTAAACGCGGCTTACCTGTAGGATTGATGCGCTCGCCTATGATCACAGGCTCCCCGCCGATAACAACAGCTTTGCCATAAGAAGAAACCACAGTCAGATCACAGCTGCGGCGTCCTCCCGGCTTCATACCATAGCACTTTTCGATCAGAGCTTTAATATGTTCCGGAGTAGTACCGCAGCAGCCTCCGGCGACAGAAATACCCAGTGGTATCATTTCCTGCATCAGCTCTGCAAATTCATCTGCGGCAACGTCAAAGACAGTTTTACCGTCACGCTGTACGGGCAGCCCGGCATTAGGATTCAAAACGATCGGCAGCGAACATGCTTCTATTAGCTGCGGCAGCAGCCTGCGCATTTGTTTCGGTCCCAAGCCGCAGTTAAACCCTACAGCATCTGCCCCCAGCCCCTCCACCATTGCTACCGCGCTCAAAACGTCAGCACCGGTCAACAGCTTACCATCTTCATCAAACGTCAACGTAACGATCACCGGCAGATCACAGTTTTCTTTTGCCGCCAAAAGCGCGGCTTTGATCTCATAAGTATCGCTCATCGTCTCGATCAGAATCAGATCAGCTCCGTGTCTGGCACCGCTGCGTACCATTTCACCATAAATATCCACAGCTTCCTCAAACGGAAGATCACCATAAGGCGCCAGTAATTTTCCGGTAGGGCCGAGATTCAGTGCCACAAACGCTTTTGTACGTCCGGCACAGGCAGCTTTGCCTATTTTTAAAGCAGCCCCCACAACTTCATCAACGGTGATATCCATCCCTTTAAATTTAAGACGGTTCGCCCCGAAGGTATTGCTTTTTATGATATTCGAACCGTTATTCAAATACGCTTCATGTACAGACTGCACTTCAGCCGCATGAGTAAAATTCCACAGCTCCGGCAGCTCGCCCGGCTGCAGCCCCAATGCCTGCAGCATCGTCCCGGTAGCGCCGTCAAAAAATAATAATTCTTTACCTAATAAATCCCTGAAACCCATGCTTTCATTCCTTTCTAAATTCGCACGCTCGATTAACGCACGCCGCACATTTACTGGTATTGCAGACGGTATCTTCAGTCAATCCTATCACAGCCGTCACTGATTTTATAGGAGTCAGCATATAACCATCGGTCAAAGTCAGACCGATTCGTTTTGTACAATCCAGCAGCATAAGCAGCTGACGCTGATCCTCCAGCCGCCAGTCGCCATACCCCGGTGAAAAACGCGGTTTCAAGTGCAGCCCTGCTGCAGCCGCTATCTCGGCTTCGGTTTCATCACAATAACTTTCGATCAGAGCCGCGCATACAGCCTGAGCTGCTGCTGCCTGTGCTACGTTAGTCAATGCCAGACGCCTCAAAACAGTATCGGCATTACTGCCTAAAGTAGCAGCCAAAACCGCCGCTTTTTGACAGCCCTGCAAATGTCCTGCCAAATTTTTGCTTTCAAAACGCATGCCATTATCTACTAAGGTCACGCCTGCATCATCTACACGGCACGCAAAAATCTGCCAGCAGCTTCTGGGCCGCACTTCGTTCCGCAGCTGCAAATAAGCCAGATCAGCCAAAACAGCCGCCTCATTATCATCTTTTTTCGCGCCCATATACCTCACGGCTTCAGCTCTGTCATACTTCATTTTACGATCTCCGACAGATTTTTCATGATCCCGCCGATGATTTCCGGCCGGTTCATCGTATAAACATGAATATTTTTCAGTCCGTTAGCGATCAAATCAACAATCTGCCCCGTAGCATAAGCAATACCCGCCTGTTTTAACGCTTCGGGATCATCTGCAAATTTCTCGACGATAGCGCGGTAATTCGCAGGCAGTTTGGTCCCGCTCAATTCACAGATCCGGTTGATCTGTTTGGCATTTGTCACCGGCATAATCCCCGCCACGACCGGCACATCGATACCATGCCGCAGCAGTCTGTACATATAATTGTAAATAATATTATTGTCAAACACCATCTGCGTCACTAAAAAGTCGCAGCCACTGTCGATTTTCCGTCTGGTATTGACAATATCACGATCCAGAGAGCCGGCTTCCGGATGTCCTTCCGGATAACAGGCCCCGCCGACACAAAAATCACCGTCTTTTTTGATTTTCCCCATCAAATCACTGGCATGGGCAAAATCCCCGTCATTGCCATTCACCGCATCTCCGCGCAGAGCCAAAACATTCTGGACGCCAGCAGCCCGCATCTGTGCTAAAACACCGTCGATCTTGGCTTCATCAGCATCGATACAGGTCAGATGCGCCAGCGCTGGGCGTCCGCTGGCTTCTATTGCCCGGGCAATAGCCACCGTCTGACCCACAGATGTACCGCCGGCCCCATACGTAACACTCATAAAATGCGGACCCACCTCGGCAATATCACTGACTATATTCAAAGCATTCTGCAGCTCTGTACCTGCTTTAGGTGGAAACAGCTCGCAGGAAATGCACACCTTTTCGTTTTTTAATAAATCAATAATTTTCATCAGCAGCAACCTCTTTCCCCTAATACACATTTCTAATAATTCTAAACAAAAATGCTAATAAACGCAAATACTATTTATTCTTTACGTTTAACCATTTACTATTTCGCTACAGATGTTACAAAAACAGGTCAAGAATAAAAAGGTATGGGCATGCCCATACCTTTTTATTCAGCTTACTATCAATCACCTTAAATAAATTCCTGCAAAACTGCGAACAGCTTTTCCGGGTCAATCGGCTTTGCCAAATGTGCGTTCATACCCGCTGCGTGTGATTTTTCCACATCCTCATCAAACGCATTAGCCGTCATAGCAATAATAGGGATCGTCTGCGCATCACTTTTATCAAACAGCCTGATATTACGTGCTGCTTCCAGCCCATCCATAACAGGCATCCTGATATCCATCAAAACAGCATCATAGTACCCAACAGGAGTTGAACAGAATTTTTCTAGTGCCTGCAGACCGTTGCAGGCACTTTCTATCGTCAGTCCCTTCATTTCCAGCAGACTTGCCGCAACTTCCAGATTCAGCTCATTATCTTCTACCAGTAAAATCCGTTCTCCAGCAAACTGTACTTCTCCTTTTGCTGCTTCCGGCTCATATACTGCTTCACTGAAATCATTGATCTTTTCAAACAAATCTACCAGCTCAGAACGGAACAGCGGCTTGGTGATAAAAAAGTCCACACCTGCATGCCTTGCATCTGCTTCAAGCTCCTTCCATTCATATGCTGTCATAACGACTACTAATGTCTCAGCTCCAACCAGCCGTCTTATAGCTTTCGTTGTCTGAATTCCGTCCATATCCGGCATTTTCAGATCTACCAGCACAATATCATAAGGTTTCATTTCCCTGATGCCTTTTTCGATTTCCAGTACTGCCAAAGCTCCCGAAGTCACATATTCTGCCTGTACCCCCAAATCACTCATAATCAGGCTGGCATGTTCACAAGTCACAATGTCATCGTCAACTATCAGCGTTTTCAAATCCCTGAACTTTAGAAGATCAAGATTTTTACGTCGATAGCTTTCTTCCGTTAGGCCTAACTTTACATCGACGCAGAACTCACTGCCAACACCTTCGATACTGTGCACATTTATCGAACCGCCCATCAGAGTTACCAGATTCTTGCAAATAGCCAATCCCAGACCAGTACCGCCGTATTTGATAGAAATATTGGGATTTTCCTGTTCAAAAGATTCAAAAAGATGCTTTTGAAAAACCTTGCTCATGCCAATACCTGTATCGCTTACGGTAAATCTCAGCCAGGCATCCTTATCACCCCGGCTCATCTGCCTGATCGTAAACTGGATTCTGCCGCCTTCCGGAGTAAATTTTAAGGCATTAGATAAAATATTTAATAAAATCTGACGCAAACGTAATGAATCACCGATATAAAGCTCTTCTGTCATCCCTTCGATAACAGTATTAAATTTCAAGCCCTTCTCTTCTGCCTGCGGATAAAAAAGAGAGTTCAGACCGTTGATCATTTCTTCAAAATCAAATTTTTCATGTGCCAAACTCATTCGTCCGCTTTCGATACGCGACATATCTAAAATATCGTTGATCAGGCTCAGTAAAAACCTTGCCGAAATACCGATCTTCGCCAGACAATCGCTGATACGCTCTTTATTATCCAATGCAGACAATGCTATAGCTGTCATACCGATAATGGCATTCATCGGCGTACGTATCTCATGGCTCATCCGCGATAAAAATTCCGTTTTAGCATTGTTTGCAGCCTCTGCCGCACCTAAAGCAGTACGCAAAATCTGATTTTTTTCCGCCTCATTGTCCTTTTGCTCGTCAATGCAGCGAATCAGCGAAACTGTAAGAATATCATCATTAACGGGATTTTCCACCTTGATTTTATGTGCTGAGACCCAATGATACTGTCCATCATCCAGAAGCTGGCGATGCTCCATATAAGTTTCGTGAGCACCTCGTTCATACTCTGCCAGTTGGTTCTGACGGGCAAATTTACTGGTAAACTCATCTCTATACTCAGGTGCTACTGAACCCAGCACTCCATTGACCATAGCATCATAGCTACCGCAGTCCAGCGAATGCAGGCTCTGTCCCTCCTGATCTAAAACACTGCAGGTATTCCGTGTAAGGTTTCCGAAAATGATCATCGGATAAGCTGATGTGATAGCCGTATATAACGCGCTGCGCTCCATCAGATCCCACTGCTGGTTTTTGCGGCGCAGCTGCAGGATTTCGGTAACATCATGGAAAATTATCTGATAGATTTTTTCCCCCTGCTGATTTTGAATAACGCAGGCAGCAGACCGTACCCATCTTTCCTCGCCTGCTGCAGTTTTGATACGGTGGCTTGAATTCTTGACGATCCCTTCCTCTGCAATACTGAAAAGTTCCTCTAAAACCTTTGTTCTATCTTCCGGATGGATACAGCGAAGAATATTATCACACACATCCCTCCGCAGAAAAAACTCATGCTCATTCTCGAACCCTAAAATATTAGCCCCGGTCCTGTTGACCATCAAAGCTTTGGGGATCCTGTCAAAGCTGCATTGCAGCAGGCCGCTGGGCATAGTATCGATAATATTCTGCAGGATATTCTTCTGCTGCCTGTTCTCAACGCTTTCCTCGAAAAGCTTTTGTTTTGCTTCTATCTCACCAGAAATATCCCTGATCACACTGATACAGGCAGCATTTCCGTTCACAGCCAGAACCTTTTTCCCAACATCACTGACCCAGATATAACTGCCGTCTTTCTTTTTCATCCGATACTTAACTTCATACTCACTATCCTGATCCATCGCCCGGCTGGCAATCTGCTCCACCCGTTCCAAATCATCAGGATGAATGCCGTTCATAACCAGACCTTTGGTATCTGCTACAAATTCCTCATAAGTATAGCCAAGATAAGCAAGCATTCTTTCATTAACATAATACAAAGGAAAACCTGGCGCAACATAACCGCCTAAAATACCACCTGGTATACTGCGGTTAAGCAGACCCAGCATTTGCCTGTTAATGCTGCTTTCGACCTCGGCAACCTTTTCCATACTGAACGCTGCCGGGAAAAAATCACCTGTCTCCGGTCCCATATTTGCCTGTGAAACATGCAGCGCCGCAATTTTCCATACAGAATCACAGCAATTGCAGGCTGCCATTACACGTATGCTTATGTCACTGTCATACCCATCTTTATTTTTTTTGAGCAGCAGATCACAAAGAAATACTGCAGCCGTTTCAGACAGCATCGTATTTTGAACATTTTCATATTCAAAGAAAACCGCATATGGTGCAGCTGCAATTTCAGCCTGCAAAAATTTTACAGCCTCACTGCGATCTCTGGCACTGCAGACTGCCCCCAGACCTATCCATCTGATGTCTTCACGCAGAAAGCCTGCGGCAGCTTTATAATCGCGTTCATTAAAATAAGCAGTAAAAAAGTCCTGCATCAGCTTGTTTACTTTCTGCCCGGCACTGATCATATTAAGCTCTCCCGTATTCTTATCCGTCATTTTTCTTTAATTATATTAAATGAATTATTAAAAAACAAGAAAAACAATTCTTAACATTAAAATATTATTTTAAAAGAAAATTCCTGACTGCAAACAGTCAGGAATCCTTTAATTACTTTTCAACCATATTATTTTATAAAAAAATGCAGCGCCAAACTCAATAACCCCGAACCAACCAGTGTTTGGATCACGCCGCAGATCTTCTTCTTGATCAGGACCAGTGAAACAAGCAAAACGATCGTGCTGACCAGATCAGGATCACTCCAGACAGCCGGCAATTTTTCTTCGTTCCACAAAGACAGAGTTAAAAACATCACACCGGCAGAAGCTATCAATGCGACTACAGCGGGGCGCAGGCCGTTCAAAACACCCCTGATCGCTCCCATATCTCCATATTTCGCCAGCAGCTTTGCCAATGCGATCATAATAATAAGCGAAGGCGTAACAAAACCTGCCGTCGCCGCTACCGCGCCGCCAATACCTGCCACCTTTGTCCCTACGAAAGTAGCGGCATTGATACCTATTGGCCCCGGTGTCATCTGCGAAATAGCAACAACGTCCATAAATTCACTGAATGATATCCAATGATGGACATCAATGACCTGCGTCTGGATCAGCGGTATGGAAGCATAACCTCCGCCAACGCAAAAAGCGCCGACCATACAGAAACTCCAGAACAAACTTATATATATCACTTCCATACCTCCTTAGCTGTATTTTTCATCCTGCAGCCATAAATAACCGATAACGGCATCGATCAGAATAAGATACATGATATTGACCTGAAAAAAATAATTGGCGATAAAAGTGCCGAAAATAATCAAACACGGCAGCAGCAGCTTCTTTTTCAGCTCTTTCTGCAGCAGATTTATGCCTACGTCAAGTATCAGCGCTGTAGCCCCGCACTGCATACCGCGCAGCAAAATCTGCACATAATAATTATGGGCAAAAGCATCATAAAAATACGAAATCACCGTCAGTGTGATCAGCGGCGGCAGCACTGTAGCCAGCAAAGTAACTGCAGCGCCGGTATACCCTGCCAGACGATAACCTATAATGATAGCGGCATTGACGGCCACCACTCCAGGAGCCGACTGCGCTACTGAAACAAGATCAAGCGCTTCCTTATCACTCATCCATTTATAATGATCGACATATTTGGCTTTCAGCAGCGGGATAATGACAAAACCACCACCCACTGTAAAAGCACTGATCAGGAACGTAGATTTAAACAGTTCCCAGTAAAACTTTTTATCTATTACCACAGAATTATTCACTTCATGCCTCCATCACTAATTTGGCTGATGATATTATCATAACAAAATTTTAATCTGCCGTACAGCTTCCAAAGCCTGACTAAAATTAAAAATCCGGCATCAATACTTAATTATAAAAATAAAAGGAGCTTCAAATAAATGAAACTCCTTTTATCAGCAATATTCTGTTGCAAGCAGTCGCAATCAACCTGCTAAAAACCTTCACAGCAATTCTTTTTTTCTGGCAAGTATTTCTGCCACAGCCGCACAGGCAGGGCAATCGCAGTATTCAGCCCCAGCAAGCTTTATTTCTTCAGCATGTGCGGTAATATTCTTTGCCAGTTCGGCACCAAAATATCCGGCTCCGGCCTCAGATCCTGCAAAAGCTATCAGATTGTCGATCGGCATAATATCCGCTTCCAGTTCGGCAATATATTCTTTTGTTTCATCGGCTTCCTGTTCTGTGCCGACCGCATCCAGCCAGCTCTGCGCCGCTGCCTTAGCTTCACTGCTGCAGGAAGCAGCATTCATCAATTCATGTGTCTTTTCAATAACATAATCCAATACTTCTTTTTTCATAAAACTCAACTCGCTTTCTTTTATTTACCCCTTTCAGGGCCTGGTAATCACTCGATCCAGCCGCTTGCACACCTAGCCGCAGCCTGCTTTGAATTTCCGAAACACTGCCGCAGACCTTTCATCTGCCAGCCTCCTTTCCCTGCGTAAATCTCATGTTTCTCTATCATAAAAATATTGTTATCCATTGTTTATCAGCTGCTAAAATTAGTTCGAGGTCTAACTATTTTTTTAAAAAATTTTACCCCAGATTATCCAGAATTTTTTGCAAAGATATTTCCAGCTTTTTCATTTCTTCCTGTTCCATATTTTGAAAAACTTTTTGAACTAAATCAGCTGAAATTTTTTCGAAAAGCTTCTGCAATGCTTTTCCCTGCTCAGTCAGCTCCACATAAATGACCCGGGAATCCTCCGCTGCCTGAAATTTCTTCACCAGTCCCAGCTCTGCCAGCTTATTTACGAGCACCGTCACCGTTGGTTTCGTCCGATGGATAGAGTCTGAAATCTCTTTCATCGTCACCCGCTCCCTTTGATACAGACACGCTAAAATATCTCCATGCGAGGGAGCCAGTTTGGTAATACCATGCTGCGCCAGATCTGCCAGAATGAATTTATTGGCCTTTTCTCTTATTTTACTGATCAAAAAAATCGTTTTTGTCTGCTTCATCATATCTCAATTATAATTAGACATCTAACTATTGTCAAATATTTTTTATTCTTGCTGATGTCTGCCGCTGCAAAAAAATAAACGGTCCTTCAAATAAATGAAGAACCGCATAATCATCTGGCGGAGAGGGTGGGATTCGAACCCACGGTACGTTGCCGTACATTTGATTTCGAGTCAAACACCTTCGACCACTCGGACACCTCTCCGCGTAAACCAGCCTTATCTATTATATCATAAATCCGTATTTTGCAAAGAGTTTTTCTTAATTTTCCGCACTGTCAGCAGCTATTCCAGCCTTTGCCAGCCTGTTTTCTGCACGTCTGCGTCTAAAAAAATCCTTCATTACCTGTGCACATTCGGCTTCACAGACGCCGCTGACGACCTGTGCCGTATGATTAAGATTGGGATTACTGATGATATTAAAGATCGACTCTGCCCCTCCGGCTTTAGCATCAGGACAGCCGTAAACAACCTTGTCGATACGACTGTTGACGATAGCGCCCGAACACATTGGACAGGGCTCGACTGTAACATAAAGCACGGCCCCCTCTAAACGCCAGCGGCCCAGCTTTTTACACGCCTCCCTGATCACGATGACCTCGGCGTGCGCCGTCGCATCGTTCCAGGTTTCGCGCATATTATGCGCCTTCGCTACAACTTCACCTTCAACCACAAGTACGGCGCCGATCGGTATCTCGCCGATCACGTCAGCCGCCCGGGCTTCCTGCAGCGCCAACTGCATATATTCTTCGTCCGTCATTGCATTTAACATCTTCTGCTTACTCCTGTAACGCTTCTGCCGCTGTCATCAGTTCTTCCCAACGCAGCATCAGCTTCTCGATTTCCGCTTGCAGGGCAGCATGCTCCGCCGCCAAAGCAGCGCTGGCTTCCGGGTCTGTATGGCTGGCAGGATCGGCCATTCGTCCTTCCAACACCCCCAGCAAAGCCTCCTGTTCACGAATACTCAATTCAACTTTTGCCAGCAGCTTTTCTGCTTCCTGCGGGCTGTAGGCACGCTTATGCCTGCCGGAACTTTTTACAGTACTGCTTATCGGCTCAGGCGCAGCCTTCCTCTGCACAGAGGCGCTGCTCGGCACGGCAGCCTGCAGCAGCCGTCTTTTAGCCTTTTCTTCTAAATAAAAATCATAATTGCCTTTATAATCACAGACCCGGTGATCTTCCAGTTCCCAGATCCTGTCAGCGATCTCGTTGATAAAATAACGGTCATGGCTGACCACCAGCACCGTTCCGTCAAAAGCAGTCAAAGCAGCTTCCACAGTCTCCCGCGCCATAATATCAAGATGGTTGGTCGGCTCGTCCAGCACCAGGCAGTTTGCCCCGTCCAGCACCAGCTTCAGCAATACCAGACGTGCCTTCTGGCCGCCTGACAAAGTGCCGATCTCTTTAAAAACGTCGTCGCCGTGAAACAGCATCCCGCCAAGCAGTGAACGCGTACGTGCCTCAGTAAAGCCATATTCCACCAAAAAATTATCCAGCAGCGTCTGTTTGGGAGCAAGCCTTTCATAGCTCTGCGAAAAATACCCCACCTTCACACGATTGCCGATCTGCGCTGTTCCCTTCAGCGGCGGCAGCTCGCCTAAAACAGTTTTCAGCAATGTCGTTTTACCGGTGCCGTTAGGGCCCAGCAAGCCAACCTTTTCACCCTTACGCAGCACCAAATCTATATCATGCAGCAGTACATTATCGCCATAACCAACAGAAAGGTTATCCAAAATCAGCACCCGTTCAGCAGACTCCGGCGCAGGCGGCAGGCGCAGGGCAAATTCCTCATGCTGCACAGGCGCGTCCATCCGCTCCAGACGATCCAGCTGAGATTGGCGTCCACGCGCCATCTTACTTTTGATGCCCGCTTTAAAACGACGGATATAGGCTTCCGTCCGTGCGATATAATCCTGCTGCGAAGCATAAGCAGCTTCCAGTGTTGCAGTCTGGAGCTCTTTCTGCACCAGATATTTGCTGTAATTGCCTTTGAAGGAAGTCAGATGCCCGCCTTCCATTTCCAGTATCCGTGTAGCGATATTATCAAGAAACGCACGGTCATGACTGACTACCAATAGCCCGCCCTTAAATTCCTGCAGATACTTCTCCAGCCACTCAGTCATAGCAATATCCAGATGATTTGTAGGCTCATCCAAAATCAGAAAATCAGGCTGCCGCACCAGGGCCGCCGCCAGCATCATCCTGGTTTTCTGTCCGCCGGAAAAGTGCTCCGCCGTCTTATCCCAGACCGCTTCTTCAAAACCCAGGCCAATCAAGACTCTTTTAATAAACGCTTCATAATTATATCCGTCGACATGTTCGTAACGTTTGGTCACACGGGCGTATTCCTCTAAAACCCCGTCCAGCTCCGCACCCGGTTCCAGCTGGGCAGAACGTGCTTCCAAAGCCGCCAGTTCTTCACGCATCGTAACTATCTCCGGGCAGGAGCGCAGCATAAACTGCCACAAACTGCCGGTGCCGATATTCTGAAACCCCTGCTCCACATAACCGATCTTCAAGCCGGGTTCAAAACGCACCACACCACCGTCAACCGTTTCCGGAGCCAAAAGACAGCGCAGCAGCGTTGTTTTGCCGCTGCCATTTACGCCTACCAGCCCAATTTTTTCACCTTTATCGATCATAAAGCTGATATCCTTAAATATTTCATTAATGCCAAAACTCCTGGCAATTTTATCTACAACAAGCTGCATTTTTTCGTCCTCTGTTTTCTTCTTCCTGAACTCTTATTTTAACAAAAAAACGGCTTGAAAGCAAAAAGACCGGCTGCCCAGGCAAACCGGTCTTACATTTTCAGCCTTCATAGCCCTGCGGGTGTCCCTTATGCCATTTCCAGGCCGTACTGATAACTTCATTGACAGTACTGCACTTAGGCACCCAGCCCAGCTCGTCCCTGATCTTCTCCGAAGAAGCGATCAGCACAGCCGGATCGCCGCTGCGGCGGCTTTCTTCCACCACAGTAAAGTCTATCCCCGTAATCTTTTTAGCAGCATCGATGATCTCGCGCACGCTGAAACCATTTTCACTGCCCAGATTATACACGCGGCTCGCTCCTCCAGCCAGCAGATGCTTGAGTGCCAGAACATGTGCCGTTGCCAGGTCGCAGACATGAACATAATCACGCACACAGGTACCGTCTGCAGTAGCATAATCAGTACCATAGATGGCAACCTGCCTGCGTACGCCCTGCGCAGTTTTTAAAACCAGCGGGATCAAATGCGATTCAGGATCATGGTCTTCGCCGATATCACGGCTCGGCGAAGCTCCTGCGGCGTTAAAATAACGCAGCGCCACATAACGCATCTCATAAGCCATATCATAATCAGCCAGCATTTTTTCGATCATCAGCTTCGTGCGGCCGTAAACATTAGTCGGGTTCAGACAGCTGTCCTCTTTAATGGGAACGCTCTCAGGCTCTCCGTATACTGCCGCCGTCGACGAAAAAACGATATAATCTACGCCGGCGCCTTTCATTGCTTCCAAAAGATGCAGCGACCCCTCCACATTATTAAAATAATACTTGGAAGGATTTTCCATCGATTCGCCGACCAGACTGCTGGCAGCAAAATGAATGACCGCGTCGATCTCAAACTGGGCCATGATATGCTTCAAAAAAGCAACATCATGGATATCGCCCTCCACCAGCTGCACCTCTTCAGGCACTGCCGCCGCATGGCCTGTGGAAAGATTATCGTAAACGATCGGTGTGAAACCGTTTTTCTGCAATTCTTCAACTACATGTGAACCAATATAACCGGCACCGCCGGTAACCAGAACATTCATCATTCAATCTCCTTAGTTCTTACTGACAATAGTCTGTAAATATGCTAAAAACTTATCCTTCAGATCAGGACGCTTCAGCGCCATTTCCACCGTCGCCTCCAAAAAGCCCTGTTTATCGCCGACATCATAACGACGTCCTTCAAAATTATAAGCATACATCTTCTGCAGTTTAGCCAGCTCCTTCAATGCGTCCGTCAGCTGGATCTCATTACCGCGTCCCGGCTTGGTAGCCTCCAGGATCGGGAACACCTCGGGATTGATGATATAACGCCCCAAAACAGCCAGCCGCGAAGGCGCTTCCTCAACGCCCGGTTTCTCGACCATATCGCTGACCGTAAAGGTGCGCGGTTCGGCCGTAGGCTCGGACGCTACGATACCATAAAACGATACCTTTTCCTGCGGCACCTCCTGTACACCCAAAACACTGGCCCCGGTTTTATCATAAACATCCATCAGCTGTTTCAGTGCCGGTACTTCACCGTCTACTACATCGTCGCCCAAAAGCACCGCAAAAGGCTCATCGCCGATAAACTGCTTCGCGCATAAAATAGCATGCCCCAATCCGCGCGGCTCTTTCTGGCGGATATAGTGGATCCGGATATCAGAGATCTTTTTGACCATCTCCAGCTCCTGCGCTTTACCGCCGGCCGCAAGGTTCAATTCCAGTTCGATACTGCGGTCAAAATGATCCTCGATAGCACGTTTGCTGCGCCCGGTAATGATCAGAATATCTTCTATTCCCGAAGCAAGCGCTTCTTCAATAATATACTGGATCGTCGGCTTATCAACGATCGGCAGCATCTCCTTCGGTGTAGCTTTAGTAGCAGGCAGAAAACGCGTGCCTAATCCGGCCGCCGGAATAACAGCCTTGCGTACTTGTTTGATTGCAGTCATCTGTATCACTCTTTCTCCACTTGAACAGGAAATAAATTTTTAGATAAACACTTACCTTGATTGCCGCCAGCACCGATCAGACGCGGGCTCTGTCAGGCTTCTTCGCCGCCGATCAGTTCCAGCAGTTCCGCTGTTTTTTCAGCCAGCAGCTTTTTATCGCCTCTGGTCTCAACATTCAGACGCATCACCGGCTCTGTATTGGAAACACGCACATTGAAACGCCATTCGGCATAATCAATGCTCAGCCCGTCCAGCTTATCGACCTGACCGCCGGGCGCATATTCAGCCTCGATCGCCGCCAGTACGGCCGCTGAATCTTCAACCTTGCGGTTGATCTCGCCGCTGCAGGGAAATTTTTCCATCCGTGCTTCGACCAGCTCCGACAAAGTTTTACCGCTGGTGCATAACAGCTCCGCCACCAACAGCCAGGGTATCATGCCGCTGTCACAGTAGGAAAAATCTTTAAAATAATGATGTGCCGACATTTCGCCGCCGTACAGCACCTCATTGGCACGCATACATTCCTTCATAAAGGCATGCCCGCTCTTGCAGCGCACAGCAACACCGCCAGCCGCATCCACAACCTCCTGCGTGTTCCAGGTCAGACGCGGGTCATACATGATCTTGGCGCCCGGCTGCTTGCGCAGAAATACCTCTGCCAGCAAACCGACTATATAATAGCCTTCAATAAATTCGGCTTTTTCATCAAACAAAAAGCAGCGATCAAAATCGCCGTCCCAGGCCACGCCCAGATCAGCCTGATATTCGCGCACCAGTTTTGCTGTAGCCTCGCGATTTGGTACCAAAAGCGGATTAGGCACCCCGTTCGGGAAAGTCCCGTCAGGTATTTCATTGATCTTGATAAATTCAAAAGGCAGATATTTGGCCAGCTCGTTCAAGACCGGGCCGGCGCCGCCGTTCCCAGGGTTAGCCACTATCTTCAGCGGTTTCAGCGCCTTGATGTCGATATATCCCAGCAAATGCTCGATATATTCCGGCATGATATCATAACGTCTTACAGCACCCTCCGTCTTGCCCGGCACCTTGACATGAGGAAAATCCTTACTGTCGACCACCATATCAGCGATCTCCATCAGTCCCGTATCGGCCGAGATCGGTCTGGCTCCTCGGCGCACGAGCTTCATCCCGTTATACTCTGCCGGATTGTGACTGGCCGTTACCATGATCCCGCCGTCAGCGTCCAGATGTGCCGTCGCGAAATAAATCATCTCCGTACCGCACTGCCCGATATCGATCACATCACTGCCACCGTGCCGCAGCCCTTCCGTCAAAGCATCGACCAGCTCGCGCCCGCTCAAGCGTATATCATGCCCGACTACAACTTTTTCAGCTGCAAACATCGCCGCAAAAACGCGCCCTACCCGATAAGCCATCTCCGCATTGACCTCTGTCGGCACAACGCCGCGCACATCATATGCTTTAAACGCTTTCTTAGTTAATTCCATATTTCTCCGCTCCCCTATATCTTTCTGCAATTATCTGAAAACATGATAATTATTACTTTCTACCTCCACAAAAAAACTCCTGCTTAAAAAGTTATTTTTAAGCAGGAGTGCGTTACATCGCATAATTATTTTCCCTTAAAATATCCTCGGCAAATTCACCCAGATACCAGCGCGCCACTGAAAAAAACGGCTGATAATTGCCATCTTCATCCGGCAGCAGGATACTTTCCGCCAGCAGCGGCAAAAACTCCTCCAGCACCGCTCCGCCAGCCAAAGCACTGTTTATCTCGTCCTCCAGTATCCTGATCAGCGCCAGTCTCATCCGCTGCAGCCGCGGCGCGTTCAGATTCAGCTCGCGGATCGTATTGCGCGCCTTGGCCTGCAGTTTTTTCGGACAGGAACTTTCGTCAACGATCATCTTACCGGTATGCTCCTGATAACGAAACAGCCTGACTGACGCCGGTATCTTCAGTGGGTTCAGTATCCGCTCGGAAATCGGTTTCCCGCCCTTTGGTACATCACAGCTCCGGTCATTCTTCCTGCTGGAATAACGCCATTCAGGGTCCGACACATAGGGCTGGCTGCCGCCATGGCAAACACCAAGCAGATTATGCCAGTCCAGGTGATAATTGTGTTTTTCAAGCTGTGTAGCTACTTTGGGGAAGAAATGCTCCACCCTGAAATCATCAACATTGTCCTCAAACTCAGCCAGCTTGATACTGATCTCACAATACGCGCATAAACCGTGCTGATCCTGCAGCAGCTGCTGCTTTACTTCGCGGTAGCCCCTGCGGTTGCGCCGGCGGAAATGCTCCCAGGTTTCGTCCGGAAACGCATTCACATAACTGCGCAGGCGCTCGGGTGTAGCCGGAGATTTGTACACCCGTTTCATTTTTTCTTCCTCCTGAAAGACTTCATCCTGATTTCCGTATCAGCACGGACCAAAGCCGGTTCACACCCTTTAGACCATTCGTCCAGACGTTTGCGCAGCTCCCTGGCCTCGTCCGTATCCCATTTATCCTCGCTCACAAGCATCAGATACCTGTACAGGTCCTTCACGATCGGCAATGCCTGCGGGCGCGTGTCGACATTCTGAATATCCTTGAGCAGCTGAAAGCTTTCAGCGCCTAAAGAAAAGGCAGGTTTATCGATATTGATCAGATTATTGTCCCAGCGCAGGATACGGATAGCCTCAGCAGGGACCGTGCTCAGAACCTGCGGACTGTGAGTCGTCACAATAAACTGTACGTTGGGAAACGCCTTCCGCACATCATACACTACCGCCTGCTGCCAGGAAGGATGCAAATGCATATCGACTTCGTCGATCAGTACGATGCCCGGCGTTTCAAGAGCCGCCATGGCTCCAAGGTCAGGATTCAGCCGCACCATCCGGTACGCAAGATCTGCCGCCATACTGATCACGCTGCGGGTACCGTCACTCAAAGCCTCCAGCGGCAATACACCCATCGTTTCATGCATAATGATCAGATTTTGAAAAGCAAAGCTGTAATCTATATCCGTCCAGCCCATACTGCCGATACAGGTAATGATCGCCTGACGCACAGCCTTCAGCACTTCCGTATACGGATTCTTTTCATCCTTTTTACCGCTCTCGGCCAGATAACGGTCAAATTCCATCGCGCTCATCGCCGCATATTTGAACCACTGCCCAAAAGTATTATATGATGACGAAGGCTCCATACAATCGACGTAGCCGCTGCCGCGCTCCAAACTGATATCCTTGCGCAGCTCGAACAGCTTATTATCCTTCCACATCCTGCTGGTACCATAATAAGCCATGACCGGCAAAATTATTTTACTGTCGTTGACCTCCCGCAGCGCCTTGACCATATGCCGCCCATACTCGCTCAAAGCCTTCGCATTCAGGATCGTCGTCCGCCCCCCGGCCGCCTTCAATTCTCTTTTCCAGGTGATCTTTTCGCCGTCAACAACGCCTTCTGCCCCAATCACAACGGGATACTGGCTTTTCATCCGCAGCACATGCTCCAAAGTCCTGCCTACAGTATCTTTGGTCTGGCGTACGTCCGTATCACTGATCTGGTTGGCCTTAACACCGTCAAAGCACGCCAGATAAGGCCCTAAAGCTACAGCGACCGCATCTAGAATAGCTGTTTTGCCCTTACCGTTTTCAGCTACGATAACAGTCAGTTCTTTGTTGAAATCTATCTCAAAATTATCATAACAGCGGTAATTCTGCAAACATAAGCGACTGATATACATAGTACACCTCCAGAAGTATATTTTCTTTTATTATACCTTTTTTCAGTCGAATATGGAAATTTCTCTGCATTCTTTGTATAATAGATATATTATTTGAGAGTGAGAAGGTTTTAAAATGAATATTTTTCTCGTGATCGCTTTAGCAATGCTGCTGATCATAATCCTGCTGCGTCGCCACATCCCCATCGGTCCGGCGATCCTGGCAGGCGGCCTGCTGATCTGGGCTTTAGTAGCCCCTCAGTTCCATTATCTGGTCAGCGCCTTCACCACCACGCTTACCATGCAGCGCACCTACGACCTGATCCTGGCGCTCTATTTTGTCATGTGCCTGGAAATCGAGCTGCGTACCAGCGGCGCTTTAGACGGAATGATCCGAGCCCTGCAGCGCTTATTTGCCAGCGAAAAATTTACACTGGCCATTATGCCAGCTTTTCTCGGCCTGCTGCCTTCGCTGGGCGGCGCACGTTTTTCTGCGCCCATCGTCGAAGCAGCCAGCCGCAATACAGACCTGACCAAAGAACATAAAGCCGCCATCAATTTCTGGTTCCGGCATATCTTTGAATTTTCCAGTCCTATCATCCCCGGCATGATCATGGCCTGCAGCATCGCCGGCGTTGCCTTCAGCGACTTTATCGCCCACCTGTGCTGGCTGACCCTGCTGGCATTTGCCCTGGGCTGGCTGGTGCTCATCCGGCCGCTGGATATGCCCGCTAACAGCAATGTAGATGTCGATCCGGCCGAACGCCGTCAGGACATTATGAACCTGGTACTGTCGCTTTCCCCGGTCGTAATCAACTTCCTGCTGGTAGTTTTCTGCGACCTTAACGCCTCCACCGCTATGGCTCTGGTCACCTTCGCCATGATCCCGGTCCTGCGTATGACAAGCCGCGTCCTGAACATCAAAGAAGTTTTTACCGGCGCCTGCGACTGGAAAATGCTGATGAACGTTTTGTGCATTCTCTATTTTATCCAGATCCTGACCGATACCAACGTTCTGCATACCATCGTGGAAGATTTTAAAGCCTCGCCGCTGCCCGTACCTGTCATTATCGCCGCTATCTCCTTTATTATCGGCATCCTGACAGGTCTGTCACAGGGTCATGTAGCGATCGTTATGCCCATCGTAGCAGCCCTGTCGCCCGGCGACCTGAACCTGGCAGGCGTGGCCATGGCCTTCGGCGTAGCCGGACAAATGCTGACGCCGACCCATATGTGTTTTATCGTCACCCTGGATTATTTTAAAGCCGACTTCTTCAAGACCCTCAAACCGATGTTTATTTTAGAAGTCATGCTGCTGACAGTATTCAGCATCTATACCTGGCTCACCTGGTAACAGACCTTATCTATATAAAAAGGCCGGACTTAACAGTCCGGCCTTTTTTATTGGGTTTTATTGATTTTTATTTCTGGGCCGCCTTTACTTCCAGCGGTACAAAAACGAATTCGCTCAGCTTACCGTTTTTATCGAAACCATATACCGCGCGCACAGCCTGCTGCCTGCTGAAGCCTACAAGATACGTCAGGCGGTCGCCCTGGTCGAACCGCTCATAAACCGCAAAACGCACCGATTTCTGAATACCGAACTGTTCCTTCAGCTGCTTTTGCAAAGCGGCAAAATTAGCCGCCGTCATCTTCTCTGCCAGCTCCGGCACCATATCTACCTGCAGCTGCGTTACAGCCGCAGCATCGCCGCTGAGTACTGCCATAAACTTATCGGCCACCTTCTGCTGCCTGTTCAAGTCACTGCCATCTCCTGCCGCATAACACATACCACTCACCACCATCATCAGAGTTAATATCAATAATATTACTGTCTTTTTCATTACCATCCAACCCCCAACATTTATTCTTCTATTCTTCAGCCTCAGCTTGTTCAGACTGCTGGCTGTCAGCAGTTTCTTCTATATATTTTTCTTTCAGCTGCGTATAATCAGCAGCCAGTTTCTCATAGGCAACATCACGCTTTTCATTATCAGCCTGCAAACGCCTGTTATCCTGCTCCAAAGCCGCCAGACGCTCCAGCACCCTATTCAGTGTTTCCTGCTCAACGCCAGCAGCTTTGGCCGCTTCCTTCGCCTTGCGCTCTGCTTCCGGCAGCCTGTCCAGCGCAATGCTGATACCCATATTCATCATATGCTTGCTGCTGGTCGTCGATGCCCCGATACTCAGCATCGTCCGTTTGTCAGGGCGATAGAACCCGCCTACTGCCAGCGCCTGCTTGCCCTCATAACTGCCCATCGCCATTGCGAAATCCGCACGGCTGTTGGCGTTTTCAGGCTGCGGATGCAAACCTGCCAAAGCGGCGCTCAGTGCGCCCACTTCCTTGATCTCGACTCCCATACGGTTGACCCTGCCGTCCAGCTCTCGCATATCACTCTGCATACCTTCAATGGCGCTGCCTACTTCTATCGTGCTGCCGTCCTCGCGTTTCAAGGTCACTTCGCCGCTGCCGATCGTGGTGCCGCTGGTCTTGGTGACTTCTTTCTCGTTGCCGTCAGCGTCTTTTTCCGTAGTCGTCGTTGTTTTGCTGACGCTGATACTGTCGCCTGTCATCGTGGTCGTGCCACTGGTGTCTTTAGTAACCTTTCCGTCTTTGTCAGTTACCTTATTGCTTGTGCTCAGCGTCATGCCTTTTTCATTCGTGCCGAAGCTGCTTTCCTTCACCGTCACATTGTCTTTGCTGTCGGTCGTGGTCTTGCTAGTCGTCACGCCGGTACCACCTGCCGAGGTATTATTGACGGTCTTGGTGCTTTCCTTACCGTCAGCCGAGGTTTTCTCAGCCGCCTGTGTCGTTCCGTTCACAGCACTGGTCTTAAAGTCATTAGTCACTGTATTCCCGTCGGCATCAGCACCGCTCAAATGGTTGTTTACGGCGTCAGTCTGGTTAATAGTACCTCCGGCTACAGTTACCTTATTACCGTCTACGTATAACTCGTCCGTATCTATCCTGCCGGTAGTCACCTTATTGCCCTGGATCGTAGTATCCAGCTGGCTGCCTGTGCCGTAAGCCGTATCACCGCTGTGGGTAAATTTGGCGCCGTCTGCCGAGGTATTGCTGAAACCGTAGTCGCCAGCTTTGCTGCTCAGGTTGCCGTTAGGGGCAACGCTGAATTTGGCTGTGCTGGTATCGCTGCTGCTGCTGACGCCGATATACAGTCCTTTATCCGTAATAAAGCCGTCGGTATCGTTGACGACCGAGCTGTTTTTACCAACGTGGATACCATCTTCATTGATCTTGACCTGATTCTTTTCGCCTTCGGCCACCAGAATACCGTCTTTACTGATAACTGTTTTATTCTTTTCACCATCAGCGACAACGATCGAATCGCTGGCATTGACTTTATTGGTGTCAATACCGTCAGTAGTGATACTGGTATTGCCTTCGATGTTAGTAGTATCCCTGTCAGGCTTGTGGATGCCGCTGGTATTGGCACTGCTGCCACCGCCGCCCGTACCGCCGCCTCCTGTGCCGTTGTCTTCCAGCGATTTTACCCGCTGATCCAGCCAGCCAACGTCCACGCCGTCCACTTTACCGCCGCTCAGGCTCACGCCGCCGATTTTACCATCACTGCCAAAAACAACGCCGTTGATACTGCTGACGCCTGTCACTGCGCCTGCGGCAAAATTCACGCCGCCGAGAGCAGCCGTCGCCGCTTCCAGGTTCGCTGTTTTCAAGCCGTCTTTAGTAAAACTGGTTGTGTCTTCGATTATTGTTTTGCCACTGTTTTCTACAACGTCAGTGCGTTTGATGCCGCCCATGTCGGCGGTAGCCACGCCATCCTGTTCCAGGCTGTCCAGACGTTCCGACAATGCTTTGATACTGACGCCGCCTACACTCAAACCGTCAGTTGCGTTGCCGCTGATAGCGACGCCGTTCAGATTGTCCGCCGTTACCGAGCCTGTTACCAGACTGGTGTGATCGATATGCGTACCGTCAGCATCGGCATATAAAGCAATGCCGCCGGCCGCTTTTTTACCTACGTGGATACCGCTGGCATCTACTGTGACCTGCTTATCAGTGCCCTCACCGAAAATAATCGCGTCATCTGTGATTTGAGTATGGGTTTTAGCACCCTCATTGCCAATAACCACGCTGCCGCTGAACTTACTGCTTCCGGAAGCAGTATCATAACTCAGCCCTGCCGTTTTGCCAGTCACTTCCTCCAGCCCGCTTTGAATATCTGTTACGGTCGCGCTGGTCGCCAGATCCTTCGTTGCTTCAACGATCTTCTCATTGATTTCGGTTTGCGTATACGCGTCAGCAATGCCGTAACCGGCCAGCGTAGTCGCGTTATCTGCCTTGCCGCTTTGCAGGTCCTTAACATCTTTTACCAGACCGCCATCAGTGTCACCAACTGTTGTTTTTAAAGTATCGACGTCACCTGCTTTAGCAAAGGCCGTATCCGCCGCTGCTTTGCTGTAAACGCTGTCGCTCTTAGCGTAATCAGCAAGTTTGGTGTCTACTGCTGTAGTAGTTGCGTAATCAGCGAACTTCGTATTCATATCTGTAGTAGTCGTATAATCAGCCAGCGCTGTTTTAGCGGCATATTTATCAGAAAGTTTTTGGCTTCCTTCTACAAATTCACCTGCTTTTACCGTACCGCTGGCAGTTACGGCATTAGTAGTGATGCCGCTGCTGCTGATCGCCGTATTGGTTTCGATAGTAGTCGTTGCCGTATCCTGATTCCGTCCGATGCCTTTGGTATTATCGGTAACTACATCACCATTGCTCAGCGCCGTCAGGTCGATGCCGCCTACCATTACTTTCGATTCGTCTTTTTTGATCTCTATACCGTTGACAGTTTTAGCCGTTAAAGCGCCGTCATTGCCAAAGCCGAAGCCTGTTGCACCGACTTTAAACTCACCTGCCGTCAGTACAGTCGCCGTCACGCCGCCAGTAAAGGTGGTAGTATTCTTGCCAGCGTCATAACTCATACCTGTAGCGGCTGTTTCCAAGGCTGCCGCTCTGTCGCTCAAAGCAGTATCTGCTGCCTGATAAGCGCTTTCAAGCGCTGTTTTAGCTATTCCGATATCTGCCGTTACCTGCGTTTTAGTTGCCATATCGGCAGTTGCCGCAGTTATTTTTTCATCAGCAGCAGTTTTTGTATAAGCGTCGGTAATACCATAACCTGCTAAATCGGTCGCTTTCTTAGCTTTTTCATCAATGGCAGTATTCAGCTCTGTTTTTAAAGCCGTATCTGCTGCCGCAAAATCAGTCCGTATCTGCGTATCCGCTGCCTGATAAGCAGTGTCCAAAGCGCCTACTTTGGTATTGACTGCCGCCAACCCTGTAGTGCTGTCATTGACCGCCGTTTCCAAAGCTGCTGCCCTGCTGCCTAAAGCAGTATCGGCGCTGTCCAAAGCGCTCATTTTCGTATCATAGGCAGTCTGTGCCACTTTTGCATCGATATTATTTTGCAAAGTCGTATCTGCTGCCGCAAAATCAGTCCGTATCTGCGTATCCGCTGCTTTGTAAGCAGTATCCAAAGCACTGACCGTCGTATTGGTCGCGTTCAGCTGCTTTCCTGTTACAGCTTCCGTACTGACAACACTCAAAGCCGCGTCCGTCAGTCCGCTCACTTTGCCGCCGCTCACTGTTACAGCTCCTACAGTTACTTTACTGGCCGTCAGTCCTGCTGTCGTCAGTTTATTATTACCGTCTACCGTCAGACTGCCATTATTCAAACTGCTGCTGCCCACTGCAAAACCTGTATTCTGCACTGTAGCTGCGCCCACCGTCAGCTTGCCGTTTTCCAGCGTTGTAGCTGTCGCACCGCTGACCGTTGCTTTATTCGTTGTTATACCGCTGCTGCTGATCTTGGTGTTTGTTTCGATAGTAGTCGTTGCCGTACCTGTCGTATCACGTTTGATACCTGCCGTATCAGCAGTGCCAACGCCGTCAGCACTGATGCTGTCAACAGTAGTTTTCAGCGCGCTCACATCCACGCCGCCCACTTTATAGTGATTGTCGGCGCCTTTTTCCAATGTTACGCCGTTGAAGCTGTTATTGGTTATCGCAGCACCGTTAAATACGCTGGTGCCGCTGATACCTGCCACCGCAACTGTCACGCCGTTATAAGTACCGGCATTGGACAGGTTACGGCTGGCGTCGATAGCAATACCGTCAATGCTGGAAACTCCTGTCATAACGCCCGCAGAAGCAAAGCCAACGCCGCCCAAAGTCGCCGCCGTACTGGTAATATTCGCCATCCCCGTCAGGTTATCGCCGGCAGTATTGAATTTTGCAGTCTTTGTTTCCAAAGCTGTAGCTCTGCCGCTCAAAGCAGTATCGGCGCTGTCCAAAGCGCTCATTTTCGTATCATAGGCAGTCTGTG
>OHAJ01000208.1_pt1 | contig 41134 bp, 39 predicted proteins | sample 1577101 | NCBI WGS metagenome assembly OHAJ01 (sample SAMEA3541531, study PRJEB24748) | human gut metagenome | biome: human gut; feature: human-associated habitat; material: faeces | place: China | collected 2012
TTTACGCTCAATACATCGGTTTCTTCATCTGACCTTGACGGTCATATTCAGTTGTTTAACATCGTACTGTTATAAAATCTATGTCATTTACGATTTTTCTTATGCTGATTTGCCCAGTAAGATTTTACAGGGATTCTTCTTCTCTCTATATCCTCCATAAATTCACTATCATCAACACCGCTGTCAATAGTGAATAATTTTTTGCCATTGACATATACACGAATAGAATTTCCCTTCATCTCGCAATATGTAATATCTTCAAAGCGAAAAGTTCTCTTTCTTCCAAAAGTTGAACGCCATGTGATTTCATCTCCGTTCACTTCCAATTTCCACATAATCATGTTCAATGAGCCGATTAAAGAAACAATAAAGAAAATACTAAAACCAATTGGTGGCAATAAATCATCTTGTTGAATAGCACTGGCTACCGTAGCTCCCCCAAAAAGAAACACCGCCAATACAAAAAACATAGTAAGTACTTTTTCGGTTTTTATTATATAATGCGTCCTAATTATTCCCTTTTTCTGTTCTTCCTCTCGTTCTTTAGCTCTCTTTTGTTGAAGATTTACAAGATATTTCAAAAGAAGAAGTACAACTAAATAGGGACCTATTTGTGTAATTATATTAAAACACATTCGTAAAAAATCATTCATTTTGCCCTCCATAGTTCCAGATATATAAAAATGATTGTTTGAAATCGAGCATTAAAAACCTCAATTTTTCATATTTCATTATACTTCATCAACTTAACGAATGGAAGAAAAATTTGTGTGCAGAGTTCCTGTTCAAGCCTTGTAACGCACATTTCCTCAAAACCCATAGTCCTCGATACTTTCCTCACGGGTGATATACAGTCGGAATTCTGTCAGCTCATGAAATAAGAAAAACCGACGCATGATCGCTTTACGCTCAATACATCGGTTTCTTCATCTGACCTTAATGGTCATATTCAGTTGTGGCAGATTACAAATAGTCTGTAAATGGATAAACAAAAACGACCAACTATGCAGCTGATTATCATTTATGTGGAATATAAAGATTATTTATTCATTCGGTTTTAGCTTATATTTTTTTATCAAAAAGTACTTCACGAAAAAAAATATACTCATTAAACATAGTAACGAAAGAACATAAAATCCCAAACCTGCTATCCTAATCATGGATATATATGGTATTTTAGAACTCATTATTTTAGCGACGGATATTCCGAGCATTCCAAAACAAACGAAACTCCAACCTCCCATAACTTTTTTATTAGAATCTGAATTATATATATCCTTTTTTATGAGAAACATAACTAAACATGTATATGCTATCGCACTTATTATATATACAATCAATAAAATAGCCATATAAGAACTATAATCTTCCTTTTCTAATGTTGAAAATATGAGAATAGTTCCAAACCAACCGAACAAAATGCCCATTCCTAAACCTTGAATGCCATGAATCCAAAAAGTTTTTTCGCCAGTCACATCTGATTTTGAAAATGTAGCAATTACGAAAACAACATAGAATAGTATTAAAAAAATTCTGTAAAAAGAGGGCGACGGAGTTGAATCTGCTATAAACATTGCTAAAAAACAGAGAAAAAGTATTGCTCCATCAAATTTATAAATCTCTTTCCTCTCTATTTTATTTTCAACACCATATAGTATGAAATTTTTGGTTTTTTCACTAAGTTTCATCATATAAAAATTACCCTTTCGTCATTATTTATTGCTATTCTAACATATCTCCATACCTTAAATCTACAAATAAGTGTTAATAATTCCGAAGTGGCATTAAATTTTCACAGCTTTTTATCTTGCTACCCGTAACGCACATTTCTGCAAATTTCATAGTCCCCGATACTTTCCTCACAGGCGATAGGCAACGGTCAAAACATCAGGTCTGCACCTGACATTTTAACCGCATATCAGCCCTGATTATCACACTATCCCTGCTGACTGTTCAGCCCATACTTTTTCGCATATTCGCTGGCTTTCTGTCTGCGTTCCTCACTGTAAGGCGGCAGGAAGCGGATAGACAGACGGGACTTTGCCAGCTCATAAGAAACACCGCCTTGAACATTGGATTTTTCCAGTCTGCAAAGGTCAGGGTACTTCTTAGCAAAAGCAGCCAACCTCTTTTTCAATCCGGCGTTGTGGGTGTAGATATTTGCCTTGTCCTCGCCCTCATTAAAGAGAACGATTGTTTCTTTCTCAATCTTCGTCAGTCTCTCCATAGCAGCCCTCCCTATGGTTTTTCAACACACGCAGCTTGCAGTAAAAGCAGCGATACCACCTTTCAACACCCTCAGCACTCAGCTTGACGGAAAGCATATAAAACAGCTTCTTCGCCACTGGATCGGGTGCAAGGGCAGCTACCATACGCAAACGCTCGACAGTTGCTTTCAGGTTCGGACAGCCAAAGGCATAAAGGGCTTCCATTTCATTCCGGTTCATCTTCATTGTGTTTTCCTCCTTAAAGTTTGATAAATGAAAAGCGACAGACACTTCATAAGGAAATACCTGTCGTTTCGTTGACGATATAAATTTGTTGGTTTTGGACTTGATAAAATCAGCAGTAAATCATTTCCTGTCTGATGATTTCTTCGGCTCGGTTACGGATAGAGTTCATGGACTGTACCCACAACATCTGATTGTCTGCTTTCATGGTTTCGGTCACACCCTCGGCTTGTTTCATCTGCTCAATGATAAGGCTGCACCTTTCTGCTGCCTGTTCGTTCAGGTCAGCAAGGTAAGTATGCAGTTCGCCGGATAAACAGAGGGCAGATAACCTTGCAGGGCGGTACTGCTCCAAATATGTCCTGTGCAGTCTGCCCCACATACCGATAGGGCGATGTTCCTCCGGTAGCTTCAAGTCCGGCACATAGTAATCGCCCACAAGAACATAGTCCAGACCGTTACATTCATCATGGATTCGTGGTTTCAATTCTGTCATGCTATTTTTTCTCCTTTCACTTTTTGCCGATTTGATTTGCTTGTGGCGTTCTGTTCAACACACACATTGCTATCAGAGCTTTTTTCTTCTGCTATACGCTCATGCTCCGCAAATTCTTTTGATTTCTCACGAATCTTTTTCATATACTTACGATTGGATTCTCGTTTTCTGCGAAGTCGTTCCGCCTCTTTTTCAGCAGCAATCCTTTCTTCCTCTGTTGGTTCATGCTGCTCCACAGGTACTTGAAATTGCCCGACATAGTTAAGATATATCTCCACCTCTGTGGTGCGGTCTGCACCTTTTCCTTGTGGCTCGTGAACCAGTATTTTGTCGATAAATTCATTTATCATGGCAGGAGTAAGTTCTGTAATGTTCTCATACTTTTTGACCAGCTTCAGAAAACGCTCCACATTATTTTGACCGCCTATAATCCGTTGCATATCAGCGGTGTCAGTCTCAATAATCTTGTTCAGCTCGTTCTGCTCATTTTCATAATCAGTAAGCATACTCTGAAAAAGTCTGTCCGGCAATCTTCCAATCACATTATCTTCATAGATTTTCCTGATAAGCATATCCAGTTCGTGAACTCGCTTCTGATTTCTTTCAATGCGGTTTTTTACAGTTTCAGAAACAGCAATATCTTTCATCGCCGATTCTTCTTGCAGAGAATAAACAAACTCCCGCTCATTCAAAGAAACATAATGGCAAGTCTCCTGTATGGTTTTCAGAATGATGCTTTTAAGTGCTTTTGTTGAAATATGGTGGCAAGTACAATGTCGGTCATACTTCTGATAAGCACGCAGTGCATGAGAAAATCTGCGAGGCCATCGCCTTGTCTTTAGCCAAAGCCGCCGCTATCCGTCCCGGCAAATCCTTATCCTTGGAAGAGATGGATCATCTGATCGCCTCCCTGTTCTCTTGTTCGGACTCGAACCTGACCCCGGATGGAAAGACGATTATCTCCATGCTGACAGATGAGGAGCTGGAGAGAAGATTTAAGTGCTAGGGATGATTTCGATGACATAGGTTTCACGGCTGCATTTACATTTAGGTCTCCCGGACATGCGGCCCGGAAGCAGGCGTGGAACACATCTTCCTCGATCGGACGTTTATAGAAAGCCTCATTCGATCGCATGATCGCCTCCTCCTCTGCGGAGGTGAACCAATGGCGCTCTCCTTTTTGTAACTCGTTTTTCAGCTGGGCGTAGATTTGATCATGCTCGATACCTTCGCAATTAATCTTGCTTTGCACCTCCACGCATAGGAAACGGCGGCTTCCCGTGGGGGCGCTTAATAGGTTCTTCTGGTTCGTAGTGCCAATAAATGAGGCTAGGCGGGGTAGGGGATGGAAATGCTTGGCGTGTGCCTTGCGTACGTTCATCCCGGCCATCTGCATCCAATTTTTCAGCAAAGCCATTTTACGGTCGGGCAACCGGTCGAACTCATCGAGGTTGATGAGTCCGAACAATCCAAGCTTCTGCTCCATTTGCGTCGAGGCGCTAAGGTCTACGCTATCCGTGTAATAGCGGACTAGCGAAGAAGGCATCAGCGACTTGCAAAAGGTAGACTTCTGGCATCCTTGACGCTCGCTGACTAAAATGGGAGCCAAGCTATTTGCGTGCATTCGGTTCGAACCCATCCATTGTGAGGCCAAGGCGAGCATCCAGCGATGAAACCCTTCCACCCATAACGGTTCTGAGGAGACCCGTCGTGCCAGATCGCTTACCCGGTCTTTCCCGTCCCATTCGGGTAACCACTCCATATATTGCCGGAAAGGATGATACTCTTTTACTTCTTTTGAATATACGAAACGATTCACATCCCGATCCCTGCAATCGATCCCCGTCCGTCTTGCCTCCATGCAAATGCTATTTAGGTCACGTTGCGTCACCGGATAGAAGCGATCCGTTTCCAATTGTTTGTATCGATATTCAGTCTCCTCGCTCAACAAGTTGAAGCGGAATTCGATCCGTTCTTGGAGGAAAGTCTCCAGACTCTTTTGAAGGATAGAGTTGCTGTTGCTCGATCGTTTCGCTTTACCTTCGTTTGGGTGTGGTACGGTGATCGACCCGTCCGGTTTTAAGAAGCGAAGCCATAATTGGCCTAAAAAATCCAATACAGTTTTCATGACGCTATGTTTTAGAGGTTGTTTTTACTGTTTCATTTTGCGGATATAAGCTGTTAACTTGCGGTTTTCCAAATGTTTATATTGTCATTTGAAATAAAAGTAATCTGTGCGAAATACTAGGGAAAACTATTGTTTAAGTGGTATGGATGTAGTACCTTTGTTAAGTGCTTATAATCTTTTCACCTATGTGAAAAGAACGTATCACAATCATGAAACGATCGTTTCACATAGGTGAAAAGATCATATCACCCTTGTGAAATGACTAATAGCATACGATGTTTCGATGAATAACCTTTTAATCTCATACTAGATATATGGCAGCAAAATATGACTTTTACAAGACTCCGGTATCGAAGGACAGCACGAAGCGTCCTCGTTTTCACGCACGTATCGTATCATCCGGCACGATCGATACGGATGATCTGGCCAAACGTATCCATGGACGGTGTACCGTCACGCCGGCAGACGTGGCCGCCGTGCTCATCTCTTTAAGCGAGGTGACAGCGGAATATTTGCGTGAGGGAAAACGCGTGCATATCGATGGGTTGGGGTATTTGCAAGTCACGTTGCAATGCCCGGCCGTACAATCCACGCACGAGATACGTTCGGAGTCCATCCGTTTCAAGTCCGTGGCTTTCCGTCCCGAGGTAGAGCTGAAAGATAGCTTGAAGACGATGACGCTGGAACGAGCCAAGTACAAATCCCATTCCCGCCAATTGGAGCCTGATCGTATCGACCAATTGCTCGCGAGTTATTTTGCCGAGCATGAATATATGACCCGTGTCGCCTTCCAGCGGCTTTGCGGCCTGACGAGCAGTACGGCCAGCCGCCGCCTGCATCAATTTGTCGAGGCGGGTAAATTGCGTGATATCGGCACCCGCCACCAGTCGCTTTACGTGCCAGTGAGGTAAATAGAGATAGTGAATGTTAAATATTAATAAATACGGCTAGGGCCTACCTTGCCAAACGGGAACAAATATGTACCTTTGCACCGTTTTTAGTGCGGAGTATACGAAAAAAACAGGCACAACTTATTGATTGTCCGAAAATAATGCGTAACTTTGCGGCTCGAAATAGGAAAAGATTAGATAAATAATAATAACACATTCAAAGTTTAAAAAAGAAAAGAAATGCCTACAATTCAGCAATTAGTTAGAAAAGGAAGGGAAACTTTGGTGGAGAAGGGTAAATCACCCGCATTGGACGCTTGTCCTCAAAGACGTGGCGTTTGCGTACGTGTTTACACTACGACTCCGAAGAAACCTAACTCTGCAATGCGTAAAGTAGCGAGAGTACGTTTGACAAATGGTAAGGAAGTTAACTCCTATATTCCGGGAGAAGGACACAACTTGCAAGAGCACTCTATCGTATTGGTACGTGGTGGTCGTGTAAAGGACCTTCCGGGTGTGCGTTATCACATCGTACGTGGTACGTTGGATACAGCGGGTGTTAACGGCCGTACGCAAAGACGTTCCAAATATGGAGCTAAGCGTCCGAAACCGGGTCAAGCAGCAGCTGCCGCAAAAGGTAAGAAGAAGTAATTAATTACATGCCTTCAAACTGAGATTTAAATTTAAGTATTAAAACAGGTTTGAGTTATTTGGATAGGCTATAAGGTTGAGTAAATGGTTCAGCGGAACCGTTGAAGACAAATTAAAGGCAACCAACGACAAGAACAAATTTTTGAAAACAAAATGAGAAAAGCAAAACCAAAGAAAAGACAGATCCTTCCGGATCCTGTTTTCGGTGATGTAAAGGTTACGAGATTCGTTAACCATTTGATGTATGATGGCAAGAAAAATACTGCCTTCGAAATTTTCTATTCCGCTTTGGAAACCGTTAAGGGCAAATTGCCTAACGAGGAAAAGTCCGCTCTCGAAATTTGGAAAGCTGCGCTTGATAACATTACTCCTCAAGTCGAAGTTAAGTCACGCCGTGTAGGTGGTGCTACATTCCAAGTCCCTACTGAAATCCGCCCGGATCGTAAAGAGTCAGTTTCTATGAAGAACTTGATCCTTTTTGCTCGCAAGCGTGGTGGAAAATCAATGGCTGATAAATTGGCCGCTGAGATTATGGATGCGTATAATGAACAAGGTGGTGCTTTCAAACGTAAAGAAGATATGCACAGAATGGCTGAAGCCAACCGTGCATTTGCTCATTTCAGATTCTAATACTATAAGAATAACCGATAGATTAAAAACTTAAAGTAAAAGGAATTAAAAAAATGGCTAAGCAAGATTTACATTTGACGCGTAATATTGGTATCATGGCTCACATCGATGCCGGAAAAACAACTACCTCTGAACGTATCCTGTTCTATACGGGTTTGACTCACAAAATTGGAGAAGTGCATGATGGTGCTGCTACAATGGACTGGATGGCACAGGAGCAAGAACGTGGTATTACTATCACCTCTGCTGCTACTACAACTCGTTGGAAATATGCAGGTGATACTTATAAAATCAACTTGATTGATACTCCGGGACACGTTGACTTCTCATATGAGGTGTCTCGTTCCATAGCGGCCTGCGAGGGCGCGCTCCTGATAGTCGATGCCTCACAGGGCATACAGGCACAGACGATATCCAATCTGTACATGGCCATAGAGAACGATCTCGAGATAATACCCGTTCTGAACAAATGCGACCTTGACAGTGCCAAACCCGATGAAGTGGAAGATCAGATCGTCGACCTGCTCGGATGCGATCCTTCTGAAGTGATCAGAGCGTCGGGAAAGACCGGCATGGGAGTGGACGACATTCTCCGTGCTATCGTGGAGCGTGTGCCCGCTCCTAAAGGAGATCCGGAAGCACCGCTGCAGGCCCTCATATTTGATTCGGTATTCAACCCTTTCAGAGGCATCATCGCCTATTACAAGATTGTGAACGGAACCATCAAAAAAGATGATTTCGTGAAATTTGTCTCTACCGGAAAAGAATATCATGCAGATGAAGTCGGAGTACTCAAGCTCGACATGGCTCCCCGGAAAGAATTGTCAGCCGGAAATGTAGGATACATAATCTCCGGTATCAAGACCTCGAAAGAAGTACGCGTAGGCGATACAATCACCCACGTGGCGACACCCTGCAAAAATGCCATCGAGGGTTTCCAGGAAGTAAAACCTATGGTTTTCGCGGGTGTCTACCCTATCGAAACCGAAGATTTCGAGAATCTGCGGGCCTCACTCGAAAAACTTCAGCTCAATGACGCATCTCTGACTTTCCAGCCGGAGTCATCGGCTGCCCTCGGATTCGGCTTCAGGTGCGGTTTCCTCGGTCTGCTCCACATGGAAATCGTACAGGAACGTCTCGGACGTGAATTCGACATGGATGTCATCACCACCGTCCCCAACGTATCATACATAGTGACCGACAAAAAAGGCAATAAAACCGAGGTCCACAATCCTTCCGGTCTGCCGGAAGCCACCGCGATAGATTACATCGAGGAACCTTACATACGCGCCACAATAATCACTCAGGCGGATTACATAGGACCCATCATGACCCTATGTCTCGGGAAACGAGGAGAGCTTGTTAAACAGGAATACATATCGGGCAACCGTATGGAACTTACTTTCGACATGCCACTCGGCGAGATAGTAATCGATTTCTACGACAAGCTGAAGAGCATTTCCAAAGGATATGCAAGTTTCGATTATCATATCCACGATTTCAGACAGTCGAAACTTGTAAAACTCGACATACTGCTCAACGGAGAGAGTGTGGACGCACTGTCTACCCTCACCCACGAAGCCAACTCCGTAAAATTCGGACGCCGCATGTGCGAAAAACTAAAAGAACTGATACCCCGCCAGCAGTTCGATATTGCAATCCAGGCAGCCATCGGAGCGAAAATCATCGCGCGCGAGACCATAAAGGCCGTGCGTAAAGACGTGACAGCAAAATGTTACGGCGGCGACATATCGCGAAAACGGAAACTTCTCGAGAAGCAGAAAGCCGGTAAAAAAAGAATGAAACAGATCGGCTCTGTAGAAGTACCTCAGAAGGCATTTCTCGCAGTACTCAAACTGGATTGATCCGCGAACATTATAATCAGTCCGGGCGTAATAAAAGGGAAGAGGGACAGAATCTTTCTTCCCTTGTTTCTTGATGGCGTCTGACACCGCAAAGAAACATAAAATCAATTACCACATAAACATAATCTAAATCAAAATTATTTATGGACACAGGAATCAAAATGATGGAAATCGGGGGAAAATTCCCTGATCTTCTCGGCCACGATGCCGAAGGCAATGAAGTCAGACTTTCCGACTTTCCGGGAAAGAGATTCATAATATACTTCTACCCCAAGGACAATACTTCCGGATGCACTATGGAGGCTTTGAGTTTCCGCGACAATTACCAGACATTTTTCGATATGGGCTATCAGGTGATAGGTGTCAGCAAAGATTCCGGAGCAAGTCACAGAAAATTTGCCGACAAACACAATCTGCCGTTTCCTCTCGTGGCTGATACCGAACTCGAACTGTGCAAACTTGCGGGCGTATGGCAGCCAAAGGTAATGGCGGGACGCGCATATATGGGAATCGTCCGCACTACTTTTGTAGCTGATACCGACGGGACCGTAACCGACCGTGTCGACAAAATAAAGACCAAGACAGCGGCAGAACAATTGTTCGCTCTTCTTGACAACCGGTATAATCCCAATCCCGCCTGACCCCAACAGGCCCGATAAAAACATTGAATCATGGCACCAGCATTTTACACAGCCCGCAAAACACTGCGGAACTATGCCAACGGCGGAAACGTTCTTATTTTCGCCACCGCCATGGCTTTGATCGTGGTCAACATCCCTGGACTTACAGATCTCTACAATTCGTTATGGACCCATGAGCTCGCTCTCCAGGTAGGCTCATTCAATCTCTTCAGTCATCACGGAGAGCCGATGAGCATAATGGCATTTATCAATGATGCCCTGATGGCTTTGTTTTTCTTCTCCGTAGGATTGGAAATAAAGCGCGAAGTGCTTGTGGGCGAACTTTCATCCTTCCGCAACGCGTTGCTTCCAATAACCGCGGCCATAGGAGGTATGGCCGTTCCGGTGCTGATATATTTTCTTATGGCGCACGGGACAGAATATGAGAGAGGATGGGCTATCCCGATGGCGACAGACATAGCTTTTTCACTCGGAGTGCTTGCCATGCTCGGCAAGCGTGTGCCGATAGGTCTTAAAATATTTCTGACCACGCTCGCTGTCGTGGACGATATAGGCGGTATTCTTGTGATCGCCATATTTTACAACAGTTCTATTGACCTGACTCTCCTGCTGTGGACCGCCGGGTGCATCGCAATTCTGGTAATCGGCGCCATCGCGGGCATACAATCCAAGATGTTTTATGCTTTCTTCGGTACTTTTGTATGGTTTTTCTTCCTTAATGCGGGAATACATCCTACAATAGCCGGAGTGATAGTCGCGTTCACGATCCCCGCCAAACCAGTATTCGCGCCTAAGAATTACATAAAGACCATCCGACCATGGTAAGCATGGATAACTGCTCTCATAACGGTGATAAACTTGCAGCAGCCATCGGTGCTTTTGCTGAGGGTTGGTCTCGGAACGGTCTGGCAGATAAAGATTTCGAAAGCTATATCAAGACAAGCGGCAAGGTCTCTTTCCCTTGGACCATGATCGATAAGATCACCCCCCGCCCGGATGCTTCTATCGAAGCACTCCTGAAAAAAGATGGTGTGGAGGAATTAGATCCAGTCATCACCGGTAAACATACTTACGTGGCACCTTTTGTTAATGCAGAGAAATGTCAATATCTGGTCATTGAGGATAATTTTCCGAATGGTCGTCCGGCATTAGAAAAAGGCGGTCTTATCTTCACGACCAGAGAGACTGTGGACAAAGTGGAAAAGATGAAGGTCTGCACCTGTCTCAACCCGCTGCATACTGCCCTGGCTGTGTTCGGATGCCTTATGGGATATACTCTGATCTCAGAGGAAATGAAAAATCCGAGTCTGAAGAAGCTGGTAGAGCAGATCGGGTATACCGAAGGATTACCTGTAGTTGTAAATCCCGGCATCTTAGACCCTAAGGAATTTCTGGATACCGTATTAAATGTACGTATCCCCAATCCCTTCATGCCGGATACTCCCCAGAGAATTGCCACAGACACCTCACAGAAGCTGGCGATCCGTTTTGGAGAGACCATCAAAGCCTACGCTACGGATCCTAAGCTGAATGTAGGGGATCTGAAGTTCATTCCCCTGGTATTTGCCGGGTGGCTAAGATATCTCATGGGAGTAGATGATAACGGCAAGGAATTTACTTTAAGCTCCGATCCCCGCCTGCAGGAGTTAACTGCTATAGTCAGTGGTATTTCTCTCGGAGCTTCCACTGATGTAGAAGCAGTTCTTGATAATGTGCTGTCGGATGCTTCCATCTGGGGCGTAGACCTGAAAGCCCTCGGTATGGATACCATAGTCTGCCGGTATTTCCAAGAGTTGATTGCCGGTCCCGGTGCCGTGGCAGCGGTTCTGAACAAATACACTTCCTAATTTTTATAAAACAAAAAATCCTGTTCCGGAGGCTTTTCTGTCGTTCGGAACAGAATTTTATTTTTTCATTTTTACAGATTCATATCATCTAACAACATGTCTGCATAGATACCGCCAAGTTCTCTCAATCCTCTGGCGATCAGAGATGCAAAATTTACAGCACCGTCATAACGAAGATGGGTATTGTCCTCGGATTTCTCCGGATGATTCTTATACTCGCCCTCCGGGAAGAACATATACCATCTTCTGCTATTCTTCTCTCCGGCTTTTTTTAACTCCATACGGCTCATGCTGTAGAGATCCACCAGAGGAACATTATTTTTCTCCGCGGTCTGCTTCATAGCAGCCACATAATCAGAATGTGCTCCGATCCCCAAGTGTTTCTCATCCATAAAGCATCTGCGCTCTAAGGGAGTGATCAGCACCGGATAGGCGCTGTGATCTCTTGCCACACGGATAAAGGTTTCAAGGTTCTCCATGTAAGTGGAAAAAGGCTCTGTATATCTGGTGGGATCCTCTTTTTTCTCGTCATTGTGTCCAAACTGGATAAACAGGAAATCTCCTGCATCAATTTTCTCCTCTATGGCTTTCAGTCTCCCCTCGTCCATAAAGCTTTTGGTGCTTCTGCCGTTCTTGGCATGATTGTTTACCTGATATTCCGGCTTTATAAATAAAGAAAATACCTGACCAATACCTGTCTGCGGATAGGTCGTGTAGTCATTGGTCTGGACCGTGGAATCTGCAGCCCAAAAAATTCTGTTCATTTCTGCCCTCATTTCTGCGCTTCCCCTGCGCATCTGTCATCCTGCAATGCAGGAAACATGTTTTTGGATTTCTCTTAAAATACAACACAAGGGAAACCGAAGTTTCCCTTGTCTAAATCTAAATACGTGCGAGAAGAAAATCACTCCTTAACAGCGCCGATATTAACACCCTTTACGAAGTATTTCTGCAGGAAAGGATACAGTGCCATGAAAGGAAGGATTGCACATACGATCGCTGCATAGAACAGAGTGTTCTGGGATACCGAATACTGTGTAGTAGGGGTATCACCATCCATGATCATATTACGTAACTGATACTGGAAGTTAACCTGATCAGGATTGGTAATATAGATCTTAACGGTAGAATAGTCATTCCATACGGTAACTGCGAACATCAGACCGATGGAAGCCAGAGCTGCCTTGGACAGAGGAAGCACGATCTTGAAGAAGATTCCCATAGGGGAACATCCGTCGATCTCTGCTGCCTCGAACAGGCTGGCAGGTATTCCTTCGAAGAAGTTACGCATCAGTACCAGGTTGTACACGTTCATACCGTGCTTCACCACCAGGATCCACATGCTGTTAACCAGGTGTAACTGCTTCATTACCAGGTACTCAGGGATCATACCACCGGAGAAGATCATGGTAAACAGAAGGAAATATGCGAAGAAGTTACGTCCGGGCATATCAAACTGGATCAGTACATAGCCACCCAGGGTGGACAGGAGCAGACCAAGGAAAGTACCGAGCACAGTTGTGATAACGGAGTTGATGAAAGGTCTGTACAGTCTCTGGGTATGAATGATGGTCTTATAGCCATCTAAGGTAAAATCCTCCGGCCACAGTCTGAACTGGTATACACCCACAGCATTGAAGGAGTCTACTACTACCTTCCAGATAGGTACCAGTACCAGGAGGCCGATCAGAATAAATACGATGTAGTTTACAATATCGAATACATGAACCTTTTTCTTAGGTTTACGATAAGCTGTCTTTGCCACGTTTAACACCTCCTATACAATGCCACGGCCACGGGTCTTCTTACTAGCCCAGTTACATATCAGTACCAGGACACAGCCAACCAGGGACTTGAAGAGACCAACTGCTGTAGAGTAACCATAGTTCGGCAGAGCGATCGCGAATGTCTGACGATAAATATAAGTAGAAATAACATCAGACACACTGTATACCGCATTGTTGTACAATACGAATACGGACTCGAACATGTTCATAACCTTAGCAAGGTTCAGGATCAATACAGTGATAATAGTATTGGACAGTGCAGGCAGCGTTACGAAACGCATCTTCTGCATACGGGTTGCACCGTCGATGTCGGCTGCTTCATACAGCTCCGGATTGATACCTGCCAGAGTAGCCAGGAAGATAATAGTTCCCCAACCGGTCTCTTTCCAGATATTGATAATGTAGAAGATCGGTCTCCACCATGCAGTGCTTGCCAGGAAATAAATTCCCTTGGCATCCGGTGCCAGGATGCCCCAGTCACGCAGCAATCCATTTACCAGACCGGTAGAGGAAGGAGACAGGAACAAGCTGAAGATAGATGCAACTACTGCCCAGGACATAAAGTGAGGCAGATATATGATAGTCTGCAAAGTTTTCTTTGCAAAGAGATTTCCCATTTCATTTAAGAAGATTGATACGATAACCGCAGTGAAGGTCGTGATCAATAACTTCATAATACTCAGTTCCAATGTATTTCTGAATGCACTCCAGAACGCATCGGTCTTAAACATACTGTAAAAATGCTTCAGTCCTACAAAAGTAGGAGCACCTACGGGCTTGTAATCGTAGAATGCATAACGAATACCAAGCATGGGCCAGTAATACATGATCAAAATGAACACAAATACAGGCAGGAACATCAAATAATAGCCTCTGTTATTCCAGATCCGGAGACCAAGAGGCTTGTGACGTACTTCTACGCCGGTGGATGTGGTGATTTTCTTTTTCTTGCTCATACCATCCCTCTTCCTTTCGACTTCATCTCACACATTCTTTTCTCTCTAAAATATCCTGTCCCATGGGTTTTTGCATCCCGGCGGGACAGGATAATTATATCATGTTTTTGTAGCTTCTGCTACTATATTGCAGATATTATTACTGGTTCAGTTCAGCTAAGCACTGATCAATGATAGATCCAACAGTATCAACGTAGGTCTGCATAGCTGCATCTACATCGCCACCGTCAACTACTACTGCTGTGATAGCTGCCAGCTTAGCATCATAGATGGTACCGGACTCGTTGGTGTAGGTCTCAGAGGTAGGAGACTGAGGAGCATCCTTACAGTTCTCGGTGAAGAACTTGTTGCCTTCTGCAGCCAGGCTGGAGATATCGTTAAAGCCATTGTCCAGAGAGCAGATAACCAGAGCGGGATCCATAGCGTTCTTCTTCCATACGGAGTTAGGATCGTTAGGAGACTGCTTTAAGTGGAACGTACCGTCTTCGTACTCGTAGGTCTTCTCTTTTTCAGTACCTGCATTGATGGTGAAGCTTTCAGCCTTGGTAGACCAGTGAACATCCTCTGCACCGTAGGTCCACAGAGTCTGAACCTTGTCACCATCCATCATGGTCTCAATGAATGCATCGAAGATAGCCTGCTCACGGGAGTTGTCTCCGTCACCGTCATCAATGATAACCCATACAGGAGCTTCTCTGTTCAGGTAAGCGCCAACCTCAGCGATAGGAGCCAGCTCAACCAGCTTGTCGTCAACACCGTTCTTGATCAGGTTATCGGTCAGAGTCTGATACCAGGAACCTGCCCAGTAAGTGAATACACCTGAAGAACCGGTCTGATCGTTGGAGAACCATTTCTCACGAGCGATCTTGGTGGAAGCGGTCAGGGTCTCAGGATCGATAGCGCCATCCTTGTAAGCCTGCTGTAATCTTAACAGAGCTGCCTTGGTAGCATCGGTCTGGAATCCATCGTACCAGGTACCGTTGTCATCCTGCAGGATTGCGGGATAAGAATCCTGCCAGAACTCAGGCAGATAGTTTACGTAAGGAGCTTCGTTACCAACGAAACCAGCTGCGATAACACCATAGGTATCACCGGTTACGCCGTTACCATCGGGATCTTCGTTGTGGAACTTTAACAGCATGTTGTAGTAATCATCATAAGTCTTGATATCTTCAGCCTTCAGGCCAACTGCATCTAACCATGCCTGCTTAACATAGGTAACACATCCATTACCATAGGTAGGAGCGAAGCCATACAGATGACCTTCCTCATCCTTCAGGTTCTCATTGATCTCAGGCAGGATCAGGTGAGACTGGAATTTAGCGTTTGCATATGCTTCGGACATATCCCACAGCAGACCGGTAGGAGCATACTGCTTGAACATATCTGCACTCATGATCATAACGTCGGGGTAATCACCACCTGCGAACAGACGACCTACTGCATCGGTATAACCGGAGTGGTCTAACTGCTGGATGTTCATCTTAATAGGATGACCGATTGCTTCGGATACTGCATCATCCCACTGCTGAACGAATTCAGCCTGGCCGTTATCAACGGTTGCGGTCAGAGTACCATTAACTACTACGTTAATCTCCTCCAGATTGTAAGCTTCGGTGGAAGCCTCGGTAGAAGCTGCTGCGCTGTCAGTTGCTGCTGCGCTCTGTGCAGGAGCATCGTTGCTGCTTCCGCATGCTGCTAAGGAAGCTACCATAGCAGATGCTAAAAGTACGGATAATACTTTTCTCTTCATTTTGTTCCTCCCTAAAAATTTGGAATCATGATTTGTCATGGGGTCATTCCCTTGACTTGCCTTCACCTTACCATCCGTCACCGGGAAAAACAAGTTACAATTTTTGCGTTCGGGTGCAAATTTTGACCACCGGTTCTGCAAACCCTTGATTTTACTGCATTCTTTGAAAGCACTTACATTTGATATTTTTAAATTTGAAAGGGGTTACATCTTGCTTCCTTTGTAAGTAACTGATACAATAGACATGGTTTATTCGGTATATTATCTAAAAAAATTGAGACACGGGAGTGATCATGAATGATTTTTAATAAAAAAGACACCCTTAATGATACAAATTATACAAGCCACAACAGTACATTAATGCTGAGAATGGTAACCTCTTACAGTATTTTCCTGCTGATCATTCTGGTTTTGTTCCTCTTTTTATACCGTTCTACGATAAATAACGCGCGTGATTCTTATGATCAGCAGAACGAGACAACCCTGATCAGCAATGCAGAGCTGTTTGAAAGCGATCTGAACATTATGGAGGTGTATTGCCGGCAGCTTTTGCAGAACGACACCTTCCGTAAGGTCATGAATTATCAGAATACTTACTATCCTTTTACGGAGATGGGGAATGAATTACAGAATTCTCTGGCAACAAATGTGTATGCGGAAGCACTTCTCCCTTTAAAAGAGTCCTTTGTCTATTTTCCGGAGACGGACTATGTATTGAATCCTACTTATTTCATATCCGCAAAGCGGTTCTATAACTGGATTCAGAAATACTCTTCTACCGAAAAGGAACTGTGGCACTCCTACATGACGGAACCGGAATACAAGAACCGCTTTCTTCCTATGGATCAGTTCATGCCAAATTACAGTGAAAAATACTATATGTATATCATCGACCTGAATGATCTCTACTATATGGATGCCAATGCAAAGGTATGCTTTATCTTCGAACAGGATAAAATGGCGGATCTGTTCGACTGTGTACAGATGGATGGGGATAATTTTCTGGCTGTGAACGCGTCAGATACCTCCACTGTGCTTACGATAAATATCCCGGACAGCATTTCCGCAGAAATGCTGGATTCCCTTGACTTTAATAAAGGATATGCCCAGGTCCGTCTGAACGGACAGACTTTTACTTTAGGGAAATATACTTCTGATAATACCAATTATTCTTATTATTTTAGTTTTCCTCCCTATAAAGCGACTGGGGGGCTTGGAGGCACACATTTATTTTTCATCTTACTGGCAATGTCCGCACTGGTGATCGGCGGTTCTCTGGTATATTATTTTTCCCGTCGGAATGTGCAGCCTATCATTGAACTTGGTCAGGAGCTGCAGACTGCTGTGGAAGTCCAGAAGAATCTGCAGGAGGTAGTGGACAGCCAGCGTCCCATTATCTGTACCTCTTATGTCCGACAGCTTTTGTCCGGTACGGCTACATCCGAAGACGAGGTAGCTTATATGGAGAATTATCTGGGGATCACTGCTTCTTCTTATTATAATGTGTTATATATTGTGTACTATAATAACTTCGGCGATAATGTAGAAAATGCTCTTCCCGGCGGCGTGGAATCTGTAGAGGAGCTGGAGAAGATCATCGAGTCCGCACTGGAGAATTTCTTCGGTACACCACTTTTCTACTTCAGCCCTTCGGACCGTACCTATTCTGTCCTGCTACACTGTTCCGAAGAAGAAGGGAAAAATCTGATTCTGAAGATCAACAATTGCATCCTGCGGCTTCATGATTATCTGCTGGATACTTACGACATCTGGCTCTTCGCCGGCATCGGACGCAATACGGATTCCCTGATGAATGTATGGGAATGCTACCAGCAGGCCTCCGAGGCCGTAAGTTATACGACGAAGAACTATATTTTCTTCCCGTATGAATTTATCAAGAAGGATTCCAACGTATTTTACTATCCGCCGGAGATCTCCACGAAGCTGATCCACTTCATCTCCACGGGCAATACATCGCAGGTGCTGGAGCTGTTCAATCTGATCCACCAGGAGAATATCGAGGAACGTACCCTGCCGGTCAACCTGTTAAAGTACCTGCTGTCAGATATCCGTAACACTTTATTAAAAGCAAGATTTGCACTGCCTCAGGATGCGGATCCCGAAGCTGTAAATGTACTGGATGAGCGTTTCAATGAGCACCTGACCTTCAAATTGTGTGAAGATCTTGCATTATCCTTGTGTAATCTCTTCGGTAATAAAGAGGACGACAACACCTTATCCTCTACCATCGAGAAATATATTAAGGACAATTATAAAGATCCTTCGTTGGGATTAAACAAGATTTCAGATGAATTTCAGATCTCCGAGAGTTATTTTTCCCATATGTTCAAGGAAAAGACCGGGGTCAACTTCTCCACTTATCTGGAGAATATCCGTATGGCGGAGGCTGCCAGACTGATCCAGGAGACCGATATCAGCTTAAATGAGCTGTATATCGCTGTGGGATATAATAATTCCAATACTTTCCGACGTGCATTCAAGAAAGTATACGGAGTAACTCCCAGTGCCATGCGGGAGAAATAGAATAATAATAAAACAGCCGGAGCACGGAGGATTTATTCCTCCAGAAATGCCTCGGCTGTCTTCATATCTTCCGGTGTTGTGATCTTAATATTCTGATAGGATGCTTCCACCAGCTTCACCCGGGACTCGGTAAACATCTCCACCACGCTGGCATCGTCTGTTACCTGAATGCCCTGCTCCTGCAGCTTTGGAAGCCTGTTTTTCAGTCGCTCATACGCCTGCAGGATCAGGCTGGTCTCAAATACCTGCGGTGTCTGAATATTCCAGACGCTCCTGCGGTCCGGTGTGGAAAGTGCAAAGCCATTGCCATCGCTGATCTTCACGGTATCCTTGCTCTGTACCGCTGCCACACACGCCTGATACTGTACAGCAGCCGCATAGGTGTCTTCCAGAATTTTCTCCGTCAGGAAAGGTCTTGCGCCGTCATGGATAAACACATAACCATGCTCATTCGGACACTTAAGGCGTCCGTCCGCGATCAGCTGCAATGCCCTGCTCACAGAGAGATACCGTTCCGCTCCGCCGGAAGTAATGATATTCACTTTCGTAAAACGGTATTTCTGCACGATTTCTTCCCGGACATAGGGAATATCCTGTTCCGAAGTCACCAGAATACAGTCATCGATGATCTTTGACTCTTCTACCGCATGCAATGCATACCAGATCAGAGGTCTGCCCTTTAACGGAAGGAACTGTTTCGCCACTGCGGAGTGCATCCTGCTTCCGCTGCCGGCTGCCAGGATAATGGCAGTACAACGCGGTTTTTCCTTGTTTCCATCCTCTTTTTCTGTTTTATATGCCGCAAAATCTTCTGTGAAGTACTCTTCTGTTACTCTGTCTATCATATTCATGTCAGTCTTTCTATAATGTCTTCTATCGTTAATACTCCTTAGCGTTCTCCCAATTTTAAATTCGGGACCGCATTCAGGTCATAGCCGCTGCGGACACCCTTGATATATTCATAATAGCCCGCCACACCGATCATCGCTGCATTGTCTGTGCAGAAGATCGGAGAAGGATGATAAAATGCAATATTTCGTTTGCCGCACTCTTCTTCAAAGGCTGCCCGCAGAGAGGAATTGGATGCCACGCCGCCGGCAATGGCAAATTTATTCAGTCCATAGGCTTTTACAGCATGCAGTGAATGACTTACCAGCACATCTACCACTGCTTTTTGGAAAGAAGCAGCCACATCTGCCTGATTATAGCTTTCTCCCTTCATCTGGCAGCCGTTTAAGTAATTCAGCACCGCTGATTTCAGACCGCTGAAGCTGAAGTCATACTCATTTTCCGCCACTGCCGCTCTGGGAAAATGAATCGCATCGGGATTGCCCTCCTTCGATACCTTATCGATCTTAGGTCCACCGGGATAGCCCAGCCCGATGGCACGCGCCACCTTGTCAAAAGCCTCACCCGCTGCATCATCCCTGGTCCGGCCGATGATCTCATATTCTCCGTAATCCTTGACCACCACCAGATGCGAATGTCCGCCGGAAGCCACCAGACAGATAAAGGGAGGCTCCAATTCCTTATTTTCTATAAAATTAGCACTGATATGTCCCTCAATGTGATGAACACCTACCAAAGGAATACCGGTAGCAAAGCTGATGGCTTTGGCTTCGGATACCCCCACCAGAAGTGCTCCCACCAGTCCCGGTCCGTAGGTCACCGCAATCGCCGTGATATCGTCAAGTGTCACATGGGCATCGGCAAGTGCCTGCTCAATGACCTGGTTGATCTTCTCGATATGCTTCCGGGATGCGATCTCCGGCACCACGCCGCCGTACAACGTATGTAAGGCAATCTGAGAGGAGATCACGTTGGAAAGTACCTCTCTGCCGTTTTTTACCACCGATGCCGCTGTCTCATCACAGGAGCTCTCAATTCCCAAAATATAAATGTCTTTTTGTTTTTCTGTCTCTGTCATTTTTCTGCCTGCTTTGTTCTAATTATTGTCTGTCTGTTCCTGCTTACTGTTCAACTGGTCCGCCGTTTCCCAACCATAGATCTTCCATCTGCGATTGTCATCTCTGCGTAACAGATATACCATGACGGTAGAACTTTTTTTGCCATTTTCCGTCATCGTGTAACCGCAGGATATTCGTGCAAAGGAATATCCATCCGCTGTGTAATAGTCCACATTTGTGCTTGATGCAAGAGAAACACTCGTTATTTTTCTCTTATTGTTTTTATAATTCTGCACTTCTCCCTGCAGACGGATGAGGTAGGATTCTTCTTCGTTGTTCTCCCTGAGTTCCTCATCAAATAATTGCAGTGACTTTTTCCCCAGTTCCTGAAGTTCTTCCTCCGTGCAGTCTTCATTATAAAAACATTTCATCAGATCGTTATAATATTTGACCACTTCCTTCGGTGTCGAAGGATAATTGTTCTCGAGGTTTCGGGAAAGTGCGGTGTCGATTTCCGACATCACCGCTTCCTGTTGCTCGGTGCGATGCGTTCCGGACAGATACGCATAATATCCTACCACCAGCACGAGTAAGAAGATGAAAAAGACTGTAATCTTAGTCACGGATGTGTTGGTTTTCTTCATAAGATCGTTCACTCTCCCTCGTCAAATTTCAGTTCCATGGTCCAACCATCTTTCGCCGCATAAGTCGCCGGAAATATCTTCCGCACATCCTCCATGAATTCCTCCGGTCTGGTCATGGACGGGCTGTAGTGGGTCAGCCATAATTTCGGTACTTCCGCTTCTTTTGCAATCTTCGCCGCCTCATACATGGTCATGTGCTTGTGTTCTCTGGCTTTCACCAGTTTATCCGGCTCTCCGTACATACCTTCCAGGATCAGCAGATCCGATCCTTTGGAATTCTGTCGGATGCTCTCCGTAGGTCGGGTATCGGTACTGTAGGTTACTTTCAGGCCCTTACGCTCCGCTCCCAATACCATATCCGGTGTAAATACTCTGCCGTTCTCTTCCAGGGTCTCTCCTTTTTGCAGACGGCTCCAGAATTTCATGGGGATTTCCTGCTCCATGGCTCTGTCCTTATCAAATCGACCCGCCCGGTCAATCACCATACTGTACCCATAACAGAGTACATTATGGTTGACCCTGAAAGCTTCCAGCCGAAAACCTTCAAAAGAAAAAGTCTGGGCATTTTCTGTAATCTCAATGCATTTCACTTCGAAGGGAAGTTCCGGTGCGATCACCCTCAACGAAGCCACCACTTTGGTAAGCCCCCTGGGACCGATCAGGAGCAGAGGCTCTGTCCGCTCTGCATTTCCCATGGTCAGAAGCATCCCCGGCAGACCGCTGATGTGATCCGCATGGAAATGAGTAAAGCAGATAATATCAATAGGATTGGGACTCCAGCCTTTTTCCCGCATGGCGATCTGGGTTCCCTCTCCGCAGTCGATCAGAATACTTTTTCCATTATATCGCATCATCAGGGAAGTCAGCCATCTGTAAGGTAGCGGCATCATTCCTCCTGTTCCCAATAAGCAAACGTCTAACATTCTTCCTCGCAATCCTGCCTTCACAGCATCTGTTGTTCTATCTATAATAATTCTGTCTCCGGTACTTCTTCCACCGGAATGACAAATCTGCCGATCCAACTGTCGTAGCAGTCCTCACACAGATCAAAGGCATGTCTCATACCGTCTTTCCTGCTAAAATATCCAAAGCGGACATCTGCGGTGAAATATCCCTCCCGGATGATTTCCTTTTCTACTTTTAATTCTCTGCCGCAGGCGTTACATATTATCTGTGTTAATTTACCGTTTTCTGACTTTCGCATCTTACCTTCCACCTTTCTGATCGTAAAAACAGTTTCCTCTTTCACTATCATAGCAAATAAATCGCCGGATGGTGGTGGTAATACTTGTTAACGACGCCACATGATCATGGCATCTTCGGTAGGTTTCTCATAAAATCCGGGACGAATCCCTTCCGAGACGAAACCAAACTTTTCATATAAACGGATCGCCGGTGCATTGCTCACTCTGACTTCCAAAGTATATGCCGTAATGCCGCGCTCTGCCCCCAGTCGGAGCAGTTCTTCGAGCATTTTGCTTCCCACTCCCAGATTCCGGTACTCCGGTGCCGTTACCACGTTGTCGATATTACCCTCATGAAAACTGTCCGTCAGTCCGGCACAGCCGGCGATATGTCCATCAGTCTCCGCCACCACATACAGGCAATAGTCTCTTAGAAGTAGTCCTCTGAAATCCTCCGCAGACCAGGGCATGCTGAAGGATGCGGCTTCGATGCGGCTCAGTTCTTCGATATCTGTATCCCGCAGGGGACGAACCTCTATCTTCATGCCTGTGCCTCTTTTGCTACTCTCTCCTGCTCTTCCCGTTCCCGCTCTGCCTGGCTCTTACGCAGATATTCGGGTTCATGCTCCGCAGCGGTCACTTTCTTTCCCTGTGCATAATAAATAGCTCCGAGAGAAGCCACACTGGCTGCCCGCTGTCTGTTATTGGCTGCGGGAGCAAAGGAAAACGGCACCTTCATTCCTTCTGTGATCTGCTTCCGGTATACCGGCACGCCGTCTCCCAAAAAGATCACTTCACGTCCCAGGCGGTTCAGTTCGTCCACCAGTTCGTCCACAGGAGATGCGCACTGATCCTTAACACAATGCATCACAAGCTGCTGTTCACAACTTCCAGCCTCTGCTTCTGCCTTACAGAATTCATAGATCCCGGTGTATACCTGATTTCTTCTGGCATCCATAATGGGGCAGACCAGCTTGTCCGTCCCCCAGAGATTAAATGCAAGTCCTTCCAGTGTCGGCACCTCTACCAACGGCAGATTCAGTGCCAGACCAAGTCCCTTCGCGGTTGCTGCCCCAATTCTCAGTCCGGTAAAGGATCCGGGACCTGCGGAGATAGCAATGGCATCAATGGTGTGAAGATCCAGGTCGATCATCTGCCGGATCTCGTCCAACATCGGAAGTAATGTCTGGGAATGTGTTTTCTTATAATCTGTGGTATACTCTGCGATCAGGACATCGTCTTCCACGACGGCGGCACTTGCCACCAGTCCGGAACTGTCCAAAGCTAATATTTTCATACTGTAGTCATCTCCTCAATCGTGATCCGGCGATAATCGAAGCCCTTCTCCAGATCCTTTTCTATGGTCACCTGTCTGTAGTGCTCCGGCAGGATCTCTTCGATCAGATTCGCCCACTCGATCAGGCACAATCCCTCACCGTAAAAACAGTCCTCGTAACCGATCTCTTCCATCTCCTCCACATCTCCGATGCGGTACACATCAAAATGATAAAAAGGCATGCGGCCTTCCTCATAGATCTGCACAATGGTAAAGGTGGGACTGTTGACCGGTTCCGTAATTCCAAGACCGTCTGCCACTCCCTGGGTAAATACAGTCTTTCCCACACCCAGATCACCGATCAGGGTATAGACCTGCCCGGGAAGTGCTTCTAAGCCGATCCGCTGTCCCAGTGCAAAAGTCTCCTGCGCACTGTGAGTCTCTATAATTTCTTTTTTAAATTCTTTGTTTGCTGTGGAATCACCTGTTGTCATTTTTCTTACGCTTTCTATAGACACCGTAATGGCCGTTGTTACTTTCCGGAAAAGCTCTCAGCTCTATGGCATTTCTAGCTGCGGATCTTCACCTTTGCAGGGGGCATATGCGTGGAAATCATTTCAATAACATCCGTTGTTTTATCCTGCATCTGGCTTTTGGGAAATATCGTTGCATTATTCTTTGCCGTATAGACAATTATGCTGCGCCCGGTGGAGACTGCTTTCAGACAATCCTCCCATGCCTGGCAGGTGGAACTGTCTCCCTGAGAAATAGTAATGCCGTTCTCATCCAGGACATAATGCAGTGGTTCCCTGAAGACCGGATTGTTCGCTACCTGCTGTTTGCTTTTGATAAAAAGCGTCCAGGGGAGATATAACAGGATCACCACTCCCAGGATCAGATAGATCCAGTACTGTCTGGAAATTCCCACAACAACACCCAGTGCTCCGATCACCGCTCCCAAAAGTCCGGACACGCTGTTATAGCTGTGCCGTAATAAAAAATCATATAAGTCCCCCGATGTAATCTTCACATCCAATTCTACCATAACGTGTTCTTTCCTCTATAATAATGTATGATGCCAGGAGCAAAAGGGCTAACCCCACATGAGCCTGCTCATAGGCGGTTAAAAGGCCCCGGGCTCCGTCTGTGCATAAAACTGCATACTATAGAGAACATTATAATTTTTTTCCCATGAAAAAGCAAGTAAAGAACCGCAGGGATTTATAATCTGTCACCTGCGGTTCTTTATTTATGCATTTTATTTAATTATGATTTAATTTTTATGATTATTCATGCCGTAAAGCTTCGATAGGACTTAGTTTTGCCGCTTTTTTCGCCGGATAGATACCGAAAAAGATACCCACGGCGGAGGAGAACAGGCTGGCTCCCAGTACCGTTCCTGCGCTTACTTTTGCGGTAAAACCGATCAGACTGCAGATGCCAAAAGCTCCTGCCACTCCGATGGTAATACCGATCAGACCTCCCAGCAGGGTGATGATCGCCGACTCCGACAAAAACTGTAGCAGAATGGATCCGGTTCTCGCTCCCAGTGCTTTCCGGATACCGATCTCTCTGGTACGCTCCGTGACAGATACCAGCATGATGTTCATAACGCCGATACCGCCTACCAGCAGAGAGATGGCTGCTACGAACACTACAAAGATAGTAATGTAGCTTAAGATCTGATCCATCTGGCTCATAATATCATTAAAATTCTGTACAGAGATGACATTCTGTCCTCTGACACCATGCCTGTTCTCTAGCAGACGCACCGTATCCTGCGCCACCTGAGAGGCATTTTCCGCGCCATCACTGACGATCAGCAGGTCCGTATAATTCACATAGAATCCATATCCCTCGGAAATTGTGGAGATAGGTGCCTCCATGGTCACCGTACCGTTTCCTCCCATTCCAAACAGCTTCGATGCGTTGTCCTTACGGATACCAACAATCGTAAATTCCTGTGTCACTCCATACAACGTATAATCAAAGCTCATTCCGATCACATTGGTATTACCAAACAGAGTTTTCGCGCTGCTCTCCGTAATGACGCAGACTTTGTTCGCCGTATAATAATCGGAATCTGTAAAATAACGTCCTTTGATGATCGGATCCTGGCTCGAATATTCCAGTCCCGCCTTACCGAAAGTTGCAGTAGCATCAAAGGTTCCCTTTCTGCCGGTGGCGCTTCCGCTGAAACTCCAGGACGGTGTTACCGCCTTGACATTTAGAACTTTCTCCAGAATGGCATCCATATCCTCTTCCGTGAATACCACCTCTGTTCCATTTTCCGCGGTATCATTGCTATAAACCGCGATCTGACCGCCTGCCATAGAATTCAGTTCTCCGTTGATCCCACTTTTCACGCCATTACCTATGGAGATGATCATGATCACCGAAGAGATTCCTATGATAATGCCCAGCATGGTCAGGATCGAACGTCCTTTATTACTGCGGATATTCATCAATGCAATTTTGATGTATTCCCATACTTGTGTCATGGATCCGCCTCCTACTGTTCCATGGGCACAGCCGTTACTGCCATGCCCTCCTCCAGGCTGACACCCGTGAGGCTGTTCACTATGATCTGGTCTTCCTCGGTAATGCCCTCCAGGACCTCTGCGTATTCATCGGAGGAGATTCCGCAGGTAATTGCCCTCTTAACTACCATGCCGTTCTCGATCACATAGAGGAAATCTCCGTTTTTATCCGCATTGATCGCTTCTACCGGGATCAACAATGTATCCTGTGCACTGTTGGTATGTACGGTCAGCTTTGCATCCAGTCCCAGAATGATCTTGTCATCGGGGTTAGTCAGATGTACTTCTACCCCTACCATGGGCGTATTGGAGGCATTCAGTGTTGCCATACGATTGATCTTACTGATCTCGCCTTCGTATTTATTGCCGGAGATGGTAATATCTACTTTCTGCCCGATGGCAAGTTTTGCCACATCGGACTTGGAAGCATCAAAGGAAACCTTCACATTCTGGCTGCTCTCCAGTGTGATCAGCTGTGCGCCCTCCGCCACACTGGCTCCGGATACACCGGTGCATTCCGTTACGATACCGTCAAAATCAGCTACAATGCCTTTCTTCGCAGAATAATACTGTTCCTCCGCCTCTTTGTAGGTCAGCTGTGCCAGATCTCTGTCAGCAGCGTACCCTTTGGACTGATAACCGTTGAGGATCGATCCTTCACCGGCATCCTTCTGTGCCTGCATCTTCGCTTTATAAGTTTCACATTCCTCAATATGTTCCTGTACGGAAGCAATCTCATTCTGCATATTTACCACGTAATCGCTGGATCCTGCAATGGACTGCACATAAGAATTTCTCGCCTGGCTGGCGCTGATATCCTGGAGTTCCTTATTGATTTCTTTCGCACGGTCTGCACTGGTAGCGGAATCCTGCAGTTCCTTGCTCAAATCGGCGGATTTTCTGGATAATTCATAACTTTCTTCGGATAACTGTCTCTGGGTTTCTCTCTGACTCTTTGCAAGTTTATCCTGCAGTTCCTTCAGATAAGCCTTATAGTCCGCCAGCTGCTGATTCAGCACTGCCAGGTTGGTGTTGGCTTCGTTTAATTTCGCCTGACTCTTGCTGTTTTCTGTCATGGTGCTGTTATAGGAAGCACTGCTCTTGGTCTGCTGTAATGTTGCCTCCTGCAGGCGCTCCTCCATCTGCTCCATGTCATAGGTCATCAGCACATCCCCTGCCTTGACAGCATCACCGGCTGCCACATTGACTTCGTTTAATCTGCCGCCTACCGGCGCAAAGAGAACCACTTTCTCTTCACTGACTACCTTGCCGCTGGTGCTGACATTTTCCTCGATGTCACCGCGGAATGCGTTAGTAGTGCTGACCATGACACCCGCACTGCCGGAAAATGCACAGCTTACCATACGGATCACGATCAGTATGATTATGATAGCAGCAATAATAATAGGTGCTTTTTTACGTTTTTTGCCGATTTTACCTGCCTTCTGTTCTCTTTTTGTTTCTTTTAGCTTTCTCTTTTCTTCCTTCTTCATTGCCTTGCTTTCTTTTGCACTCAGTGCCTGTTCTGTTTTTTCCTGCTGTTCCATGATCTCTCACTCATGATCCTTTCTATTTTATACTCATGTCTTTTCATTCGCTGCATGTGAAAATCTGTTTTCCGCATCAGGCTCCTGCCGTCCGCAGTTCCTCCACCGGAACGATCTGTCCGGAATCGGATTCTACTTTGCCGTCCTTGATCTTGATCACTCGCTTCGCCTGTGCTGCGATCTCATTATCATGTGTGATCAATATGACGGTTCTTCCCTCTTTATGTAATCCTTTTAGAATATCCATGATCTCTTTCGTGGAATTGGAGTCCAGATTACCCGTTGGCTCATCCGCCAGGATCACCGGAGGTGCCTGGGCTATGGCCCTGGCTATCGCCACTCTCTGCTGCTGACCGCCGGACATCTCCGAAGGCTTATGATCCATACGATGTTCGAGACCTACCTTTTTCAAGGCCTCCACGGACAGCTCTTCCCGCACACTTTTGGATACTCCCCTATAGATCAGAGGCAGCTCCACATTTTCCAATGCCGTCAGATTCGGGATCAGATTAAAACCCTGAAAGATAAACCCGATCTCCCGGTTCCGGATGTCGGACAATGCATCGTCGGATAATGCGGACACGTCCTGTCCATGCAGCCAATATTCCCCGCTGGTAGGCACATCCAGACAGCCCAGCATATTCATCAGTGTAGACTTTCCGCTTCCGGAATGCCCGATGATAGCCACAAATTCCTGCTCGTCGATGGTCAGACTCACATGATCCAATGCCCGCACTTCATTTTCCCCGGGATTGTAAACCTTGCACACATCTTTAATCTCTACTAATGCACTCATTCCTCACATACTCCCATTTCCTGTTACATTTTTGTGTATTCATCTTTGTGTTACTGTACTGTTGGCATAATACAATAATATTTTTTGAGTGTCAACACATTTTTATAAGTATTTGCAACTATTCAGAGCCATGCAAAAGAAAAACTCTGAAAGGGCGATTTTGCGCATGCGTTTCTGAATAGTTATTACAGCTACTATAACAGAGAAATCCAAAAAAAATGTTGGGAAAATTCTAAAGATTTTCTATATTGACTTTTATTTCACAAAGTGATATATTCCATCCATAAGGTAAAGTTCTTCAGGGTTGGGTGTAATTCCCTACTGGCGGTAATAGGTCATCCTTAAGTCCGCGACCCGCAGATTTCGATCTGTGGCTGATCCGGTGTGAATCCGGGACCAACAGTACAGTCTGGATGAAAGAAGACGTATCACTTATTTTTTTTGTGATACCCATGCCCCGGAAGCTTGTATTCCGGGGCTTTTTTTGAAGGCTTTCCTTGATTTTTCTCATAGGAAAGGAGTTCTGAAATGAACAAATTAATGCAAACTGTAACTGAAAATGTGGCCTATGTAGTCATCTTCCTGGCGGTCATCGTGGGCTGTTTCCTGGTGGCTGTGGTGCTGGAAAAGGGCGCGCAGAAGAAAAACGGCATCTCGGAGCCGATCTTCAATACGAGAAAGCTTGCCATGATCGGTATGTTTTCCGCCATCGCCATGATCCTGCATGTGCTGGACTTCCCCATCTTTTTTGCCCCCGGCTTCTATAAAATGGACTTCAGTGAGCTGCCGATCTTAGTCGGTTCCTTTGCTTTTGGTCCCGTAGCAGGTGTCATGATGGAATTCGTGAAGATACTGCTGAAGCTGTGCATAAAGGGGACCTCTACCGCTTTCATCGGCGATCTGGCGAACTTCGTGGTAGGCTGCAGCCTGATCATCCCCGCTTCCGCTGTGTACTCTTTTAAGAAAACAAAGAAAAGCGCAATCATCGCCTGCATTGTGGGTACTCTTTTCATGACCGTATTCGGCACCGCATTCAATGCCGTATATCTGCTTCCCGCGTTCTCTAAATTCTACGGAATGCCCATGGATGCCATCCTGGCAATGGGAACCGAGGTCAATCCGCTGGCAAAGGAAGGCAACATTGTAAGCTTCGTGGTGGCATGTGTAGCTCCCATGAATCTCATCAAGGGAACGCTGGTGTCTGTCGTAACACTGCTGATCTACAAACCGTTAAGCCCCATCATTAAGACCGGTCACAAAGCGTAATTTTTTCCAAAACAAAAACAGGGATTGCAGTTATCTGCTGTCCCTGTTTTTTAATACCTACGGATGCTCCGTACCAGACATGTACCACTGGCACATAGCCCCCTGGCATCATTCTATATTCTTACTGCTTCTGGATCTTCATGGTCAGACCGATACGTTTCTTTGCCATATCTACGGTGAGTACCTGCACATCCACGATATCTCCGACGCTGACAGCTTCCAACGGATGCTTGATATAGCGGTCGGTGATCTGGGAGATATGCACCAGTCCGTCCTGATGGACACCGATATCCACGAACACACCGAAGTCAATGACATTACGCACGGTTCCCTTTAAGATCATACCGGGTTTTAAATCCTTCATATCCAGGACATCACTGCGCAGGATCGGTTTCGGCATATCGTCTCTGGGATCTCTGCCCGGCTTCTCCAGTTCCTTCAGAATATCTGTCAGCGTGATCTCACCAATGCCCAGTTCCTCTGCTAAAAGCTTCTTATTTTTAATACGCTTCTCCAGACCGGACATATCCTTTGCATCATTTACTGCATTTTTAGCTACAGGTGCCGCCTGCTTTGCAGAGGTCTGCGCAGAATTGTCAAAAGTCACACCGCCCATGGCCGCTGCGAGAGCCTTGCCCATAGCGGTATTGGTATTGTGTACCCGAACTGCTTTACCTTTCTGTTCTTCCCGCTTCTTCGGTGCATTGACTGTGCCGTTACCATTCTTCTGTCCGTCTGCCTGCGCAGCGCTGCTCCTGCCGGAAGCTTTTTTTGCAGCCGCCTGCTTCTGGGCTTCCTTAATATCTTCCATGGTCAGTCCAAGCTTCTCCATCAACTGTTCTGCAGCTTCATAGGACTCGGGATGGACACTTGTGGCATCCAGCGGATTCTTGCCATCCGGGATCCTCAGGAAACCGGCACACTGCTCATACGCCTTAGGCCCCAGCTTCGGTACCTTTAACAGCTGTTTTCTGTTTACAAAACGTCCGTTATTTTCTCTATAATCCACGATATTCTTCGCAATCGTCTTGTTAATACCGGAGACATATTCGAGTAAAGATGCGGATGCAGTATTCAGATCCACACCGACTTTATTTACGCTGTCCTCTACCACGCCGCTTAAGGCGTCGCTTAATTTCTTCTGATTCATGTCATGCTGGTACTGACCGACACCGATGGACTTGGGATCGATCTTCACCAGTTCTGCCAGGGGATCCTGTAATCTTCTGGCGATGGATGCAGCACTTCTCTGTCCCACGTCAAAATTAGGAAACTCTTCTGTCGCCAGCTTACTTGCGGAGTATACGGAAGCACCTGCTTCGTTGACGATCACATACTGTACCGGACGATCCAGTTCCTTCAACAGCTCTACGATTACCTGCTCGGACTCTCTGGAGGCCGTACCATTTCCCACAGAAATTAAATCCACATTATATTTTTTGATCAGTTTCTTCAGCTCGGCTTTGGACTCCTCCACCTTATTCTGCGGTGCTGTAGGGAAGATCACTTTCGTATCCAGCACTTTTCCGGTAGCATCTACCACTGCCAGTTTACAGCCGGTACGGAACGCCGGATCCCAACCCAAGACCACTTTTCCTGCGATAGGCGGCTGCAACAGCAGCTGCTCTAAATTTTTGCCGAAGACATTGATAGCTCCGTCCTCTGCCTTTTCTGTCAGATCGTTACGGATCTCTCTTTCAATAGCGGGTGCTATTAAACGATCATAGCTGTCTTCCACTGCAGCACAGATTACCGGTGTGGTATACTCATTTTCCTTCGTGATCAGCTTTTTCTCCAGATAACGCAGAATACGCTCTTCCGGCGCATTGACTTTTACAGTCAGCACTTTTTCTGCCTCTCCACGGTTCAATGCCAGTACTCTGTGTCCTGCAATCTTCTTCACAGGCTCTTCAAAATTGTAATACATCTCGTAGACGCTCTGAGCCTTCTCATCCTTCGCAGTACCGGTCACAATGCCTTCCTCTACGGTGATATTGCGGATGTAAAGACGATGATCCGCATCGTCGGAGATCATCTCGGCAATAATATCCTGTGCCCCCTGCAATGCTTCCTCCGGAGTCTTTACTTCTTTTTCTTCGGAAACATACTTGGCCGCCTCGTTAAGCACCGGTTCTGTTGCCTCCTGGCGCAGAATGTATTCTGCCAGAGGTTCCAGCCCCTTCTCCTTTGCAATACTGGCACGGGTCTTTCTCTTGGGTCGATAGGGTCGGTACAGATCCTCTACCACTACCAGCGTCTGAGCTGCCAGAATCTTCTCCTTTAACTCATCGGTAAGTTTTCCCTGTTCCTCGATGCTCTTCAGCACCTGCTCCTTTTTATCTTCCAGACTTCTCAGATAGGTCAGTCTCTCATCGAGATTACGCAGCTGCTCGTCGTTCAGAGATCCGGTGACCTCCTTACGATAACGGGAGATGAAAGGGATGGTATTTCCCTCATCGATCAGCTTCACCGCAGCTTCCACCTGCCATTTTTCTACCTGAAGTTCTTCTTTGATTTTCTGTATAATATCCATAGTTCCTCCTGATGACATATTGTCATTTTGTTTTGCGCATGGATCTATTATACTGGAAATCGGAAGTTTTCTCAATCTTTTCATGCTTAACTATTCAGAGCCATGCAAAACTGCGTTCTGCGAATGCTTGCATTCAGGCAGATAAGCAGTTTTATATGGCGAAAATAACCACATGAGCAAAAGGAAAGCTACGAAGTAGCGGTTTTGCGAATGGGGTTCTGAATAGTTATATTTCATTTGCTTATTACAGGAAAAAATGGTACAGTACTTAATATAAGCGCGGCAGACAAATTCACCACATGCCGCCCGGAAATGAGGCTTTCTATGGATTATTATCAGAATCAGAATAACGAAATGAATCAAAATATACCGCAGATTGATCCGAAATACAGGGGTTTATCGATCGCTTCTATGGTCTGCGGCATCTGTTCCCTGGTATTATGCTGCACAGGACTGCTGTCCATCCCTGCCGGTGCTCTTGGCATTCTCTTCGCAATGCTTACCAGAAAAAAGGGACAGCGTATGAGCAGTATGTGTGTCGCCGGGATCTGGCTGTCCTGTGTGGGACTGGCACTCGGTATCTTCATCACGATCAGCAGCATTGTCACGGTATTTACCGATCCTTCTTATAGGAATATGCTGGATCAGATGTACCAGCAGATGTACGGTGTCGATATGGAAGGATTCTGGCAGTCGTACCTGTAAGACATGCCGATATTTTCCGATGGATTCTGTGGTTACGAAATAATAAAAAGAAAAGAGGATTTCTATGACACAATATACATCCAGAGCCCAACTCAAAGAAAAAGCCAGAGATCAGATGGCAGGGCATTACGGCAATGCCATCCTGCTGTCCATCTGCCGAAGTCTGATCGTATTTTCCCTCACCTTTGCCGTCAGCATGACCTTCACTATGATCCTTACCGTACGGACACTGATGGGAGGAAGCGCAGAGACATCTCTGACAGAATATCTGCTTTTGACAGCCACTACGACTTTATTGTCGATTTTCGCCGGAGTGTTTCAGACCGGCATCACATTATTTTATCTGAATACTGCCTGCGGCAGACCTGCTGTGACTGCCAATCTGTTCTACGGCTTCAAATACTTATTCAAAAAATCGCTCGGAATCTCCGCAGTACTGATCCTGCTGAATACGGCATGTACACTTCCGTTTGATATCTGCTATTTTCTCCTGCGGTCAGGGAAGGGCTTTGACGCCATAACCATGGCAATCCTGTGCATTGTGCTTATGGTCATCGGTATGTGTATCTATATTCCGTTATCCCTTGGTTTATCCCAGGCTTACTATTTACTGTTGGATTTCCCCCAGTATAATGCCATGGAGCTGATGAAATTAAGCTTCCGCATTATGAAGGGACATAAATGGGAGCTGTTCTGCTTACAAATGAGTTTCCTGCCGCTGGGATTTCTGTGTTTGCTGAGCTTTGGTATCGGGAGCCTATGGCTGGTGCCATATATGAACATGACCCAGACCTTATATTTTCTGGATCTGATGCAGAACGAACGCCAATAACGGATATTTATTATGATTATTATGTATGCAAAAACACATTCCATAAGTCAAACGCCTATGGAATGTGTTTTTATTTTGTCCACTATGAATTCTCTGTCTTCTTATCTCCCTGCACACTGAGCCATTTCAGATAGCCATTGATGAAGATATCCAGTCCGCCATCCAGTACTGCGTCCACATTACCTGTCTCCACATCGGTACGGTGATCCTTGACCAGTGTGTACGGCTGCAATACATAGGAACGGATCTGGTTGCCCCAGCCGATCTCCTTGACTTCGCCGCGGATATCCGACAGCTTCTCGGCATTTGCTTCCTTTTTTAACAGATACAGCTTGGCTTTCAGCATCTGCATTGCCTTATCCTTGTTCTGGAACTGGCTTCGTTCGTTCTGACACTGCACTACTGTTCCCGTCGGGATATGGGTGATACGGATAGCAGATGATGTCTTGTTGATGTGCTGACCACCGGCACCACTGCTTCGATAAGTATCAATGCGCAGATCCTTCTCATCAATATCCACATCCAGATCTCCTTCAATATCCGGCATAACATCCAGAGATACAAAGGATGTCTGACGCTTGCCCTGGGCATTGAAAGGAGAGATACGCACCAGACGGTGTACCCCCTTCTCCGACTTCAGATAGCCATAGGCATTCAGTCCGTTGACCTGGAAAGTCACTGACTTGATCCCGGCCTCATCACCATCCAGGTAGTCCAGTACTTCAATGGTAAAGCCCTTGCGCTCCGCCCAGCGGGTATACATACGATACAGCATACCGCACCAGTCACAGCTCTCGGTACCGCCGGCACCGGCATTGAGCTTTAAGATCGCATTGTTCTTATCATATTCTCCGGACAATAAGGTACCGATCCTAAGTTCATCGAATTCCCTGATGAATTCATCCAGTTCTCCGCGGATCTCCGGGATCAGAGACTCATCGTTCTCCTCATATCCCATATCGATCAGAGTCAGGATATCATCGTACTGTGTAGAAAGCTTATCACACTCTCCCACTGTATCCTTCAGGTTCTTCAGTTCTTTCATTTTCTGGTTGGAACGCTCCGGGTCATCCCAGAATCCGGGAGCCTCCATCTCACGTTCCATTTCTTCGATCCGCTTTGCCTTGTTAGCAAGGTCAAAGTGAATCCCTCACTTCCGCTAAAGGTGTTTCGTAGGACAGAATTTCTGTCTTCATCTGATCTAATTCAACCACTTAACGTCACCTACTTTCTTATTTTATTATTTTCTATTATCGTAATTCTCACTTTTTACGGCAGGCACATCGTCTGCCCGCGCTGCCGCACCGTCTTCCGCTGTCGTCAGAAAACATCAGGCCTTCCGTCCGCAGCAGTTCTTGTATTTTTTACCGCTTCCGCAGGGGCAGGGATCGTTCGGATACACCTTTGCATTTTCACGCTTTACAGGTCCCTTCGGTAAGGAATCATCCTTGTTCGTGCCGGTGATCTTCGCCTGCTGCTCACGCTCTACCTTCTGTTCGATCTTGATATGGAACAGAAGTCTCACAGTCTCTTCCCGGATGTTCTGGGTCATCTCATCGAACATCTCGTAACCGCTCATCTTGTACTCTACCAGAGGATCTCTCTGGCCGTATGCCTGTAAGCCCACGCCCTGACGTAGCTGCTCCATGTCGTCGATATGATCCATCCACTTACGGTCGATGACCTTCAGCAGAACCACACGCTCCAGCTCACGGATGGCTTCGGGTTCGGGGAACTCGGCCTCTTTTGCTTCGTACAGCTTCACAGCTTCTTCCTTTAACTGCTGCTTTAAGCTGTTCTTCTTGGGCTTCTTCACACGCTCCGGTGTCAGAGGCTGTAACGGGATCGTAGGAATGAGCAGGGTATTTAACTCATTGAAATCCCAGTCGGAGATATCTGCGTCGTCATTGATACAAATATCTACACAGTTCTCGGTAATATCGGTGATCATCTTGTAGATCACATCGCGCATGCTCTCGCCGTTCAGTACCCGCAGACGCTCCTCGTAGATGATCTCTCTCTGTTCACTCATGACACGGTCATACTCTAACAGATTCTTACGGATACCGTAGTTGTTGCTCTCAATCTTTTTCTGTGCGGATTCGATGGCATTGGTCAATGCCTTGTGCTCGATCTCCTGTCCCTCGGGGATACCTAAGGTATTGAACATACTGATCAGGCGCTCGGAACCGAACAGTCTCATCAGATCGTCCTCCAGAGAGATGTAGAACTTGGACTCACCGGGATCTCCCTGACGTCCGGAACGACCACGCAGCTGATTATCAATACGTCTGGACTCATGACGCTCGGTACCGATGATCTTCAGTCCGCCGGCGGCTCTCGCTTCCTCATCCAGCTTGATATCCGTACCACGGCCTGCCATGTTGGTAGCGATGGTTACCGCACCGTGCACACCGGCATCGGCTACGATCTCTGCTTCCAGTTCATGGAATTTTGCATTCAGGACCTTGTGCTGGATACCGCGCTTGGTTAACATCCTGCTCAGCTCCTCACTGGCTTCGATCGTGATCGTACCTACCAGTACAGGCTGTCCTGTGGCATGTGCTTCCTCTACCGCATTCACGATAGCGTTCAGCTTCTCTCTCTTCGTCTTGTATACAGCATCCTGCAGATCCTTTCGGATAACGGGACGGTTCGTGGGGATTACCACAACATCCATGCCGTAGATCTCACGGAACTCGGTCTCCTCCGTGAGAGCTGTACCGGTCATACCACACTTTTTATCGAATAAATTAAAGAAGTTCTGGAAGGTAATGGATGCAAGCGTCTTACTTTCTCTCTTCACCTTTACATGCTCTTTTGCTTCGATTGCCTGATGCAAGCCGTCGGAATAACGGCGTCCCGGCATGATACGTCCGGTAAATTCATCGACGATCAGTACCTGGTCATCTTTTACCACGTAATCCTTGTCACGGAACATCAGATTATGGGCACGCAATGCCAGGATGATATTGTGCTGGATCTCCAGGTTCTCGGGATCCGCGAAGTTATCAATATGGAAGAATCTCTCAACCTTCTCCATACCTGCTGCGGTCAGGTTGATGATCTTATCCTTTTCATTAACGACGAAGTCTCCGGTCTCTTCCTGTACCACACCCATGATGGCGTCCATCTTGGTCAGCTCCTGTACATCATCACCGCGCTTCATCTGACGTGCCAGCAGATCACACATCTCGTACAGAGCTGTGGACTTGCCGCTCTGTCCGGAAATGATCAGAGGGGTTCTGGCTTCATCGATCAGTACGGAGTCCACCTCATCGATGATGGCATAATGCAGTCCACGCAGAACCAGCTGTTCCTTGTAAATCACCATGTTATCACGCAGATAATCAAATCCCAGTTCGTTGTTGGTAACATAAGTGATATCACACTTGTAAGCTTCCTGTCTCTCCTCGGAGGTCATGCTGTTCAGTACCACACCGACCTTCAGTCCCAGGAACTCATGTACCTGCCCCATCCACTCCGCGTCACGCTTCGCCAGATAGTCATTGACGGTAACGACATGGACACCCTTGCCTTCCAAAGCATTCAGATAAGCGGGAAGTGTAGACACCAAAGTCTTACCTTCACCGGTACGCATCTCTGCGATACGTCCCTGATGCAGGATGATACCACCGATCAGCTGTACTCTGTAGTGCTCCATGTTCAGAACACGCTTTGCAGCCTCTCTTACGGTTGCATACGCCTCCGGAAGCAGATCATCCAGAGTTTCTCCCTCGGCCAGACGCTTCTTGTACTCCTCGGTCTTACCCCGCAGTTCCTCATCGGAAAGTGCCTGCATGGTAGGGCGGAGTGCCTCGATCTTGTCTACCAGAGGTTCAATACGCTTCAGTTCTCTGGAACTGTGCGTGCCAAATATCTTCTCAATAACGCTCATTTTTTCCTCGTTTCCGCACCCTTTTGACAATAAAATGTCCATGGGTCTTCGCATAATTCAAAGCTTATTGTAGCAGATTTTCCTCTATGTTTCAACCTTTCAATGCGACCGTTGCCGTGAAAAGACTGTAAAAATTTTGTGAACAGGATATGGACACCTAAGAGCCTGCACAAATTGACAGTCCGAATAAAAATTATTATAATGAAATCAGTTAAATTTTCTTTTCATGATAAGGAGCAGAATACTTATGAAAAGGCTGTCTATCACCCAACTGGTTCCCGGCATGACCGTCGCCGAAGACGTCTATGATCTGGACCATGAGCTTTTGGTGCAAAAAGGTACTGTTCTTACGGACAAACTGATCACCAAGCTGGATCTGTACGGTATCCTCACCATTTTTGCCGAGGATACCATACAACCCGTGCGGCCTGCGGAGGATTCCACTGACACTGAGTTCTCTTACTCCGAGCGCATTAAGAGTTCTCCGGAATTTCAACTGTTCAAGACAGATTTTGAAAATGATGTTGAACTGTTCCGGGAAAATATGAATCTGGTGATTCAAAAAAATACCTCTTTAGATGTGAATACCCTATTGAAGAACACCATGGCCATCGTGGCCAATCATTCCGGCAGCATCAGCATTCTGGACATGCTTCAGAACATGCGGGAATATGATGATTCCACCTACACTCACAGTCTGAATGTTGCCCTGATCTGCAACATACTGGCCGGATGGCTGAAATTGTCTGACGAGGAAGTTGAGCTGGCCACTGCCTGTGGTCTGTTCCATGATATCGGCAAACTGCTGATACCTTATTCTATCATTTCAAAACCGGGAAAGCTGTCCGAGGAAGAATTTGCAACGATCAAAAAGCATCCCACCCTGGGTTACCAGCTTCTCCTATCCCAGGATGTGGATGATCATGTGAAAAATGCCGCCCTCATGCATCACGAACGCAGCAACGGCAGCGGTTATCCTCTGAAATTAAAAGGCAATCAGATCGACCCTTATGCAAGAATCGTGGCTATTGCCGATGTCTACGATGCCATGACCGCTGCCCGCTGTTACAGAGGACCTTTGTGTCCATTCCGTGTCATCGAGATGTTCGAGGCAGAAGGCTTCCAGAAATACGATGTCTCCATCCTGCTTCCTTTTCTGGAAAATGTGGTCAATTCCTGTCTACAGAACCGCTGTCTGTTAAGCGATGGACGGAAAGGGACGATCATTTATATCAACAAAGACAAGCTCTCCCGGCCTGTCGTACAATGTAGCGGAGAGTATGTGAACCTGGCGGACCAGCCGGATTTAGAAATTGTGCGCCTGCTTTAAGTTATTCAGATATCAACCATACAAGACCTTAGGCTGCATTGTGTTGTAGATGTCGCATGCAGCCTATCTTTCCATAAAAACAGCATCTACAGAATGGAGTTATTTATGTCAGACAAGACTTCCTTGCATTATTATGTCAATATGCCCGGAAATACCCTTCCGGGCACTTCTTTTTCTACTATTACTGAAGCACTGACCGCCCTGACGGATTCATCCTGCTTATCATGCGAAAAGCAGTTCCCGGCTCTCGTTTCTGATCTGCCTCCTGTGATCGTACACATCGGGGAGGGTATTTATCGGGAAAAATTAATCATCACCAGACCAAATGTCACCTTCGAAGGGGCCGGTGCAGACAAGACTATTCTCGTCTACGGAGATGCCGCCTTTGATCTTATGCCTGAGGGAGATAAACGCGGAACCTTCCGCACCGCTTCCGTCCGGATCGACACCCATGATTTTACTGCAAAGCATCTGACTTTTCAGAATGATTCCGGCTTCGGACATACCGTAGGGCAGGCGCTGGCGGTCTATGTAGACGGCGACCGCAATGCTTTTTATGACTGCCGTTTTCTTGGCAGCCAGGACACGGTCTTCGATGCACCTCTGCCGTTAAAAGAGGCGCAGCCCGGAGGCTTCAAGGGTCCCGGAGAATTCAAGCCCCGCACGATTGGACGTCACTATTATAAAAACTGTTTTATTCAGGGAGATGTGGATTTCATCTTCGGCAGCGGCATCGCCTGGTTTGAGCATTGTACGATCTACTCGAAGCTTCCCGGAGACCGGGTCCCTCCGGAAAGTCCGGAGGATGAAGTGATCTACGGCTATGTGACCGCAGCCTCCACCCCCATGGAAGAACCCTACGGCTATGTCTTCCATGAATGCAGCCTGGAGAGCGACTGTCCTCCCCATTCCATCTACCTGGGACGTCCCTGGAGAGAATGGGCGAAGACCGTATTCTTACACTGTGAACTGGGGGCACACATCCATCCCGCCGGCTGGCAGGACTGGAAGAAACCCCATGGACATTTCTATTACGGAGAATACGCTTCCTACGGTCCCGGCGCTTCCCCTGCCACCCGCGCTGATTTTTCCCACCAGTTGACGGATGCGGAGGCTGCGGAGTATACCGTGAAACATGTAATGAAAGGATGGGAACCACAGAGTTTAATGTGATCCGTTGTGAAAGGAGTTCCGACATCTATGTATCAGGAAGCATTGTCCCGCCAGCTGGCACTGGACTACTGTTGCAGTCCTGCTGATGTGGCAGATTCAAAAAATCATTTTACAATTTATGTACCGCAGGAGGGACGCCGCCGTTTTCAGGAACAGACGGTTTGCAGGTTAAAGATTGCTGTCGTTCATGGGAAATTATTAGTTACCGGTTCCGAAGAAATTGTGGCAGAATGTCGGAAACGTTATGCTGATGTGACGGGAGAATGGTTTTTTGACATGAAACGGCTCTGGGAATTGGAAGAATTGCTGGCTCCGTTTGGTGCCCGTATTGCGCAGGTACACCCCTTTTTCCTGCCGGAGTCTGGTGGCATATCCTCTTCTGGCCTTCCTTCGTCTTTGCTATCTGCCGCCCGGAATTTCGACCTGATACGATATGATCAGGATGCTATTCTGCAATTTCGTGGTGATGGTCGTTTTGATGAAGCATTTGCTTTCGATCCGGATGCCCCGGATGTTTTGGGCATCGCCGCGGTAAGGGACGGAGATCTTCTCGGTATGGCAGGCGCCAGCGCTGACAGTCCCCTGTTCTGGCAGATTGGGATCAATGTAGCTCCCCACGCCAGAGAAATGCATGTGGGATCGACTTTAGTAAGACTTCTGGCTCAGGATATTTTGGCTCAAGGTACAATTCCTTATTATGGAACAAGCATGTCCCACATTGCTTCCCAGCGGGTAGCGCACCGCGCCGGCTTCGCTGTGGCGTGGGCAGAACTGATTACGGAAGAAGTAAGGTAAATTGAAAGTTAGTTGAATACATTGGCAAAATCCACGAACTCCCGGAGCATGCGATACACATGTCTCGATG
>OHAJ01000223.1_pt1 | contig 39302 bp, 33 predicted proteins | sample 1577101 | NCBI WGS metagenome assembly OHAJ01 (sample SAMEA3541531, study PRJEB24748) | human gut metagenome | biome: human gut; feature: human-associated habitat; material: faeces | place: China | collected 2012
ACCCCGCCAAAGGGTCTTCGACCCTCTGGACTCCCTTTCGCGCGATTGAGTTGGTGACGCTCTCATGCTGCTTCCGCGTGTTTATCCACAGGTTACGCACAGTATCCCATTGCTCATTATCATTGGAGGTGATTTTTTGCTCAATCTTTCGCAGCTTATCAGCGACTTTGAAGCCTGCATCGGCTTCCCCTATGCATCCCCCGGCACGAACGACGCGCGCGGCATCGACTGTTCCGGCATGTTCGTCCGCGCGTTCCGCCGTCAGGGCGCATCCATCTACCACGGCAGCAACACCATCTTCCGCAAGTACCTCGCCCGTTCGGGTACGATTGCATCCGCCGCCGACCTCTGCCCCGGCATGGCGGTGTTCAAGTGGAAGCCCGTAACGCCCGCGCGCTTTTCAGACGGGCTGGGCGACTTCTGCCACATCGGGCTGGTCACGAGCGTGTCGCCGCTGCGCATCGTCCACGCCTCCACCGAAGGCATGGCAGTCAAGGCGGACAGCAAAATCGGCAAATGGCGCTATTGGGGCTGGCTGAAGGACGTGGCTGAAACCAGCAGCTTCAATTCTGCGGACGATTCCGCCGTGTCCACTCCGTCCAGCGTGTCCCGTCCGACCCTCCGCACGGGCAGCAGGGGCGATTCCGTCCGCCTGCTGCAAACGCTGCTGAACCGCGCGGGCTACGAACTTGCCGTAGACGGCATTTTCGGTACGATGACGCGGTGCAGCGTGAAGGGCTTCCAGTCCGAGCGGGGTCTGGCGGTGGACGGCATCGTCGGCAAACAGACGTGGGCGGCACTGGAAGGAGGCGGCACATGAGCGAATCGCTGCTGGTGGCGCTGATTTCAGGCTTCTGCACGCTGGCGGGGTCGTGCGCGGGCGTGCTGGCGTCCTCCCGGCTGACGCAGTACCGCTTGGCGCAGCTGGAAAAGCGCGTCGCCCAGCACAACAACCTGATTGAGCGCACCTACCGTCTGGAGGGGCGCATGGACGAGGCGGAGCATGGCTTGCAGGAGATTCGCGGGCGGATGGCGGCATAAAAAAAGGGTGGAACGCGCGTCCACCCAAGCCCATGATGGTCATTTCTGCATCACCGTTGGAATCCACGTTTCCTCCAGCCACGTTTGCAGCGGCGCTGCGTCCGTGAGCGAGGCGACGATGGTCAGCAGCAGGTCGTAAACTGCCGTATCGCCATAGAGGCACTGGGCAGTCACCACCACATCAACGCCGCCGGGCAGGTTGATGCCGACTTCGACGATATCGCTGCCCATCCACGGGAAATTCGGAATCCCATGCGTGGCGTAGAGCTGCATATCGTCGGACAGCGTGAGAATCAGCGACGAATCGCCGATATTCTCCTGAATTTCGTCGATGCCGGAGTTGCCCTTCTTGGTCACAACCACCGACACGCTTGTGTTTTCGTCGATGGATACCAGCGTCCCCACCTTGTCGCGCGCGTCCACCGTGCACCCTTCCGGATAGGCGAACGTCACCTGCCGCGCGCCGCATGAAGCGTAGGATTCCAGCAGCATCGGCGCTTCCTCGGCACTTGCGGCGGCAGGAATCAGCAGGAGCAGCGCCATCAGGGCTGCCAAAACACGTTTCTTCATCAGAATCTCCCCTTGCGTTGTCGGATGATGTACCATTTCCACAAACAAAACGATTTTCCTCCCATTTTTCTTCCAGCGTGAAGCAAAAGATTTGCACAGAAAGGATGATTGCATGAAAATCAACTGGTCGCTTCGTTTCCACAACAAGGTTTGGCTGACGACGCTGCTGGCGGTCGTCTGCACGTTCGTGTTCAACCTGCTGGACTTGTTCGGCATTGAGACGACGGTAGCGCAGGAGCAGGTGATGCAGCTGGGCGCGGCGCTGCTGTCCCTGCTGAGCACCCTGGGCGTTGTGATTGACCCGACGACCCCGGGCGTCAGCGACAGCCAGACGGTGATTGAGCGGAAGTAAATGAAAAGGCAGGTACACCCATTTGCGCGATGTACCTGCCTTATTTTTTGGTTCTTTACGGAATCTTGGGGGGAAGAGCAGCTTGGAGGGCGCGTCTGAGGACGCGCAAAGTTAGGGGCAGGGACGCTTCGCTGCCTGCGCCTTTGTTGAGTGCATTTAAGATGATGGTCGCCCACGGAACAGTTGGGGCGTTGCCCCAAACCCCACAAGGGACGCTGTTCCTTGACCCTGCAAGGGGCAGACGAAAAGGGACGAAGTCCCCCCTTGACCCCTTTTCGCGATTGGGTTGGTCGCGCTTTCATGCTCCTTCCGCGTGTAGCTTTTTGGTGCTTCGCCTAAGCCCTTGTTTGCCCCCCAACTTTCCGTGAAGAACCTTAAAAATGCAGTTCCGAAATTGGTGCGCCAAACGGCCCCGGCAGCGGAGAGGGAACATGCTTCTGTCCGCACATATCCGTATCAAGCGTCAGCGGTGATCCATCCGGTGCTTCATAGCGCTGCTCAGGCTCAAAGGCACTGCCCAGCACATCGCTGCAGACGCACTTCGTATCCACCGCTGGAAGAAAATCATAGAGGTTTGTTGTCAAGCCGTTTTCCGTGACTGCAAAAGCCACAGGGACTGGCACGGTGACACTGCCAATATCACAATCCGCCGTCTGCGCGCCGTTCAGATAGACGTTTCCGCCTGCCTTGACGGGTAGATGACCATAGTAAATGCCGCGGTCGCCTGCAATGCGCTCTGGTGTAAATTGTGACAGGTATTCGCTTTCTGTCGGGAAGCCCTGATAGGGCAGCGTACCGGCGATGAGGTTCATTTCGCACAGCTGATTTTTGCCAATGCTGTTGATGTAGGCCGTATATTCCTCAGAAATCGGCTGTTGCACAAACAGATTATTCCAGAATTGTGCATCGCCGTGGAGAATAGACATGAAGCCCGCCACAGCCGTCTGATGCGGCACATGGTAAGGCGTGTAGCGCACGGAATCAGGGCGGGAAAGCCCCGCGTTGTTTGTTCCCGCACCGACAAAGGTGAACGAACCGGCAATCAAGTTCTGCGCAAATGCAATCCCTTGCGTGCTGATGCGCCCTGCCATTGGGCTGAGCAGAAGGTTGTGGTCAATCAGGGTCGGGCCATGGCTGACCTCAACAAAAATGTCTTCGCCAAAGCTCAGCTGTGTGCGGATTTTCCGCCCGCACAGCGGCTGATTGTGGTGAAATGTATTGCCCATCACGCGCGTTCCCTGTGCCTGCCAGTCCAGCCACAATCCGCGTGTACAATGGTGAATGTGATTATGCGCAATGATGGTGTCGATGGCGGCGTGCAGCTTAATGCCGCCAATTTCGGCGCCGTTCAGCTCCTGCTTGTTGTTGATATGGTGAATGTGGTTGTCCTCAATCACGGAGAAAACGCAGCCAAGATGCCCGGCAATGCCTGCCTGCCCACAGTCGTGAATGTTGCAGCGGCGGATAACGTGGCTGCCGACATGCGCCCGATCCCAGCCTTCCAGCTGCGCCTGGCAGATGGCGTCCCGTTCATTCTGCGTTCCATGTTTCAACCCGAAGCGGCGCCACTTGTTTTCGTTATTGGGCTGAAGGTATTTGCCAAGCGAAATGCCAACGCACTTGCTTTCATACAGCTCGCAGTCCTCAATGACCCATCCCTTTGCCCAGTGCGGGCCAACCATGCCCTCTTGATACGCTGTCGGCGGTGCCCATTGCGGCGCTGCCTTGCAAAAAACAAAGCCGGAGAGCGTGATGGAATGGATACCCGTTTTCATGGGATAGAAGCAATGGCGGCGTGCGCTGTACTCCAAAAGATGACCATCAGGAGAACCGCAGAGCAAATGAAGATAGAGGGTCGTTTCTGTCTCTGTGCGTTCGCTCATCCACACATTGCGGGAGAATTCCGCATCCCACGCATACGGCGACGGTTCAGCGGCAAGCAGCGCCTCCCGCGTGAAAACCTCGCGCAGGGATCGGTTGTCAAGATATATATCTGCCCGATGTACAGGCTCGGCGGCATCATCGTAGTACCAGTCGCCTGAAATCAAATCCGCAAACGGATTATCCTCCCCCAGTACGTCGTTGGGGATAACGGTTTTCCAGATGCCGCAGCCGCATTCTTCCCACTGTGACAGCACTTCTGCCCCGGTAATCACGCTCTGCCCCGGTACTTCGGCGCGGTAGATAATCCGGTTTTCTTCGCTGCCGCCACGCAGAGGGTGTACATCCTCCCGATAAATGCCGGGGGCAACCAGCACTTCATCCCCCGGCATGGCAGCGTCGGCAGCCTGCTGAATGGTTGAAAAGGGGCAAGCCTTCGTCCCCATACCGGGGAAAGGCTGATTACAATTCACATAAATTTTCATGGGCGATTCCTCAGCGCGGCAAAATCACGTTTTTCTGTTCGCCATGCAAGAAAGCATAGAGGTTGTCAAAAACAATTTCAGCCCGCCGAAGCATGGATTCCTCGCTGGCAAAAGCAATGTGCGGCGTCACCAGGCAGTTCTTCGCGTTCAGCAACGGATGTTCCTGCGGGATGGGCGGCTCCATTTCAAACACATCTGCCGCTGCCGCAGCAAGATGTCCGCTGTTCAGCGCCTCGGCCAGCGCCTGCGAATCAACAACGGGGCCGCGCGACGTGTTGATGAGGATTGCGCGATGCTTCATCATGCTGATGCGCTCCGCATTCATCAGGCCGCGCGTGCTTTCCACAAGCGGGCAATGCAGGGAGACAACATCCGCATGACGCAGCAGTTCATCCAGCGAAGTTTGCTGCACATAATCCGGCATTTGCGCAATGGGATTGCTGTCATATGCAAGAATCGGACAGCCAAAGGCATGGAACAATTCCGCCGCACGCCTGCCAATTTTGCCGAAACCGATGATGCCGACCGTTTTTCCGCCAAGTTCACGGCCGACCAGCCCCTCCTTCGTCCCCTGCTGACGGCAGCGCGCGGAGACCGCCTCCACGTTGCGCAGGCAGTCAATCGCCATGCCCAGCGCAAGTTCCGCAACGGACTCATTGGAATAGCCGGATGCATTGCTGACAGCCACATGCATCTCCTCGGCAGCCTGCAAATCCACATGATCCACGCCTGTGAACGCCACATCAATGAATTGCAGATGCGTGCATTGACGGATGATGCTGCCCTTCAGCGGCATGTTTGCCAGCATGAGAATATCCGCATCCTTCGCGCGTTCGCAAAGGGTTGCTTCATCCTCACAGCGGGAATACGCGCAGAAGGTGTGCCCTTTCTGCTCCAAATCGCGCGTGTATTTCTGGAGGACTTCATCGCTGACAGCAAGTGATTCCAGCAAAACAATCTTCATAGGCCAACGCTCCTTTTCGCTTTCCGCGATCGTTTGATCACAGTTACCTATTATTATAGAGAAGCTGATGGCTGTATGCAAGTTGAAAAAACATCAACACGCGCAAAGCGGACTGCCCCATTGCGCGAGGAAGGAAATCAGGCGCTGGAAAAATTCTTCCGATTGCTATGGCTATATGAGCGGCTCTTTAATGCATAAATGATATACACTCCACAATTTAGTCGTTGAATGTATGTATCCAGGGAAAGCATCCTTCCCAACAATCTCCTGTTGTATCTCAATCTTCCAGTGCAAACTTCTGCTTGTCGTGGACGTCGATTGCTTCACCCAGCTGTACTTCGATCAGCTTCAGTTTTGTTTTGGCAATAACAGTATGGCGACAGCCTGCGGCCATGGTGATCACATCGCCTACCTTCACGTTCTGCTCTATGCCGTCCACAACGGTCTTGCCCTCGCCAGCAATGACCGTCCATACCTCGTCCCGATACTGGTGGCTGTGATAGTTCATCTGGTGGCCTGCATTCAGGGTTACTTTGATGGTCATGGAAGCCTTGTCGATGTCGATGACCTTAAAGCTGCCCCACGATTTTTCAGCGAACATGACTCGGTGGTCGAGTGTGTTGACGAAGGGCTTGATGTAACTGGACTGCTCCTTATCCGCGACCAGAATGCCCTCCGGGCTGGCAGAGATCACCACGTCCTTCAGACCCATGCAGAGGATAGGCACATCCAGCTCATTGACCACATGGACGTTCTCGCACTTCTCATTAAACATTGCCTCACCTACTGCTTGGCTGTCCATTGCTTCGGTCAGGGTGTTCCATGTGCCGAGATCTTTCCAAGTTCCTGCGAAACGCATGACTTCGATCTCCGGCTCGTGCTCCACCACGGCATAGTCAAAACTGATTTTGTTCAAGGTGTCGTATTTGTTGAACAGGTCCTCATAGTCCACAAAACCGATCAGCTCATGGGCGCGTTTCAGCACATAGCCCAGCTTGAACGCAAACACGCCGCCGTTCCAGAGCGCTCCCTTTGCAATGTAGTCCTTTGCCACTTCCTGCGTGGGCTTTTCCTTGAACATGGACACCTTGCTGACCTGCTCTTTACCGATGGGGATGATGTAGCCGTATTTTTCGCTGGGATAGGTCGGCTCAATGCCCATCAAAACCAGATTTGCACTGCTGGCGGCAGCACGGTCGCTCAGCGCTTTCAATGTCTCAAAGTAATCATTCTCCGCATAGGGGTCTACCGGGCAGACGACAACGGATTCTTCCTCGCCGACGCCCTGCACGTCCTTCAGGTAAGCCACTGCCAGTGCGATGGCCGGGAAGGTATCACGGCGGCAAGGTTCCACGCTGATGCCAACATTCTCACCCAGCTGATTGTGGATGGCCGAGACCTGAGACTTGGAGGTGGCAATGGTGACCGTTGCATCCGTATCGACTGCCTTGATCTGACGGTAAACGCGCTGCACCATGGATTCCAGCTCGCCGTCTTCTCGATGGAAGATCTTGATGAACTGCTTGGAACGGATATCGTTGGAAAGCGGCCATAGGCGCTGACCGGAACCTCCAGACAATAACACCAGATTCATAATTTTCCTCCTGTCATCTGCAAAAAAGGCCGTGGCCCTGCATGGACACACGACCTTTTTTGCAAATCGCTTATTTATTTTTGTTCTGCGTTTAGCGCTCTGCACGCATCGGGTTGTTCAGGAAGTCCTCGTAGGACAGGCGCAGACCGTCTTCCAGTTCCGTCTTGTAAGTCCAGCCCAGATTGGTAGCCTTAGACACATCCAGCAGCTTGCGGGGAGTACCGTTGGGCTTGGTGGTATCCCACTTGATCTCGCCGGTGTAGCCCACGACCTTAGCGACCAGCTCGGTCAGCTCCTTGATGGTCAGCTCCTTGCCGGTACCGGCATTGACGGTTTCGTTGCCGGAGTAGTTGTTCATCAGGAAAACACACAGGTTTGCCAGATCATCCACATACAGGAACTCACGCAGCGGAGAGCCATCGCCCCAGCAGGTAACGCTCTCTACACCGTTGACCTTTGCCTCGTGGAAGCGGCGGATCAGTGCCGGGACCACATGGCTGTGGGTGGGGTGATAGTTGTCGTTGGGGCCATAGAGGTTGGTGGGCATGACGCTGATGTAGTCGGTACCGTACTGGCGGTTCAGGAACTCGCAGTACTTCAAGCCGGAGATCTTCGCCAGCGCATAAGCCTCGTTGGTCTTTTCCAGCTCACTGGTCAACAGGCAGCTTTCCTTCATGGGCTGAGGCGCCATGCGGGGATAGATGCAGGAGGAGCCGAGGAACTCCAGCTTCTTGCAGCCATTCTTCCATGCAGCGTGGATGACGTTCATCTCCAGCGTCATATTGTCATACATAAAATCAGCCAGCGCTTCCTGATTTGCCACGATGCCGCCGACCTTGGCAGCAGCAAGGAACACATACTCCGGCTTCTCCTGTGCAAAGAACGCTTCCACGGCATCCTGACGGGTCAGATCCAGCTCCTTGTGCGTACGGGTGATGATATTGGTGTAACCCTGACGCTGCAGTTCACGGACGATTGCAGAACCCACCATGCCACGATGACCTGCAACATAAATCTTCGCATTCTTTTCCATCATAACAGAATTGCCTTCTTTCCAAATTACAGAACTGCCTTCAGCGCCTTTTCGCGCTTTGCACGCTCACGGTCGTGCTTGGCCATGATTTCCACCAGCTGCTCGTAAGTAGTGGACTGTGGATTCCAGCCCAGCACGGTCTTTGCCTTGGTGGGGTCACCCCACAGGTTGTCCACATCGGTGGGGCGGAACCACTGCGGATTCACGCAGACCAGCATCTTGCCAGTCGCTGCATCATAGCCCTTCTCGTCGATGCCAGTACCCTCCCAGCGGATGGTGATGCCATTGGCTGCGAAAGCCTTCTCGGTAAAGTCACGGACAGTGTGCTGCACACCGGTAGCAATAACGAAGTCTTCCGGCTTATCCTGCTGCATAATCAGCCACATGCACTCAACGTAGTCCTTCGCGTAGCCCCAGTCACGCAGAGAATCCATGTTGCCCAGTTCCAGATGATCCTGCAGGCCCTCGGCGATACGACCGGCTGCCAGCGTGATCTTACGGGTGACGAAGTTCTCGCCGCGGCGCTCAGACTCATGGTTGAACAGGATGCCGTTGACGGCAAACATGCCGTACGCATCGCGGTACTCCTTGACCATCCAGAAACCATACTGCTTTGCGACAGCGTACGGAGAGTAGGGATGGAACGGGGTGGTCTCACGCTGGGGAATCTCCTCGACTTTGCCGTACAGCTCAGAGGTAGAAGCCTGATACACCTTGCAGGTCTTCGTCAGCCCGCAGACGCGGACAGCCTCCAACACACGCAGAACGCCCAGCGCGTCTACATCGCCGGAATATTCAGGCGCATCGAAGGAAACCTGGACATGGCTCTGCGCAGCCAGATTGTAGATTTCATCGGGTTTGATTTCGCCCACCAGACGGATCAGACCAGAAGAATCGGTCAGGTCTCCGTCGTGCAGGGTAATCGCGTTCTTCTCAATCAGATGGTCGATACGAGCCGTGTTGGAGATGGAAGCACGGCGGACGATGCCGTGGACTTCATAGCCCTTCTCCAGCAGAAACTCTGCCAGATAGGAACCATCCTGACCAGTGATACCCGTGATAAGTGCCTTTTTCATGTATTTTATTCCTCTCTGACGTTTGATGGATTGTGCTTCATTTTGTCGCACACTTGTATTTTATAAATTAAGGCACATTCTCTTAAGTGGTAAAGTAGTGCTTTATTAGCATAATATTGGTTTTTTAGTGCCTGCGAAATATACGCAACTGTATCCATGCAGTTTTGCGAAAGTATCGACCTGTCCCATAATACTATTTCCAAATGAGAATGCGCCAAGATGCGAAGCGAATTTTTCTTTCTGGCTAACGGGAGTGGAACGCAGCGTAGCAGCGCTACGCTAAGTGGAACGACCGGACGCCAGAAGGAAAAAGGCGCGAGCAGATGGTGCAGGTGAATTTGGAAATAGTATAACATGTCTCGAACACACAATATATCTCTTATTCCCACAACAGCTTACAGTCCGCCACATCCACAAGGCTGTCCATAAACACCTCATGCAGACGCTCTGCCACCTGCTTCTTCGTCACGCCTTTCTTCAGCACGACCTGCAAAAATCCACCGCCGCCTGCGCCGCAGACCAGCCGGCCATCAATCAGCTCCTCAATGCTGCTGAAGATCTGCTCGATCAACGTGTTGCTGCTTCCGGCATCCACCTTCTTACTCAGCTTCCAGTGGTAATCCAGCAGCTTCGCAAAGCCATCCACGTTGCCGCGCTCCAGTTCAAACCGCATCAGCGCCGCCACCTTCTGGATCTCCTCCAGTGCGAACACACTGTCCGGCTCATTGCCGGCATACCGTCCGATCACGTCACGGAGCAGGTTTCTTGCGAGCCTGCGCTGCCCGGTATAAATCAGGCAGAAACGCTCGTCCAGTTCCTTTTTTGCTTCCTCCGGGATCTCCACATGTACCACCTTCAGCTTCTGGTCGATCCCCGGCATGGAAGTAATGTACTTCAGCCCCGGTGTGACACCGCCCACCTGATCCTGCCAGCCGCCTCCGGTGGACATGATCTGCTCCATGGCCAGTACATGGGAATACAGGTCTTCCTCTGTATATCCGATCCCCATGAACTCAAACACCGCCTTCACACAGGCAGCGGAAAGGATCGAGGAGGTTCCAAGGCCGGAACCCTTCGGCACGTTTGTCACTTCCGAATGCATCACAAAACCGCCGCCCAGACGCTCCAGCACCTCTTCCAGGCTGTGTCCTTCCATCGGGATGATGCCGCAGGCAAGCAGACACGCCTTCTGCAGAGCAAAGGGATCAAAAGGATCCCCGGTGCGCTGCAGCTCACCGATCTCCTCAAACTCCCCGTGTACATCCATGTCGCGGCTGTCAAAGACCACCTTCGGCTCATCCATGCGTTCCAGCTTCACCACCACCGGCTTCTCACCGTTCAGCAGGATCGCCGCATTCAGCACCGTACCACCATGCTCATTGCAGTACGGAGGGGTATCGCTCCATCCGCCGCCCCAGTTCACACGCAGCGGCAGTTCCACGGTATGGGTATCTTTCACGATGTGTGCCTTCTCATTATAGCTGAGACTGCGCACCGTAGCCTCCAGCACTTCCGACTGGATGGTCCCAAAGCACTTCTGTACCTCGTTCTCATCCTCCAGCACCACACCAAGATAATAATGCAGGCGGAGCTTCTCACTGAAATCCGCCCTTGCAAGGCGCTTTTCCAGCCAGTGTCTCTGGATCTTCGTCAATGCCTTACGCTTCGGAAGCGTCTGTGCCGGTACCTGTCCGCGGATTGCTTTTGCCAGTTCATCCATCATCACAAGGTCTGCCATGCGGCGATTCCATGCGATGATGGCATCCGGGTCAGCCGCATTGAAGCCGGAACACAGCGACTTGCGCGGACTCTCTTTCCAGTCCCCCAGCCTGCCTTCCCCGGTCACAAGCGCATACAGGTTCAGTGCCGCCGCCACCGCTTCCCTCACGGTGTCCTTCTCCGGATAAAGTTCTGCCGTCCAGAGGGTATGGTTTCCGCCATCCCAGAGATCCGTACCAAGCTTTTCTGCCACCTCATCCAGATCTTTGCCAAACAACCGGTTCTCCTTCGGATTATCCTGCACGCCAAAGATACGCACGACAAACTTCCCGTCACGCTGTTTCAGCCCATGCAGAACCACCCCATCCGGGATCACCTCATCGTGGATGTCCACAAAGGAAAGGACACAGTTGTTTCCCACCTTTGCATGGCTGTGGACATAGGATACCTCCAGATAGCAGTCCTTTCCAATGGAAGCCTGGCTGCTCAGCACGCTGTTATACCCGGCTGTGCTGCCGCTGATGCTGCTCGCCACACGGCTGCTCCAGCCAAGGCTGGCATACTCCTCCACGCCGCCGCACATTAGCGCAAGAATCTCCCTTGTCGTGCCAAAGTGGATAAACTTCGCCGGGGCCAGACGCAACAGCTTCATCCGGTAAGGACGAAGCACCTTCCATACCTGTTTCCTCGCTTCTGTCAGTTCCTCACAGAATTCCCCTTCCGGCTTTTCCAGATAAAACTGCTCCAGCGTAGAATTCTCCGCTAACGGATAGAGAAAATCCGCATACAGGGACAGACGCACCGTTCCGTTAACATACCGGTCATACCCTTCCTCTGTCCCGATCAGGGAATACAGCGAATCCATCATGGCAGTGCTGAAGATCAGCGCACCGGTGTCAATGTCCACACAGCCTGCCTCATTCACCGCACCGGCCTTTCGCAGTTCCTCCTCTGACTTCTTCTGGAGGCAGCATTTCACGTTGCCGTCTTCCCCGTTCACATACACACCATGGTTCTTTCCGACTTCCACGCGCTCCTTAAAGGAGATCGCCGCCGCACCGACATTATTATAGTCGATCTGCAGCGGATTAAACAGAAGCAGCACATCCCCGGACAGCAGCACCATCCCCTCACGGATACGAGATGGCATGGAACTCATGCAGATCATGAATTCATCAAAAAGTGTAGAGCTGCGTCCATCCGGCAGCTGGTGTGGTACCGGCGAGAACAGTTTTCCCAACGCGGAATACTGCGGCACACGCTTGCTGTCGCCACCGGAATGGATGACCAGAACACGCAGCTTCCGGAAGTCTCCCTCCTGCTCATGGAGATACTTTAACACCTCCAGCGTCGCACCGCCGGAACCCACACGCTCGCCACCCCGGTCCGGGATCGCTGCAAATCTTGTCCCTGCCGGAAGATACTCCTTCCGCTCCTCGATCTGCCTGCGGAACCCTTCTGCCTGCTGGTCATTGGATGCCGTCAGGATCACATAATCCCATCTGGGGAAGTTTTTCAGTTTCACGGAACGATTATAATCATCCCAGCAGTCCTGATAGGCCTGGGATAAAAACATCGAATACAAGCTCTTCATATTTTCTTCTCTCCTCTTTTTTCAGATTTTCCAGCCATCCTGCCGGTTTCTGTGTCTTTCCTTTTTCAAAAAAAGCACAGCGATTTCTCGCTGTGCCTCCATGTCACCACTGTTTCCGATATTCCCTTGGACTGATTCCTTCTACTTTGCGGAACATCCGGCTGAAGTAGTTTGCATCTCCCATGCCGACCGCAACACCAACTTCATCCACAGTCATATTGGTGAAGCGAAGCAGCTGCTTGGCTCTGGTAATACGTTTTGAGATCAGATAGTTGTTGACCGTCGTTCCGTAAGTCTCTTTGAAGATTTTGGACAGATAGAACTTGTTGATGAAGAACTTTTCTGCCAACTCTTCCAACATGATTTTCTCTGTATAATGTTCGTCCAGATACTCCTTTACAGCTGCCAGTTCTATTCTCTTCCGGCTTATTGTCGCACTCTCTGGATGCCAAGACTGCTCCATCAGGAGCGTCAACAGCGTCCCCAGCTTCTCATTGATCCGCATATCCCGGATGTAATCGGATGAGGAAGCTAAGTTATAAAGGTCTGTCAGGAGTGATGTAAATGGAGTTAGATCATCTGGATGGAACACAGGACGACCTCCACGCTCTTTATACTTCTCATACACAGCCGGAAGGGACGGTGCATAGAAGTGACACCACTGAAGCGACCAGAGATTATCGGAAGTCGAATGACTGTACGCTTTTCGGCAGTCTATGAACACACAATCGCCTGTGCGCAATTGATAGGTCTGCCCCTCGTAGGAAAGTTCACCTTCGCCAGACAGAACGATAAAGCAAAGAAACGACACCAGATTCTCTCTCTGAGATATATGCGGGTGAACAGCCTGCAAAGAGCCGACCTCCTGCAGATGGAGCAAGGACGTTCTGGCAAAGGTTGATGGGGTGTAAATGATTCGGGAGGAACTTACGGAAGAAGATTGTGGGTTGAATAGTTCTTGGTCCATGAGCTGCTTCTTTCCCATTTTCGTCACATCTCACTCAATTCGCATTATATCCGAATTTCCTGCTTTGTAGAGTGTCCTTCCACCAGCTTTCTCTTTCGAGAATCACGCTGTCATCCACTCTTGCATTATAATTTTCAAGAATGGAATACTGGAAATTTCTCTTTATGTAATCAATGCCTTCTTTATTTACCAGTTCAATCAGTTCTTTATTGCCGCCATGCCCTGAATCAATATAGTTTGCCCATCTCTGCAGCAGCATCCCGTTGTCGCTTGTAGCCGAGCCGACATATAATTTTCCATTACTTCTATCAGTAATTAGATAAACCGCTTTCTGATTCTGCAAGGCTGCCATCCAGTCCTTCTTGTGCTGTTTGATGATAATTTCAAGTTGCTCCCAAGTAAGCCTTACCTCATCGTATCCCGGAAAATCGTAGCCATCAAATGCAGCAGGGAGAAGCTGGTTCACTAACAGTTCATCACATACATTTTTATAGTAAATCCCCTGTGCTTGACATGTCTTATGAAACTGTATGATCAATCTTCCATAGTAGGGTTTATACTCCGGCAGTTCATCTCCGTCATAAGATATTCCACCTACAATATTAAGATCCTTCGTAATTTTCTTTATCGTGGTCAAAAGCCACTTATCCCAGCCTATTTTCAAAAAACAAACTGCAATCTGGCCTTCATAGAAATAACGTCTCTGTTCTCTCCAAAACAGCCACTGTGTATTTACAATATCCGGATTCTTTCTATAAAGATCCAGCGGATCTTCATCCGGGCTTGGCTGATTAAATTTTATTTTAACTTTGTCCATATCACTTTGCGGAATACGCAAAAGATCATCTATTTTTAATGGCATAAAATACTCCTTCTTTTTAGGATACCCCTTATAATTGCGCCCAAACCATCCACGTCATCCCCGCTGACCCAAATTTCGAGAAAAAGCGCAATTCAAACGCACTGTTTGCACGAGAAATAAACCTCATTACACAACCTTCATTCGATTGCGAGCAAGGTATAAATTCGTAAGTGCAAACAGCGTGCAGCAATGCTGATGCAATTTTTCCCGTCCTCGGAATCGTGTTTTGCAAAAATGAAAGATTCTCTTTATCACGCAAAACACATGTTCCACTTTGGAACGCACCGAGGATTTCGCATGTTCGATTTCCTTGAGCAGCTCGAACTTTTCGCCGCTTGCTTAGATTTCCGCATTTCGCCTATGGGGCGCATCCTCAAGCGGGGGATGCTTCCTCTGCAGGATGGTTCTCAATAATCAGAGTGCAGTCTGGTTTTGCTTTTCCGGTATTGGAATGAGGATGGACACAATGAACCAATTGTTTTCCTGCTTAATGGTCATATGCCCTTCATATTTTTCCACTGCCAGCCGAATTCCCTTGATTCCATAGCCGTGTATTTCCGGGTTTTCTTTGGTGGTTTCCGGGTCTTCCAAGGATTTCAGGATGGTTTCCTCGCAATAGTTTCTGATTTTAATCACGAGAAAATGGTTTTCCGAAAAAACGCTTACCTTAATCAGCCGTTTTTCGGTTTCCTCGATTCTGCTTTCATATTCAATCGCGTTATCTAATGCGTTGCCAAAGATGGTGCAGATTTGAGCGGTGTCCAGAAAATCCATTTCACGGGCATCCATATAGCATTCCATGGTAATCAGGGCACTGCGGCACATCATCTTTTTGCTGCTGAGCACCACGTCCAGCACCGGATTTCCCGTATCGTACTGCGTTTCAAAATTGCTGACTGTTTGTTCTACGCTGCGAAGCTCTTTTTCATACTTCTGTGAAACGCTCACGCTGCGGATATAATTGATTAGGTGCTTGATGTCGTGGTAAACCTGCTGCATTTGTTCGTTGTTCACTTTAAATTGCTGATATTGCTCATATTGCCTGTCCAAAAGGCTCTGCAATACACCCATGTTCATTTTCAGCCGCATCCCATAGCTGAATTCATTAATGGCAATCAGGGCCAACATGCCGGAAAAATCAGACACCACACGCACGAGCAGTATACCGCCGCCCATACTGATGCCAAAAATAGATTCAGGCGCCAGAAAACTGATATTGCTGAGCAGATACGCGCCAATCGTAATCATAAAAGAAGAAATGACTTCCACGTACCCGGCTTTGAGGGGACGATTTTTCCGATGGGAGCGATGATAAATGGATATGCCCAGTGGAATAAATATAATAACATATATAAAAAGCATGATTGTCTGTGAAGCCCGGATATCCGGAAAGCGCATCACACCGCGGCTGACCAGATAAATATTGATTACATACGCCAGGGCAGCGGCGAATTCCGACTGCATCACAGCGTTGCACCAACGAAGCAGGATCAAGCTGAAGTCTTCCCGGATGCCCAGACGCAGATAAATCAGAACGGATGCCAGACAGCATACGGTGATGACCAGCCAGACTAGGGCAGGCTGCTCGGAATGGGCGATGTTCATCAGCACAAGGATGGGCAGAGCAAACAGAATCAGCGCCACAGCCTTCCAGCCCCGAATACCTTTTTCATTGGACAGGATATATATGGTACAGATAATCCACTGTGCAATGCCCGTAAACTCAGACGGAAAAAAAGTGCTCATTCTTTCAGTCATCTACGGGCACCTCCCATATAATTCGTCAACGCTTCCATAAAGGGTTTATAGCGCAGGCGGGAAAACGCCAGTTCATGACCCGCCACAATCACAACATCCTTTTTCACCTGCTCCACATGGGCAAGATTTACCAGATAGCAGTTGTTGCACCGGCAGAACGGAGCGTTTTTCAGTTTCTCTTCAATGCTCTTCAGGGTATCATTGATATGGAAGGAGCCTTTTGTATAATACAGTCTGACGGCATGTCTTTCCGTTTCAATATAATAAATTTGTGAAATATCCACCTTAAACATCCCGTCCCCTGTGGTGACAGAAATATAATGTTCCGTGCGCTGGCGAAACAGTTCCCTGGCCCGGTCCAGCGTGCTGCGGAAGCTGATGCGGTTGATTGGCTTGAGAATGTAATCCATCGCGTAAACGCTGTAGCCCTGCACGGCATAAGCGGTCATGCTGGTGATGAAGGCGATCAGCACTTTATCATCTTTCTGCCGAACCTGCCTGGCCACGCTTATGCCATCCATGCCGGGCAACTGAATGTCAAGCAGCAGCAGATCATAGCCGCCTACGGAATAGTAATGATCCAGCATATCCGACCCGTTGTCAAAAACGTGCAGCTCGCACACTTCATTCAGTTCATCAAAATAATTTTGGATTTCCTGACGAATCTGCGCCTGATGCAATCCATTGTCTTCCACAAGCGCGATTTTCATGCAATTCTCCTTTCGCGTTCTTATTTGTTTCATGAAGCGCATGAATGAACCGTTAGTGAAATTTTTTTCATTATATCAGAAACCACTGCGCATGTCAAACAGGGAGCAGCGAAACAGGCTTTGAAAAAACGCAGAACGCAATGCCCGGCTGCGCCTCCCGAAAGAAGCGCAGCCGATTCTCTTCATTATGTCTCCTGCTTGCCAAAGCCCATAAAGCCTGTGATGATCAAAAGCACAACGGCGGTCAGCGCCAAAATGCAAATGGTCAAAATGCGCGGCACCTGGCTGGGATCGCCAAACATGACGATGCCCTGATACCAGTCGGCAAAGGAACCGGCGGAGGAAACCGCCAGCTGCAGCATCCCGCAGCTGCAAAGTGCCGTATCAGCCACCAGCAGCAAATCGCTGCTGAAAAGGAAGGCGGCAATCCCCACCAGACAGCCAATGCCAAGTCCCAGCGCCACAAGCGTATCAATGCCTCCGGCGCCCGGAGCCCAGACAAGATAATTGACAGCGGAAACCAGCTGAAGCAGGATGGAGACGATCAGAACATACACCCCAGCTTTTCTGTTGGTCAACAAACTTTTCATTTCTTTTCCGCTCCCTTCTGCTTTTTGTAATAAGCAAGCTTAGCAGCCAGCATAGCCAGCACTGCCAGCCCCGTTACCACGGAAACGCCGATGGTCACGCTTCGCAGGGCAGGCTGCCACCAAGGAATGATCTTCACAATCCGGGTATTGTTGCCGATACCGTTCATCATGCTGCTGTTGGCGTCATTGTACAGAATATTCTTGGCGGCCCGGCGCAGCTGCTGGAGCATAAATCCATCGTTATTGCTTCTGATAGCCTGCACGATGGCGGCACTGGACTGATGCTGGGTATCCAGGCAGAAAGAATCCGTACCGGCAGCCATCATAGCTTCAAACGCGGTCTTGTAGCCCGTGGTCACCGCGCCGATAGCGTCCGTTTCGATATGCCCCACATAGCCCCATTCACCGCGCACCACATTAGTATTCAGCGCCTTGCTCAGGGAGCAGCCAGTGAAGCCCAGGCGATTGAAGGCCTGCATCAGGGAATGGGCCTTGCCGTTCACCACGCCGCCCTCCAGTCCGCGCAGCGCGCCTTCGCGGAACGCCTGCTCGTTGAAGAAGTTCACCACGCCTTGACGGTTATTCTCCTGATCGTTGCCAGTCAAATGCTTGGGACCGGCGTGCACGCCCTTTTCCTCGATTGCGGACACGATATGGGAGGCCGCCAGATAATTCAGGTTGGCATCCTCGGAAAAGTATTCAAAGCTGCGGCCGCCAAAGGGGGTGCGGTGCAGGTTGCAGCCGGGACCCCAGATTTCCACCAGGCCCATGAACAAGCCTTCTTCGCCCAGCAACGCGCCGCGCTTATCCAGCAAGTCCTTGTTGAAGGCGGCGGTCAGCAGGCTTTCATTGGGATAGGACGTGGTTTTCAAACCCTTCCCCAGTTCAGCGGAATAGTTATCGGTATAACCGCCGATGCCGTCCGGGCCATCCCCCGCGGGGGTAGCGGGCTTACCAACGGAATCAACGGCTTCCGTGCCAAAGTTGTTGGCAATCAATGCAGCCATTTCTTCAATGGTCATCTGGCTGATGAAGGTTTCCCACAGGTCGTCGTTGTAATCCAGCCCCTTCATGGTAATCAGCATGATGCCCTGCTGGTCGCCCTGGGGAATGGAATCCACGGTGGGAGCATTGTCGGGCTTTTCATAAATCTTGCCATCCAGGATTCGAATCATTTCATCGTTCAGGGGCAGGCCCGCCACAGGCTGAACGGGATAGGTGCCCTGCCAGTCACTTCGGGACAGATAGGTGACCAAATCGGGATACCAGTAATTCACGTCCGCGTCCTCAAACTGATTGGTCACCCTCGCGCCAGTGGCGGAATAGCGGTAGGTTTCATCGTCAAAGCTGCCGGTGAAGTGAAAAGCCTTGGCCGCCGCGCCTTCCGTGGGATTGCCCTGCACATCTACCATACCGGTGGCACCTTTGGCGGCCAGTACGTTGTTCAGGGCGTCGTGCGCATCATCGCCGATAGCGATGTAATAATCGCCTTCGCTGAGGATATAGCCCTTTGCGTTTGTATAATCATAGCTGGCCAGCAGATACTTGTCGCATACGATTGTCAGCGTTTCGGAAGCGCCGGGCTGCAGCAGGGCAGTCTTGCCGTAATCCAAAAGCTGGATTGATGATTTTTCCACCTTGTTTTTCTGCTCATATTCGCCATAGGGCGTTTGGGCATACACCTGCACCACGCTCTTGCCGGGCACGCTGCCGGTGTTCGTAACGGTGACTGTCACCGTCACAGTTTTATCTTCCACCGTCACACTGTCCAGCTTCTGATCGAAGGTGGTATAGCTCAGGCCATAACCGAAGGGATAGGAAACCTCCCTGGCATAGTCCCAGGCACCGCCATCAATGGATCCTGCGGAACCGGTGGCGTTGAACCGCCCCAGCACCTGGTCCTCATACCGGGTTTCGTAATACTTATAACCGATATAGATTCCCTCGGTCTGCACGGTGTAATAGGAAATTTCGGAAGCGTTGGAGGAGGATTTCTGCAGCGCTTCTGTCAGGTTGACCCATTGCTGGTTGTTGAAGGTATTATTGACCACGGCTGGGGCGGACAGGGAACTGACCGCATAGGTGTCCACCAGCTTGCCGGAGGGATTGGCGTTGCCACTCAGGATATTCGCCACGCCGATGAAGCCTTTTTCACCCGGACAGCCAATCCACAGCACAGCGTCCACGTCGTACTCCTCGACCCAGTTTACCTCCATGGGGTTGCCTGTATTAAGCAGCACAACGGTTTTCTTGAACGAGCCGGAATCCCGAATCATGGCCAGCAAATCTTTTTCATCCTGGCTCAGCGCCAGCTGACTGATGCCTTCCGTGGGGGTTTGGGTGTAGAGCTCTACGCCTTCGCCGCCCTCCCGGGCCAGCATCACGATGGCTACGTCGTTAAAGCCGGTTGCCCAGAAGGATTTCACATCGTCAGTGTAGAAACTGATGGGTTCCTCACCCAGCGACCATAAAGCGGACGGATCGGCGTTTTCCGCAAAGAACGTGCCTGCGCCGGTTTTTCTCTCGGTCTTGCTTTGGCGGTATGCGTTGTACAGCTTGGGGTTCACCTTGAATTTCAGGGTGCCCAACGCCTTATACAGGTCAACGCCCGTTTTAGTGGAATAGGCGCGGGAACCAGCAGATTGATTGCGGTACAAGGGCTGCACGACTGCATGGCCAAACAGCGATATTTGCTCATCCTTGCTTAGCGGCAGAGCGTTGTCCTTATTGTAAAGCAATACGGTGCCTTCTTCCTGCTCCTGCACTGCCTCCGTATAGGTGTCTTCCTTGAGTACCTTAAGCGTTTTTGCGTTGATGTCGCCATAAGCGCTCTTATAATATATCGTATCCTCATCCTCGACACTTTCATCGTTGATGACTTTGCTGGTCTGCACGCCAAGCATGCCGTTGACAACGGTATCATAGCTCATGGCCAGGTTCGAGCCGAATATCACGAAGCACAGGATGAAGGCCATCAGACATGACAGCCCGGTTGTTATTCTCACCTTTCGCATACGCATGCTCCTTATCTTGATGGATTCGTCGTTCAGAAAGAAAACGGCGCCGGGGAGAAAGCCAATTTGCGAATGCAGGAATGGCTTGCAGCACCAGACGCCGCCGCTGTCATGAAGCACAGCGGAGAAGAAAGGAATTTGATCAGGTTTGAGAGAAAGGAGGATTCAAAAACGATCTATCGATTCCTTCGCTTCCCGCCGAGCGTCCATGCGCTTTCGGAGCGTTTTCCGCAGGTTGACGACGGCGTTCAGACGAGCGGCATGCCGCCGTCAAATTGGGCGGGGTGCCGGGTCAATCAACCCGGCACGCCCTGCCAAGCGGAAGTTTCCTTGCAGGGAACCAATTGATGTGGCTGATTTATACTATTTCCAGTTGGAAATCGTATTATTCCAGCGGATTAGTGCCGACGATGGGCTCCACGTTGTACTTGGCCACGCGCTCGTCGTCGATCACACCGCTCCAGTTGAGGCCGAAGGTAAAATCGTAGGTGTTGCCGTCGGCGTCCACATAGCAGTCCATATCCCGGGGCACGTCCTCGTACTGGGCTTCCACGGTTTCCATATCGAGGGGCTGCTGCATGGGCAGCAGGGCGGAGGGCTCATAGTTGCCGGCGATGATTTCAAAGAGGATCTCGTCGCGGGCGGAGTGGGTGCGGCCGCCGCCGAAGGATACCAGGATTGCGTCCGCGGAGGGCTCGATTTCGGACCACACCATGGAACTGTTGAGGTTCATCACCAGCACCAGGGGAATCTCGCCGGTGAGCTCGTCGATTTCCAGTACGAAGTCCAGGTCCGCCTCGTTGCTGACGGTGCCGGTCTTGCCGAAGTAAGAGCGGTTTTCCTTAACATAATCGTACTCAGTGCCGTAGACGCCCTCGAAGGCTTCCAGCGTGATCTGGCCGCCGATGGACTCGAAGCGGACGTACATGTTATCGGCGGTGTAAGGACGATACTGCAGGGAACGAGGAATGTACTCGTAGTCAGCGGGTACCTTCATGTTTTCGTCATAGCCGGTGGTGGGAGCGTTGCTCTTGGGACTGGCGACGCGTACGATCACCAGATCGGCCTTCGCGATGTCCTCGGCGGAAGCGCGGATTACGTCCCCGGGCAGATAGGTGTTTCCTTCACCGCTGGGCGTTCCAACTGTGTCAGTGATCACGTTGAAGTACTGAGAGGCCACGGCAATATCCATTGAAGGAGCGAAGGAAGCGGGGGTGGTGCCGCGGCGGCTCGTGGTTGCAGGAGAGTACTTGTAGGGAATATAAACGGTCAACTTTTCATCGCCCGCAGGCTTGATCACGCTGTTATCAGTATTCTTGAGCATCACGATGGACTTGAGCAGCGCTTCGCGAGCCATGGCGGTATGTTCTTCGTTATTGGGCACGGAAGCGGCAACCGCTTCGGAAACGTAGGGGTTATCCACGACGCCAACGTTGAAGAGGGTGTCCAGAATGTGGCGGGTACTGTCGAAAATGATCTGGTCGGCAGCTTCCTTGCCCAGGCGTTCCACACCATAGTTGTAGGCTTCCACAGCAACGGCAATATCTTCTTCATACTTGCCGCCCATATTACCCCAGGCGTCGATGCCGGCTTCCAGTTCCAGCCAAAGGCGCTGCGGAACGGTGTATTCTTCCATGCCGAAGCACTTATCAACGTGGGTGTTGAAGTCCGTCAGGATGTAGCCGTCCCAGCCGTTGGCAGCGCGCCATAGGCCGTTGATCTTTTCGGCGTTGTAGCTGGTTGAAACGCGCTCGCCCAGGACGGAGTCGCCGTTTTCATCCACGCCGATGGAGAAACTGGTCATTGCGGAGGACACCATGCCAGTCTTGCCGGGCAGATCCTGCGCCGCGAAGTAAGGCAAGATGCTGGTATAGAACTGGCCGCCGGGATACACGGCGTAAGCTCCGTCCAGCGTATGGGCTTCACGGCCGCCCTCGCCGGCGCCCTCGCTCATGATGTGCTTCACCTGGATATTGACGGAGTCCTTGCCCCATCCCAGGTCGCTGCCGTCATCGTCGTAGGTGGACTGCCAGGCGTTGATCATAGCGCGGGTCATGTCGATAGAAAGCTGAGGATCCTCGCCAAAGGTCATGTCGTTGCGGGACCACCGGGGTTCAGTCGCCAGGTCAACCTGGGGGCCGACGTTCATGGTCAGGTTCATGGAATGCCATTCCTTGGACAAGGTACGGCCATATTCATGGGCCAATTCCGGATCGAAGGTGGCGGCCAGCGCCAGGTTGCCGGGCCAGTCGGTCACGCCGTTGCCTTCCAGCGGGTCGGCAATGAAGGTGGCAGGGATAGCAACCACGTCGGTATTTGCTTCGATGTGCTTCTGAATCTCGTTGTTCCAGGTGGTAATCAATTCAGCGCCTACGGAGCTGAAACGGATGTGGCGATAACCCAGATCCAGCGCAGTCTTGGTGGTATCCGCCAGGGTTTTGGCAGGAGTGCCGACGCTAAAGGGGTTCATTTTCAAGCCCAACTGGAATTCCAGACTCAGGCCGCCGTTCGTGACCAGGTCGCGGGAGCGTTCTTTGTAGTCCACGCGCCAGTCTTCAAACACGTCCAGTTCGCCGTCACGGTCAAGATCCTTGAAGGCGTAACCATCCACTTCAATCAGATCCACGCCGCCGCCCTTGGTGTAACTCAGGGTTGCGCCGCCTTCATTTTCAACCAGTGTCCAGCCTTCCAGCTGCAGTGTTTCGGTATACTTCTTGCTGCTTTCGCCCATGGCAAAACTGGGCAACATCACAACCATCATCACGGCTGTGATGATCACGCTGACTAACCGCTTCGTGTTGCTCTTCATCAATGATACCTCCATTGTTTTCTTTCCGGTGTGTGAACAAACAACCCAGATTATTCTCGGGGAACTTCGAGCTCTCAATCCTCCGCCAGGGTGCACCTCCTATAGCGGCAATTGGAAATCCCCCGATATCTGATTTTATTATAACCACAGAAAGAAGCAATGGATTGTTCTTCGACCAAACTGTCGTTTTTCGCTACCAAATTGAAAATATGTGCTTTTTTGCACCATTTATTGCATGTATTTTGAATATACCGAGGGATTCATGTGCAGCCTCCGCTTTTCATTACCACGGCGACAGATATAAATAAGCATTCGCAAATTGCAGTGCAAGTTGGACACCTTCAGGTAGAAAGAAGTTCTAAAATCAGCCCTTCAGGCTGCGTAAACGGTATCCAAGAAAGCCTCAAACAGTTCCTCCGGCGTGCAGTATCCCAGATTCCTGCGTGGGAGACCGTTGAGCGCATCTGCGGCCCAGAGAATCTCCTCATCTGAGAAGTTCTCAACGGAGACTCCTTTGGGGACATATCGACGGAGGCATCGAAGCGTCCCTGCCAGTAACTTTGCGCGTCCGCAGACGCGCCCTCAAGCTGCTCTTCCCCCCCCAAGATTCCGTGAAGAACCAAAAAACGCAGTTCCTGGTAAAAAATGCCGGAAACTGCGTTTTTGGTTCTTCGCGGAAAACTGCAAAGCAATCGTATTATACTATTTCCAAGTAGCAGCGCTACGCTAAGTGGAATGAGCAGACGCCAGAGCAGAAAAGGCGCGAGCAGATGGCGCAGTTGAATCAGGAAATCGTATTACGCATGATCTCGCGAGCGTTCCCGATACTCCTGCGCGGTGCAGCCCATCCATTTCCGGAACCATCGGGCAAAATAGTTGGCGGTATTGAAGCCCGTCTGCTCCGCAATAGAGGCAATAGACTGGTCGGTTTCGCTGAGGAGGCTGCACGCCTTCTTCAGCCGGGACTGTGCAATGCTGTCGCTGAACGACACGCTGCTGCATTCACGGTACACACGCGAAATGTAGGTGGGATGGAAATGCAGCGCGTCCGCAATCGCGGTGAGCGACAAATCGCCGCTTAGATGCTCGGCTATATACTGGTCAATCTGCCGCACAATGTGTCGCTGACGGTGCATTTGCTTTTTGGAGCGTACATTGAATACCTCCTGCGCCAGATGGTTCAGCTTGCGCTGTAGCTCGCTGAGCGGCGTTCCGGGCTTAATCACCAGCCTTTCCAGCGCGGGCGACGCAATGTCGCCCGTCAGGAAGGCGCCGCTGCAATCGCGCATGAACTGCGCCAGCGCCTCGTAAAGCTCATCGGTGCTTCGCTTATCGCTGGTATCTGCCAGAAGCTGAAAAAAACGCGGGGTTTCTTCAGCAAAGAGATCCTCCTGACCGGTAAGCAGGTATTCCTTCATGCGGATAAGGCTTGCCTGTCCGTCGCTGACGGATACCAGCGGCATCGAGGACGTTGGCTGCGCCTGCGTCGCGTGCAGCGTGACCAGTTCGCCGGACGCGGGGCTGACCTGATTGATCAGCTCCAGCATCTGCGCCGCTCCCTTCCCCAATGCCTTCCATTCTGTTTCGCAGTCCATCAGACAGACCGTCAGCTGCTGTCCCTGCTGCTCGATCATCCGCTGCGCATTCTCCAGGTGTCCCTCCAGCAGCGCGCTGTCCTCCTCCGAGGGCTGAAACACAATGGAGAAGCAGCGGGCATTCATGTCGGTCAGCAGCATCGGCAAATGGGGGCGCATCAGCTCCTCGATCAGGTTCATCGACTGATGCAGAAGCTCGGGGCGCATGGCTGCGCCGAACATGCCATATCCCATACGCACCGGTCGATGTGCGTCAAAGGGAAAACCGCTGTCCTTGATGGCGGCAAGCAGCGATTCCTCTTGCAGCTGTCCGCCGTGCATGGCATGGAACACCAGCTGCCGCAGCTGCCTTGCATATTCGCTCGCCACCGCCGCCTGCCGCATCAGCCTCGCGCTTTCCTCCTGCAGGTTCTCTACCGCTCTTTCCACCGTGCTGATAAGCACTTGGTCGCCCTCGCTTTTGAGTACATACGCAAACGCACGCTGCTTCAGCGCTCGGCGCGCATAATCAAAATCGGAATAGCCGGTCAGGTAGATAACGCGGGTCATCGGCCAGCGTTCGCGCACCATGCGGTGAAGCTCCAACCCCGACGCTCCGGGCATTTCAATATCGGTCAGCAGAATATCCACGCGGTTGCGGTTCATCACGGCGCACGCCTCGTCGCAGCTGTAGCAGCGGCGAACCTCCAGTCTGTCCTGAAACACTTCCTGAAGCATATGGTACAATCCGTCGGCAATGATAACCTCGTCATCGACAATAAGAAGCGATTCCACGCCGCCTCACCTCCCTGTCCTCGGGAACAGGATTGTCACAGACAATCCGTCCGCAAAGCTTTCCAGTTTCAGCTCATACTGATCACCGTAGAGCAGCTCCATGCGGCGATACAGGTTATACAGCGCGCTGCCCTCCGCCAGTTCTCCGGCGCGCATTCGCTCGTCCAGGCGGCGCACGTTCTCCGCATCCATCGTTCCGCCGTTATCATATACCGTTACGCCGAAGCGATCCTGCTCCATGATAAAGCTGACCTCCACCACGCCGCCGCTTTGCTTGTTCTTCACGCCATGCACAAAGGCATTCTCCACCACCGGCTGAAGAATCAGCGGTGGTATGTTTTCCTGCGCGATTTCCTCCGGCAGCTCGTTCATATGCACGCGCACCCGCGGAGAAAAACGCATCCCTTGAATTTCCAGGTACTGTCTGATATGGTTCACCTCGTCGCGCAGGGGAACGTCATGCTCCGGAATGGTCGTGATGTAGCGGTAATAGCGGCTCAGATTCAGGCTCAGCCGCGCAATGTCTTCGTTGCCGTCCTGCTGCGCCATGCGGTAGACCATAAAGAGCGTGTTGTAAAAGAAATGCGGATTGATTTGCATTTGCAGCTGCCGAATCTCCGCCTGCTGTGCGCGCAGCCGTTCCTCATAAACCTGCGCCTTGAGGATTTCCAGATTCTCCATCATGGAGTTAAACTGGGCGTAGAGGTCGTCAAAGCCCGCATCCGAGCGGTCAATATGGAAATGTCCCGTTTCGCCCGCCTGACGCAGGGAATCGGCAATGGTATCCAGCGGCTGAAGGATATATCGCCGGAAATAGGTAAGATAAATAACCAGCAGCACCAGCGCCAGCGCGGTCAGCAGGCAGACCCACATACGATGGCGCATCAGCGGCTGCAATTCATCCGCTATCGTGCCGACACAGCGAAGCGTAAGATGCAGCAGCGGTATTTCCGTCTCTGCGGAAAAAGTGCTTTCCCCCTGCACGCCCAAAAGGCTGCTGCCCTCCTTTCCGGCGGACAGCAACCCATTTTTCGTTCCGGCACTGAAAAACACCGTGCCTTCCGGCGTATACAGCGTCATGTCCAGCGCGTTTTCGCTGGCCAACAGGCGCATTCGCCGTTCGAGACGTTCCGGCGATATGCAGAGGGAAATGAGGAACATCGGCTCGCCCCGCGTTACAGGGCTGCAAAGCATGTACAGATTGTCCCCATGCTCTGCGATGCGCAGCAGCTTTCCGTCCACCAATTGCCGGAAAATCGCGTATTCACTCCGATCCATCGTATCATAGATGGATTTTTCCGTCGAGATAACGCGGTCGATCTGCGGCAGCAGGATCTTTGCGTTTTCCAGCAAATCACACGAGCGCTTCATGCGGAGCAGCTTATCAGACAGACCGCTAATGCTGGCGATGCGCTGATAGTCGCTGAGCCGCGGATAGGCGATCACATACCGCAGCAGCTCCTTATCCGCCGCAAGCTCCTGACACTGGGTAATCAGATTGCCGACCTCCAGATTGATTTGCGACGCAATATAGCTGCATTCCCGTTCGCTAAGCGCCTCCATGTTCCCATGAAGGGTCTGCAATCCCATATGGTTCAGGTAAAGCCCGATGGCATAGAACACCAGCACCACGGCAACCGTGATGGCCAGCAGGCGAATGAACCCACGGCGATTTAGACCCAGCGGCTGTTTATGCATGCGCAATTATCCCTTCACAGACCCCAGTACCATGCCCTTGACGAAGTAGCGCTGCAAGAAAGGATACAGCACCAGCATCGGGAAGCATGCTACAAAAATCATGGCGCATTTCACGGTTTTGTCGGATACCAAGGCAAGCGCCTCCCAGTCGCCGGCGCCCATCTGCGTGAGCTTCTGGTCAATGACAATGGTTCGCATGTAGCTCTGCAAAGGATATTGCTCCGGACCTCTGCTGTAGATGATACCGTTGAACCATTCGTTCCAGTGATACACAGTGGAGTACAGGGCGACGGTGGCGAGCGCCGCCTTGGAGGTGGGCACAAAGATCTGCCACAGAATGCGCCACTGGCTGGCGCCGTCCATGATGGCGGCCTCCTCCAGCTCTCGGGGCGTCTGACGGAAGAAATTCAGCAGCAGAATAATGTTGTACACAGGGACAGCGCCGGGAATCACCAGCGACCAGAAGGTTCCCTTGAGTCCAGTAAGGTTAATGACCATGTACAGCGGAATCATGCCGCCGGAAATCAGCATGGTAATGAAGAAATACCATGCATACGCCGTGCGGGCGCGGAACTGGTTTGTTTCCTTGCTCAGCGGATAGGCGCAAATGATGCAGAAAAACATGTTCAGGCTCACGCCGACCAGCACACGCTTGAGCGAAACAAGCATCGCCGTCCAGAAGGGAGCGCGGTTGATGACATACTTATAGCTTTCCAGCGTGAAATTCACCGGCCACAGCGTAACCAGTCCGCCGGAGGCAGAGGACTTATCTGACAGGGAGATGGCGAATACGTGAATCAGCGGAATCAGGCAAGACGCGGCCAGCAAACCGATTACCAGGGCGTTGACCACAACGAATACCCGGGCTCCGAAGCTCCTTGACTTAACCATACCACGCGCCTCCTCATCAGAAAACTCTGTAATCTGCGAACTTGTAGGCGCACAGATAGCTTACAGAGATAAAGAGTGTCGATACAACGGATTTGAACATGCTCACAGCGGCAGACTGTCCCCACAGACCGTTCTTAAAGCTCAGGCGATAAATGAACGTATCCAGAATATCGCCGGTGGAATAAACAGCCTCGCTGTACATGTTATAAACCTGATCGAAACCGGCATTGAGCACGTTGCCAAGGCTCAGCACCATCATCAGCACGATAATCATGCGCATATTGGGCAAGGTGACATGCATGATCCGCTGAAAGCGGTTGGCGCCGTCAATGGTAGCGGCTTCGTACTGGGTGGGGTCGATGTTCGTAATGGCAGCCAGATACACAATCGTACCAAAGCCAAATTCCTTCCATACGTCGGTAAACACCAGCGTAAATCGGAACCATTTGTTGCTGCCAAGGAAGAAAATCGGTTCAGCGCCGAATAGCCCCAGGAAGCGATTGACAAGACCGCCGTTGGGCGACAGCAGGTCAATCATAATACCCGCCAGAATAATCCAGCTCAGGAAGTGGGGCAGATAAATCAAGGTTTGCGAGATGCGCCGGAAGGCATTGCTTTGAATCTCATTGAGCAAAATGGACACGATGACAGGCACGAGCAGATGCAGCGCCATTTTCCACGCCGAGATGATGATCGTGTTGCGGAGCGCAGGCATCGTCTGGGGATTTCGCAGCAGCATTTGGAAGTTCCTCATGCCGACAAATTTCTGAGGACCAAACAGTCCCTTCGCCGGAATAAAGTTCTCAAATGCGATCTTCAGCCCAATCATGGGAAGGTACATATAGATGAAGACAAGAATAACGCCGGGCAGCAGCATTAGATGAAAGGGCATCTCGCGCCACAAGCGTTTTCTTCTCCGAACGCGCTTCAGGTTGACGTAATTTTTGCTTACAATGCTTTTTTCCACAGTCGTCGCCCCCTGCTGGGATTGATTTGAAAGCGGGGGCTGATGTTGTCACCAGCCCCCGTTGGTCAATCGGTCAGATTACTTCAAGGAAGCATACCATTCGTTGACTTCTTCAGTAATCGCGTCGCCGCCGTTGGCGTAGAAGTTTTCCACAAACCGGTCGAAAGCGTCAATGGTTTCCTCGCCGGTGATGATCTTCACAAAGGTTTCGTTCTGCAGGTCCTTGAGGTAGCTCATGTACAGGGTCATGCTTTCGGTGGGTGCGCCAACGAACATCATGTCCTGCGTCAGATTGTTTTCCTTGTAGTAGTTCAGCACGCCGTAAGCGCCTTCCGCACCGTAGATGCGCTCCCAGCCCCACAGGGCGAAGCCTTCCTCGGAGCCGGATTCAAACGCCTGAAGCTTCTGAAGGATGGAGTAGCCTTCACCGGTGACCTGAGAGAAATCGCCGGACTGACGCGCCGCTTCCAGATCGAGGAAAGCGTTCAGGTTCTTGTCAGGCTTGGTGGGGGTCACAGGGGACAGCTTCCAGATGGACTCGGAATCCAGGGGCGCGTAGTACACGCCGTTTTCGTTGTTGGGACCCCAGCACTTGTCGATGAAGAGGTTGTACATCTTCACGACGGCTTCGGGATGCTCGCAGTCCTTGCGAACCACGGTCCAAGCGGTAGTGCCAACGTCCGTCTGCGCCTTCGCCTTGTGGTCGGTAGCCGTTACGATGGGGAACGCCTGCCACTGTCCTTCGGGCTCAAGGTTCTTGCTGTTCTGCAGGGGGTAAATAGAGTTCCACTGTGCGCCAAACATGATGCCGCACTTGCCGGAAGTGGTCGCTTCCGCCACCTTGCCGTCGTCCTTAACGGCAAATTCAGGATCCAGCAGACCGTCCACATACATCTGATGCAGCGTCGCCAGCGCGTCCTTGGTACCGGGCAGCGTAGAGCCATACACCAGCTTGCCCGTGCCGTCGTCCACCCAGATTTCGGGATAGGAATCGAACGCATTGAAGAAGCCCTTCAGCGTGAACAGCTGATCCCAAGGCGTCTTGGACACGGCCATGCCGATGGTGTCGTTCACGCCGTTGCCGTCGAAGTCAGCCTCAGCGAAGGCCTTCGCCGTAGCAATCAGCTCGTCCATGGTGGTGGGAACGGGCAGGTTCAGCTTTTCCAGCCAGTCCGTGCGAATCCACATCAGGTCGGCAATCATCAGCGTTTCGCCAACCACGGGCAGCGCGTAAAGCTGACCGTCGAAGGTGACCGCGTCAAAGGGAGAAGTGCCGGTTTCCAGCATGACGCGCTTGGTCTGCTCGGTTGCGTACTCGTTGTAGATTTCGTCCAGCGGCATAATCAGACCCGCCTCATACAGCTGCTTGGCTTGCAGAGCGGTCACGTTCACGAACTCCGGAATGGCGCCGACGGCCAACTCCGCAGCCAGCTTCTGGTCGTATTCGTCGCCGCTCTTCACGATCCAGTCGTATTCCACGTTGATGTTCAGCTCGTCGCGGAACAGATCGCACCAGAGGTTGTCGGTCATGGTCTTGTCAGGATGCTGCGAGAAGTAGTTCGCGTCGAGCGTGTCGTCCGTGGAACGAACGAAATGCACCGTCACGGGTTCATCATATTTCTGTTCGTTCGCCAGCGCGCTGGTGCAGAGCATCATGAGCGCCATCAGCAGAGATACGACGGAGAGGAATTTCTTCATAGGGAAGCCTCCTTTGCAATTGTTGAACCGAATTCCTATCGGTTCTATTGATAATAGTATAGCACAAGTTTTCACCAGAAACAATGGAATATCTTTGACACAATAGCACAAATGAACACAAAATAACATATTCGCACAAAGGGCGTTTTTGTTTTTTTCTTTTCTTTGCTTCACCAGTTGCGACATTCTTTCATTATTTCGCGCAAAACGTCCGCGTCACACCGAACCTGCGCAAAAAATGCGGCGAACGACGTCGCACAAGCAAATATCTGTATATATTATTGCAAATCAAAATATCCGCATTCACAAACCGTCCCCACCGCGGATTATAATAGCGAAACAGGGCATGAGAAGAATTGATAATTCGATGCACAGGAAATCAAGGCAACTACTAAAAAGTATTGTTATTTTATCTATTGAAAATCCACAAAGTCATACAGATAATGCCAGAAAATACGGAGCGCAGAAAATTGCTGACACGCTGCGCACGCGAATGTTAGGCAAATCGCCCGTTTGCCAGAACAGCGGTGTTGGCAAAAAAGGCGAAATGTTGGAAAACTGCCATCAACGCCAGCAGCGGAGCAAAAAGCAAATTTCCGGGCAAAAAAAATCTTTCCAGCCGATGCTCTTCGCACGTTTGGCAACACGCACACACGAGCACCAACCAGAAAGAATTGTTTATTTGGGTAATGAGTCCAGTTTGAGTCGAACCCACGACCAACTGCTTGGGAGAGATGCTCACCGCTTCCCTTTCAGAGAACTGCACTGCCCTGTAATGCCCGATTTTCCTGCGTTTCCAGCAGATTTCTACGTTTTCGATGGTGGGCAAAGGAACGTAAAAAACCGCAATTGCCAACCGTGCTGTTAGACAAGTGTTAGATACGCTAACAAAGGCGGTAGTCCCCTTCGCCAACGTCGGAATTTGTTAGACGAAAATGCGTATATAATCATAACAAAGTGGAAGTAAAGCATCAATTGTAGTGTCATAAATATAATTTTTTAGTAATGCCAAGAAATTTGCTTTGACCATCCTCTCCGCCTTGTGCGGTTAGCTGCTCAGTATTCCTTGCTCAGCAGAAAATCCGCCAGATGCACTATCTTAACTCCGTTGATGTTTCCATCAGCCAGTTCATTCAGCGTCACTGATATGCTCCCTATAAAGCGAACAGTGAAAAACTGCAAGCGGAATAGGGGGCATATCACGGCTGCTGACGGGCGCTTTTAATATTTTCGCGGAATTGCGGTATATTTCAAAGCAAACGAACGTCTTTGATCGATGCGAAGCTGGCGGGCTTCGCATCGGTCAAAGTTTATTATATGCTATATTCTAAATAATACAGTACATTGTCCTCTGGAATATAAAGCGCAACGAGATAATGTGGCGTGCTATATTGAAAAGCGCTTATTCGGTCGTCTTTTTTGCCATGCTGTAACGCATCAACATCGAGATAAAGCCAGTAAGACTTCTTACTGCTATTTAATTGATACATTTCTCTTCTGAAATCCGTGTTTAACAAAATTTCCCTCGACATTTCTTCTGGAAATAGTGAGCAATTCCAACCTTTTTGTGCAAGACTGGCTTCAAGCTCATTTACCGGGTTATTCAATTCGCACTTTATTTCATATCCGATGTCCTGAAAAACCCAAGAGCAGTCCTTTCCAAACTCGATAGATGCCACATCAAAAGTTGCTTGACAACGTTCATTAATAAGCTGATTATAGTGTTGCCTTGCTCGCTCAGGTTCACCTGCTTTATACAATTCTACGGAAGTGACAATATAAATCATCAGAATCATCAATAGCAGAATGGCTACGATAAGTTTGGAAACACCTTTTCTCTTTTCCATACTTTCCTCCTTGTTATTAAGGAACTTCAAACTCAAAAGGCACAGCATATGCATATTCTGTTCCATATCCTTCTTTTTGCAAGCGATACCCAAGGTTATTAGCTTCTACACTTAGCCATGTATACTTTCCATCATGCTCGCGAAGTTTTGTAAAATCGTATGTATCAGACAGCGTCCCTGACACAATCAAAGTTCCATTCTGTTCATGAACATTTGCACTATATTCAGCATGACCTATTGCATAATGCAAGTCGCCTTCCATAAACTCAAAACTTGAGGCAAACGAGTTTCCGTAAGTTTTATAATCGGCAATGATTTTTTCCTGAAAAGCTTTCGATGCAGAAATTTGTTCGCTTAGTTGCTGGATTACATCGTCGCTTAATGGTTTCCCCTCTTCCCATAAGAAGTGATGGAAAAGTTCATTTGCCAACGGATATTCTTTTACAGAGAGCCCCACATTTGAATATAAGCTAATATTCATTTTGTAATTAATTCGCGCATTTTCAATAAGAGTATCCGTGTATATATCACGAAGTTTTTTAAGCCAGTCTAAAAACGGGCTTTTTCCAGACAAGTCTAGCAAATCAATAGGAGAATTGTAGCAGTAGCAAAACAAATTACCACTCACAACGCTGTCCGCATTAACAAACCTGCACCGTTCCGCATTATAATACCGACTCCGCAGATAGTACAGCCCCATCTCCTCATCAAACACATACCCGCGATACCTAAACGGCTGCACAGTCCCCAGCGTCTCCGCCAGAGTCCCACTCTTGCCAATGGGCATAATACGCATAACTGACAACGGCATTGCCTTCCGCATCGAAAATCGCAATCACATCGCCCTGCAAATTCAAAACAGAACCGTTTTCATTCTCTTTAGCCCGCTAAAGTCACAGCTTTCAGAATGAGCTTTGCAAATTGTTTCGTAGAAAAATAGGAATTTCTGCAATTTCAATGCCGAACGACATTCTTGCTCACCATTCTTTTGCAGCCATCCGCTAAGCGCTATTTTTTGGGGGTAGAGTGAAGCATTCTTTCGCCTCCTCCCGTCGGGGTTGATAACAGTATAGCGCGTATAATAAGCGCTGTCAAGAAATTTGCCGTATTATAAGGTAAACGTACACAACCGAAGCGAGCTACATAAGTTCGCCTCGGTTGTGAAGTCTCATATAAATGGTATACGGACTTATGGGTCATAAATAACAAGAATATATTTGAAGTTATCTGAAACCGCCAAGCATCCAATTGTCCCATTATTATGTTCTGTATGTTCGAAAATATTCCAATGTAGATTTTCTGGCACAATAATATCATCGAACCAAAACCGAGAAATATATTTTTGCAATTCTATGGAGGATTTTTGTTCTGTATGCGTGTAGTCGAGCGAAAGCTCATCGTTGTTTGAAGTATTAATGTTTAAAAGCATAGCCCAATAATCCTCGCGGATATTTGTATCATATGATTTATATAATACATCCGGAGAATATTGTGTAACATCAACTCCGTACGTCTTTTGGATCATACGAAACATTGCGTCATCCGATGGAGGATTTTCGTTAGCAATTATTAACGATATATACAGCGTAAAGAACATGATTATGCCCAAGACTGTCAGGCACACAATAGTTCCTAATATAAAATTTGCAATCTTTCTCATTTATTTATCTCCAATCTGACCAGAGCTTAACCAAAATGAGCCTGCATTATTATAGCAATTCTCAAAAATCCAGTCAATAACCATCAGCAGTAAACCAGCCGAAACAATCCTCCGGTGAAACGAGAGCAAGTGCATGGGCGACCATCTGGGGCAAAAGTACAGCAATGTTGCAGCCCAGCTTCCGCAAAATAGCCTTCATCTTCGACCACAGCATTTCAATCGGATTCAAATCTGGGCTGTATGGCGGCAGATAGAGTGGAATCATGCCCGCTGCACGCAGCACTTCTTCCACGCCCTTGACATGGTGTGAACGCATGTTGTCCATGACGACGATGCCGCCTTTGTGAAGCGTCTGAATGAGCACGTTTTTCAGATAGTCCAGAAAACGTTCGCCGCTTGTTCCGCCGGGATACATGGTGTAGGTGATTTGACCGTTCAAGCGGACAGAGGCCAGGACAGTTTGACTTGTCGGCACATTCAGCGGTGTCCCGGATGACGGAGTGGGCCAGGCGGTCGGCCACCGTGATAGGCGACCGGTCGCTCTTGATGTCCACATCTATCGGGCCGCCGCTGTTGTAGATGTCGAGTATCGCGGCCCCGGCCCGGATGGCCGCGTTGTATGCCTTGGGCAGCAGGTATTCCTTTTGTTCCCTGGTTATCATAAGCGTATTTGTTGCATTGTTCGTTTATGACCGGCAGCCGCATTTTTCATACCATTCGCCGGTTGTTTGTCATTCCGTTCGTTTTTTCTTTTTCGTTACGGAGCCAACGTCCTTCGTGCCGCGGTATTGCGGTGGAACCCGCCTCTTTTTCCTGCCGTTATCGCAGTCGGAAGAGGGGGATGCTTCCGTCGCTTACATCCACGTTTATCACCCGTGGTCCTTTGTAGCGGGTACCGTCGGCGGATATCCATGTTCCGCGCGGCAGTCTTACGGTTCGTCGGCCCGTGTCGTCGAGTACCGGCGCGACGAGGTATCGGGAGCCGAGCATGTATTGGTCCGTACAGTCCCAGAATCCCTGTCCGGGGAATTGGTACTCCATGTGGCGCATCAGCGGTTCTCCCGTCGTCCCGGCCTCCTGCAGCAGCTCTTCCATGTAGCCGTTCATCTCCATGCGCAGCCCCACGGCCTTTTCCATCTCTTTCCGGCAGGTGCCTGTCGGAAAGAGACTGCCGTCGGGCGGAACGGCTGCTATGGGCATGAACAGGGCGAGCTGTACGGCACGCAGGAGCATCGTCTCGTCGGAGCAGTGTCCGGCCGAGGAGGTCAGCGAAAGGTAGGGATAGATATATCCCGTAAGTCCCGCATGGATGGCGTCTGTCAAGGCGCGGCGCATGGACTCCCATGAAATTTCCGGCGAGAGTGCGACCGAATAGGGGCGCCACTGTGTCTGGGTCTGTTCCGCAAGGGGGTACATGGCTGCGCCGTAGCGTTCGCCGAGTGCGGCCCAGGCGGTCAGATAGCGTTCCGTGCGCTCTCCGGGAGGCAGGATGTCGAGGGCACGGTGGCAGTCGAAACGGAGTGCCGTGATTCCCTCTTTCCGGAGGTTGTCGAGCAGTTCGCCAAAGTAGGCCGTAACTTCCGGCAGGGTCACGTCGAGACATGCGTAGTAACCGGACGGCAGACGGATGACGGCAGGCCGGCCCTCCGCGTCTTCGAGCAGCATGCCCTTTCTGCGTGCTTCGATGTAACGCTGCCCGGCGGCGGGAATGTAGGGAGTGACGGTGAACATTACGTCGAATCCGCGCCGGGTAAGTTCATCCGCCGTATCGCGGAAAGAGGCATAGAGGTTGCGGTCGAGGCCCCCCTCTCCGGAGTTGTCCTGCCAGCCGTCCGGGATGAGCAGCAGGCCGGGCGGGTAGCCGTGGGCGGTAATGGAATCGGCTGCGGCGAGCAGGGCGGTACCGCCTGCGGCGATGAGGGCTTCCGACAGCCCTGTGTCGTAAACGGGCCGCATGAAGGGGTGGCGGGCCGGAGCGGTGCCTTTCGGCCAGGCGTATTTGTGTACGCAGTAGAGGTATGCTTCGCGCAGCGTCCGGCCTCCCTTTGCGACGGTTGGCTGCGTGCCCGACGGAGTTACGGTGAAGAGGCTGCCGTCAAAGACGACATCGGCCGGAGCACTGCTCCACATCATGCGGCCGCCGCTCGATATCATGAACGGGATGGCGAATGTTCCGCAACTGTCGCAGTCACTGCTGTCGAACGGTGCGGCGAAAGGTTGTGCCGGGCCTCCCCCCGCGAAGAGCCCCCACCATTTTTCGTTGCGGAGCGGTTCTATGCGTATCGTATGGGGTGTCTGTGCCGGAAGGGCGGCCGACAGCAAGGCGAGCGTGACGAGGATTGGAAATCTCCTGTGCATGGCGTGGTTGGTTTAGGGATATCCACCAGACGTTCCTGCGGAGCGTTTGCCGGAAAATGTCATGCAAAATAAAGCAAAATCCCGCATCGGCGCAATACCGCGGTATGGGTATGCTGTCCCGAAAACGGGAAAAATTTTGCGGATGTTTGCTTGGCGCGGGGAAAATCGTTATCTTTGCACGCTGATTCGCAAATTCTTTAAAAGAATATATGTACGTAATAGTAGAAATCGCAGGCAAACAGTTCAAGGCTGAGAAAGGTCGGAAACTCTATGTCAACCGTCTTCAGGGGGACGAAGGTTCCTCCGTGAGTTTCGACAAAGTCCTGCTAACGGATAACGACGGTCAGGTCAAGGTAGGCTCACCTGTGGTAGAAGGAGCTTCCGTGAGCGCGAAGATAGTACGTCACCTCAAGGACGACAAGATTATCGTGTTCAAGAAAAAACGCAGGAAAGGGTACAAGGTGAAGAACGGACACCGTCAGTACCTTACCCAGGTACTCATCGAAGACATCACAGTCGCTTAACACCTAAAATTCGCAGAAGATGGCACACAAGAAAGGAGTAGGTAGCTCTAAGAACGGTCGTGAGTCGGAAAGCAAGCGGCTCGGAGTGAAATTGTTCGGCGGCGAGTTCGCAAAGGCGGGCAACATCATCGTACGCCAGCGGGGTACCGTACACAACCCCGGTGAGAATGTGGGCATGGGTAAAGACCATACGCTGTTCGCCCTCGTGGATGGAACGGTGGCTTTCGTGAAGAAAACCAACGGTAGGTCTTACGTGAGCGTTACTCCGGTGAACGAATAGTTCGGAGACGGAGTTCGATAGAGGCGGATACCCGGCGACGGGTGTCCGCTTTTCGTTTTTATTTCCGTTTCGCCCGGATGCGGCTCAGACTGACGGGAGTGACGCCCAAATAGGTAGCCAGGCACTCCAGCGGCATGCGCTGCAACAGGTCGGGATGCTGTGTCAGCAGCAGTTCGTAACGTTCCGAGGCCGTCGTAAAAAGCAGGGGGATGAGCCTCTCTTCCGTCCGCAGGAATTCCGATTCGGCGAATTTCCTGCCCCAGTTGGCTATGTGGATATCTTCGCGGTAGAGGGTGTCGAGGTCGTTGCGCCTAAGGCGGTACAGCGAGGAGTCTTCCATCAGTTCCACACTTTCATATCCCGCCCCGTTGCATACGTAGCTTCTCAACGATACGATAGCGGTGCCTTCCTGGCCTATCCAGAACGTTATCTCTCTGTCCCCTGTCGGAATATAGGCTCTGGCAATCCCCCGTGCGATGAAGAAGAGGTCCGTTTCGACCTTTCCGGCCTCCAGTATGCGGCACCCTTTCGGCCGGTCGATTCGTACCGAACAGGATGCGAGCCGGTCGGCTGAGGCTTCCGGTATCCGGTAGATGGCGTTGAGTATCTCCTGCAGTTCCATGGTCGGGTTCGTATTTCTTTTCAAAGGTACGGAATATCTCTCGGAAAGCGTTGTCCGGTGTTTTCTTATCAAATGTAAAGAGGGTTGCGGCGGAAACGGGATAACTTTGCCCGTCGGATTGTTTAATCGTACAATACAGGATTTATGGATTGGTTTCTTCTGATTGTTGCCGGACTTTTTGAGTCGGGTTTCGCATTCTGTCTGGGTAAGATGAAAGAGGCTGCGGGTACGGAGTGGTATCTGTGGGGAGCGGGCTTTCTCGCCTGTGTGGTCATCAGCATGCTGTTGCTTGCAAAGGCCGTGCATACGCTGCCCGTCAGTACCGCCTATCCCGTGTGGACGGGTATCGGGGCCGTGGGAACGGTCGTGCTCGGCATCGTGTTTTTCCATGAACCGGTCTCCTTCGCACGTCTCTTTTTCATTTGTACGCTGATAGCTTCTGTGGTGGGGCTGAAAATGGTCTGACAGCAGTCGTTCGGGGTGGGAACGGGTTGCAGAAAGCCGCCGGGTATGTCGGGCGGCAAGGCGGATTGGGCGGCTCTGAGGGAGAACGAGAGGAGTCGGGGACAGTGTGCGGCAGCGGTTGGTGCAGACGGTACAAAGAGGGAAAGCGCCTGCCGCAGGGAGGAGATGCCGATTTTTTTGCGAGTTGTTTGGCGGTTTCGGATATTTGTTCTATTTTTGTCCCGCTTTCGGGAGGCAATCCCGGATTTGCAAAGAACCGCTCCATTCGTCTAACGGTTAGGACAGCAGATTCTCATTCTGCAAATACCAGTTCGATTCTGGTATGGAGTACCGAGGCAGGCGCCGGACTTTTACACCCGGCGATTGCCTATCAGAAGCCGGAAACGGATACATTTCTTCATGCCGATATGGTCGTCGAGGGGTTCGAGGAAGTCGATATGACGTTTTTACAGCGTGTGTATGAGAGACATTTCAACATTCCATGGACGATTCTGGAGACGGAACGCTGTATTGTGAGAGAACTGGAACTTTCTGATCTGGATGACCTTTTTTCCATGTATGCAGAACCCGGAATGACCGATTATATGGAGGGGCTATATGAATATGAGGAAGAGCTGGAATATCAGAAAGCCTATATCGAAAATATGTATCGTTTTTACGGATATGGAATGTGGCTCGTTTTTGAGAAAAAAACGGGCACGCTGATCGGCAGGGCTGGTGTGGAACACCGGGAAGAGTTAAATGGAGATATGGAATTGGGTTATGCGATCCGGACATCCTTTCAACATCAGGGTTATGCCTATGAAGTCTGTCAGGCGATCATGCAATATGCAGGAGAGGAGCTGCAGGTAGGTTCCAGCTTACTACGATAGCACCATCTTGAATACCCTTGGTAGGAGTTCCT
>OHAJ01000234.1_pt1 | contig 38869 bp, 28 predicted proteins | sample 1577101 | NCBI WGS metagenome assembly OHAJ01 (sample SAMEA3541531, study PRJEB24748) | human gut metagenome | biome: human gut; feature: human-associated habitat; material: faeces | place: China | collected 2012
CTCGCGACCTCCGCCTCCCTAAGACGGCGCTCTAACCAAGCTGAGCCACACCCCGGAACGAAAATTATCATAGCATAGAATTTTATAAAAAGCAAGCCATTTTTTAAATTTTTCAAATTTTTTCTACAATTTTCCGAAGCAGCAAATAAAATACAAAAACAAAAGACGTCAAAACCTCATAAAAAAGATTTTGACGCCTATATATGAATCGGAGTGGCGGGATTCGAACTCGCGACCTCCGCCTCCCTAAGACGGCGCTCTAACCAAGCTGAGCCACACCCCGAAACGCAAATAAAATGATACCATGGAATTTTACAAAAAGCAAGAGTTTTTTTATAAAAAGTTAATTTGCTCATTTTGAGTCTATTGTCGTACAATATAATGAGTATAAGGAAGTCAACATGTTTACATGATTGACGAACGACAACCTTAGCGAATAATATCCTGTGGAAGCGAATACATAAAAACAGTGGAGGACAGGCTATGACCAATACAACGAAACTGGCACTGGAAGCAGCTTTGAAAAAAGAACTTCTCACGAAGTCTCTGGATAAGATCACCATTAACGAACTTGCAGAGGACTGCGGTATCAGCCGCATGGCTTTCTATTATCATTTCAAAGATATTTATGATCTGGTAGAGTGGGTTTGTGTGGAAGACGGCACGAAGGCACTGCAGGGGAAGAAGACCTACGAGAACTGGCAGGAAGGCTTCTGTCAGATTTTCGAGGCAGTGCAGGAGAACAAACCTTTCATTATGAATGTCTACCGCTGCGTGGATCGACAGAAGATTGAAAGCTACTTAAACAAGTTGACCTACCAGCTCATTGCGGACGTGGTGGAGGAAAAATGCACCGGCATGCAGGTAGCGGAGGAACACAAGGAATTCATTGCCGGATTTTACAAATATGGTTTTGTGGGTGTGATGTTAGACTGGATCGACCGGGGAATGAAGGATGATTATCATAAGATCGTTGAAGAACTGGCAATCACTCTTTATGGAAACATCAGCCGATCCATCGAAAATTTTGAGCACACGGAAAAGAAATTTTGAAATAGTACTGAAATAGTATAAGTACTTTACAAAAAGGGCAGGATGATAAAAACTTTATCATTTACCCTCTTTTGTAAATTGGTTTTCTTATAAAAAAGAAGTAGGATACTACTTGTAAACAGAAAAACATTTGAGAGTCATCAAAGAAAGGTGGTAATCATTATGGCAAAAAAGAATAATATTGGACTGGGCCTGGCAGCACTGGCCGTAGGTGCAGGCGCAGTGGCAGCAGTAACCAAAGGACATAAGGCAGAGGTGAAAAAGGAGGAGAGAAAGGCAGCCGTCAAGGCAGCCAAGAAAGACTACCGCAACACCGAGCTTGGAAGATACGACAAGAACAGCAAAGGCATCTATTATTCCAATGGTAACTACGAGGCCTTCGCAAGACCTAAGAAGCCTGCTGGAGTGGACGAGAAGAACGCTTACATCGTAGGTAGCGGACTGGCATCTTTAGCAGCAGCATGCTTCCTGGTACGTGACGGACAGATGCCCGGTTCCCACATCCATATCTTAGAGGCAATGGATATCGCAGGCGGTGCCTGTGATGGTATCTATGATCCGACCAGAGGCTACGTCATGCGTGGCGGACGTGAGATGGAGAACCATTTCGAATGTCTGTGGGATCTGTTTCGCAGTATTCCCTCTCTGGAAGTACCCGGAGCCAGCGTGCTGGATGAGTATTACTGGCTGAACAAGGAAGATCCCAACTACTCCCTGTGTCGTGCAACAAAGGATTGCGGACAGGATGCCCATACCGATGGCAAATTCAATCTAAGCCAGAAGGGTTGCATGGAGATCATGAAGCTGTTCATGACAAAGGACGAGGATCTGTATGACAAGACCATTGAAGATGTTTTCGATGATGAAGTATTTAACTCCACCTTCTGGTTATATTGGAGAACCATGTTCGCTTTCGAGAACTGGCACAGCGCACTGGAAATGAAGCTTTACTTCCAGAGATTTATCCATCATATTTCCGGACTGCCTGACTTCAGTGCACTGAAGTTCACCAAGTACAACCAGTACGAGTCTCTGATCCTTCCCATGAAGAAGTATCTGGAGGCAGCAGGCGTGGACTTCCAGTTCAACACCGAAGTGACCAATGTTATTTTTGATATCAATGACGGCAAAAAGGTGGCAAAAGCTATTGAGTGCAAGGTAAAAGGCGTAGAGAAGGGCATTGTCCTCACCGAGAACGACCTGGTATTCGTTACCAACGGAAGCTGTACCGAGGGCACCATCTACGGCGACCAGAACCATGCACCCAACGGTGACGCAGAGGTTCGTACCAGCGGTGTATGGAGCCTGTGGAAAAATATCGCAAAACAGGATCCTTCCTTCGGACATCCCGAGAAGTTCTGTTCTGATGTTTCCAAGACTAACTGGGAATCCGCTACCGTGACTACACTGGATGACAAGATCATTCCTTATATCACCAATATCTGTAAGCGTGATCCCAGAAGCGGTAAGGTCGTAACCGGCGGTATCGTAAGCTGTCAGGATTCTAAGTGGCTCATGAGCTGGACCATCAATCGTCAGGGACAGTTCAAGGAACAGGACAAGAATCAGGTATGTGTATGGGTATACGGCCTGTTCACCGACGTACCCGGCGATTATATTAAGAAGCCCATGAAGGATTGTACCGGTAAGGAGATCACTGAAGAGTGGCTGTATCACTTAGGTGTGCCCGTAGAAGATATCGAGGATCTGGCAGAGCACAGCGCAGTCTGCGTACCTACCATGATGCCTTATATCACCGCATTCTTCATGCCCAGAACCAAGGGTGACCGTCCCGATGTCATTCCCGACGGCTGCGTGAACTTCGCTTTCTTAGGTCAGTTCGCAGAGACCCCGAGAGACACCGTATTCACCACAGAGTATTCCGTGAGAACCGCTATGGAGGCTGTCTACGGACTGTTAGGTGTAGACAGAGGTGTGCCTGAGGTATGGGGCAGTGTCTATGACGTCAGAGAGCTTCTGGATAGCAGCGTGAAGCTGATGGATGGCATGTCCCCTCTGGAGATCGAACTGCCCGGACCTTTAAATGCACTGAAGAAGCCGCTGCTCCGCGTAGTGAAAGGCACTGTAGTGGAAAAACTGCTGCGTGACCACAATGTGATCAAAGACGGCATGCTGGATTAGAATTGTATATGGAATAAAAGTGCGAAGACTCCCATCGGAAAAATCCGGTGGGAGTTTTTTAAAAACCATATGAAGAAAGTTGAACAAATGTAAGCGTTTACATAATACTAAAGTACTAGACAAAACGAACAAAAACGTTATACATGTTTTCAACATTGTGCACGAAAATCGGTACTCTGTCAAAAAATTATCAATTTCGTCTTGATATTCCTTTGGCAGATTGTTACAATATCAAAGTACTAAAAACCGAAGCCGAAATGCTCCGGTAGTGGTTTGGGTTACAAAGTTTTGTCAAAAATATTATAAAAAGGGAGACAAAGAAGTATGAAGAAATGGGTATATTTGTTTACCGAAGGTAATGCAAACATGCGCGAACTGCTTGGTGGTAAGGGTGCGAACCTGGCTGAGATGACCAACATTGGTCTGCCGGTTCCTCAGGGCTTCACCATTACAACAGAGGCATGTACACAGTATTATGAAGATGGACGCGAGATCAATGAAGAGATCCAGGGTCAGATCAACGAGTACATTACTAAGATGGAAGAGATCACCGGCAAAAAGTTCGGCGACCACGAGAATCCTCTGTTAGTATCCGTTCGTTCCGGCGCGAGAGCATCCATGCCCGGTATGATGGATACCATTCTGAACCTTGGTCTGAATGAGACCGTTGTTAACGTAATCGCTGAGAAGTCCGGCAACCCCCGTTGGGCTTGGGACTGCTATAGAAGATTTATCCAGATGTATTCCGACGTTGTTATGGAAGTAGGTAAGAAGTACTTCGAGCAGCTGATCGATGCAATGAAAGAGAAGAAGGGTGTTAAGCAGGACGTTGAGCTTACCGCTGACGATCTGAAGGAACTGGCTGGTCAGTTCAAGGCTGAGTACAAGGCTAAGATCGGTGTAGACTTCCCTGATGATCCTAAGGAACAGCTGATGGGCGCTATCAAGGCTGTATTCCGTTCTTGGGACAACCCTCGTGCAAACGTTTATCGTCGTGACAACGATATCCCTTATTCCTGGGGTACTGCTGTTAACGTTCAGTCTATGGCATTCGGTAACATGGGTGATGACTGTGGTACCGGTGTTGCATTTACCAGAGATCCGGCTACCGGCGCTAAGGGACTGTTCGGTGAGTTCCTGACCAACGCACAGGGCGAGGACGTAGTAGCAGGTGTTCGTACACCTATGAAGATCGCTGAGATGGCTGACAAATTCCCTGAGGCATTTGCTCAGTTCCAGGAAGTATGTAAGACTCTGGAAGATCACTACAGAGATATGCAGGATATGGAGTTCACCGTTGAGCATGGTAAGCTGTACATGTTACAGACCAGAAACGGTAAGAGAACCGCTCAGGCAGCTCTGAAGATCGCTTGTGATCTGGTAGATGAGGGCATGAGAACCGAGGAAGAGGCAGTTGCAATGATCGATCCTCGTAACCTGGATACTCTGTTACATCCTCAGTTCGACACCGCTGCTCTGAAGGCTGCAACTCCTATCGGCAAGGGCCTTGGTGCTTCTCCCGGAGCTGCATGTGGTAAGATCGTATTCACCGCAGAAGATGCAGAAGAATGGCATGCAAGAGGAGAGAGAGTTGTTCTGGTACGTCTGGAGACCTCTCCCGAAGATATCACCGGTATGAAGGCTTCCCAGGGTATCCTGACCGTTCGTGGTGGTATGACCTCTCACGCAGCAGTAGTTGCTCGTGGTATGGGTACCTGCTGTGTATCCGGTTGTGGCGACATCGCTATGGATGAGGAGAACAAGCAGTTCACTCTGGCTGGCAAGACCTTCCATGAAGGTGACTGGCTGTCTATCGATGGTACTACCGGTAATATCTATGATGGCGAGATCAAGACTGTTGACGCTACCATCGCAGGTGAGTTCGGCCGTGTAATGGCTTGGGCTGACAAATATCGTAAGTTAAAAGTTCGTACCAATGCAGATACTCCCGCAGATGCTAAGAAGGCTCGTGAGCTGGGCGCTGAAGGAATCGGTCTGTGCCGTACTGAGCATATGTTCTTCGAAGAGGACAGAATCGCAGCATTCCGTGAGATGATCTGTTCCGATACTGTAGAGGAGAGAGAAGCAGCATTGGAGAAGATCCTGCCTTATCAGCAGAACGACTTCAAGCAGCTGTATGAGGCTCTGGAGGGTAACCCTGTTACCATCCGTTTCCTGGATCCGCCTCTGCATGAGTTCGTTCCTACCGAGGAAGCTGACATTGAGAAGCTGGCTAAGGCACAGGGCAAGAGTGTAGAGACCATCAAGACCATCATCGCTTCCCTGCATGAGTTCAACCCTATGATGGGTCACAGAGGATGCCGTCTGGCTGTTACTTATCCTGAAATTGCCAAGATGCAGACCAAGGCTGTTATCCGTGCGGCAATCGAGGTTAAGAAGGCACATCCCGACTGGAATGTAGAGCCCGAGATCATGATTCCTCTGGTATGTGAAGTGAAAGAGCTTAAGTTCGTTAAGAAGGTAGTTGTAGAGACCGCTGATGCTGAGATCGCAGCTGCTGGTGTAGATATGAAGTACGAAGTAGGTACCATGATCGAGATCCCCAGAGCAGCTCTGACTGCCGATGAGATCGCTAAGGAAGCTGATTTCTTCTGCTTCGGTACCAACGACCTGACCCAGATGACCTTCGGCTTCTCCCGTGATGATGCAGGTAAGTTCCTGAACGCTTACTATGACACCAAGATCTTCGAGAATGATCCGTTCGCTAAGCTGGATCAGGCCGGTGTTGGCAAGCTGATGGAGATGGCTATCAAGCTTGGTAAGCCTGTAAATCCTAAGCTGCACGTTGGTATCTGTGGTGAGCACGGCGGAGATCCTTCTTCCGTAGAGTTCTGCCACAAGATCGGTCTGGATTATGTATCCTGCTCACCTTTCCGTGTACCTATCGCAAGACTGGCTGCTGCACAGGCTGCTATTGCTGATAAGTAAGGAAAGTCGGAAAGACGATCTGAGAGGGTATTACGCAGGTAATAAATTGGGGTATATGAGAATATGACGAGAACCTCATTACTGATAGAAATATCAGTAATGGGGTTCTTTTTTGGAAAAATATTGTGTGGGTGTCATACCGTAGTATTTTTTGAAAACCCGGTAAAAATAGGACACGCTCTGGAAACCGCAGGTCTTGCTGATGACAGAGAGGGAATTGCCGCCCTGTTCCATCTGGTGTATGGCGTGACGGAGGCGAAGCTTATTAATATATTCTTTTACGGTGAGAGATTCCGTCTGCCGGACAGCCCGGTGGACATAACTCTCGGAGACTCCACAGGATTCAGCGATATCCCGGACGGTCTGAATCGTGGTGTAGTTGGTGGTAATATAATTAATGATCCGCTGAAACCCGGAGGCTTTATTCTCACTGACGGGAATCTCATTATCTAACGGATACTGATGACGAAAATCGTTGAGATCTGTAAGAATCTGTGCCAATAACAGGTAGGCAGTGGAAGATTTGCAGCAGGAAGCTGCGTTCCAGTCGAGGAGCTTTTGTCTGTAATCCTCAGGTATGAAAATGATCGGTGCCTTGAAACAGGTCAGATAGGAAGATACTACGACGGGTAAAAAGTATTTTTCCAGGTAGGCTTTTGAAAAATGAATGCAGATCCCGGTATAATCCGTGTCACCGACACTTCGGTGAGAGATATTGCTCTCAAACAGGCTTGCCATGCCGGTTTCTACCCGGTAGGTGATATCGCCGATGGTAACCAGACGCTCTCCGGAGAGCAGAATATAGATTTCATAGTTGGTGTGGTGATGCGAATAGGGCATGGACCACCCTTTTTTTGTATCTTCATAGGATATTTCAAAATCTTCGTATAAAAAAGTTCTTCTATCTGTCATTTCTGATTCACTCCTTCACACATATTATATCAAAAAAGTTCAGGATAATGCAATGGATATAAAAAATAGTTCACGATAGTGAATTTAAAACACTAAAAGTAAGCTATATAATGATTCCGTAATGAAGAAGAAAAATATCAGAAAAATTACTGTGGATTTACTATGGAATTTTTCTGTACCGAAAAACGCTTGTGGGATGGAGTCATATATGAAAATATTGTTGGATGGAAGCTGGCACGTGGAACTGGAGGACGGAACCACGGGACAGATGGATCTGCCGGGAACATTGGATGAGAACGGGATCGGACATCGAGATGTGGGAGCGAATCAGTGGCATCCGGATGCGGCGTTGGGGAATGCAGAGGAAGAGATAGATAAAGATGCACCGATCGCTACAAGATTTACCAGGCGGCATACCTATGAAGGAAAAGCACGGATCAGCCGCAGAATAAAAATACCGGAATATGGCATGGAGCGGCTGTTCGTACGTGTGGAACGGGCGCGTGCGCTGCGATTGTTTGTGGATGGAGCCGAAAGCTGCATCTTTCGGCAGGGAACGCTGAGTACACCTTACATTTTTGAACTGACCGGAGTGACACCGGGAGAACATGAATTTACGTTTCTTTCGGATAACAGCTACCCGGAAATGCCAAAAGCGGCTATCTGCTATTCTTCCGCAGCAACAGATGAGACACAGACGAACTGGAATGGTATACTTGGCGAATGCAGCATGTATACCCAAGCGCAGAATTTTATAGACAGTCTCCGAGTATATCCGAGAGCGGTAAAAAAGGAAGAGAAAAATAAAGCAGGCAGCTATGTGATAGATGTCTGTGTGGAGCTGGCACCGGGCGCAAAGGAAATATTAATAGATGCAAAAATGGTATTACAGTCAGAGACTCTGGCAGCAGGAAACTTAGAAAATACTCAGAAACTGACGGAGATTTTCGGCTGCGCCGGGGAGAACTTAATGGAAACCGGAGCCGAGGCACAAGAGAATCAGAAAACAGTGGAAATCTGGTTCCGAAATCTGCCCCTGCGGGAGAATGTGAAGCTGTGGGACGAAGATGAGGGCAATCTCTATGAGATGGCGGCAATCCTGGACAGTGGTATGGCGGCAGAGTATGGGGATGACATCGTCGACGAGTGCCAGATCCGTTTCGGCATCCGCTCCTTTGGCGATAACGGCAGTGGCAGGCTGGCGCTGAATGGCAGGACAATTTTCCTGCGGGGTGAGGCGAACTGCGCAGAATATCCGGAGACCGGACATCCACCCATGACGATTCCGGAATGGAAAGAGATGTTATTAAAATATCGCAGTTATGGAATAAACTGTGTAAGATTCCATTCCCACTGTGAGCCGGAAGCAGCTTTTGCGGCAGCGGATGAACTGGGGATGCTGCTGCAGCCGGAACTGTCTCATTGGGATCCGAAGAATGCCTTTGGAACGGAGGAAAGTTACCGGTATTACCGGGCAGAACTTACAGCGATTTTGAAAACTTATGCCAATCATCCTTCTTTTGTAATGCTTACTCTGGGGAACGAATTGCAGGCACAGGGGAAAGGCAGAGAGCGGATGCGGGAACTGGTCAGAACAGCGAAAAGGCTGGATCCTACCAGGCTGTATGCGAACGGATCCAATGCCTTTTATGGGGAAGAAGGATGTGACTCAGAGAGTGATTTCTATACATCGCAGAGTTGCAAGAATGTGGTGATTCGGGGAACTTTCTCCGGTATGCGGGGATACATTAACGAAAATTATCCATCGGCAGATCACGCTTATGATGCAGCGATGGTAGAGATCCGAAAGGAATATCCTAAGCCGGTATTCAGTTTTGAAGTGGGGCAGTTCGAAGTGCTGCCGGATTTTGAGGAGCTGAAAAGCTTTCATGGAATATCGGATCCGGTGAATCTGAAACTGATCAAAAAACGTGTAGAGGAACGGGGACTTTTGCCCTCATGGAAAAAATATGTGGAAGCCACCGGAGAACTGTCGAGGCTGGCATACCGGGAAGAGATTGAAGCAGCCATGCGGACGAGAGAGCTTTCTGGAATTTCACTTCTGGGATTGCAGGACTTCCCGGGACAGGGGACGGCACTGGTAGGTATGATGAATTCCCATTTAGAACCGAAGCCCTATGATTTTGCCAGACCGGAGCGGTTCCGGGAGTTTTTCAGAGAGAGCCGTATTTTCGTGAAATTGCCCCGCTATACCTATGAAGAGGGAGAATATCTGACAGCGGAAGTAGAAGTGGCAAATTTTGGAAAAGAGAGCATTAGCGGTGAGCTTGTCTGGACGTTGGGGTATCGGGACTGTGCCGTGAATACCGGAAGCGGGGAGTTTCTATACGGCCGGGCAGACAGGCAAAAAAACTGTCCTCCGGGAACTTATACTTCACTGGGAAGACTGGACATTCCTCTGGAGGTCAAGGGAGTATCGGCGGCATTCATGCTGACGGTGAGCATGGGTGACTGCACCAGTACCTATCCTGTGTGGGTCTATAAAAAAAGAAGCCCGGAATGTCCGAAAAATGTATACGAAACGAGAGTATTTGATGAGCAGACGAGAGCAGTGCTTCAAAACGGTGGGAGAGTCTATCTGTCTCCGGATGCAGATAAAGAGAGCCTGCCGTATTCCATAAAAACACAGTTTACGACAGATTTCTGGTCGGTGGGAACTTTCGCGGATCAGGAGGGCGGTATGGGGCAGCTCATAGATACGGAGCATCCGATTTTTAAGGAATTCCCCACGGATTTTCACACGGACTGGCAATGGTGGATCATGGCAACGAAGCGGGCGGTGATTCTGCCGCATCCCATGAAGATGATCATTACGGAGATGGACAGCTACGCTTTTTTACGTCCCATGGCACAACTGATAGAGTTTCGATGCCTGAAGGGAAAAGTATTGCTATCCACCATGGAATTGCATAAGAGTCAGCAGTATCCGGAGGCGAGGGCACTGCAGGCGGCAATTTATACATATCTGTCGGGAGAGAATTTTGAACCGGCGGAGGAATTAACGGAAGAAGAGTTAAGCACACTGGTGCGAGGTTAAAATTATATCGTGCGGCGGAATGAAAGCTGTTCGGAGATAAAAGGAGGAAACCATGAATAAGGTTCAGGTCTGGGAAGAAAAAGTGATCATTCCCACATACGAAGCAGGAAAGCCGGATAAGAATCCGATGTTTTTGGAGAAACGTGTCTATCAGGGAAGCTCGGGAAGGATCTATCCCCACACGGTGATCGAGAAGATCAGCGATGAGAAAGTGGATAAGGAGTATACAGCACTTTTTCTGGAGAACGATTATCTGAAAGTAATGATGCTGCCGGAGCTGGGAGGCAGGATCCAGAGAGCTTATGACAAGACAAATGGCTACGATTTTATCTATTACAATCATGTCATCAAACCGGCGTTAGTGGGACTGGCGGGACCCTGGATATCCGGAGGTATTGAGTTCAACTGGCCGCAGCATCACAGACCCAGTACCTTTGATCCGGTGGAATATACCTATGCGGAAAATGAGGACGGAAGTGCGACAGTCTGGATGGGAGAGATCGAGAATATGTTCCGGACAGAGGGCGTGCTGGGCGTGACTTTGTATCCGGATAAGGTATATATCGAATTGTCGGCAAAGCTGTATAACCGCACGAAAATGCCCCAGACCTTCCTGTGGTGGGCGAACCCTGCAGTAGCGGTAAATGATGACACCATCTCCGTATTTCCGGAGGATGTGACGGCGGTATATGACCACGGCAAGCGGGATGTTATCAGTTTCCCCTATGCGGAGGGAACCTACTATAAGCACAAATACGATCATGTGAATATCGCACAGTATAAAAATATTCCGGTGCCCACCTCCTATATGGCATACCGTTCGGATTATAATTTTATCGGGGAATACGATTACGGAAAACAGGCAGGACTTCTGCACGTGGCAGATCATCATATTGCTCCCGGGAAAAAGCAGTGGACCTGGGGATGCGGAGAATTCGGCAAAGCATGGGACCTTGCACTGACCGACGAGGACGGTCCGTATATCGAACTGATGACAGGCTGTTTTACGGATAATCAGCCGGATTTCACATGGATCCAGCCCCAGGAGACCAAGAATTTCAAACAGTATTTTATGCCCTATAAAAATATCGGCTATGTGAAAAATGCCACCATCGATGCGGCGGTGAATGCGGAATATGATGAGGCAGAGGGACAGCTTACGGTATCGGCCTATACCACGTCCGTGCAAAAAGGAGCACGGATACTGCTGACATTGCCGGGAGAAAACGGCAGACAGGAAAAGGTACTGTATGAGGAAACCTCAGATCTGTCACCGGAGAAAACTTATGAAGTGAAGATTGACCGTGAAAAATTGCAACAGATACCGGCATATACAGAGGGAGAGCAGAATGGCACAGAGGTACTCTGCGGTCTGCGGGTATGTGTTTGTGCCGCAGATGGGAGAGAACTGGTCTCTTACCATTTCCCGGAAAAGATCGAAGCGGATGTGCCGGAACCGGCGAAGGCAGCACCACTTCCTGAAGACTGTGAAACCACGGAGGATCTGTTCCTCTACGGTTTACATGTGGAACAATACCGGCATGCCACTTATCATCCCGAGGATTATTATCTGGAGGGGCTGCGCAGGGATCCTACCGATATCCGCCTGAACAATGCCTATGGAAGATGTCTGCTTAAAAAGTGTGATTTTGCCGGGGCGGAAAAGTATTTTCGGAAGGCAGTGGAGAAGGCTATTCGTTCCAATCCGAACCCTTACGATTATGAGCCGTACTATAATCTGGGACTTTCTCTGAAATATCAGGGGAAAGAAAAAGAAGCTTACGATGCTTTTTACAAAGCCATCTGGGGCGACAGTTTCCAGGCTCCCGGATTCTATGAACTTGCCTGCCTGGATGCGAAAGCGGGAAGATATGCAGAGGCTCTGGAGCATGTAAACGAATCTATTCTCAGACAGTACCAGTGCATGAAAGCCCGGGCGTTGAAGGAAAATATTTTAAGAAAAATGGGCAGAGTGCTGGAAGCGGAAGAATTACATAAGGAGAGCCTGAAGATCGATCCGCTCTATGACAGACAGCCGGAGAAGATCAACCATAACACCCTGCTGGAGCTGATGATCGATCTCTATGAGGCAGGAGACTACGCACAGGGAATCGCCCTTGCAAAAAAATGGGTGGAACAACAGAACGTATCACGGCAAGAGGATATTTATCCGCTGGTATATTATTATATTGCTTACGGATACCAGAACCTGCATAGGAAAGAAAATACGAAACAGACAAATCATTACATGACAGCGTATGTGACACTGGGAGAAAATGCGGTAGCGGACGGCTGTTTCCCTCACAGAACGGAAGATTATATCGTATTAAAGAGTCTGGCAGATGATTATTATCTGGATATGGTTTACTATTATCTGGGCTGCCTGCTCTATGACAGGAGAGCGTACGGCGAGGCCATAGCGGATTATGAAGAAGCTGCGCTTAGGTACCCGGATTTCCCGACGGTACACAGGAATCTGGCACTGGCATATTACAATGTGAAAAAGCAGCCGAAGAGAGCGTACGAGGAAATGGAGAAAGCTTTTGCGCTGGATGAGACGGATGCCAGAGTGTATCTGGAACTGGATCAGCTGAAAAAGCGCATGAATATTCCCGTGAGCGAGAGGCTTGAGGATATGGAGAAACATTTTACTCTGGTGGAAAGCAGGGATGATCTGTATCTGGAGTACGTGACACTTTTAAACACTCTGGGAGAACCTGCGAAGGCTCTCGGTCTGATCAAAGCAAGGAAGTTCCATCAGTGGGAAGGCGGCGAAGGCAAAGTGGCAGCCCAGTACCTGACTGCCCTATATCAACTGGCAAAAGCGGCTGTGGAAGAAGAAAAATATACAGAAGCCAAAACAATTCTCCTGCAGGCAGTGGATGAATATCCTCATAATCTGGGAGAAGGGAAATTGGAGTCTGCACAGGAGAATAATCTGCATTATCTGCTTGGACTGGTGCAGGAAAAGCTGGGAGAGACAGAGGAAGCTTTCGCAAGTCTTACGAAAGCCTGTCACGGAGAGTCGGAGTCGGTGGGCATGATGTATTACAATGATCAGCCCCCCGAGATGATCTATTATCAGGGACTGGCGTACCGGGCACTGGGTGACGAAGAGCAGGCAGTGGAGAGATTCCGGAAACTGGAGGATTATGGAAAAAAACATATCGGGGATGAAATAAAAATAGACTATTTTGCGGTATCCCTGCCGGATCTGCTGATTTTTGAGGAGAACCTGGACGAGCGGAACCGGAAGCATTGTCTGTTCATGATGAGCCTGGGACTTAAAGGACTGGGACGGTCAGACGAAGCGGAAAAGTGTGCGGAAGAACTACTTGCCATGGACAATGCTCATCAGGGAATCCGGGTACATGATCTGTAAAAAAGCTTGAAAAGAAAGACTTGAATAGGAAGGCTTTTGAGGAAAGGATTACAAAATGAAAAACATGGAAAAAGAAGTATATAGCTATAACAGCGAATACTTAACCTGCAACGCCAGACCGATCCTGCCCATCATGGGAGAATTCCATTTCTCCCGCTATCCGGAAGAGGAATGGAAAACAGCACTTAAGAAGATGCAACAGGGCGGTGTAGACATCGTTGCTACGTACGTGTTTTGGATCCACCATGAGGAAGCGGAAGGTGAGTGGGATTTCTCCGGTAGAAGGAATCTGAAGGCGTTTTTGAGTTGCTGTCAGGAAGCCGGGATGAAAGTATGGCTGCGTATCGGTCCGTGGGCACACGGAGAGTGCAGGAACGGCGGTTTCCCAGACTGGCTGGTGGAGAAAGAAAAGCGGGGCAAACTGTCTCTTAGAACAGATGATCCGCAGTATCTCAAGTATGTGGACCTCTTTTTTACCAAGATTGCCGAGCAGGCGGATGGGTATATGCATAAGGACGATGGTCCCGTCATCGGCATTCAGATCGAGAATGAGTACGGGCATGCCGGTGGTCCTTCCGACAGGGAAGAGGGCATGGCGCATATGCGCACAGTCAGAGCTATGGCAGAGAAAAAGGGACTGACCGCTCCCTATTTTTCAGCGACCGGATGGGGAGGCGCTTATGTACCGGAAAACTTCCTGCCGGTGCTTGGCGGGTATGTGGATGCTCCGTGGGCGAATCATACCCACGAACTTGCGGCAAGCGAGAATTTCCTGTTTCAGCCTTTTCACGACGATGCAAATATTGCATCGGATTTCGCCGAAGGACAGAGTGGTTTTACCTTTGATACGTCAAAATTCCCTTACCTGACGGCGGAACTGGGTGGGGGACTGCAGGTGACGGCGCACAGACGCACCTACCCTTACCCGGACGATATCGAGGCACAAACGATCTGCATGTTGGGAGCAGGGGCAAATCTGATCGGGTATTATATGTACCACGGCGGCGTGAATCCTGACGGAAAATATACCACCCTGCAGGAGTCGAAGGCAACCGGCTATGCCAATGATCTTCCTGTGAAAAGCTATGATTTTCAGACGTGCCTGCGGGAAAACGGTCTGCCGTCAGAAAGCTATTACAGGCTGCGCAAACACCATATTTTTAGCAAAAATACAGAAGAACTGCTGGCGCCGGCGAAAGTGTATCTGCCGGATAATATCCCCGAGCCCATGGGTGCAGAAGATATGGAGACATTGCGGGCAGCGTTCCGCTATAATAAAACGGCGGACTGCGGGTTCTTATTTATCAATAATCACCAGAGAAAACGGAAAATGACGGAGAAACAGATCACACCGGAAAAGCCATTACAGTTTACGGTGACAGATGTTGAAGGAACACAGAGGCAGATTATTTTCGACCGGATCCATGTAAGGACGGATGCGATTCTGGTGCTGCCTTACAATCTGCCGGTGGTGATACGGGGAGAGCAGTTCAGGCTTCGGAAAACCAATGCCTCTTATCTGGGATGCTTTGGCGGAACTTATTATTTCTATACGGATGAGGAGCCGGAGGATATTTATTTCGAGTGGAGTGATGGCAAAGATCATGCGGAAGCGGTAAGGATCCTTACCATACACGATGCGGAGCATTTTTGTTATGTGGAAGAAGGGGCAGATGAAAAGGGCAAGGTGAGTCTGCTGCCGGATCTGCACTTTACGGAAGCCGGTAAGGTGCAGATCACGGATGTTGGACAGGCAGTGGAAAGCATCTGGAATGTATATGGTCAAACAGAACCGAACGTCTATGAATTAACCTTGGAATATGAGTATCACCCGGCGGATGCACTGTCAGGTGATGTCTGGCTGGAACTGGATTTCGGCGGGGACTGCGCACGCTTGTATCAGGACGGAAAACTGATTGACGACTGGTTCTCCAATGGTGAACTATGGCGTGTGGCTCTGAAACGTTACGACTGCCCGACACATCTGACTCTGGAACTGGATCCGTTCAAAATGGATGTCTATTACGATCTGCCTCCGAAGCGGGAGATGCGTCTGGCAGGGGCGAGACTGCTGCAGTTGAGTTGACCGGAACCCGGTCTGGCTGGACTCGCTATGGAAACAGACGGATAAAAAAGAGGACACATACATGAAAGATATGACGCAGGGTAAACCATTAAAACTGATCATTGGGTTTGCCATACCGATGTTGATCGGCAACATATTCCAGCAAATATATAATGTGGCAGACACAGTGATCGTGGGAAGATTTTTGGGAGAGAGTGCACTGGCAGGCGTGGGAAGCACAGGAACGCTGACCTATTTTCTGCTGGCGTTGGTCAGCGGCATGTGCAACGGTGCCGGACTGGTGGTGGCGCAGTGCTTTGGCTGTGGCAATAAAGAGAGACTGGCGAAGACTGTGACGGCACTTGTCTGGGTGGCAGGGATGCTGACCTGCATCATGTCACTCATCGGAATCTTTGGTGCGGAATTTTTCCTTCGGCTTTTAAGCGTGCCGGAGAATGTCATCAGCTATTCCGCAGAGTACCTGCATGTCATCTACACCTTTGTGTTTGGCAGCGTGATCTACAATGGCTGTGCGGCGATCTTAAACAGTGTGGGAGATTCCAAGACTCCGCTGCGGGCAGTGATCGCTTCGTCTGCAGTGAATATTGCTTTCGATCTGTTTTTCATTATTGCCTGCAAAATGGGAGTAGCGGGAGCCGCTTATGCGACGATTCTGGCGCAGTGCACTTCGGCGGTGATCTGTTTTGCGAAAGTGTGGACAGTGAAAGAAGAGATCGGATTATCCCTGATGAAGTGGAAGCCGGAGGCTGGTTATGTCCAGTTGGTGGTAAAGACCGGATTTCCGGCGGCGTTTCAGTCCTGCATGATCGCTTTAGGCGGCATGAGTGTACAGAGACTGGTGAATTCCTTTGGCTCATCCACCATGGCAGCTTACGTGGCGGCAAATCGTGTGGACAGTGTGGCGATTCAGGTCATCGTCTCTATCGGAACGGCACTTTCGGTATTTACCGGGCAGAATATTGCGAAGAATCAGTATGACCGGATCCGGGAAGCTCTCTATAAGACACTGGGTGTCATGGTGGGAGCAAGTATTTTTATTGCCTCCATGGTACTTATTTTCCGGGTGCAGTTAATGATGCTGTTTTTGGATGCAAACGAATCGGGAGAAGCTATCGGCATCGGCTGCACGTATCTGACGATCATCGGCGTAGCCTATGTGATCGCCGGCGTAATGCAGAGCTATCAGAATGTGATACGTGGCGCCGGAGATGTGAATACCTGCATGGTAGCAGGCTTAACGGAACTGACCGGCAGAATCGTGTTCGCGTATCTGTTGTCCGGAATCTTAGGCGTGACGGGAATCTGGATCGCCACACCTCTGTCCTGGAGCTGCGGGTGCATCATTCCCGTGATCCGGTATTACTCCGGCAAATGGAAACACAAACGCCTGGCTTAATGGCCGGAGCTACCGGAATGCAGAGTGCGGTTATTCCGGACGCATCCATCCGGCGAATTCCAGAATGGACTGGTTTTCCGCTTTTTTCTCGCTCTGCTGCATCTGCTTGCGGTACTCTCTGGGAGACATCTGCATCAGCTTGGCGAAGTAGCGGTTAAAGCTGGACACAGAATGGAAGCCCACCATTTCGGAGATGTCGAGAATGGAATGCTCCGTGCTTCGTAACAGGATACAGGATTTCAGGATCCGGGTATTGTTCACATAGTCCAACGGGGAGGTGCCCATGATATCGTGGAAGACCCGGCGGAAATGGGTGGGACTCCAATGACACAGATCTGCCAGATATTCGATGGTAAACTGTTGCATATAATTTTTCTCAATATATTCCAGAGCGGGTGAGATCACCAGAGAGTTTTCGGCGATCTCACCCTCTTTTTTGCGGTCCTGTAGGGCCAAGATCTCGGGAGAACCCGGTTTCGCAGTGCCGGGGTTGACACCGCCAAGGCTTTCGATCCGGTACAGCTCGATATAGAGGGAACACAACAGACTTCTGGCACTGATCTGGTAGCAGGGATTCTGCTCCTCCAACTCATGAATGATATAGGACACCAGATAGTTGATATGGGGGAAATCCTCTTTGCTGAAAATATAGCGGAATCCCGGGAAGCCGTCTGTGGACAGATCATAATTTTTCCAGGAAGCGGGAAGGAGATTGCGGAACAGCTCCCTCGGATCCAGAAACAGATAAGACCAGTGGCTCCTGGTACCGGGAGCGCTGTAAGTGGTGTGGGGGACGTTACGGGGCAGGATAGTGACATCACCGGCATGGAAGGACTTCTTCTCACCGTTGATCTCTAACGTGCCGCTGTCGGAATGACAGAGTCCGATCTCCAGACAATTATGGAAGTGAAGACTTCCGCTGGGAATATCCGAGATCTTCCAATAATCACCGGACAGAAGCAGTACGGGGAACTGCATGGGCAGATAGTAGCTTCTGTATTCTGTAACCACTCGCTTGGTTTTCGCCATTTTCAACCTCCTGTGGATCTTGTATAAATCCATTGTGCATCCTGTATGACACTGTGAAAAAACGTCTTGCTGCCATGGAAATAATGTCTATACATTATATATAACAATTAAACTGGACAAAATCAACCATTATATTGTATAAATAATAAGTGCACTTTTGAAACCGTTCCCGAAAATGTGACTAAAAAAGGTTAAAAACATTGAAAAACACGGCTCTTTTTCAAGAAATATACGTTATTAAATACAAAAGCAAACGAGAAAGTAAAATCAACGAAAAACGAACATGATTTATAATGGTTGTTTTTGCATAGTTTTCTATAACGTTTGATTAGAAAAAAGTGACAACATGTATGATAATATGCTTACAAGGTTGCAAAAAGTGTACAAAATGACGAGAAAATATAACTGACACTTGAGGAGGTTCGATATGGCGAAGAAGAATGCAGCCAATGTGGCGGGCGTGAAAATGAAAACCACTTGGAAACAAGCTTTTAAAAGAGACTGGCAGTTGTATCTGTTGTTATTGTTTCCACTGATCATGGTAATTGTATTCAGCTATGGTGCTTACCCGGGACTGCGGATGGCCTTCATGGATTACAAACCGGCGAAGGGATATGCAGGCAGTGAATGGGTGGGAATGAAGACATTCATTAAAATATTCAAGGATGCCGACTTCATGAGAGCGCTTCGCAACTCCGTAGTGTTCAATCTGGCAGACCTGTTAGTGGGTTTCCCGATGCCGATCATTCTGGCACTGATCCTGAATGAATTAAGATATCCCAGATTCAAAAAGGTATCCCAGACGATCCTGTATCTGCCGCACTTCCTCTCCTGGGCCATCATCGGAAGCGTAGCGATGACAATGTTCCGCCCCAACTCCGGTCTGGTGAATATCCTGTTAACCAACATGGGAGTGATCTCCGAAGGAATTCCTTTCCTGAATGAGAAATGGCACTGGGCAATCACTTATCTGCTGATCGGTGTATGGCAGACAATGGGATGGGGCACCATCCTCTACCTGGCAGCAATCACCGGTATCAACGGAGAACTGTACGAAGCAGCCATGATCGACGGTGCGAACCGCTGGAAGAGAATGTGGCACATCACACTTCCCGGTATCAAGAGCACAGTAGTAACACTGCTGATCCTAAACCTCGGACGTGTCATGGGAAGTAACTTAGAGCGACTGACGGCGTTAGAAAACTCGCAGGTCAAGGACTTCCAGTATCAGCTGGCTGTCTACATATACAATAAAGGTATTGGAGCCGGAAAGTTCAGTGCGGCGACCGCGGTTGGTCTGTTCCAGTCACTGATCGGACTGATCCTGGTTCTGTTATCTGATAAATTTGCCAAGAAGCTTGGCGAAGACGGATTACTGTAGGAGGTGAGAGCGATGAAGAAAAAAGAAGTGAATATCAACGAAGAATCTACCTCCGCAGGCGGAGCTCATGCGGTCAACAAATTCCGCATCAGTGATTTTGTCATGATGGCAGTGATCGTTATCCTCTGCGCCAGCTGCGTATTACCTTTCCTGCATGTGGCAGTGAAATCCATTTCCGGCAATACCGCAGTAATGTCCAAGAGCGTTTACTTCTGGCCCAAGGATATCACCTTCGATGCTTATAAGAAGGTGTTTGCAGACAACTCCATGACCTATTCCATGATCTTCTCGGTGATCGTTACCGTGATCTTCACGGCTCTGGGAATGCTGGTATGTACCTGCGCCGCTTACCCGCTCTCCAAGAAGCGGTTGAAAGGTAAAAAGTTACTGACATTCCTGCTGATGGTGCCGATGTACTTCAGCGCAGGTATCATTCCCTGCTACCTGTTATATCAGAAGTTACATGTGCTGGATACGATGTGGGTATTGATCTTACCTCTGATCTACTCCCCGTACAACATGCTGATCATGAAGAACTATTTCCAGAGTACGATTCCTGACAGCTTGGAAGAATCCGCATTCCTGGATGGCGCAAGTAATTTCCAGATCTTAAGCAGAATCGTATTACCGCTGTCCAAACCGATCCTGGCAACGTTGTCTCTGTTCTATGCGGTAGGCCGTTGGAACTCTTATGCAGACAACATGTACTACACCAAGAGCGCGAACCTGAAGCTGATCCAGTACAAGCTATATCAGCTGGTGGCATCCGCAGCAGAAGCGCAGACTTCCTCCCTGGCAGATACCGGTAGTGCGATTCAGTCCACTCCCGAAGTGTTACAGGCAGCCAGCATCATGTTCGTAACAATTCCTATCATTATCATCTACCCGTTCCTGCAGAAGTATTTCGTACAGGGTACTATGATCGGAGCAGTAAAGGGTTAAGAGAAACAAAAGCAACCATGTTAGTTTTCCCCGAAGCCGGGGGTACACATAAAACTATGTATTTAAAACAAGGAGGATTGAGTTATGAAGAAGAATACTCTTCACAAGGTAATGGCAACGGCACTGGTTGGTGCTATGGCAATGGGAACTCTGACCGGATGCGGCGGGAGCACTGACGCAGGTGCGGATGCTTCCACAAAGGATACCGCAGCGGTAAGCACAGAAGCAAGCACAGATGCAGGAACTTCCACAGCAGTAGCAGGTATTGACGGATGGGAGCCTTTCGCAGACAATGTTACTCTGCAGATCCCCGTATACGATCGTGGTTCTTCCGGAAACGGATGCTCCGATGTAGAGAACAACTACTGGACCAAATGGGTACAGGAGAATTTCGGTGACAAGTACAATATCACTGTAGAATATGTAGGAATTACCCGTAGCGACGTTATGACCGATTACGCTATGCTGGCAGCAAGCCAGAGCCTTCCTACGATCTGTATGGAATATGACTATGATAAGCTGGCAAGCTGGCAGGCAGACGGCTATCTGCAGACCTACGATGTAGAAGAGTTCAAGCAGATTGCCCCCACCTACTGGGAGACCATGGTAGAGCATGGCAACGACGCTTACACCAAGCTGTCTGATGAAGATTATCTGGTACTTGGTTACAGACCTTACGGCAATACCACTTATACCTGGTGTACTTTCTATCGTCAGGACTGGTTGGAGGAAGCAGGATTTTCTGAGTATCCTGTTGGCGACAACACCAAGCTGTTAGAGCTGTATGCAAAACTGGTAGAAAATGGTCACAAGTATCCCTTAAGCGGTAAGAAAGTAAGCGGTGCAGGTATCGACCAGAACTACGGTTACAGAGATTATCCTCAGGATGAGACTACATGGGCAACCACCGGTGACTATCAGATTCCCTCACTGTCCACGGAAGCTCAGAAGAGATTCTTAAAATGGGAGAACGAGCTGTACAACGATGGTTACTACAATCCTGAGTACTACTTAAGAGATGCTTCCGAGGCAGAGGCAGACTTCATCAACGGTGAAGCATTTACCTGGACCGGATATGTATCTTCTACCATGAACGTACTGAATTCCTTCTATGAGACCAACCCCGATGGCAAGCTGGCAGTAGCAGTTACTCCTTCTACCTGGACACAGGATGAGACCTGGGGATCTTCCGCTTCTTACAGACCCGGAACCAACTTTGGTATGATGATCGGCTTCGCTAACGATGCTACTGAGGATGAAGTAAAAGCAGCTATGATGTATCTTGAGTGGCTGAACCAGCCCGAGAACCTGTTCACCATGCAGTGGGGTATTGAAGGCGTGAACTTCAACTACGATGACAACGGTGATCCCGTAGCAGTAGCAGATCAGACCGGTCTGGATGAGCAGCAGGGTCACAACAACAACGTAGACTACTGGTGTGCAGTAACCGCAGTCAAGACTCTTGGTTCTATCGAGAAGGACATCAAGGCAATCACCCCTCAGGGTATTCCTCAGGACTTCTATGACCAGATTCTGGCTAACTATAACGGACAGGTTGCTATCTACGAAGCAGGCAAGGCTAACTCTGACTGTCTGTTCGCAACCTCTATTGATGCAGTAACCGAGTACAATCAGACTCTGTATGATCTGTACACTGAGTATCGTGATAAGCTGACCATGTGCTCTAAGGATCAGTTCGACGCTCTGTATGACGAACTGAGCCAGAAGTACCTGGAGGCAGGTTACCAGGAAGTTATCGATGAGAGACAGGCTGCACTGGATGCAGGTAATACCACCAGACTTCAGTAAGTAAAAAGATTTATTACAGTAAGTACATACAGCCCCCAGGCATGAATGGCTTGGGGGCTATATTAGAAATACAATTACTTTGAATCGTTGAAGATGTTTTATGTTTTTTTCCGAGGACCTGTTTTACAATAAAAACAGATGTGGGAAAAGAATATAAACCGCCAAAAGGCAGAAACGGAGGAATTATGTTAAAGCTGGAATATAACAAAAAAGAGATAGAGGAAGTCATTGATAAAATTGTGAAAAAGACCATGAATATGGATCTCACCTGGGATTGGCCCTGTGGTGTGGCATATTACGGAATCAGTGATGCTTATGAGAAGACCGGGAAAAAGGAATATCTGGAGCTGTTAAAGGATCGCATCGACGAACTGATCGATCTGGGGCTGCCCAAGGTATGGACCGTAAATGCCTGTGCTATGGGACATTGTCTGATCACCTTATACCAGGCAACGGGAGAGCAGCAGTATCACGATATTCTCATGAGCAAGATCGCTTATCTGAGAAAAGATGCTCTTCGCTTTGGAGATCATGTATTACAGCATACGGTATCTGCCAACAATGATTTCCCGGAGCAGTGCTGGTGCGACACCTTGTTCATGGCGGCATTTCTGATGCTGCGTGTGGGAGTATTGGAACACGATGAAGAGTTAATTGATGATGCGCTGAACCAGTATTACTGGCATATCAAATATTTACAGAACCCCAGCAGTGGGCTCTGGTATCACGGCTATGACAATATTGCCGGAGACCATATGTCCGGTATCTATTGGGGAAGAGCGAATGCCTGGGCAGCATTTACCATGTCACAGGTAGGAGGCATCCTGCCCCAGTGCTATCTGTATCCCAAGTATATCGATGTGGCAGGTTCTCTGAATGAGCAGCTGGCAGCACTGAAGGTATACCAGACAGAGAACGGACTGTGGAGAACTGTGGTGGATGATCCGGAATCTTATGAAGAGATCTCCGCATCTGCGGGAATTGCCGCAGCAATGCTGACCAGAGGCAATCCTTTACATAGCAAATACATCAATAAGGCAATCAAGGGGCTGCTTGCCAACGTAAGTGAGGACGGTAAGGTAATGAATGTCTCCGGTGGTACCGCTGTTATGAGAGACAAGGAAGGCTACCGGGGAATTCCCAAGGCGTATATCCAGGGCTGGGGGCAGGGACTGGCATTATCATTTTTTGCAACTTTGTTAGTATCCGACGAGATTGAGAAGGACGGTGCGTTATAAATGTTTCGCAGGAATTTTCTGTTCGGGAAGGACGGAGGAACTGCCAATCTGATCGATGTGGGCAGTGACGACCTCTATCAGCCCGGAAAAGGCTATGGCTTTGTAACAGAGAAAAACAGAAGAGAACAGGAAGGACTGCAGATCCGGGAACTGAATTCGTCTTTTGAACCGATGTACTGGTATCAGAACGAGAATCTGACCTTCCTTAGAGAAGATGAGAATGGCTGCTATCTGGATTCCACAGAAGAAGTGGCAGTCCTGGAGGCACAGTCAGGAGAAAAAATGCCGGGTTCTCCCAGACGGATCCCGTTACTCTTCAAAGTGGATGTGCCCAGACAGGGCAATTATAAGGTCACGCTGACAATCCGCTCCGAGGAAGAGATGGGAGAGGTATTGATCTTTACCGGTAGAAGACGTCTTGCTTTTCGCGGCAGAGTACAGGCAGGAGAGTTCACTTATACCATGGCGGTGAATGTCTGCGATATTGTACCGGTGGGGTATTCGCATATTTTTGCGGATAAGACCGTGGACATTGCGGTGCTGGCAGACAGACCAAGAATCAGTGCTCTTACAGTGGAAGAGATGAATTGTCCCACCGTATATCTGGCAGGAGATTCCACGGTGACGGATCAGCCCGGAGATTATCCCTATTATCCCGGTACCTGTTACTGCGGCTGGGGACAGATGCTTCCGGCATATCTGGATACCAGACTTTCCGTGTCGAACCATTCTCATTCGGGATTGACCACAGATACGTTCCGCAAGGAGGGACATTATGCGGTGATCGAACAGTACAGCAGACCCGGCGATTATGTATTTTACCAGTTCGGTCACAATGACCAGAAGCTTCCAAAGCTGCAGGCAAAGGACGGCTATCAGGCGAATCTGCACCGCTATATCAAAGAGAATCAGGCAAGGGGTGTCTATCCGGTACTGGTAACACCCATTGCAAGAAATACCTGGAGATTGCGGGACCAGACCTATCTGGATCTGTTGGAGGAATTCGCAGATGTGTGTCTGGAGCTGGGAGCACAGTACAATATTCCCGTGCTGGATCTCCATGCCCACAGTAAGGAATACGTTCTGGAAAAGGGATTACAGGATGCAAAACCCATCTTTTTCCCGGGAGATTATACGCATACCAATGACTTCGGCGCTTACAAAATGGCCGGTTATGTGGCGGAGGAGATTCGTGAAAAATGCTCCGGATATTCTGAGAGAGCTTATGCATATCTGGCAGAGTGTGTGACGAAAGGCTTCGGCGCATGGGAACCTGTGGGGCAGATAAAAGTGCCGAAGAAGCCGGAGATCTACAAAGACATTCCGGACCCGGCGGGAGATCAGGTATTGTTGTCTGAGGCAGAGCAGTTGGAGCGTGTCGTAAGACTGTGCCTGAAGGAAGAACTTCTGTAACGGGAACAAGTAAGAAAATAAGCAAGAATAACCAGAAAAAAGCAGGAATATGAGGAGGAACTCAGAATGGGAAAAGGTGGTTTTACCTTACCGGGAGAATCAGGATATGAAGAACTGACTCTGAAAATGGCGGGAAAATGGGGCGCAGATGTGATCCGTGACAGTGACGGCACCGTGCTTTCCGATGAGATCACCCATGCCGGCTACGGCATCTACTCCACCATCTGTATTATCAGAGATCATAATGCCTGGGCAAAGGAGAATCAGGACAAATTGCAGCAGACTTTTCTGTGTACCCCTCCTTGTGTGGCAGAGTCTGATACGGTGGCCATCGGATTGATGGACAGCTTTTTTGCGGAGCAGTTCCGGATTAATGACAGTGTGGCGGCATTGGAATATTGGGAAGTGTACGACAGAACAGCCAACGTTAAGATCGACAATTCCCACTGGAACTATGACAAAGAGAAAGGAAGTGTGATCCTGTGCGGCATCACGCCTTTTCATAAGTATACGGTGAGCTTCTTAGCCTATCGTATCTGGGAAGAGATCTCCATGTACAACCACACTACGAACCATTGGGACAAAGAGCATCTGATGCAGATCGATCCCAGATACCCTGAAAATCAGGAGTATCTGCTTGGCTGGATGAAGAACTGGTGCGAGACCCATCCGGATACCACGGTGGTACGCTTTACTTCCATGTTCTATAATTTCGTATGGATCTGGGGAAGCAGTGAGAGGAACCGGAATCTGTTCTCCGACTGGGGTTCCTATGATTTCACTGTGAGTGTTCCGGCATTGCAGGAATTCGAGAAACAATATGGTTACCGTATGACAGCGGAAGATTTTATCAATAAGGGACAGCTGCATGTGACCCATATGCCCGGCAACGCAAAAAAGGCGGACTGGATGGCATTTATCAATGACTTCGTCATTTCCTTCGGCAGAAAACTGATCGATATGGTGCATTCCTACGGTAAAAAGGCGTATGTCTTCTATGATGACAGCTGGGTAGGTGTGGAGCCTTACAACGGAAGATTTGGGGAGTTTGGCTTCGACGGACTGATCAAATGTGTTTTCTCCGGTTACGAAGCGAGACTGTGCGCAGGCGTGGATGTGCCGGTACATGAACTGCGTCTGCATCCGTACCTGTTCCCGGTGGGACTGGGCGGAGCACCGACCTTCATGGAAGGCGGCGATCCCACGCTGGATGCGAAAAAATACTGGAACAGTGTAAGACGCGCACTTTTACGGGCCAGGATCGACCGGATCGGTCTCGGCGGATATCTGCATCTGGTAGAGGATTTCCCGGACTTCTGCGATTATATGGAAAAGGTGGCAGACGAATTCCGTCTGATCCGCAGCTTCCACGATGAGGGTGAGCCTTACCGTATCAAGACCCGTGTGGCAGTACTGCACTACTGGGGAAGTTTACGTTCCTGGACATTATCCGGACATTTCCATGAGACGTATATGCATGACCTGATCCACATTAACGAAGCCCTGTCTGGACTTCCCGTGGATGTGAAATTTATTTCCTTTGAGGATGTAAAACATGGTATACTGAAGGACGTAGATGTAGTGATCAATGCAGGCAGAGCCGGAAGTGCCTGGAGCGGCGGGGATGCCTGGAAGGATGAGGAACTTGTTACCACACTTACAAAGTGGGTACACGAGGGCGGCTGTTTTATCGGTGTGAATGAGCCTTCTGCTGTGGAAGGATACGATACGTATTTCCGTATGGCTCATGTGCTGGGAATCGATGAAGATACCGGTGCAAGAGTCTGCCATGGAAAATGGGCTTTCGAGGCAGCGGATCCGGAGAGACTGATCCCGGAAGGTGTCGGTGTGGAAGCGAAGGAGAACCGTTACCTGACAGACGGCAGGGCACAGGTGCTTTTGTCAGACGGCGGGAAGCCGCAAGTAACCGTGAACCGTTTCGGCAGGGGACTGGGGATCTATCTGTCTTCCTTCCAAGTGAATCTGTGGAATACCAGAATGCTGTACCAGCTGATCCGTTATGCGGGCGGAGAAGGCATTTCCGGTAACTATATGACCGATAATCTGTATACGGAGTGTGCTTATTATCCCGAGAGCAAAAAACTGGTAGTCATCAATAACAGTGACACCGAGCAGACCACCACAATCCCTACGGAAGCTGGGGCATATACGGTAACCATTGCACCATACGATACGACATTCGTGGAGATCGGGTAACCGGTCAAGGTGACCGGATCCGAAGATTCTGTGCCCGCTTCCTGTGGGAGCGGAACGCAAAGGAGACGGAGAATGGATAACGAGGAAGTAAGACAGACAGAGTATTTTCCTGACGGAACCCCTATAGACGACTGGTTCTATGAGACGAAGATTCCGCAGCTGACAGAGCTCGGAAAACAGTATGTTCTGACGGAATATGGGATCTGGGATGATGGAAAGATCTATACCAAAGAGATCCAGAAGGTCATTGATCTGGCGGCAGAAGAGGGTGGCGGTGTTCTGGTGGTACCCCCCGGAACCTATCTGACCGGATCGATTTATTTCAAACAGGGAGTGCATCTCTATGTTTCCGCCGGAGCTACCTTAAAGGGCAGCAATGATATTTCGGATTATGATTTGCGTGAGACCCGGATCGAGGGAGAGACCTGCCTCTACTATACGGCACTGATCAATGCAGACGGGGTGGATGGCTTCACCATGTGCGGACCGGGTACGATTGACGGTAACGGTCTTAAGGCATGGAGAGCCTGCTGGCTCCGCTGGAAATGGGGAGGTGGCGGCAACAAGGAGGAACAGCGTCCCCGCCTTGTGTATCTGTCGAATTGTAAAAATGTCCTGATCGCAGATCTGCATTTACAGAATTCTCATTTCTGGACCACACATATTTATAAATGCGATCATGTGAAATACTTAAATTGTCAGATCTATTCCCCGGCAGGACCGATACCTGCACCCAGTACGGATGCCATCGACATAGATGTCTGTACGGATGTGCTGGTCAAGGGCTGCTATATGGAAGTCAATGACGATTCTGTGGTATTAAAAGGCGGTAAAGGGCCCTGGGCGGATACCCAGCCGGAGAACGGCATCAATGAGCGGATTCTGGTGGAGGATTGCGTCTACGGTTTCTGTCATGGGTGTCTCACCTGCGGTTCGGAATCCGTACATAACCGGAATATTCTTATGCGCAGAGTTAAGATCAAGGGAGCAGCGAGACTGCTGTGGCTGAAAATGCGGCCGGACACTCCACAGCGCTATGAATACATTACCGTGGAACAGATCGAAGGCAGGGTAAAGGAATTCCTTAAGATTTATCCTTGGACACAGTTTTTTGATCTGAAGGACCGAAAGGACAGGCCGCTGTCCTATGCCGATCATATCACCATGCGGGACTGTGATTGTGTCTGTGATACATTTTTTGATGTGATCGCGGATGAAGAGCAGTATCTTCTTACAGATTTTACACTGAAGGATCTGCGGATCCGGGCAAGAGTGGATAATTTTTCAGAAGACAAGTTAAGAAGTGTAGTATATGAGAATGTACAGGTGGAAGAAAGTACGGAGCCTGCGGAGAACTGGCATGAAGTGAAGGGCTTCCAATAATAAATGCTCTGAGGAAGGGAGATTAATATGGCAAAGGTGTATATTAACGAAAAAAACAAGAAGGGACATATCAACCCGGAACTCTACGGTAACTTTTCCGAGCATCTGGGCAGATGTATCTATGAAGGACTGTATGTGGGAGAGAATTCCGAGATTCCCAATACCAATGGTATGCGTAACGATGTAGTGGCAGCGCTCAAGGAGATGAAGCTTCCGGTGCTGCGCTGGCCCGGTGGCTGTTTCGCAGACGAATACCACTGGAAGGACGGTATCGGACCGAAGGAGAACCGCAAGAAAATGATCAACACTCATTGGGGTGGTGTGACCGAGGACAACAGCTTCGGTACCCATGAGTTCTTCGAACTGTGTGAGCAGATCGGCTGTAAGACCTACATCAATGGCAATGTGGGAAGCGGTACCGTACAGGAGATGTCCGAGTGGGTAGAGTACATGACCTTCGATGGGGTATCTCCTATGGCAGACCTGCGTAGAAAAAACGGCAGAGAGAAAGCATGGAAGGTGGATTACTTCGGTGTTGGTAACGAAAACTGGGGATGCGGCGGCAATATGACTCCATCCTACTATGGCAATCTGTACCGTAGATACCAGACCTATGTGAGAAATTATGATCAGAAGCACCCAATTTTCAAAGTCTGTTGCGGCCCCAATGCGGGAGATACTTATTGGACTGAAAATGTGCTGAAGACCTGTTTTGAAAATGCACCGGAATGGATGCATGGCTTTATGGACGGACTGTCCCTGCATTACTATACACTGCCGGAGGATGACTGGTCTCACAAGGGAAGTGCACTGGATTTTGATGATGCAGCATGGTACAAGACTCTGGCAAAGGCTTTTAAGCTGGATGAACTGATTCAAAAGCATTCTACGATCATGGACAAATACGATCCCGAGAAAAAGATCGGTCTGATCTGTGACGAGTGGGGTACCTGGTACGATGTGGAACCCGGCACAAATCCAGGATTTTTATACCAGCAGAGCACCATGCGTGATGCATTGGTAGCGGGACTTTCCTTAAATATTTTCAACAAGCATTGTGACCGTGTGAAAATGGCAAACATCGCACAGTTGATCAACGTATTGCAGGCAGTGATCCTGACGGAAGGACCGAAGATGCTGCGGACACCGACTTATCATGTATTCCATATGTACAAATACCATCAGGATGCGGATCTGGTGGAAAGCTATATCGATGGCGTGGAACAGATCGGAGAAGACGAAAAGTTCAAGGTTCCCCATTTACAGGAATCCGCTTCCGTGGATAAGGACGGTGTTGTGACCATCACCCTGAACAACCTGTCCATTGATAAGGCAGAAGAGGTGGAGATCGCTTTCGCAGAGTGCGACCCGAAGCAGGTAAGCGCAGCGATTCTTACCAATGATATGCATGCTTACAATACTTTCGAGGATCCCGACAAGGTGCACGAGGAAGTGTTTACAGATTATAAGATTGAGAACGGAAAGATTGCATTTACCATGCCGGCATGCAGCGTGGTGATGTTCCGGGTGAAATAATGCCGGACGAAGAAGTAAGGCAGAAATATCCCTGCCGAAAATGTCTGCTCCGGGAGATGGATCAGAATGCCTATATGGAAAGTCTGTATTCGTATATTGCCAGACTGGAGTCTAGGATAAGGGCTGACGAGACAATTTATGAAAAGCGGCTTGCCGTATGTAAAAGCTGTAATTACCTGAATGAAGGACTGTGTGGAGCCTGTGGGTGCTTTGTGGAGCTCAGGGCTGTGATTGCCAAAAATGTATGTCCCTACCAGAAGTGGTAGGGGCATATTTTTGTATGCTTCACTATTTTAACTGTTAATTCAACTGTTAATTTAGCGTAAATAAATGCAAAAACAATCAGAATATGTTATACTACATTTGCTGTACACTAAGCAATGAGAAAACAAATGATAGATACATAGGATATTGCAATGGAAAATTACCAGGAACAGTATAATCAGGAATTACATCAGCAGGAGATACGCTCCAACTTGCAGACTTTGAAAGGCTTTTTTTGGATCTTTGCGACCGTTTTAGTGATCTGGGTACTGACACTGCTACGGATCTTTATCGTGGATGCCGGAATTTTTACAATGGCAGTGGGAATATCTGCGGTCATAGGAATCCCTATAGTCTATATTTATAAGAAAGTGGACTTGTCGAAGCAATGGGTCAAATATGTGTTCCTGACGCTGATCTGTATGATTTCAGCGATTTTTGCTACTTTTTTATCTTTTCACGCAGTTCTTATCTATGTGCTGCCGTTGCTTTTGGCAGTGCAGTACCGACAGAAGAGGAGTCTGTGGATCACGTATTTCGTGAATAATATCACCATGACGATCAGTATGCTGGCAGGATTTTATCACGGTATATGTGATCTGAACCTGCTGCTTGGAAGCAATCATACAAGAAGCTGGTATCTGGAGCAGTGGAGTGCAGGAGCTTTACAGTTTGACTTTGAGCCGGATCCGGTATTTGTAATATTGTTCTATGGAGCACTACCGCGGGCAGTGATTCTTCTGGTATTCACACTCATCCTGCGCTATATCAGTATCAGCAGCCATGAAGATGCACAAAGGATCGCTGATCTGACTTATCGCAAAGAGACGGATCTGGGTACCCATGTGTATAACAAAAATAAATATGAGGAAATGATTGAAAACTACTATCCGCAGGTACACAGGCTGGCAGCTGTTTTCTGGGATGTGAATAATCTAAAATATGTCAATGACAAATACGGTCATGCAGCAGGAGATGTACTGATTCAGACATTGTCTTCTGTATTGTATGAATTATCTACGGACAGACGTAAGGTTTATCGCGTGGGTGGAGATGAATTTGTCATGATCATTGAGAATCCTGTGGATTTTGAAATTGAATCCATGGTAGAATCGGTCAGCGCAGCACTGCTTGAGCGGGATGGACAGGGTGAGATGCCGATCTCCAGTGCCGTGGGCTGGGCAGTAGGCTGTGGTGTGGATATTCGCAAGATCGTAAATGAAGCAGATACTAAAATGTATGAGAATAAAATACGTGGAAAGGAAGGGAGAGAATAGATGGGAAACTGGGTGAGTGCAGGCTGCGGTGTCATAGCCAATGAACTGGCACAGGCTATGGAAAAAAGAGGGCAGAAGCTGTATGGTGTCGTGAACCGTACGCAGGAGAAAGCAGTAGCTTTTGCAAAGAAATACGGTGTGCAGAATGTATTTACAAGTTTTGAGGAGGTCTGTGCGGATCCTGCGGTGGATATCATCTATATCTCTACGCCTCATAATACGCATATTCAATTTTTACGAAAAGCTCTGGCAGCAGGTAAGCATGTGTTGTGCGAGAAATCCATTACGTTAAACTCCGAAGAGCTGGAAGAAGCCATGCAGCTGGCGAAGGAGCACGGCGTAGTTCTGGCGGAAGCTATGACAATCTATCATATGCCAATCTATAAGGAATTGTTAAAACGAGTGGATGCGGGAGACCTCGGAGAACTTCGCGTGATACAGATGAACTTCGGAAGCTATAAGGAATATGACATGAAGAACCGGTTCTTCAACCGGAATCTGGCGGGCGGTGCATTATTGGATATCGGCGTATATGCGCTCTCTTTTGTAAGAATGTTCTTAAGCTCCCGTCCGGATCAGATCGCCTCTCAGGTGAAATTTGCACCTACGGGAGTGGACGAGCAGGCGGGGATCCTTTTAATGAATCCGAAAAAGGAAATGGCAACAGTGACATTATCTCTGCATGCCAAGCAGCCCAAGCGGGGCATGCTCTCTTTTGACAAGGCTTATGTAGAGATGTATGAATATCCCAGAGGACAGAAGGCAGTGATCACCTACACGGAGGACGGTCATACTGAGGAGCTCCGGGCAGGAGCCACAGCGGATGCCCTCGTCTATGAGGTAGAGGATATGGAGCGGGCAATTGCCGGACAACCGGAGGTCATGAAGTTGAATTATACGGAAGATGTCATGCGCATGATGACAGAGATCCGAAAACAGTGGGGACTGACCTATCCAGAGGAAGAGTAGACCAGGAAAAAATCTGATAACAGTATTCCGGCGGTAAAAAGAGCCGAAGAAAATATGACCAACCGTCGGCATGCAGGGAGAATACTGATGATACGAAACAAGAGTCTGGGGAAGAGACTTCTAGCGGCGGGGATTATGCTGATATTTAGTATGAGCGGCTGCGGAACAGACAATGAGATAGAGTTAACAGGGAATGGAATAGGAAGTGATGGAATAGAAGCTGCGGCAACGGTGGATTCTGCTGAGGTGACCGCTGCCGGGGAAACGGCATCGGATGTCACGGGTGGAGATGCTGCATCCACAGGAACTGCGGAGGATACGAATAAAACGGCACCGACTCCTGCCCCGGCGCCTCGGAAGGAGCTTACTACTGCGGATCGCATGGTGGACCGGACGAAAGTGAAAGGCATTTATGTCACCGGTCCTAAGGCCGGCAGCGCCGGAATGGAGGAGCTGATCGGGCTTGTGGATGAGACGGAACTGAACGCTATGGTCATTGATGTGAAAAATGATGAAGGAAATGTGACGTTCCGGCTGACGAATGAGGAGATTACACAGAACATTCCCGTACTGGACCAGATATCCGAAATGCAGGCAGGAGTGCGCTACATCCGGGATATTCAGGCTTTGATGCAGGAACTGAAGGATCATAATATTTATACCATTGCGAGGATCGTATGTTTCAAGGATCCCATTCTGGCGGCGGCGAGACCGGAACTGGCATTGACGAAACCGGACGGCAAGCCGGTGACGGATGCCAACGGCCTGGCATGGGTGAATCCATACAGGCAGGAGGTCTGGGAATATCTGACAGAACTTGCCGAGATGGCAGCAGACCTTGGATTCGATGAGATCCAGTACGATTATGTGCGTTTTCCGGTGGGATCAGATGCCAATGTGGCGGACTACGGTGTGGATATGGATGCCTATCCGAAGAGGCAGGCAATACAGGATTTTCTCGCCTATGCAGGAGACAGACTTCATGAAAAGGGATGCGTGATTACAGCGGATGTCTTCGGCACTATCATCGGAAGTGAGACCGACGTGCAGACGGTAGGGCAGGATTACACGGCGCTGGGACAGACCGTGGATGCCATCAGTCCCATGGTGTATCCCTCTCATTATGCGAACGGGGTATTCGGACTGAAGGTACCGGATGCGAATCCTTACGAGACGGTATCGGCGGCAATGCAGGGTTCTGTCGAAGAACTGCAGGAGATTCCGGAGGCAGAGCGGGCTGTGGTGAGACCCTGGCTACAGGCATTTACCGCCACCTGGGTTCCGGGGCATATTTCCTATAACGGAACACAGATCAGGGAACAGATTCAGGCAGTCTATGATGCCGGTTATGAGGAATGGATCCTGTGGAATGCAACAAACCGCTATTCGGCAGAGGGACTGCTTGGTGCAGACGAGGTAGAGGATAATGAAAATAATCAATAAGATCATGATAGGGATTGCAGTGATCTGCCTGCTGTTATGTGGCGGGATCCTGGTATTTGCACTGAATCCGGATATGACCGATGCTCTGGCACAGAGGATGTATGGAAACGGAAATAATGCGGAGACTGTAACAGAGACAGCAGAGGCAATCGGAAATCCCAGCAATATAGGTACAGATGGAAGTGTTTCGGTAACGCTGCCGGATCAGCCTGAAAACAGTCTGAGCGATTACATCAATCCGAATCCCCAGGAACCCCTGCGATATCCCGGCGGTAATACCGGAAGCTCCGACAGCGGCACAGCAGCCACACCGGCTCCCCGAAGTGACGCTGTGACGGATTTAAACTCTTATTATGCGAACTGTATTACACAGTTAAGCATTCTGGGGAGCGGAGATCAGCATTTTGACAATGTGGTTTCCAAGAGTCTGTGGAGTACCATTGAGCAGGCGTATAATACCGGAGCCTACGAGCAGGGATATGTAGCGGAGGTGCTGAAAAAGCTTGGCATGGAGAACTTTGTGATTCAGCTACAGCTGGTAGATCTCGGGGATGGGTATTACAGAGTATATCACAATGTGGTGACTTATTAGAGATTTGATGGTTCAGAGAAAATCAATCAAGAGGAACACTGTTATCAAAAAAAGGATTTCAGTGTTCTTTTTTGTTTGCATTGTATGAATATATAATATTTAATAAATAATATTAAGAATCATTACTAATATTATTGACTAATAATTATGAATACGATATAATCATGATAAAGAAATAAATAAAACAGATCAGGAGTGTCATACTACATAGAAATAGCGTAGGCAGTATGGCAGATAGAAAATAGAAAAAGGAGAGATCTTATGGATAAAAAAGCAATGTACAAATTAAGTTATGGATTATATGTGGTAACTACGAGAAATGCAGAGAAAGCAAACGGCTGTATCGTCAATACCGCGATCCAGGCGGCTTCCACTCCGAATCAGATCTGCGTCTGCATTAACAAGGCAAACTATACCCACGATATGCTGTTAAAAACCGGTGTGTTTAATGTATCCGTACTCAGCAGGACGGCAGAGTTTCCACTGTATGAGCGGTTTGGCTTTCAGTCAGGCAGGGAAGTGGATAAATTTGCGGATTATACAGCATATAAAAATGCAGAGAACGGCGTGCCCTATATCACAGAAGGCACTAACGCATACATTGCAGTGAAAGTTACTCAGACCGTGGATCTGGGATCTCATACTATGTTCATCGGAGAAGTGACGGAGATGGAAGTATTAAGTGAAGAGCCATCCGCAAACTATGAGTATTATCAGGAAAATGTAAAACCCAAGCCGGTAGATACAGGGAAGACTGTGGACGGTCAGACAGTATGGCGCTGCACCATCTGTGGCTATGAGTATGTGGGAGAGGAACTGCCCGAGGATTTTATCTGTCCATTGTGTAAACATCCGGCATCTGATTTTGAAAAAGTGATAAAGTAAATGACAGGAGGTCAGAATTATGAGTATTGACAGTAGAAAGGTAGTTGTAGTGGGCTGCGGATTTGTGGGATCTTCTTCCGCGTTTGCCCTGATGCAGAGTAAGCTTTTTTCGGAAATGGTATTGATCGATGCCGATCATGATCGTGCGGAAGGAGAAGCTATGGATATCAGTCATGGCATGGCATTTGCCAGCCCCATGAAGATCTATGCGGGTACTTATGATGATATTACGGACGCCGCAGTCATTGTGATCACCGCCGGTGCCAACCAGAAGCCCGACGAGACGAGACTGGATCTGATCCGGAAAAACAGTGCCATTATGAAGTCCATTATCGGGGAGATCAAAAAGAGACCCTTTGAAGGAATCCTGCTCATTGTCTCCAATCCGGTAGACATTCTGACTTATATAGCCCTGAAGGAATCCGGCTATCCGGCCAACCGGGTCATCGGCTCCGGAACGGTATTGGATACCGGCAGATTCCGGTATGAACTGGGAGAACATCTGGGAGTGGACAGCAGAAGTATTCATGCCTTTATTATCGGCGAACATGGAGACAGCGAACTGGCAGCCTGGAGTGAGGCGAGAGTTGGTGGCATGCCTATCAACGATTTCTGTGAACTGCGGGGACATTATGACCATGAGGCATCCATGGAGAAAATATTTAACAGTGTAAAAAACAGTGCCTATGAGATCATTGCGAGAAAGCACGCAACCTATTACGGAATTGCTATGGCTGTATGCAGAATCTGCGCAGCAATTGTCCGTAATGAGCAGTCCATTCTGCCGGTATCCAGTCTGATGACGGGAGAGTACGGACTGGAGAATGTGGTGTTAAGCATTCCGGCAGTGGTGGATGAAAACGGTATTGAGACGGTGGTGCCCATTGAATTAAATGAGAAAGAACTGTCAGAACTGCAGCAATCGGCAACTGTATTGAAGAAGGTGATAGCGGAATTTTATCCGGATTAGTCTAAAGGTTTTAATAATGTGAAATGACTGCGCTGTGTCTGCAGGATCCCAAGCTTTGTAAGCTTGCCGAGTTCCGCGGACATGGCGCTTCTTTCTACTCCCAGATAATCCGCCAGTTCTTGACGGTTGAAGGAGATGGTGAAATCGTTGGAACCTTTCATTTTTGCCTGATCGGTCAGGTACGCCATTAGTTTTTCTCGGGTGGTTTTGCGGGAGGTATATTTGATTTTCTGGTTCAGATACATGTTGTTTTGTGCCACGATCCCCAAGAGATTGCGGATCAGGGTATGGTGAAACTCACAGCCGTTGTCACAGGTATTTAACAGTTTTTTCCCATTTAAAAACATAATATTGCAAACCTCCGCAGCCACGATATCCACAGGAAGATGAGGAATCCCGGCACAGACAAAAGCCTCCCCGAACAGGGAGCCCTCGGAGATGGAGGCAGTAATATTACGGTTGCCGTAGTAATCGTCCTGTAATACATGGATCGAACCGGACTCGACAATACCGATGAAATCCGCCGGATCGCCGGCATGCCTGATATACTCCTCCTTTGGATAGGATTTTGTATAGGCGTGCAGGCGCTTCAGCATAACGGGGATATCTTCAGGTAAAATATTCTGAAAGAGAGGATTGTGCATAATAAATTCTCCTTTTGTTGGAAAACCAACATACTTGATGGGATGATTCTAGTATAATCCCCTCAGAAAGTCAAGGAGAGTTCAGGAAAGGAAGGATAACGATGTATAAAAATATTGAAAAACAGACGAAATTAAATCTGAAGGAGCTGGTGAAATACCAGGAGGGGCAGGTAGTCAGCAAGACTCTTGTACAGAATGACTATGTGAGTATGACGATTTTTTCCTTTGACAAGGGCGAGGAAATCTCCACCCATGCAGCAGGCGGTGATGCTATGGTAACCGTTTTGGAAGGCAAGGGCAGATTCACCGTAGGCGGCGAAGTATTCTACGTGGAAGAGGGCGAGACTCTGATCATGCCCAAGGATATCCCTCACGCAGTATACGGTGAGGAGAGATTCAAGATGCAGCTGACAGTATCTTTCTGAGTTGTAGAAAAAATGCGGTTCTCTTTTGAGGTTTGTGCAAAATACCGTTTGTTTGGATTTCTTTGTTGGAAAAACAACATAATGAAATTCTGGATTTTGCAATATTGATCTTGTGATGAAACATAGGACGAATAATTAAGGTCAGATGTTTAGAAAAGTAACGGATGATTTAGAGACAAGCTAAGAGCATAGAGAAATCGAGGAGGAAAATATGATCCGAAAAATCATTCATATTGATGAAGAAAAATGCAATGGCTGCGGTATTTGTGCGACTGCATGTCATGAGGGTGCTATAGATATTATTGATGGCAAGGCAAAGCTGGTCAGAGAGCATTTCTGCGATGGATTTGGTGACTGTCTGCCCGGATGCCCGACGGGAGCTATTACTTTCGAAGAGCGGGAGGCACCTGCCTATGATGAGGCGGCAGTGAAACAGGCACAGCAGTTGAAGCAGAAGGAAAAAATGCAGCGGGAGGGTATGCAGATTCCGCATGGGGGATGCCCGGGAAGCCGTATACGACAGATGAACCGGAAGGAAGATGCAGCGGCAGTGGCGGAATACAGTAACGCCAATGATGCAATCAAATCTCAGCTGCGCAACTGGCCGGTACAGATCAAACTGGCACCGTTGCAGGCACCCTACTTTGACGGAGCAAAGCTGCTTATTGCGGCAGACTGTACCGCCTATGCCTACGCGAATTTCCACAAAGAATTCATTCGCGGTAAAGTGACGCTGATCGGCTGCCCAAAGCTGGATGCGGTGAACTACAGTGAGAAACTGACGGAGATTCTGCGGAACAATGATATTCAGTCTGTGACTATTTTGCGCATGGAAGTACCCTGTTGCGGCGGTCTGGAAATGGCGGCAAAAAAGGCTATACAGGACAGCGGAAAGTTTCTTCCCTGGCAGGTAGTGACCATCTCTATTGATGGAGAGATTCTGGAATAAAATGTTTTTGCTGAAAGTAAGTGTCTGAAAAAGGAGATTGTATGAAAATGCAGGGAGACAGCATCATCAGTGCCCTGATCGGGTTGGTGGGAGCCGTATCAAATAACGGAAAAACAGAGCAGACCGACAGCGTGATCCGGGAAGCGTTTCTGTGTTTGACGGACGCAGGCAGTGAGGAAGAAATGGTACAGAAGATACATGCGGAGAAATTCATCATTGCGCCGGACTGTGCCACCTGCCTCAATCCCTGCGGCAATACTTCGGATTATGACATGGCGCAATTTTATGCAGCAGATGCGAAGGTCATCTCTGCGAAGCGGGATCTGATCGAAACTGTTTGTAAAAAGCTGGGTTCGTCGGAAAATATCCCGGAGGATGTTTATCAGGGAATTGCCTATTTTGGGTATGATCTGGAACCGGAGGCTTATACGCAGATACAGCAGAAGATTATGTGCTAAGATTTGATTCAATAAATTGAAAGTTACGAGCCATGCAAAAATAGAACGGAATACCTCGGTGGGAGCT
>OHAJ01000236.1_pt1 | contig 38754 bp, 26 predicted proteins | sample 1577101 | NCBI WGS metagenome assembly OHAJ01 (sample SAMEA3541531, study PRJEB24748) | human gut metagenome | biome: human gut; feature: human-associated habitat; material: faeces | place: China | collected 2012
TGGGAAGCATGAAGGCATCTGGTTCGGGCGACTGGATGATACGTATGTTCAGGCTTTCTCCACGATTGCTGTCAATGGTGGTGGCATTCAGTTTGGAGAATATTCCTTGTACGTACGAGGTTATGTAGTCGTCCTGATAGGCTATCTCGTTCAGTTTATCGAGATAGTCCAGGCATTCTTCGTCGATTTCCTGGCGCAGTTTGTGCTTGTAACCGCGGTCGTTGAAATATTCGTAAAGATGATTCTTCAGGTATATTTGCTGCCAGAATTCCCGGTCCGTTTCCGGAGCGGATATGGCAATGATACCCATCTCATCCGAAGGAATGGTTTCTTGTATGCCATTCACTTCGACGGCATAGTAAATGTTATCGCTGTTTTCACCGGGATTGTTCATTTTGACAACCCGGCGGATAATGACCGGGGTACCGGCGGGAGATTGCTGGTACTCTTTTGTCAATTCTCCTTTGATGGCGATGTTTCCGCTTAAGTCCTTGTGCTTGGGTTTGGCAAACCCTGCCGTTGTGACAAGGATTGTTAGGATGAATAGGGTGGCGAGTCGTTTCATGATTATGGTATGTTTTCGGTTTCGATGATACAAAAATAGGAAAGTGTTTTTCCCCTTTCTTGTTTTTTCCCCTATTCTGTGATAGGAGATTCCCTATTTATCGCTCAGTGGGAGGCGGAAACAAAAAAGGGAACCTTTCAGTGAAAGATTCCCTTTTTTCAGTTTGCTTGAAACTGATTATTTCTTACGGTTACCGTAACGGCTCATGAACTTATCAACACGACCGGCAGTGTCAACCAGCTTAGACTTACCTGTGTAGAACGGGTGAGAGGTGCTGGAGATTTCCAGCTTTACCAGCGGATAAGTTTCACCTTCGAATTCGATAGTCTCTTTCGTGTTGCAAGTGGAACGAGACAAGAATACATCACCATTTGACATATCTTTAAATACTACCGGACGGTAATTTTCAGGATGAATACCTTTTTTCATTTTGATATTTTCTTTTAAAAATTTATATTCTGTTACTATTTTGGTAATAAATAGTGTAATGGTCTTCTTTTCAGAGCGCAAAGATAGTGCAAGTTGGAGACTCTACAAAATAAATTCAGATTTATTTTTATTTAGTAGGTTTATCGCATTTTATTTCTGATTTTTGCAGGACTTAATCTTGTGAATTTATGAGGAAACTACTTGTCTTATGCTCTTTCTGGCTGTGCGTGGCAACGCTGGGGGCACAAAATGCGGAACGGAAACTGTATAGTGTTGCGTTCTACAATCTTGAGAACTTGTTTGATACGATTCATGATGCAGGTAAGAATGACTATGAGTTCCTGCCCGACGGCAGTTACCAATGGACGGCAAAGAAGTATGAGTCCAAGCTGCAGAACCTTTCCAAAGTGTTGGGTTCCCTTTCGCGTGATTTAGTGCCGGAAGGTCCGGCATTCATCGGTGTGGCAGAGGCGGAGAACAGCCGGGTGCTGGAAGACCTCGTGAAGCAGCCGGCCATTTCCAATTATGAGTTCGTGCATTATGAAGGACCGGACAGACGGGGCATCGACTGTGCCTTGCTGTACGACCCGAAGCAGTTCAGCGTTACCCACTCAAAGTTGGTGCTTTCTACTCCTTTTGAGGGGGATACGGTGCACTTGACGCGCGGCTTCCTGATTGTGGACGGACAACTGGCGGGAGAGCGTGTCTGCGTGATAGTGAACCACTGGCCCTCCCGTGGGGCAAAGTCACCGGTGCGTGTGCATGCAGCCAGGCAGGTAAAAGCCTTGAAGGACTCTCTGATGCGTAGCGACAAGAAGCTGAAACTCATCGTGATGGGGGATATGAATGACGACCCGATGGATGAAAGCATGGAGGTGCTGGGTGCACGCAAATATCCGAAGCAGGTGAAGAAAGGCGAATTCTACAATCCCTGGTGGGAGACACTGGAAGACAAGGGAGTGGGGACATTGCTCTATCGGGGCAAGTGGAACTTGTTTGACCAGATTGTCATTTCGAAACCGTTGCTGAAGGCTAAGAAAGGGTTGCGCTATGATCACAATGAAGTTTTCATCCGCGATTATCTGATTCAGCAGGATGGCAAATACAAAGGTTCCCCCTTGCGTACGCATGGGGGCAGGACTTGGCTGAACGGTTACAGTGACCATTTGCCGACCATCATCTATCTGAAAAATTAGTATTACATAATAATGTGTAAACAGATGCCGGAGAGCAAACATGTTCTCCGGCTTTTTTGTTGATAGAAGTATAGATGGCAAAAGTATGACTGGCAGAGATAAATGCAAAGAGTTTGTAATATAGAGATTACAATAATCTGTTAAATGAAGCCAATAGCTTTAAAATAGAATGGATTTGGTAGGATGAGCCGGATATTTTATTCCTCTCAAGTTCTTTACTTTAAAGGATAATGATTACTTTTGCGTAGAATTTTAATTCACTAACAATAAAATTTAAACAAAATGGTTAATTACAAAGATTTAGGACTGGTAAACACAAGAGAGATGTTTGCTAAGGCTATCAAAGGTGGATATGCTATTCCGGCATTCAACTTCAACAATATGGAACAGATGCAGGCTATCATCAAGGCTGCAGTTGAAACAAAGTCTCCGGTTATTCTTCAGGTATCTAAGGGTGCCCGTCAGTATGCCAACGCTACGCTGTTGCGTTACATGGCTCAGGGTGCTGTTGAGTACGCTAAGGAATTGGGTTGCAAACATCCTGAAATTGTTCTTCACCTTGACCACGGAGATACATTCGAAACTTGCAAGAGCTGTATCGACTCCGGTTTCTCTTCAGTAATGATTGACGGTTCACACCTTCCGTACGAAGAAAACGTTGCACTGACTAAGAAGGTAGTTGACTATGCCCATCAGTTCGACGTAACTGTAGAAGGCGAACTCGGTGTATTGGCCGGTGTAGAAGATGAAGTTTCTGCAGAACACCATACATATACTAATCCTGAAGAAGTTATTGACTTCGCTACCCGTACAGGTTGCGATTCACTGGCTATCTCAATCGGTACTTCTCATGGTGCATACAAGTTCAAACCCGAACAATGCCACGTTGACCCTGCTACCGGTCGTCTGGTTCCTCCTCCTTTGGAATTTGCCGTTCTGGATGCTGTAATGGAGAAACTTCCGGGATTCCCCATCGTTCTTCACGGTTCTTCTTCAGTTCCTCAGGAAGAAGTTGATACTATCAACAAGTATGGTGGTAAGCTGGAAGCTGCTATCGGTATCCCCGAAGAGCAGTTGCGTAAGGCTGCCAAGTCTGCTGTTTGCAAAATCAACATCGACTCTGACTCACGTCTGGCTATGACAGCTGCTATCCGCAAGACATTTGCTGAAAAACCGGCAGAATTCGACCCGCGTAAGTATCTGGGTCCGGCTCGTGACAATATGGAAAAACTGTACAAGCATAAAATCATCAACGTGCTTGGTTCAGAGAACAAATTGGCTCAATTGGACTAATCACAAGATAATCCGAATATTATAGGTCAGCCCTTGCGATATTGATATTGCAAGGGCTGATTTTTTTGCAGTGTAAGGATGGGCCTTTTCAGTGGTCGAGCCTGTTTGTCTTCTTCGGTGCAAGGATGCACCTGGGATCGGGGTAATCCCAATATTTCTTTCCATATGCTTTGGTAATATTATTCCAGCAGCGGTTGCCATATCTGAAACATTCTTCAAAATGAGTACAAGCCTGGCATTTATTGTGTTGCCCTATGTCTTGGCGGGAGAGATTGCAGAGGTACAATGCTTCTTGTGATTGCCAGATATCCTTCAGATTTGTCCTTTGCACATCTCCGATGATGAAATGGGAATTCCAATATAGTTGTTCGCAAATGGTGACCTTTCCATCAGGAAGTATGAATAAGCGACTGCTTAGTACAAAACTTGCGGCACCGTGAAACTTTTTACTGCTTCCTTTATCGGAGTAATACCTTTTATTTATTATGTCATGCTTCATTAGGAAATCTTTGCATGAAATTCAGTACGTTTATAATAATATTTCGCTTATATACTATATTATAAATGTACTGAATTTCTGCAAAGATAAAAAATACTATTATGTAATAGTTTACCAAATATTTATCTGACGTTAAATATATTAACGAGTATCATATGGATAGTGGTTTTATTTAATATTGTTTCCATTAAGGGAAACTGTGCTGAGCAAAGACTCTTTGAGAATAATGGCTATGTAAACAGGGGCAAACTTGCTTTTGCCTATCACTTCAGTCTTTCCAAAATTTATCGACATCAGGTGTGCCTCGGCTATAGCCAACAGCCATTGGGTCGAAATTCAACAAGCCAAATAAATACCATGCGCTCGACGATATGCAAATATTTGTGTCTGCTCCCTTCCAAAGTTGCGAGCTGCCATAGGTAGTGCCAAGATTTGATGCATAGGGCAATCCTACGGAATTAGGATAGAGCGTGCTTGATATCAGTAACTTTCTCATTTCTGCCAAATAGGTTGTCGACTTGTAGGAGTCGGCAGCTTTTTGGTAAGCCACCACCATCTGTCCTGTGCCCTCAAGCCATACAATGTCTTTGTCGATGTCGGGTGCAAACCCTGTTATCAAGGCGCCATTGGCTGTGGCTCTTTGGGTGTTTGCATACATTGTTGTTTTTTCGAGCACTGTTTTGGGGAAATCCTCAAATGTGCAATATCCCCAACTGTGGTTGTCGAGTGCATATTCATAATAATTTCCTGGCCATGACACCAACAAGCCATCAGTACTGTTGTATCTGTTTTCTTTAAGGTGTGCGAGGAGTTTTTTGTGAAAGTCGTCATATCCCTGCACTGCACAGTAGGCATCAATCATACCTTCGGTATTTTTCGAGATAGTACTATTGCTTGCAGTGATGCCTCCCCAAAGTCCACCATCTTTGTCTTGCAGTGAACGAATCCAAATCTCCAGCGTCGACTTTAGTTTGTCATATTTTGTAGTCTCCACCTTTGCCATGTAGTTGTTCAGTGCTATTAGCAGCCAGGCATTGTCACCAAGCCATCGGTCGCCCGAAGTGGTACCGTCGGTACTGCGGAACTGATAAAAACCACCATTGGTTGTGAGCTCACTACCTATGCGCTGATTAAAGAAATTGAAAATAGATTCAGCCTTGGAATACTTGCCCGTGGCAGTGAACACAAGTGCTGCTAGGGCGTTGTCGTAGAGCGACATCGTGCTGCTGCTCTCGGTGCTTGGCAGTAGTCCGTTGGAGTACTGCACATTTTCAAACCATGCCACGATGTTTTCGGCCTCTGCCGACAGGTCGATGGCTGTTTTCTCTGCAACGAAGGTAACAGTCAGTGTCGATGACGCTGTTGCCGATGCTGGCGTAAAGGTGTAGCCATCGGCCATAGGAGTTATTTTCACACTGTCCTTCAAGTTGGATACGCTCCACTCGCCCGATGCTGAACTGTAGACCGTCTGGTTTCCAATTGTTAGGCTTATGTTCGCAAGTCCACTGCCATCCGAATCAACAACTTTTCCTGAAACAGTAAACGTTTCGTCTACTTCCGAACTATTGTTGTCGCTTGAACATCCAAGTAGGAAAATGTTCAGTATAAAAAATGATATAATGTTTTCTTTCATATTATCTGATGCTATGTTTTTTAATTGTAAACAAACGAGGCAGATATTACATCGCGGCTATTAGGACCAATCATCACCTCGAATTCGCCTGGCTCGCAAACATATTCTAATTCATGATTGTAGAACTTTAAATCCTCTGATGTTATCTCGAACGACACTATCTGGCATTCACCAGCCTGTAGCTCAATTTGCTTGAAGCCTTTTAACTCCTTTACAGGTCTTGTGCTAGAACTTATAACATCGTGGATATATAACTGCACCGTTTCCTTTCCTGCTCGTGCTCCGGTGTTCTTCACCTGTATGCTTGCTGTCAGTTTTCCATCTTTAGAGAGTGTGTTGGACGACAGTTTCATGCGGTCATAAGCAAAGGTAGTGTAGCTCAGTCCATAGCCAAATGGATAAAGTGGGGCATTCACTACATCAATATAATTGCTCTTGAACCGTATATATGGAGCATCGTCAGCAGAGTGAGGACGTCCGGTGTTCTTGTGATTGTAATGAATCGGAATTTGTCCAATGCTTCGAGGGAATGTTACCGTTATCTTTGCTGAAGGATTCACATCACCAAACAGAACATCGGCAATAGCATTGCCTGCCTCTACACCAGGAAACCAAGCGTTCAGTATGGCAGACACATGTTGGTCGGCCCATGTCAGCTCCAATGGACGGCCGGTAAAAACTACCAAAACAATAGGTTTACCTGTAGCTACTAGTGCCTCAAGAAGCTGCAACTGTGGCTCTGGCAGATTTGGGGTGGCACGCGATGCACCCTCGCCATTCATATTCATGTTTTCGCCTAGTGCAGCAATAATAACATCACTTCTTGATGCTACGACAAGAGCTTCACGCAGCAGTTCACCATTGCTTCGCCATGTTGACTCCTTGGCATTTCCAGCCTTAGCCAAACCCATAAAAGAGCCTGCAAGGATTTTCTCCAATTCTGGATCTTTTACAAGATGGCTTCCGGTGGCATATTCCACGCAGCCTTGGGTACCCACTGCTGTTTTCAATCCGTCAATCAGAGACACGGGCAATACTTTTTCCGAGCTTCCACTCCAGCACCCCAGCATGTCGTTTGCGCTGTTGCCCAATGGACCGATAACAGCTATGCGCTGATTACGCTTCAGCGGCAGCAGATTCCCATCGTTTTTCAGCAACACTTGGCATTGCTGTGCAACTTTGCGGGCCTGTCTCACATGTTCCGCTTTTCCCAAAGTGGCTTTGGCTCGTGCCACATCGCAATATTTGTATGAGTCGTCGAAAAGGCCTAGTTTATACTTCGCTTCAAGTACTCTGCGGCATGCCCTGTCAATATCGTCCATCTTTACCATTTTCTTTTCAATGGCCTCTTGTAGGTGGTTGGTGAAATATTCACTAACCATGTCCATGTCGATGCCAGCTTTCAAGGCACGTGCTGTTACCTCCAGTTCGTTGCCTATTCCATGATTGGTCATCTCCATTATACCTGTGTAGTCTGTAACCACAAATCCCTTGAAGCCCCATCGCTTGCGAAGCACCTCATCGAGCAGATATTCGTTGGCGGTGGCAGGAATGCCCTCAAATTCATTAAACGATGCCATGAAGCTTCCTGCACCCTGCTCGGTTGCAGCCTTATAGGGCAACATAAACTCGTTCATAGCCTTTTGGCGGCTCATATCTACAGTGTTGTAGTCGCGGCCGGCCTCACCTGCGCCATACAGGGCATAGTGTTTCACGCAGGCCATGACGTTGTCAGGGGCATCCAAAAGGTTGTTTGTTTGATATCCACGCACCCAAGCCTTTGCAATCTCGCCACCCAGATATGGATCCTCACCGGCACTTTCGGCAATGCGCCCCCAGCGGGCATCGTGGCATACATCCACCATTGGTGAGAATACCCAGTTCACACCATCTGAACTAGCTTCTATAGCAGACGTTCGTGCAACCTGTTCTATCATGTCGGGGTTCCATGACGACGCCAATGCCAATGGAATAGGAAATGTTACATCATAGCCATGGATAACGTCCATTCCAAACAGCAAAGGTATGTGGAGACGGCTTTTTTCCACTGCCACTTGTTGCCAATGCTTTATCACTTCCACATTTTTCAAACCAAAAAGGCCGCCAATCTCACCATTTTCTATTCGTTGCTCCAGTGGAACAGTGTTGCCATTGATACCTTCTCCTGCAACAAATCCTCCACTCACATTCAGATTGAGCTGACCAATTTTTTCCTTTACAGTCATTTCGTCCATCAGTTGGTCAATGAAAATGTCCATCTTTGATGTGTTTGACTTTGAACACCCTGCAAGCAACAGACTTGCAACACTATATAGTAAAATGTTTTTTAGTTTCATATCTAATTTAGAATGTTCGTTTCGCTTGTAAAATCGGACACACAGTTGATGACCGTTGCTTGGTTACCAACGGTAATTTTGTACTCACCTTTCTCTAAATGCCATTTCCCGTCTGAACCTATAAAGGCTAAGTCCTTTGCATTTATTGAGAATGATACAGTCTGGCTTTCACCAGGGGTAAGCTCAATTTTTTTGAAGTTCCTTAGCCGCCGATTGTCAGGGATGATTGATGCACTGAGATCTTGCGAGTATAGCATTACTGTTTCCTTACCCTTTCGGTTACCAGTGTTTTTAACCATGATGCTGAATTCTATTATGTCACCAGCATCGAACGACGATTTATTTATTTCGAGGTTGCTGTATTCAAAAGTGGTATAACTCATTCCCTCACCAAACCACCACTGCGTGTTTGTGTGAGCCTCATAGTTATATGTTCCGGGCATAGTTTCTCTTGCCTCGCATACTTTAAAATCGTAGGTGGTGAACGAATTAGGGTGTGAAGGATATGTAAATGGCAATCTGCCGCTGAAGTTCTCATCGCCCGAGAGGAGATCGGCAAGTGCATCGCCACCATAGTTGCCTGGAAGCATTATGTTGACAATGGCTTTACAGCCATCTACGAGGTCATGAATCAGTCGTGGTCTTCCCTCGTTCAGGATGAGTATCACAGGCTTGCCTGTTTCTTGCAGGCGCTTTACTAACAGTTTCTGATTAGATGATAGATTCAAATCGCTGATGTTGCCGGTTGTCTCGGCATAGGAATTCTCACCAACACACGCAATGATGTAGTCAACATCCTTGGCTTGAGCCACAGCCTTTTCTATGCCCGAAGCATCTTCGGCTGTCCACTCTTTGTGTTCCTCATAAGCCACTCCATGTTCAAAAATAATGTTGTCACTGCCAAACTTATTAGTCATGGCTTCCAGAATGGTGTTATATTGCTCTGAGAATTTCTCTACATTATTGCCCTGCCAAGAGTAGCTCCAGCCACCATTTAGTCCACGTATGGTATTTGCATTAGGTCCACACAGCAATATTTTTTTGCCATGTTGCAAGGGTAGGATGTTATCTTCGTTTTTCAGAAGAATCTCCGATTCTACAGCCATCTGCTTAGCCACAGCTGCATGAGCTGCACTTCCAAATAGTGGGTACTTGTTGTCATTACTATAGGGATTATCAAAAAGATTTAATCTGTATTTAAGTCTAAGAATTCGTCTCACTGCATCGTCTATTCTTTCTTGTGCCACACAACCATCTTCCACAAGCTGTTTGAGTGTTTCGCCATAGTTTAGTTGAGAAGGCACCATCATCATGTCTACGCCTGCATTGATGGCCATCCTAATGGCATCTTTCTGTGAGGCTGCAATATGGTCACGGATATAAAGATTTTCTATGTCTCCCCAGTCTGTTACAATCAGCCCATCCCACTCAAGGTCATCCTTCAGCCATTGTTGCAAAAACTTCTTGTTGGCAACGCCATTCATTCCATTTAATATTGAGGAGTTGGTCATTGTTGCAATGGCGCCATTCTGAAAGGCTTTCAGAAACGGCGTGAACAGTTTTTCTCGCAAGTCCTGTTCGTTTACATTTGCCGGAGTGCGGTCTATGCCATTGTCAGGTACACCATAACCGAAATAGTGCTTAAGACATGTCCCCACATGATATTCATCAATATTGTTGGGATCGTCACCCTGAAGACCCTTAAGATAGGCCTCCCCCATAACAGATGCCGCGTAGGGATCTTCACCCATGCTTTCATATAGTCTTGGCCATGATGGCTTTCGGCAGATGTCCATTGATGGCGAGAACAGCCACCTCACGCCACAGGCTCGTGTTTCATAGGCGGAAATTTCTCCCATGCGCTTGGCGAGCTCGGGATTGAAGGTGGCCACCATTCCTATCTGGTGTGGAAATAAGGTGCCTTTTGCCGTATATGTGGTACCATGTAGCTGGTCTAAGCCATAAACCATTGGTATACCAGAATATTTTAATGCCGCTTCTTGAATGGTATTGGTCGCTTTGTTCCACACGTCAACTTCGGCAGCACAAGTGCCTCCGAGCATGTTCAGAATAGATCCAACACGATAAGTCTGAAACACGTTCTGCAGTTTGGTTTTGTCTAACTTAAAACCTAACTTATAGTTAATAGCTTGTGACAAACATTGATATTGGTAGTCATTGCTGCTTTTGGGTTTTCCATTGCTAACAACCATCAATGTGGCATCATATTCATTTGTCAAGTCAAACTTTGAGATTATGTCAGAGAGTTCTTTGACAGATAGTTTCTGAAGTGCAGTAACGGTGTAACGCTGATCAAACTGTGTAATCATGTTTACTTCCAGTTGCACCATCTGACCTATTTTCTGTTCTAAAGACATTGAGGAAAGTTGCTTTTCAATCTTCTGCTCTCTATCTTTAATACGGTTTTTGTCAGACTTAATAGATGCTGTGCCGCTTATAGCGACACAGCTTGTTAATATGATGATTGTTGTTAGTTTCCTTAGCATATTTATCAAGAGTTTAATTCTGTTTATTTAAATATCACTCTGCAAGCAAAGGATTCTTCTGCTGCTCAGTCAAAGGAATTGGCAGGAAATAGTGCTCGCCAGTAAACACTCGTTCCTCAATCTGTGATATCTCATAACGACGAGTCACATTATTGTCGTAGCAGTTGATACCCATGATAGGATTGGCCAGCACATCGCCATCCAGCCAACGACGGAGATCATAGAAGCGATGCTCTTCCATAAAGAGTTCCACACGGCGCTCGTTTTTAATGCGCTTGCGCATCTCGTCCTTTGTTAGTCCGTCGGGAAGTGCAGGCTGACCGGCACGTGCACGTACTTGGTTGATGGCGTCGTAAACACTTTGATCAGGAGTACTGGAAGCCTCGTTGCGAGCCTCGGCATAGTTAAGAAGAATCTCAGCATAGCGGAAATAAGGGAAGTTATTGCTCTGGGCATATCCACCATAGATGTTGGTAGAGGGATCCAGTTCTTCTATGAATTTGCGGAGTCCATATCCACAACGCGCCTTACCTAAACGAGGTTTGCATGATCCGTTCTTTGATTCGTCAACGGTGTTGGTTACAATGTTTATCTCGTAAGTCTCCCACATCGAACCATTGTAAAGCAAACTCTGGTAGAAGCGCTTGTCGCGGTTTTCATAAGGATTTTGTGGGTCATATAATGTGTTGGTTGGGTCGTCAATCAGTTTGCCGTCGGTTGTTTCATATGCATCAACAAGATTTTGTGTTGGATATACACCATTCCATGAACCTGCATCGTAGGCATCCAGACTCCACATCATGTGAATGTTGTGAGGTCCTTCGGGGTAGGAGAAGCGACGCTCGAAAATAATTTCTTTGTTAGCAGTGGTCTTGTCGAATCCCATGCTATAATATGGTGTAGATCCATTGTTGTAGAGTTCATAAATATCCAGATTGATGACGTCTTGTGCAGCCTGTGCTGCAGCAGCCCATTTCTGTGAGTTGTCTGAACTGTTGAGTGGGCTTGCTGCGTAGAGTAAGGCACGGGCTTTCAGCGCAAGGAATGCACCACGGGTAGCATGCCCGGTTTCACTTTCACTATATGTCAATGGAAGATCTTGGGCATAAATGTTGCATTCGTCAACAATGAAGTCTACTATCTCATCAAAAGACGATGGGGCAACTTGCAGATTGTCGTCCAAGCTCTGTGCCTCGACAATTAATGGAGCCTTGCCAAATGTGCGGGCCAATTCGAAATAGCAGAATGCGCGTAGGAAACGGGCCTCTGCAGAAATTCTAGATTTAACGTTTTCTGTTAATACCTGTGTACTGACGTCAGCAATACGTTCGATCAGCTCATTACAGCGACGAATAACTACATACTCCTGTGTCCATATTTCGTTTACAAACGGACAGCTTTGAGCAGTGATGGCATCTTTATTAAGTTGGGTGTAAATAGGGCTGTCAGCTACAACTGCTATGTCATCGGTGCCACCATCGAGGTTGCCAGCCCATGACATTGACCAGTCCTGACCATATCCTGCCGTACAGCGGTTAAAGCCGCACAACATAGAGCCATATATGTTGGCAACATATTTGTTTATCAGTGCCTGATCCTCCCAAACGGTGGCATCTGAGATAAACGAAGTAGGCTTAATATCTAGGTCGTCAGAACAACTTGTTGTTGCTACTGCCAATATAGAGAACAAGAAATAATATATCTTTTTCATAATGATATGTCTTAGAATGATATGTTTTAATATTAGAATTGAAGTGTGAGTCCGAAATTGAATGCTTTCATCTGTGGATAGGACCATCCTTGCGAATGGATGTTCTCTGGGTCAATTTGTGGCACCGATGTAAACGTGAGCAGATTTGTGGCATTTACATACACACGTAGTCCTGTTATGTTCAGTGTGCTGAGCCACTTTTGGGGAAGGTTGTAACCTATCTCAATATTCTTCAGACGTAAATAAGATGCATCATAAAGATATGTCTCTACACAACTGACGTCGGTTGCAGGCAGGTTGTGTGTCGTATTCGCTAACCTTGGATAACGGGCATTGCGATTGGTTTCGCTCCAACTATCGGTTATCCAGAGCTGTGGCAAGTTACCCTGGTTAAAGTACGGCTGTATGATACTACCATTGAGATAAACTTGAACACGACCTGCACCTTGTAGCAAGAAACTGAAATCCACATTCTTCCACTTCAATGCTCCGTTAATGCCATAAACTATTTCCGGCACATTGCCGTTGCCAAGATACGTCATGTCGTCAGAATTTACTACATTATCACCATTAACATCAACATACTTTATGTCGCCTGGCTGAGTTACATAGTTGGAACCAGCCACCTCTTGTTTTGCATAGTTATCGATTTCTTCTTGTGATTGGAAGAGCCCGTCGGTTTTGTACCCGTAGTATCCGTTGATGGGACGTCCGGTTTTGCGCATATATTCGCTTGTGCCGGCAGCCTCTGCCATTTCAACTATCTCATTGTGAGCATAGGTGAAGTTTCCGCCAATACTCCAGTCGAAGTCACCCATACGCTTGTGATAGGTCAGTGACATATCAACACCTTTGTTCTTTACCTTTCCAAGGTTTTCCAAAGGCAGAGTAGCTCCAAAAGATCCCGGCACCTCGTCGTAGCGTTGTAGCAAAATGTGGCTGCGGTTCTCAGTAAAATAGTCAATACTGAAACTCAGGCTATTCCATAGGTCTATGTCGAGTGCGATATTGAATTTTGTAGCGCGTTCCCATGTTGCCAGCTCATTGGCAACGGCTCCTGGTACTAACCCCTTTGTGACGTTGCTGCCAAATGCGTAGTCACCGCGGTTGTTGGGAAGATAGTTGCTGGCAGTGCCACCAGAATAAAGCTCGTAGCGACTGTAGTAAGGGTATGCCACACTGCCGGTGTTGTCATTACCAAGTGTGCCATAGGATGCACGAATCTTTAGGAAGTCGATTGTCTGACGAAGTGGCTCGAAGAATTTTTCTTCAGAGATGACCCATCCAAGAGATCCCGACATAAAGGTACCCCAACGGTGCGATGGTGCAAAGTTCTCGGATGCGTCACGACGAATGTTGAATTCTGCCAAGTAGCGGTTAGCGAAGTTGTAGTTCAATCGTCCAAGGTAGCTTATTCGTGCAGTCTTGGTATCGTAAGCGCTGAGGGTTTGGTCTGTAGAGTTGCCTGCATCCATTTGGTCGAGCACCTCTGAGTCAAATGAAACGCGCTGCATACTTGAATTCTCATAACGGCTCTTTTTCTCGAGAGCCATTGCCATAGCACTGATGTTGTGGTTGCCGAAAGAACGGTCATAATTCAGTTGTAACTGATATTCTTGGTTCTCTATATTGCTCTTGCCTAAACCCAGGCTTGGGCTGGTGCGTGGAGCTAACAGATAGCTGCCATCTGCTTGTTTTGAATAAATGTAAGGCGATACGGTCCAGTTCTTACTGCTGCCGTTTTGATAGCTATAGGCCATGGTACCCTTTATAGAGAGTCCTTGAGTTATGACGTTTAGTTTCTGCTCGAGTTCAACCACAGCATCTCCAACAAATGTCTTGCTCTTACCGTAGCTGCCTCCTGGCTGGTTGTAGGCAACCACGTTAGTGTGTGTGGCATCGGGCACAGCAAATCGTCCATCATCATAACGGCAGAGCAGAACGGGGGTGTTGCGCATCAATGCAGCAAAGATGCCTGAAGCTGAGCCAGAGTTAAGACTTTTTTCAACACGTCCAGAAAGGTCAACCTTCAGGTGGGTAGTGCTGGTAATGTCGGAATCGATGTTGCTGCGAAGGTTGTAGCGTTTGTAATTAATGTCGTCCCAAAGGCCTCCCTGGTTGAGAAAACCACCGCTGACATAATAGCGCATTTTGTCGCTACCACCCGATACAGATACATTATGTTGCTGCTCGACAGCATAGCTTGATAGCATCTCGTCGTACCAGTTCGTGTTAGGATAGGACTCGCGGTCTGAACCATCGCGGAATTTCTCTATCTCCTCGGCACTGTAGATTTCTTGTCCCATGAACTGGTTGTAAAGGCGTGCATAGTCATAGGAGTTTGCATATTTAGGAAGTTTTGTGGGAGATGTGAGAGAGAGGTTTCCCGAGTACTTTATTGTTGGCTTTGCTTGTGCGCCGCGCTTTGTTGTAATCACGATAACACCATTGGCACCACGCATACCGAAGATGGCAGCCGAGGCCGCATCTTTCAAGACGTTTATAGATTCAATGTCATTTGGATCCATGCGTGCGAAGTCACTGGACGAACGCTCCACGCCGTCAATGATATAGGCTGGTGAGGTGTCGCCACGGAATGTTGCTATACCGCGGATATATATTGATGAATAGTCTGCACCAGGCTCTCCACTTGCTTGCTTAGCTATGATTCCAGGCATGCGTCCAATCAGAACATTGGTGGAGTTTGCAGCCTTGGCTTTCAGAAGATCATCGTTCTTCATGGATGTAACAGCACCGGTGAGGTTGGCTTTCTTCTGTGTGCCATAGCCCACAACAACAACTTCCTCAAGAAGTTCTGAATCTTCGTTCAGTACGATGTCAATATTGGTATGTCCATTTACAGACACCTCTTTTGTTTTATAACCAATGTATGACACCGATAGAACAGCGTCAGATGCTACCGATAGTTTAAATTTGCCATCAATGTCTGTAACCGTTCCTTGGGTTGAGTTTCCTTTTACACTAACAGTTACTCCAATGAGAGGTTCAGAGTCAATGGCACTTGTTACACGGCCCGTCACACTTACATTACCATTTTGGGCGCTTATGCCTTGAGCGATAAGACTTAGCAATGTGATTAATAGAAAGATTCTTTTCATAACATAATTCATTAGTGTCCACTAAAAATACAATAGTCTTTTGATATATTTGAAATATAGTTAGTTACAGAGGTTTCCAGAGAGAACGGATTTGATTTTGTAGATTTGTATCATATTAAATATGATAGCAGATGCATCAAGATAAATACGTTTTCTCACAGTTGGTATCATTCCTTGACTGAAGTAAATTTAATCGCATTGTTGCTGAGTATGATGGAGACAAATATGTGAAATTCTTCACATGCTGGAATCAACTACTAGCTCAAAATAGAGATTACTATATCTTTGAACCCTTTGTTTTATTACATGGTTGAACAGGCACAAAGAAACTCAAATATCTGCATTCTTCCATATAACAACAACTTCGGTTCACGATAGCAAAGTTATGACTGAAGTTCCTTATGAGACAGGTTCTTACTATATTTTTAACCGTGATTATAACTATTTTAAGAGTCTTTCCTAAATAGAAACTTCAGACTCCTGTTTCGTTTTAAGAGTAAAATCAAACTTGCAGTTCAAAGCTATAAATTGGAAACACCGTTTACCCCGAAATATATTCTCTGGTGCAATTGGTGAACTCACTATTTATAAAAGCTCCAAGGATTATCCTTTTCATATACGAAAGGTTTGTTGTGGAAATGAAGAGTAAAGACGTAAGTTTACGTTCCTTACCAATGCTATGGATTTATCTCCGCTACAAATTGCAGAACTTTATAAAAACAGGTGACAGATTGAACTTTTCTTTAAATGGTTTAAGCAACATCTGAAAATAAAGAAGTTCTAGGGCAATACAGAGAATCCCGTAAAAAGACAAATATACTCTGCAATCATTGCCTATTGCCTTGTAGCAATTATTCAGCATGTCATTGAAATTGAAAGAATCACTTATGAGATTCTTCAAATCCTGAGCATATCGCTAACTGATAAAACCATATTTAGAGACCTCTTTAACAAAACTAATTTCAATAATGACAAAGAACGATGCGGTTTTAGTGAACCAAGTTTATTTAATTTTTAACCGTCCGCTTTTTTAGTGGACAGCAATGAACATAATTTAAAATTTGATTGTAAATGATATTCTTTAGCTTTAATTTTAATTTTTCATAATCTCAGGCGCAGCTTGAAACGTTTGACTTGCTGTAACCAGTGCAACTGATTTATTGTGGTTGCAAAGTTAGCATATCAAAAGAAAAATAACTTTCATTAAGCAACAAACACTTATAATACAAATCCAAAACACTATAATAAGAATCTAAAACACTATAACAAAAATCCAAAAGTCAACAATAATAGGCTTTCCAGGGGAAAAATATTCAAAAAGTTATGTGATTAGCGTTTTATGTATTACTTTTACATTATCTAAATCTAATAAAATACTGATGAAAACTAACAATCTATTAATGTTAATTTCTATCTGCATTATTGTTTCATGTACTAACAGAACAAAACAGTCTGTTGCTGACGTATCTGTTACACGTCAGCAACTCATAGATTATGAAAAGATAAATGATATTATAGAAGATGCAAACGGATATATATGGTTTGCTACATCTGGTGGAGTATTTCAATATAATGGGGAAATTTTCTATCAATATCGCTCCACTGTTGACACTACAAGCCTTTGTAACGATGCTGCCTTGCAGTTCTATCTTTCAAAGAAAGGGCAACTTTATGTTCTTACCGAGTTTGGCACATCCGTGTATAACAATGACGGGAGTTTTCGCACAGTCTTTAAAGAGGGTGAATATCCATACTCACACGATATTGATGAGACGGGTGATGGACGTGTGTTCCTCAGCGTGGCTGACAATGGTACATCTATCTATGAATATACTCCATCAACAAATGCTCATATAAAGCGTATGGCTGGCTTCTCGATGGATATTGACATGAACAATCGATTATGGGTGTGGCACACAGGCGAGATTTGCTGTTACTCAACAACAGATTTCAGCAGAGTTAAGGGCATTCCTGTCGATGGACAGCTATATACATCGTGTTTGATTCCCAATGGTCTTCTGGCTTACTTTACATCACTAGGCGTCGTTTTTGTAAATACATCAACCCTCGACATCGAAAAAAATGTTTCTACATCAAGAGTAGTGACGAAACTGCAGGGAAAGCGTATAAATAGGGCGAAAAGATATGATAATACATCTATGATTTTGTTTGGTGATGACGGAAAACTCTACTGGTTCGACGTATCTGGTATGAATGTTATTGCTCAAAACGAAGCGGGTTTTCCATTCGCCTGCGATGTCGACGATATTACAAGCGTACTGAAAGACTCGCATGGCAATATCTGGATTGGTACAAAACTTAATGGCTACAAGGTTATATATAATAAGGAGAAACGATTTCAAACTAATAATGATGTAGCACAGTACTTTCAAGGGAAAGACATCACACACGTTGCGAGGGGTGTGCAAGGTGACTACTATGTTATAGTTGCACACAAACAGTTATTCCGAGTAACTAATGGTAATTTTACCCAGCCAATAGTTACAGATATAGCATCGGGCAGAGGTGGTATGGATCAGATTTTTGTAGATAGCAAAGGCTTTGTGTGGCTCATCACCAACACCTCGCTATTGAAGTGTACCCCCAATGGTAATATGCTAACGTTAGTAAAAGAGTTTCCGCATCATTGCTACACTGTGGGCGAAGATGCCCAGGGAAACATCTGGTTTGAAACAAACCAGACACTTTGTTGCTTGTTCTTTGGCGAGGATAGTCCAACAAAGGTAAAAGAAAACGTGGGCTTGGTGAATGTTATTCGGCAGGTAGATGCTCAACGCATTCTTGTCAGTGCGTATGCCGGTAACCTATATCTCGTGAATACTGTAAACATGCAGATTGATGAACTGACAATTCCCCGCACGCGCAACACCGGCCTATCGTGCACAGACTTCATTATAGACAAAAATCACAATGCTTGGGGGGTATCACATGGACTCGGACTACTTCATATAAATCTTGAAAATAAGCAAATCAAGACCATTAACAGCGATGATATATGTCCACAAATGAATAGCATTGTAGAAGACAATGTTGGTAATCTTTGGATTGGAACTTTGAATGGATTGATTCGTTTTGATCCAGAAAAAAAACATTTCTTGGCTTACCATTCTGAAGATGGTACGGGAAATGATACCTATGCTCCAATGAGTGCGGTTGCAGGGTGGAGTGGCGATGTGTTGATGGGAGGTACCAAGGGACTTACCGTGTTCAATCCTACCGAAATAAAGCCAAGTGAAAGGAGTAATATACATCTGGAATATGTAGCATCAAACGAGGAACTATATAAAGGTGGCGATAAAAACAGACTGAAGTTTGTTGGCGACAGTATTACAGACGTGTATCTGCCCTACAACAATAATGGGGTGTATTTCTTTTATTCTACTTTGGACTTTGGTCACTTTAACAAGCAGAAGGTTGAATTCATGCTCGATGGCGTTGACGACAAATGGAACTCCATTGAAAATGCATCCTATGCTTATTATTCGCACATTGGTTCGGGGAGTTATCTACTTAACTTGATTGCTCTAAACGAGAACGGTGATGAGATTTGTCGCCGTAAAGTAAATGTACACGTTGTTCCTGTGCCATGGGCGCAGCCTTGGTTGGTATTTGGCTTTTATCCATTACTTACTATTGTCTTATTCTATGTGGTATGGCGAATATTAAGGTGCATGAGAGCAAACAGGGAGCAGATAAAACGTGTCACCATGCAACGTGAGCAGGAGAAGTATGCGTCTATGATGAATATGAAGTATTTCACCAACATCTCACATGAGTTCAGAACACCTCTCACAATGATTTATGGTGCAACAAGAATGCTACGAGGAAGCGAAAGTGATGGAGAGACAGGCAATCTGCTAAATATTATCAGTCAGAATGCAAACCGAATGCTTAAGTTGGTAAACCAAATTCTGGACTTTAATAAAATGGAAAATGGCATACTTAAACTAAAAGTGACCGAGGTTGATGCTGTGCCTGTACTTAACAATACTATTAACCGTTTTGCTGTGGGCTTTAAGCAGAAACAAATTTCTGTACAATGCTTCACTCAGGATTCAGAAATGCTGATGCCATTAGATGTGGATAAGTTCGACAAAATCCTTACCAATCTTGTGTCTAATGCATTAAAATATTCGCCCGAAGAAAGCTCTATAAAGATTGACATGGCCTTTGTCGACAAAACCTCTGTTGAAACTTTGTTTGCAGATTCATCAGGTATCGACTCCGACAGTTGGCTGAAGGTAGTGGTGGCCGATACGGGCATTGGCATTCCAAAAGATAAGCAGAAAGCAGTGTTTGAACGATTCTATCAGATAGAACACTCTACACGCCAGAGCACATGGGGTACGGGTATAGGACTGTTCTATACGCAGCAACTTGTGAATCTGCACTATGGATTTATAAAATGTGAAAGCAATACTCCAAAAGGAACAGTATTTACTTTTGTGTTGCCACAGAACATTGAACTTTATAAAGACTTTATCGACAATACTAACGAAAGTCCAATGGACGATATTATTGACGATAGTACCCCTCCCGAGCTGGCAATTTCTGAAACTTCAGTTACACAGCTAACAGATGAAGAAGGAAAGCCAAAGATACTGGTAATAGACGACGATACTCACGTGCTGAATTTCATGAAGCTGTTGTTGAAAGATTACAACGTGGAATGTCGAACCAATCCCATAATAACCATTAATGAGATTGGCGATATAAAACCCGATTTAATTATCAGCGATGTTCTTATGACCGACATCGATGGCTTTGAGGTGTGCAATCGCATAAAGTCAGACCCCACAACATGTCATCTACCTGTGATTCTGTTAACGGCATACAGTCTTCCTGAACATCAGCTTCAAGGAGTTAATGCTGGTGCTGACGCCTATGTAGTAAAGCCTTTCAGCCCCGACTATCTTCTGGCGCTAATAAAAAACATCTTAAGTAATCGCCGGAAGATCCGCCAGATGCTCACTTCGTCAACCCAGATAACAACCGAAGAGAAGCCTATGCTACAGTCGCAGGATGGCGAGTTCATAGAAAAATTCTATGAATACATGAAGTCACACATGACTGAAGCCGAGATAGACATCGACGAGATTTTGGATATTTTCTCCATTAGCCGCTCTAAGTTCTACTATAAGGTTAAGGACCTGACTGGGTTGAGTCCAAACGCGTTCTTCCGTACCTATAAATTAAATAAAGCAGCAGAAATGATAAAGAACAGTGACGAGAAACTCACATATATCGCGGATATTACAGGTTTCTGCAGCCAGGCATATTTCACTGCTTCGTTTAAAAAACAATTTGGTTGCTCGCCAAGTAAATATCGTGAGGCCAACAGGATTTAATAACTTTAAAGTAAAGATGGGCAACAGCAGCTTATCTTTACTTTTTGTCATACAAGATTATGAGGACAATACATTGCACCATCTTACAGAGATAATAGATTCTATTAAAGATATTTTTAGGAATAGAATAACAATTCATTTTAAACGTGTTTGGCAGACAATTGAGCATTGTTCTTCTAATAATGAAGAACTGAAAACAGTTTTTAGGACTTTCATTAAAGAAGGCTTTAATAGTCTGTCAGCCCGGAGGACATATTATCGGTGGATGTGACACAAACGGCCTCTGCAGAATTCATGCGGGAGGGATATACCAGCGTAGTGAACATCAAGATCAAGAAAATAGACCGGAAATATACTGCCTTTAACGGCGGAATCAATTCTCATTCTGTCCGGCGCTTTGGAATTGCCGATGCTTCATATGAAACAGGAACAGCAAATATTCTCTGTACCCGACAGCTCAAAGTTTTGCCTTCCTCAATAATAAGTCGAAGGTGCAGGAATCCACTGCCACTGAAAGCTCTGTACGCAATTGGGCTTATCGCCGCAATTCCCATTATAACGATACTTATGTTGCTTTGGGAGGCGACCGCCTCTGGAGTGATGTCGATTATTCTTCGTTCAGCGTTACCTTCAATTATATTCCCCAGCGGAGTGAGGCCTATGGAGAAGACTTGCTGACAGACAATAAATCCGGCATAGTGACTCCCTACCAACATTGGCGCAAATTGAACGATAAATTGTATGTGGGTTCCGTGAATACCTACCATAAGCACCGTTTCGGCAATGCCTCTGTCCTCGATTTCTTATGGCAGCTCAGCCTGGGGTGGAACATAAATAAAGTGAATCAGACGGAAGATAATGACCGGGAACTTCATTCTTATCTTTATGATTTTCACAATAGCAGGGTGGGTGTTTCCTTTACTCCATCCTATCAGTTCCACAGGTTGGGGTTTGATGCCAAGATAGGTTTGAATACTTATTTCCAGTCCAACCGGGTCAGGGAACAGAAGGAAGTTTCTTCCATCTTCAAACACCGGGAATGGAATGGGATGAATACCTTTATCTTGATGTCAATCGTGCCTGGGGTGACTTCTCGCTGGCCGCTTCGTTGGGAATGGATGCCGTGTTCAGGAATGTGTCGGGCTATGATGACCGCTACTATAACCTGCGGCCGGTGGCAAATTTGAACTATCGTTTCAATACCCACCATTCATTGGTGCTCAACTTTAGCAGGCAGTCTGTTTTTCCCAGTGTGGTGCAGCTCAATCCCTATAACAGTTCATCTGACACATTAACAGTCTCTACCGGGAATCCTTATCTGAAGCCTTATCGTGTCAGTAAGCTTCGTTTGGCCTACACCCTTACGGGAGGTGGTTTCTTTGTGGAGCCGTCCGTAAGTTTTCCAATGATTTTGATAACAAGTTCACGAATAGGGGAAATATCATGATGTTTGGAGTACGCTATAAGTATCAAGGTTGTAGCAAACCTAAGCGTGAGCAAAAGAAACTACAGAATGCAGACAAGGGATTCAGGATAATTTCGGAGTAAGTAGTCTGAATTATTTGTTCATCCAACTTATTACAAATGTTGCACGCAGTTTTACCCTCATACTCTCATGAGTTGCTGTATCCCGTTATTCACCGGGTGTGCAGCTATTAGAGCAACCATGAGGGAAGCATGAGAGTAAGACGTTACTCTCATGGTATAAAGCGATTTGTCTGATAGCGGCTCACGTTAGTGAACAAAGCCATTCACTGAGGTGAGCAAAGCAAATCACGATAGTGAACATTTATGTTCACTATCGTGATGCTAAGGCAGACACCATACTTCCAAAGGATGATTGCCTTATTGTTTTCTTATTTTTGCTATAGGCTGACAGATAAAAGTGCAGGTTTGCCCTCACTTACCACTCAACAGCCGATGAACAAGCTGGTACGGGAAAGAGTGAGGGCAATATGCGAAAATATTATTTCTGATGGGGAAGGGAAGTATCGAGCCTTAACTTATGTATATGAATAATGGCTGATTATAGTTCTATCACTAACGATTCTCTGGGAGCCATCTTTAGCTCTTCACCGAAAGCAATGGTCTTTCCGCTAAGAATGTCTTTTCCCTGCTTGCTGTCTTTCAAGATTTCCTTGTAGAATTTCAATGGAACAGTGGTCTCTGCATCTGTACCATTCAGCATCACGAATACGGTTTTTCCTTCGTATTGGCGTGCATAGGCATAAACACCATTCTGTACCATGAACTGCACCATGCTGCCTTTGGCAATCACATCGTTTCCTTTGCGCCAGTTTAGGATGGTCTTGTAGAAGTCGTAGCACTCGTTCTGTATTTTGGTACGTCCGGCTGGGGTCAGTGCGTTTGTTGCGTCACCGGTCCATCCGCCGGGGAAGTCCTTGCGGACATAGCCGTCGCTCTTGCTCTTCACGCCATTCATCATGACTTCCGTTCCGTAGTAGAGTTGCGGAATGCGGCGGGTGGTAAGCAGCAGGGTAGAGGCTTGCTTCAGCATCGGAAGGTTGTTGCCTTCGCCCAGGAAGCGGTCGGTGTCGTGGTTTTCGATGAATGCCAGTACGGAAGCGGGGTTGGGGTAGAGGAAGTCGTATACGAAGTTATTGTATATGCGGTCCAGTCCCTTGAACCAAGTTTCGGTCTGTTCATTCTTGGCGGTGTTTATCTTGTCAAAGAAGCTGAAGTCCATAACGGTCTTGAGGTTACTGTTCTTGGGGGCTGATAGCTTGGAATCCTTCTGCCACCAGGCGGTGTAGGCGGGTTCGGTAACCCAGGTCTCGCCCACGGTGTTGTAGTTGGGATATTCTTCGTTGAGCTCTTTCATCCAGTTGCTCATGGCATCATAGTCGGCATACGGGTAAGTGTCCATGCGGATGCCGTCGATGTTGGCGAATTCAATCCACCAGAAACTGTTCTGTACCAGGTAGCGGTAAACGTGAGGGTTCTTCTGGTTGAGGTCGGGCATGGAAGGTACGAACCAGCCGTCGTTCATCTGGTCGGCATCGTACTGGGAAGTATAAGGGTCTACGTGCGGGGTCAGTTTGAAGGAGGTCTGCACGAAGTTGTTTTCGTGGTCGGGGTTGTTGAACCAGTCTTTGGAGGGCATGTCCTTAATCCATACATGCTCTACGCCGCAGTGGTTGAAAATCATGTCCATTACGATTTTTGCGCCGCGTGCGGCATCTGCAGGCGGAGCGTATGCAGGCTGATCTGGATGCGGCAAAAGCCGCCGAGAGGGCCGAAGCATGAAAAAGAGCCCGGAAGACATCTTCCGGGCTCTTTTTTCAAACTGTTCGGGCGATCATTTGTCCAGGATCAGGGCGTTGGCCTCGCGGCTGCGGTCATTGGCCAGCAGGCCATTTTCCTGCAGATAGCGCTTGCCTTGGGCGGCAAAGTCGGCATGGCTGATCTCTTTGGGGATGCCGGGACAAAAATCCTTGGCCAGATGCAGGCTGACGGGATCTTCTATGTTGCCCCGGAAAAAGGGCCAGGCTTTGCAGATGGAAGGTTTGCCCTCATGGACGATGCAGCCCTTGCCTTCCCGGAAGAAGATGCAGTAGCCGTCTTCACCCACGCGGATCTTGAGCTTTGTCCCTACATATTCCCCGAACCGGCGTATCACCTCTTCCTCTTCCATGCGGAGGGTGGCACAAAGCCGCTTCAGGTCGGAGGGGCTGACGACAATACCGCCTTTCCCCTTGCAGCAATGGCCGCACATCTTACAGGAAAAGGCCTGGGTTTCTTGGCTCATTTCGATATCCTCAGGATTATTTTTGCAAAGTGAGCAAGCGGGCATGTTCGACCATGAGACAAAGGTCTTCCACCACCAGGATCCGTTCAGGCTCCAGCAAAGCCCGTGCCTCGGCAGAGCGGATGCCTTCCTGCATCCAGAAGCAGAGGGGCTTCCAGGGAAGGGTCAGCACTTCCTGCGCATGGGCGGGACAGTACTGGGGAGCGCGGAAAAGGTCGATGATGTCCACCGGCTGGGGCAGGGACGCCAGATCGGGATAGGCCGTCAGGCCCCAGACGGTCTTGCGGACGGGGTGCACCGGGAAAATGGTGTAGCCCTTGTCCAGCAGGTAGCGGCCCACTTTGTCCACGGGCTGCCCGGCTTTGTCCTTGGCGCCTACGATGGCGATGCTGCGGGATCGCTGGAGTACGTCCCGGATGGCGGTAAATGAAAGCATCCTTGCCTCCATAAGGGATTGCCCCGGCATGGCCGACGGGGGAAGACGAATATACGGGCTGACAGGGACAAGTGCAAGCCTGGGCCCGGACTTGGTGAAAACTTTGTCCCTGCCATGGAATCATCAGGCCCGGGAGGCCTCCTGCGCGGTCGCAGCCGCGGGGGTGGCGGGGGCTGCGCAGATGACCGGCTTGACGGCAAAGAGCTTGTCCGTTTTGCCGAACAGGTAGAGCAGGTCCCCGGCTTCCATGACGAAGTCGGCAGGCGGGGAGGCCATCACCTCCTGTTCGCTGCGGGCCACGGCCACCACGGTCACGGCATATTCCCGGCGCAGATTGCTCTGGGCAAGGCTGAGGCCGCACAGGGGGGAGCCTGCCTCCAGGCGCATGGTCTGCACGCCCATTTCGGGCAGGCGGCTGGCCACGCTTTCCAGACTGTCCGCGGCGCTGCTCATGCGCCGGATCATGCGGTAGTTCTGCTGGCGCAGGCGGGCGGAGAAAGCGTCGATGTCCTGACGGGGCACCAGATACTGGGTCAGTACCTGGTTGAACACCTCGATGGAGGTCTCGAATTCCTCGGCGATGACCACATTGGCCCCCAGACGGCGCAGCGGGGCGACCTCGGTGATGAACCGGGTACGGGCCACGATATAGAGGTCGGGGTTCATGCGCCGGGCCTCCAGGGTGATGGCACGCACGGCCGCCGGGTCGGAGATGATGATGGCCAGGACACGGGCCGTGTAGACGCCCAGATGCTCAAGGATGACAGGCTGGGAGGCATCCCCGTGCGAGATGGGTTCCTTGTTCTTGTAGCGGCTCACGGTCTCGGGGTTCATTTCCAGGATGGTGTAGGGGATGCCGGATTCCTTGGCCACCTGGGCCAGATGCTTGCCGCTGATGCCGAAGCCCACGATGATGAGATGATCCTTGAGGGTACTGGCCTTTTGCTGTTCTTCTTCCGGGCTGGAGGCTTCCTTGCCGCGTCCTTTGGTCAGCAGGGCAGCGGCGCGGGGCGCCAGATTGATGAGGAAGGGCGTGAGCATCATGGTGATGACGCTCAAGGCCAAGAAGGACTGGTAGCCGATATCGTTGAGCAGACCGGCGGCCAGACCGGAGGCGGCCAGCACGAAGGAGAATTCCCCGACCTGCGCGAGGCTGAGGGAAGTCTGGATGGCCGTGCGCAGCGGGTAGCCCTGCACCAGGACGGCGGGCATGGTCAGCAGGCTCTTGATCAGGATGAACAGCAGGGTATTGAACAGGATGGCCCAGATATGCTGGAGGAAGAAGGAAAGGTCCAGCATCATGCCGACGGAGATGAAGAACAGGCTCATGAACACGTCACGGTAGGGCATGATGCCCGAGATGACGCTCATGCTGTACTGGGAACGGGCCAGCATCAGGCCCGCCAGGAAGGCGCCCAGCGAGAGGGAAAGGCCCAGACTGTGGGTCAGCAGGGCCATGCCGAAACAGGTGCCCAGGGTCGAAAGGAAAAGCAGCTCGCGCGAGCGGGTGCGCATGACCGCTTCCATGAAGCGGTTGAGGCCCAGGTGCGCGGCCAGCAGTACGGCCCCGAGGATGCCCCCCACCTTCAGTACCGACAGCAGCATGTCCAGGGGCGCCATGTGGAACTGCCCGGACAGCAGGGGCACGCAGAGCATCATGGGCGCGACCATGATATCCTGGAAAACGAGGATGGCCAGAGAAAGGCGCCCCGTCGGGGTACTGGTGATCCCTTTTTGCTGGAAGATCTGCAAGACGATGGCCGAAGAGGAAAGGGCCACGAGGCAGCCCCAGAAGATGCCGCTGGACAGGCTGGTCCCGTCCAAAAGGGCGGTGAGCCCGGCTATGGCCAGGACCGTCAGACCGATCTGCAGGCTGCCCCCCAGGAACACGGGACGTTTCAGGCGGCTCAGGGCCTCGCCGGACAGTTCCATGCCGATGGTGAACAGCAGCATGGCCACGCCCAGTTCCGCCACATCGCTGATGGACTGGCTGTCCACGATGCCCAGCAGGGAAGGCCCGCACAACACACCGGTCAGCAAAAATCCTACGGTTGCCGTCAGCTTTATCTTGTTGCATACAAGGTTGACGACGATGGAAAGCAGGAAAATGATGACCAGTTCATCGAGCAGTTCAAAATGCATTTGTACCTCCGGTGCAGGTGCGAACCCGCACGGCATGCGTCGGTCCCGGACCGGCTGGGCACGCCGTTTGCAGGGGAGCCATCATAAAAAAAGGCGGCCAAAGCCGCAAGGGAGTACTTATGGACTTGTTTGAAGCGATCAAGACCCGGCGCAGCATCCGTTCCTTTACCGAGGAGCCCGTCAGCCAGGAAGACATGGACCGCATGCTGGAGGCCGCCATGTGCGCCCCCAGCGCCAACAACCGCCAGCTTTGGCATTTTGTCGTGATCCGTGACCGTGAGATGCTGCGCAAGGTGGCGGCGGTCCATCCCTATGCCAAAATGGCGGCAGGCGCGGCCGCGGCCGTCATCATCTGCGCCGATCTGAACGAAGAGAAGACCCCCGGGTTCTGGGTCCAGGATTGTTCGGCGGCCACGCAGAACTTCATGCTGGCGGCGCGTGCCCTGAACATCGGCACGGTCTGGTGCGGTCTGCACCCCATCGAAGACAGGGCCCGGCCGTTCCGCGAGATCTTCCACATGCCGGACAACATCCGCCCCCTGAGCCTGATCGTGCTTGGGCATACGGATCAGGAATTCAAGGCTCAGGAACGCTTCCGTGCCGAACGCGTCCATAACGAGGACTGGTAGGCAGCTTCCCCGCGCGGAATCCCTGTTTGTGCAGCAATGAAAAAAGCCCGGCATGGCCGGGCTTTTTTCATTGCTGTGTAGGAAGGAGCGTTAGCAGACGCCCTGGGCGATCATGGCATCGGCCACCTTGCGGAAGCCGGCGATGTTGGCACCCAGCACCAGGTTGCCGGGCTGGCCGAATTCCTTGGCGGTCGCGGCAGCATTTTTGTAGATGTTGCCCATGATGTCCTTCAGCTTGCCGTCGACGGTCTCGAAGGTCCAGCTCTGCATACCGGCGTTCTGCTGCATTTCCAGCTGGCTGGTGGCCACGCCGCCGGCGTTGGCAGCCTTGGCCGGGCCGTAGGCGATACCGGCTTCCAGGAAGGCGTGCACGGCTTCCAGAGTGGAAGGCATGTTGGCGCCTTCGGCCACGCACTTGCAGCCGTTGGCCAGCAGGGTCTTAGCGTCAGCCAGGTTCAGTTCGTTCTGGGTGGCGCAGGGGAAGGCGGCGAAGCAGGGCACGGACCACACGGCGTTGCGGCCTTCGGGGTATTCAGCCACAGGGGTGTGCTTGGCGGTGGGCACCAGTTCGGCGTAGCGGGTCAGAGAAGCGCGTTCCACTTCCTTCACCTGCTTGAGCACGTCGACCTTGATGCCTTCGGGATCATAGATCATGCCGCGGGAGTCGGACACGGTGACGGGCTTGGCGCCCAGCTGGAGCAGCTTTTCGCAGCAGTAGGTGGCCACGTTGCCGGCGCCGGAAACGGCGCAGACCTTGCCTTCCAGGCTTTCGCCGCGGTCTTCCAGCATGTTCTGGGCAAAATACACGGCGCCGTAACCGGTGGCTTCCGTACGGGCCAGGGAACCGCCGAAGAGCAGGTTCTTGCCGGTCAGCACGCCTTCATAGCTGCGGGTCAGGCGCTTGAACTGGCCGAACATGTAGCCCACTTCGCGGCCGCCCACGCCGATGTCACCGGCGGGCACGTCGATGGTGGCACCGATGTGGCGGTGCAGCTCGGTCATGAAGGCCTGGCAGAAGCGCATGACTTCGGTCTCGGACTTGCCCTTGGGATCGAAGTCGGAACCACCCTTGCCGCCGCCGATGGCCAGACCGGTCAGGGAGTTTTTGAAGATCTGTTCGAAGCCCAGGAACTTGAGGATACCCAGGTTCACGCTGGGATGGAAGCGCAGGCCGCCCTTGTAGGGGCCGATGGCGGAGTTGTACTGCACGCGGTAGCCGCGGTTGACCTGGATCTCACCCTTGTCGTCCACCCATTCCACGCGGAAGCTGATGATGCGTTCGGGCTCGGTGATGCGCTCGAGGATCTTGTACTTTTCGTACTTGGCGTCTTTGTCCAGCAGGGGCTGGAGGGTCATCAGCACTTCTTCCACGGCCTGGAGGAAGACAGGTTCGCTGGCGTACTTCTGTTTCAGGCCTTCAATGACTCGTTGAGCGTAAGACATGGGTGCACTCCTCTGTGCTCTGTGTGCGCATAGCGCAAAAAACGTTGAAACCTGCCGTTAAAGGCAGGAATTTTTTTTACGCAGTTTCTCCGAGCCTTGCAATACGTTTTTCGGCGCTCAGTGGGAGTTTTCAGGGAGGCAGGCGTCGTGGCGGCGCATCCTTTTCAGGTCGCGGAGGGGCGGTTCGCCGAAGAGGCGCTTGTACTCACGATTGAACTGGGCCGTGCTTTCGTAGCCCACGGCCAGCCCGGCGCTGCCCGCGTCCATCTCGCCCGCCAGCATCAGACGCTGGGCTTCGTACAGGCGCAGGCGCTTGTGGTACTGCAACGGGCTCATGCCCGTGACTTCCTTGAAGTGACGGTGGAAGGTCGATGTGCCCATGTTGACCTGACGGGCCAGCTGGCTCACCAGCAGGGGCTTGCGATAGTTCTTGCGGAGCCAGTCCGTGGCCAGGGCGATGCTGTTGGCCTGGGTGCCGTGGGTATTGAGCTGTCGCAGCCCGGCCCCCTGAGGGCCGATGAGCAGCAGGTAGTGGATCTCGCGGATGACCAGCGGCGCGAGGATGGGTATCCTTTCCGGCGTGTCCAGCAGGCGTGCCAGGCGCAGGAAGGCATCCAGCAGTTCAGGGCTGGTCGTGCCCAGGCTGACGCCGCTGTCCGGGCGGGCCGCAGGCGGGACGGCATCGGCCAGCTCCTTGACCATCTGCCCGGTCAGGCTCCTGTCCAGCTCCAGCGACATGGCCAGGAATGGGTGGTCATGGCAGGCCTGGAGGACCCGGAAGGCGTTGGGCATGTCGATGCCCGTGACCAGGCACTGGCCTTCCCCGTAATGGATCTCCCGGTCCCCCAGCATGGCGATCTTTTCTCCCTGCACGATGATGGATGCCGAAGGTTTGCCAAGGCAGGTCGTGGTGGTGTGGCAGGTCTCGAGCCTGCGCATGACCAGTCCGGGCACGGGGCTGTCGTACGTGCCCGTGCGGGGCATGTGCCGGAGCAGGATCTCCTTGATGCGTGCATTGATGCGGAGCAGTTCAGCGTGCGGGTCGAGCATGGGAACATCCTCAAAGGAAAAAGGCTGCAACAACTTTGAATATAAACAAGTTCTCGTGGCCTGAACAGCGGAAGAGAGGATCTGGCAAAAAAAGAGCATAAATGTATCGCTTGTGAAGGCAGGCTGCCCGCTCACGCGTCACGGCACGGCGGAAAGACGGATCGGTGGAGCCGTGCGGCCAGCATGCCGGGCCGAACGTGCGCCGGCATGTGCCTTGCGTATTGTCCGAAAATTTTTTTTGGGGCAGAGTGGCCGTAAGCGACGTAAGTCCGGGCATCCCGTCCGGCTGCAAGTTCCTCAGGAGGAAGCATCATGAAGTTTTCCCGTATGGCCAGTCTGGTCTGCCTGCTGTGCCTGTTCCCGTTCTCCATCCCCGTCCAGGCTGCGGACAGCCTGAAGATCTCCAGCACCATCGGCCCGGTGGATGCCGGTATCCTGCCGCTGCTGGCCGATACCTTCAGCAAAAAGACCGGCATCGCCATCAGCATGGAAAAAGCCGGGACCGGCAAGACCCTGAAAAAGGCGGAGAGCGGGTCCTTCGACCTGGTGATGGTCCATGCCCGCAAGCTTGAGGATGCCTTTGTGGCCGCCGGTTTCGGCGTGGATCGCCGCGATGTCATGTACAATGACTTCGTCATCCTGGGCCCTGCCGGTGACCCGGCGGGCATCAAGGGCATGAAGAGCGCCGCCGAGGCCTTTGCCACCATCGCCAAGGCCGGTGTGCCCTTTGTCTCTCGCGGGGACAAGTCCGGTACCCATGTCAAGGAAATGGACATCTGGCAGGCTGCCGGCATCCAGCCCGCAGGCGCCTGGTATGAAGTCTATGTCGACGGTGCCAAGGGCAACAAGGCCACGACGCTGTATACGGACAAGAAGCAGGCCTACACCCTGATGGACCGTGCCACCTGGCTGACCCTCAAGGATACGGTCAAGGTCGTGCCTCTGGTGGAAAACGATCCCATCATGCTCAACCTCATTGCCATCATCCGGGTCAATCCCGACAAGTTCCCCCAGGTCCACAAGGATGCGGCCCTGAAGTTCGCGGACTGGCTGGTGGGCGATGAAGCCCAGACCATCATCCGTGATTTCGGCAAGGACAAGTACGGGCAGCCCCTGTTCTTCCCCAATTCCGACCAGTGGCGTGCCAAGCACGGCAAGTAATGCATGACGGCAGGGGAGCTTCCGCATACGGGGCTCCCCGCCTTCCCTGCGCCGGAGGTCGTCAGAGCTCCGGTATAGCCTACGGGGAGGGAGTTCGCTCAGAAATCGCCGCAGACCATGAGGTATCGTTTGCGGGAGATCCTTTTTTGCCTGCCTTGACCGGGCAGGCGGGATGCGTCACTATCGTTGGTAGTGAAATCAATAAAATTCAGTATATTGGCTGGCTAAATACCGATCAGCGCAACAGGAGGGATGCATGAAACGTCTGACCGTCATCGGTGGTGGCCCCGGCGGCTATACGGCGGCTTTTGCCGCTGCCCGCGCGGGCATGGAAGTCACACTGGTGGAGGCCGCCCATCTGGGCGGGACCTGCCTCAACTCCGGCTGCATCCCCACCAAGACCCTTAAAGCCTCGGCCGAGGCCCTGGAGACCGCTCTGCGTCTGGCCGAGTTCGGCATCACCTGCGATGGGACTCCCCATGTGGATCCGGTCGCTGTGCTGGCCCGCAAGGAAAAGGTCGTCGACATTTTGCGCGGTGGTCTGGAAAAGGCCTGCACCCGTCTTAAAGTGCGTTTGTGCGTGGGCCATGGCAAGGTGCTGGATGCCCGTCATGTGGAAGTGACCATGGCTGACGGCGGCGTGGAAGTGGTGGAGAATGACGCCCTCATCCTGGCGACCGGCTCCCGGGTGGCGGAGCTGCCCGGCCTGGCTTTCGATCATAGCCACATCCTGAGCAGTGATGACGCCTTGCAACTGGACCGTGTGCCCCAGCGCCTGGTCATCGTGGGCGGTGGCGTCATCGGCTGCGAGATGGCCTTCATCTACCGTGCTTTCGGTGCGCAGGTGACCGTGGTGGAAGGCCAGAACCGTCTGCTGCCCATGCCGTCCATGGATGCCGATGTCAGCACCCTGTTGCAGCGCGAGATGAAGAAACGCCGCATCTCCTGCGAGCTGGGCCGTACCCTCAGGGATGTACGGGTGGAGGATGGCGTGGTGCGTGCCACGCTGACGGCCTCTCCCTTCGTGGACAAGCCCACGCCCGCCCAGCAGAAGGAAGTGCCCGTGGAAGCCGACATGGTGCTGGTGACCGTGGGCCGCTGCCCGGCCACGGAAGGCCTGGGGCTGACCGAGGCCGGTATCGAGACCGACCGCCGCGGCTGGGTCGTGGTGGATGATGCCCTGAAGACATCCCTACCCGAAGTGTATGCCATCGGCGACCTGCTGGGCCCCTCCCGTGTGATGCTGGCCCATGTGGCGGCCATGGAAGGCCTGTGCGTGGTGGAGGGCCTGTGCGGCAAGCCGCGCGCCATGCGCTATGATGCCGTGCCGTCCGGCGTGTTCACCTCGCCCGAAGTGGGCAGCGTGGGCCTGAGCGAGCAGCAGGCCCGTGAACAGGGGCTGGACGTGCGCTGCGTCACCTTCCAGATGCGCGAGCTGGGCAAGGCCCAGGCCATGGGCGAGCTGCCGGGCTTCTTCAAACTGGTAGCCGCCGCGGACAGCGGTCGCCTGCTGGGGGCGCACATCGTGGGCGCCCATGCCTCCGACCTGGTGGCGGAAGCCGCTCTGGGGGTGGCCAACGGCCTGACCCTGGAGCAGGTGGCCCATACCATCCATGCCCATCCCACGCTGGCCGAGGGGCTGTACGAGGCCGCGCTGCTGGCGCAGGAGGCGTAGAGAGCCGCATGCACTGGTTGTTGCTCCTGCTGGCCATCTGCTCGGAGATCGTGGCCACCTCGGCACTGAGGGAAACGCAGGGATTCACCCGTTTGTTGCCGTCGCTGCTCTGCATCGGCGGTTATGCCCTGGCGTTCTACCTGCTCTCGGTGGTGGTCAAATATGTGCCTGTGGGCATAGCCTATGCTTTGTGGTCAGGCATAGGCGTGGTCATCGTTTCTTTGGTGGGCTGGTTCTTCTTCCATCAAAAACTGGATTTGCCGGCCATGATCGGTCTGGGCCTCATCATTGCCGGAGTGGCGGTCATGCACCTTTTTTCAAAAAGCATGGAACTGTGATGAAGAGGGCGGCAGGAAACATCCTGCCGCCCTTTCTTTTTTAAGGGAACTGAATCCTTTTGGGTTCGGGTTACCGGTCTTCACCCAAAGGATTTATAGGCGCCCGTTGTCCTCCGTTTTCCCGAAGCGGCGGGGCACAGGGGAAAGCAGAAGAGCGTCCCGCAAGGGCATCCTTATTAGGCAGGCAGCAGTCCTGCCTTTCGCAACCAGGATTCCACCTGCTGACGGGCACCGTCCACCCGGCTGCCGCGTATGGCGAGCCCTTCGCCTGTCTTCGCGGCAGGGCAGAGACGGCGCAGGTCGGCAGGGGCACTGCCGAGGCCGGAGCCTTCGTGCGTGATGAAGGGGATAAGCGTTTTCCCGTCCAGGGCAGCCGTAGACAGGAAGGTGCGCACCGGTCCGGCAAAGGTGCCCCACCAGCTGGGCGATCCAACAAGGATGACGTCATAGCGGCTGACCATATCCAGCGGATTTTTCAGCGGCGGCAGGAAGCCCTGCTGCTTTTCCTTTTTTGCCTGGCTGACGACCGTGTCATAGTCGCGGGGATAGGGGGTGACGGGTTCCAGATCCAGCAGGTCACAGCCGGTCAGGGCCTGGATGTGCCGGGCGATGGTACGCGTATTGCCCGTGTGGGAATAAAAGACGACAAGCATGTGGTGTGTCTCCTGCGCTTGAGGGGCAGCGCGGCCCGTGTCCGGAAGGAACAGGCCGCCTGCGAGGGATGCGAGGGCCATCAGGATCTGACGGCGTCCGTTGTTGTATGTTTCCATGCTGATCTCCTTCATGTTCAGCGGCCGGCGTACTGGCTGTCGGTAACGGGTTCCAGCCACTCCACGACCTTGCCGGGCTCTGTTTCCTCACAGATGGAGATATGCGTCATGGCACTGCCGGGAGCGGCCCCGTGCCAGTGCTTGACCTTGGCGGGGCAGATGACCACGTCCCCGGCCCTGATCTCCTGGATGGGCTTGCCCCATTCCTGGGTCAGGCCGACCCCGGCGGTGACGATGAGCACCTGTCCCACAGGATGGATATGCCAGTGGGAGCGGGCGCCGGGTTCAAAGGTGACACTGCCGCCGCTGGAGCGCATGGCGTTGTTGGCGGCATACAGGGGATCGATGCGCACGGTCCCGGTGAAAAAGCGTGGGGAGCCTTTGATGGGCGTCTGTTGTCCGCAGCGGATGATCTCCTGGCCGGGCTCCCCGGCGGCTACGGTGGAAGGGGCGATACAGACAGCGGCAAGCAGGCCGCCGCAAAGGACGAGCAGGGAAGCGAAACGTCGCATGATATGATCTCCTGTCAGGACAGGGAAACAAGATCGTAGCGGGCATGGCCCATGCCCATGGTCTCCATATATTCCAGCTGGCGCAGGCCGCTGCGGCTTTCGATGCGTTCCACAAGATCGTGCCGCTGCTTTTCAGGCAGGGCGTAGACCATGTCCACCGAAGCCTGGTCCACGGCCAGCAGATCGGTGGAGGCCAGGATGCCGATATCCGGGGCGGTGGGCTCGGCGGCACTGGTCCCCGCGCAGTCACAGTCCACGGACATGCGGCGCAGGACGTTGATGTAGGCCATATGCCCCTTGAAATGGGTGGTGATGGCCTTGCCGCCCTCCACCATGCGCTCCATGAACAGCGGCCCGCCCGCCCACAGATTGGTGCCGTCGCTGTGCAGCTGTGCCTTGCCTGTTTTGCCGGAAGCGCAACCGATGGCGATATTCTTGAGCGAACCGCCAAAACCGCCCATCACGTGGCCCTTGAAGTGGGTCAGCACCAGCATGGAATCGTAGTTGAGCAGGTTCTTGCCCACGGCCACTTCCTTGAGGTGCCGTCCTCCGGGGATGGGCAGGGAGACTTCGCCGTCGGCATCCATGATGTCCACCGGGCAGAAGGTCCAGCCGTTGGTCCTCAGGGTCTCGCGGTGGCCTTCCGTGGTCTGGCGGGGACTGGGGGAGAGGACGTTGCATTCCACGATGGTACTGTTCGGGATGCGGGCTTGCAGGGCCCGCACCATGTCGCGCGGCAGGATGTTGGGGCCGTGGGGCTCACCGGTATGGAGCTTGATGGCGATGCGGCCCTGCAACGGGGCACAGACCTTTTCGTAGATGCGCAACAGGCTTTCCGTGGTGATCTCGGGCGTGAAGTACACGGTGGCCTTCGTTTCCGCAGGCCGGGCCTGCAGCGGCAGACTGTGGACAGCCAGGGAGCCCAGGGCAAGGCTGCCGGCCTTGATGAACTGTCTTCGGTTCACGGACATGGCATTTCCTCCGTAATGGGGTGGGGAACATCAGCGCGAGGCGAGCATCTTTCGGGCCACAGTGCGGGCCGCATCCGCCTCCTGTGTGCCGACACGGGCGGCCAGCAGGTCAAGGAAACTCTCCAGCTCTTCCGGACTCAGGCCGCAATTCATGGCCCCTCCCATATGGAATTGCAGCTGGCCTCCCAGCCCGGGCAGGCTGGCCAGGGCGGCGATGGTGCACAGTTCGCGTGCTTTGCGGTCGAGCACGTCACGGGCGAAGATGTCCGCAAAAAGATGTTCCTTCAAAAACGTATCAATGACAGGGGCAAAGGCCAGGACGCCGGACGGGGGCTGGATCTCCTTTTGTCCGGCAAGGTCGGCCCGGACACGGGCACCGTAGGCGTCCCGGTCCAGGGAAGGCGGCAGGGGAGAAGCGGCCTTTCCTTCCGTGTCCGTGATGCCCCGGGCACGGCGTTGCTCCAGGACTTCCATGAAGACCTGCAGCCCGTTCAGACTGCGGGGAAAGCCGATGTAGGCGTACAGATGGGTCAGGACTTCCTTGATCTCATTGATGCTCAACCCGGCGTTCAGGGCCCGGATCAGGGCCGGACGCAGGCGCTCCAGATCGCCATTGGCGGTGTAGGCGGACACGAGCACCATGCTCTGCTGCCGCCCGTCCAGTCCTTTGGCCGGGCTGTTTCCCGCCTGCAGCAGCGGGACCAGGAACATCAGGATGACCAGGAGGGGAAGAAGGTATTGTCGTCGCATGGCAAGCTCCTTGAGGAAGATCATGGAACGAACCTAGCGCGGCCGCAGTAAGGGGGAAATATCAAATCGGCGCTAAAAATTGTCCAATCGTCGCAAGGATGGCAGGAGGGCGAGGAAAGGGGCGGAGTCATCCTGCTTGCGGACAGAAGCGGCTGTGCTTTCGCCCGGTGCTGTCGGGAGGCATAAAAAAAGGGACGGCTGCTGCCGTCCCTTTGAGATCGTTGGCCTGATGTGGCTAGACGTTGAACAGGAAGTGCATGACGTCGCCGTCCTGCACCACATATTCCTTGCCTTCCACGCGCAGCACGCCGTCGGAGCGGCAGGCGGCTTCGCTTTCGTGGCTCATGTAGTCGGCGTAAGAGATGACTTCGGCGCGGATGAAGCCGCGTTCGAAGTCGGTGTGGATGACACCGGCAGCCTGGGGGGCCTTCCAGCCCTTGTGGATGGTCCAGGCGCGCACTTCGTCGGGACCGGCGGTGAAGTAGCTGCACAGGCCCAGCGTGTCGTAGCCGGTACGGATGATGCGCACCAGGCCGCTTTCCGAGATGCCGTAGGAGGAGAGCATCTCGGCCTGTTCCTCGGCGGAAAGGCCCTGCAGCTCTTCTTCCAGTTTGGCGCAGATGCAGGCGAAACCGGAATGGCGTTCTTCGGCCAGCTGCTGCACGCGGGCCACAAAGTCGTTGCCGTCGGCCACGGCGGCTTCGTCCACGTTGGCGCAGTAGATGACGGGCTTGGCGGTCAGCAGGCCCAGTTCACGCCAGGACTGGAGAAAGGTCTCGTTGTCGGGCAGTTCGAAGGAGCGGGCGCCGTTGCCGGCATTGAGGTGCTCCAGCAGGCCCTGCATGATCTCTGCGGCGGCCTTGGCGTCCTTGCTGCCCTTGGCCATCTTCTGCAGCTTTTCCAGGCGGCGTTCCACGCTCTGCAGGTCGGCCAGCAGCAGTTCGGTCTCGATGGTATCGATGTCGCGCAGGGGATCAACGCTGCCGTCCACATGGGTGATGTTCTCATCCTCGAAGCAGCGCACCACTTCCACGATGGCGGCGCATTCGCGGATATTGCCCAGGAACTGGTTGCCCAGACCTTCGCCCTTGCTGGCGCCGCGCACCAGACCGGCGATGTCGATGAAGTCCACGCTGGCGTGGATGGTCTTCTTGGGCGAGACCTTGGCCGAAAGCGCGTCCACGCGCTCGTCGGGCACGGCCACGGTGGCCTTGTTGGGTTCGATGGTACAGAAAGGATAGTTGGCGGCCTGCGCGTTCTGAGCCTTGGTCAGGGCGTTGAACAGGGTGGATTTCCCCACGTTGGGCAGACCCACAATGCCGATGCTGAGGGACATGGCCTCTCCTTGCGGGCTTGGAAGTTCAGGGCCATGCGCCGGTGGCGCAGGCGGAAAAAAGGCGCAGGAGCGCCCGGAACATGTCGTTGGAATGGGGAGTTTATAGGCAAAAGCCGTACGGCTGGCAAGTGCGGCGGCAGCGGAAGGCCGCATGGGCCGCGGAGGAGGGGACTGCCCCGGGCGTGCGGCACGTTGCGCTATCCTGACGGCAGGAAAGTGGCGCCGTCGTGCTCCCGCCCCCGTACGGGACTTGGCTTGCCTGCTGAAATAGCATAAGACACTGGCGGCACTTTTGCTGCAAACCAATTTTTTCGAGGTCTGCCATGCAGGAAAAACGTATCAGCCGGGGCATCAGGCTGGGCAAGCTGGCCATCGGCGGCGGCGCGCTGGTGATGGTGCAGAGCATGACCAATACCGATACCCGTGACGTGGAAGCCACGCTGGCCCAGATCGACCGCCTTGTGCGCCGCGGTTGTGAAGCGGTGCGCGTGGCCGTGCCCGACATGACGGCGGCCAAGGCCTTGCGGGCCCTGCGTGACGGTTCGCCCGTGCCCCTCATCGCGGACATCCATTTCGACTACCGTCTGGCGCTGGCCGCCCTGGAAGCCGGGCTGGAGGGCCTGCGCATCAATCCCGGCAACATCGGGCCCCGCGAGCATGTGGACCGCGTGGTGGATGCTGCCAAGGCCAACGGCGCGGTCATCCGCGTGGGCGTCAATTCCGGTTCCGTGGAAAAGCATCTGCTGCAGAAATACGGCGGCCCCTGCGTGGAAGCCATGGTGGAGAGCGCGCTCAGCCATGTGCGCATGCTGGAAGACCGGGGCTTCTACGATACCAAGATATCCCTCAAGTCTTCCTCGGTGCTCGACACCATCGCGGCCTATCGCCTGCTGGCCAAGTCCTGCGATTATCCGCTGCACATCGGCGTCACCGAGGCGGGAACCGCCTTCCAAGGCATCATCAAGAGCGCATGCGGCCTGGGCGTCCTTTTGGAAGAGGGCATCGGCGACACCATGCGCATCTCGCTCACGGACGACCCCGTGGTGGAAGTGCGGGCCTGCTGGACGTTGCTCGGCGCCCTGGACTTGCGCCGTCGCACCCCCGAGCTCATCAGC